>Ga0163162_10000052_pt1 | contig 112651 bp, 94 predicted proteins | sample S55metaG_FD_115310 | JGI IMG/M metagenome (GOLD analysis project Ga0163162, IMG submission 115310) | Switchgrass rhizosphere microbial communities from Kellogg Biological Station, Michigan, USA - S5-5 metaG | ecosystem: Host-associated > Plants > Roots > Rhizosphere > Soil | place: USA...
ATGATCTCGCCCATATTTTCATAGGCGGTACTGACACCCTGAACATTCTTCGATTCCTGCCAGATCTTGATCGCACGTTTGTAGTATTCCATCGATTTTGGATACAACTCCATGCCCTGCATGATCACACCTATATTGTTGTAATTGGATGCTGAAGAAAGCCGGTCATTCAGCTTTAAATTGATTGAAAGCGACTTGAAGTAATTATCAAGGGCGACCGACGACTTCCCGATATTATCAGAAACCATCCCGATCGTGTGGTAAGCCTCTGCAATGCCATTATCATCCTTTAGTTTTTTATAAATATCAAGTGCCTGTTGAAAGTAGGTATAGGCTAAGTTATAATCAGCTATGTTATTATACATACGGCCCGCCTGGATATAGCAATATGCCAGGCCGGCTTCATCTTTCATATTGGCATAAAGTAGCCGGGCGCCATTAAAGTTTTTCTTTGCTTTATCGTAATCGCCTTTAAGTGCCTGCACGCGCGCTGATTCGACCATGCCATCAGCAATACCTTTTTTATACTTTACAACCAATGAACGGTTGATTGCTAATTTGGCATAGTATAAAGTACTGTCAGGATTGACATCGACAAACTCGGCGGCTAATTTGTTTATACGGTTAATCGTTAAGGTATCTGTCGGATTTTGTTTTGAAGCAGCCAATAAACTGCGCAGACTATCAACCTTAAGGTTAGCGAGATTATATGCCCCCGAACCGTAAGGAATATAAGCTGCAGCCGATACCTTTACAGCGGTGAGTAGAAGAATTACAATTAAAAAAGATCTGAAATTTTTGATGACCGATAGTGACATTTAATGTATACTAACCTATATAAACGTGGCAAAGAAGACGATGAAATGGTTGGTAATCGCCTAAAATGCATTTATTTACCTGTTATACGGAAGAGCCGTGTTAATTTGTTTTATTTTGGATTAAAAAAATTAACAGCACCCGTATTGCCTTGAATTGTGCAGGATATTGACTTAAACAGTGATAACAAAAGACATGTTATGATACCATTACTGCCTCCTCGTTAAAACTTCCAAGTGGCAGTGTAAAAAAGAATTCTGTGCCATAACCGGGCCGACTTTCAACCCAGATTTTACCATGGCATTTTTCAATCAGGTCCTTGCAAAACAGCAGTCCCATCCCTGTTCCTGATTCATTGTTTGTACCGTGGCCGCTATCTACCTTGCTTTTAAATAATTTATCAAGCTGTTGCTTTGGCATGCCTATACCTGTGTCTTTTATTGACATCAGGATATGATCGTTATCAATATATTTTGTACTGATAGTGATGGAGTCATTCTCGCGGGAAAATTTAATAGCGTTAGTGATCAGGTTACGCACCACAATACGGATTGAATTAGGATCGGCAGCTACTACAATATCTTCCGAAACATTATCTACCAGGCGAATACCTTTTGATGCAGCTTGTTCGCAATAGTTTGTAGTCTCGTTGGCAACTACATCTTTAATAAGAAATGCTTTGTCGGTACTGTCAAAATTATCCATCTGGCTATTGATCCAGAATAACAGTGTGTCGAGGAAGTCAGAAGTATACTCCAGTTTCTTTAATGCCTGCGGGATCAGCTCCAAAAACTGTACGTAGGTAAGCGTATCATCTTCCAATAAGCTGAATAGCCCTCTTAAAGTGCTTAAGGGAGCCCTGAGATCATGAGCCAGAACCGCGATCAGGCGGTCCTTCAGATGGTTCAGTTCATTTAGCTTAATGGATTGCTCGTCCAGGTCTGCCTTTTGTCTTATAATTTCAACGTTTCTCTCTTTAAGGATAGCATTTATCTTCTGCTGCCTGTGTTTACCCTTGTAATAAATTACCGCTATGACTATCATCCCCAATAAAACAGTACTTAAGTATATTAAATTGGTTCGTTCCTGTTTTAGTCTTTGGGCATACAGTTCGTCCTTTTCCTTTTGCTGCGCGATGAGTTTACGCTGTTTGCTTGCAAACTCGTATTCAAGGTTATAGGAAGTTATCTTCTGAATATTTTCATCGTTGTTCAGGCTGTCCTGAAGTGCGATATACTCCATCGATAACTTATGTGCTTCTTCAAATTTTCCAAGGCCTGCTAAAGCTTTGTTTAACTGAAATACCGCATTGGACCTGAACCAGATATTATTGATTTGTTGCGCCAGTTTATGGCCAGCAGTTGCATGATCATATGCTTTTTTATAATCCTTTTGCAGGTTGAAAAGCGTCGCAAAACCGACCAGCGCATAGGTTTTGTCATAAACGATATTGTATTTGCTTGCAGTTTCTAATGCAGTATTAAAATAATTTAACGCCAGATCATGCTGGCCTTTGTGGGCATAGCATAAACCCAAGTCTGCAGAAATATAGCTGATCCCGTCCTTATCGTCCTGCTTTTCAGCTATACGGAGCGCCTTTGATAAATAGGTGATAGCATCATCATAGTGTTTTTGGGCAAGCAGCACCTCACCAATATTCTCTGTAGCCGTACCGATTTGCAGCAGATCATGATTGTGGCGGGCTATTTCTATAGCTTTACCATAATAATCCAGCGCCTTTGGATATGCCTGCATATTTTGCAGAACGTCTCCTATATTATTATAAATGTCAGCCGTGGCTGATTGGTTATGCTGCTCGATCTCAATAAAGAGGGCTTTAAAATAATAGTCGAGCGCAGTAGAATGCCGGCCTTGCCCAAAGTAAACCATGCCGATGTTTTTATAACATAAGGGCAAAGCATGCTTGTTATTTTGCTGTTCGTAGATGTTGCGCGCCAGGTTCAGGTAATAAAGCGCTTGTTTATAGTCGGCCTGCATATTATACATTTGCCCGGTAACCATATAGGCGTTACTTAGTCCATTCTTGTCATTTAGATCTGTATAAATGGATATAGCCTCATTTAATTCAGCCTTCGCCGGTGCAAAGCGTCCTTTAAAATAGTTGGCATGCCCGGTTTGTATCAATCCATTGGCAATGCCTGCTTTGTAATTAGCTTTCTTCGATAGGGCAATCCCCTTGTAACCATAATATAAGGTGCTATCCGGCTTTATTTCGATAAACTCAGCAGCCAGTTTATTAACCAGGTTGATGGTAGCGGTATCAGCAGAGTTTGTATGATTATTTAAAACTGCCGTAGCTATTTTTCTCAGGCTATCAGTCTTTTTATTGTTGATGTGCTGACAATTGCCAGGACTTGTTAACGAGAAGGAAAATCCGTTTAACGCAGAAAATAAGAGAATAAAAACTATGGGGGCCTTCAATTTCTTTACCATTTACCAGAAGCAATAATTACTTCCCAACACACAATCCATAAGAGATAATTTCTCCAGATTATCTCCGCTTTGTTTAATTATTGATTAAACATTGTGCTTATACGGCAATAGTTGGGTAATAGGTTCAGCTAGTTATTAACAAAATAAAAGAGCCCGGGCGTCAATTACCGGGCTCTTTCACAGAAACTTATAGTTTGATGATTATAATACGTTTTTCCAGCTCACCAGGTCGCCTATGATCTTTTGCAATTGATCGGCCGGAACACGTTCCTGCTGCATGGTGTCACGGTAACGGATGGTAACGGTATTGTCTTCTAAAGTCTGGTGATCTACAGTAATACAGAATGGCGTACCAATAGCATCCTGACGGCGATAGCGCTTACCGATAGCATCTTTCTCTTCATAATATAGGTTGAAATCGACTTTCAGCGCATCCATTATCTCGCGGGCTTTTTCAGGCAGGCCATCTTTCTTGGTCAACGGGAAAATAGCAGCTTTTACAGGCGCCAGACAAGGATGGAGGCGTAAAACGGTGCGGCTATCCTGCTTTTCAGGTGTGCTCAGGTCTTGTTCCTCATAAGCATTGATGAGCGTCAGCAGGAACATACGGTCCAAACCAATCGAGGTTTCGATCACGTAAGGCACATAGTTTTGGTTGATCTCGGGATCGAAATACTGTAATTTTTTACCTGAGAATTTCTGGTGCTGACCTAAGTCAAAATCTGTACGGCTATGGATACCTTCTACTTCTTTAAAACCAAACGGGAATTGGTACTCAATATCGAAAGCGGCATCAGCATAATGTGCCAGCTTGGTGTGCTCGTGGAAGCGGTATTTGCCCGGAGCGGTGCCCAAAGCCAAATGCCATTTCAAACGGGTTTGTTTCCAATGCTCAAACCATTCTTTTTGTGAGCCGGGACGGATGAAAAACTGCATCTCCATTTGCTCAAATTCGCGCATGCGGATAATGAACTGACGGGCAATTACCTCGTTACGGAAAGCTTTGCCTATTTGGGCTATACCAAAAGGAATTTTCATCCTGCCTGATTTTTGAACGTTCAGGTAGTTTACAAATATACCCTGCGCAGTTTCCGGACGAAGGTAGATCACATCCGCGTCATCGGCTACGGCACCCATTTGAGTGCTGAACATCAGATTGAACTGGCGAACTTCGGTCCAATTGGCGGTGCCGCTTACAGGGCAGGTGATATTGTGTTCGATGATAAGATCGCGTAACCGGGACAAGTCGTCGCTTTTAAGGGCCTTATCCATCTCGATCTGCAACTCTTCAGCCAGGTCAGTTTTATTTTCGTTGTCGTATTGCGCTATTCGGTCTTCCAATAACTGGTCGGCACGATAACGTTTTTTAGAGTCTTTATTGTCGATCATGGGATCGTTAAAGCCAGCCACGTGCCCGCTGGCTTCCCAAATTTTGGGATGCATGAAAATGGCCGAGTCGATTCCCACGATATTGTCGTTCATCTGCACCATGGCCTTCCACCAATAGGTTTTGATATTGTTCTTCAGTTCGGCACCATTCTGACCGTAGTCGTACACAGCGCTCAGACCGTCATATATTTCGCTCGACTGGAATACAAAGCCATATTCCTTAGCGTGAGATATTACATTCTTAAAAAGTTCGTCGGTTGGTATACTCATAACAGCGCAAAGATATTTTTTTATTTCGGATGTCGGATTTCCAATTTCGGATTGCATAATGATTTTGGCTAGTAATTCATCAGCGAAATCATTTAATCAGACAAATCAGCGGTTCAGACAATAATTATTAGTAAATTCATACTACAATTGACCCATCATGCAAAACTTTCTGACAGCTATTTTTTTATTATGCACAGTTGTCGTTACTGCGCAAGATAAATCCACCCCAAAAGAATACAATGCTTACGACCGCGATGGAAAGACGATAGTTGCCAAAGTGCTGATTAATGCCGGTATAAAGAGTAAATTATTTCTTATTAAGTCACTTCAGAGGGAAAGCACAGGAAATAGCTATGTAACTACTCTTTACTTTGGTAACAAGGAAACCGGTCCGTTGACGGATACACGTATATTGTTGAAATTCAGCAAATCAGTGACTTCGGTAATGCCGCACTTTGCAACGGCATTTAAAAGCACAAACGGCCTTGCAGAAGATCATAATACTTACACATTCAAAGCCGGACGGTTAGAACGCGATGCCGGTAGCGCTGTTGTTATTTACTTCACTATTAAAAGCAAGGATCGGGTTGTTACTGAAATTTCGGGATTAGACGGAATACTTCAATAAATTTTGTCTGAATCACTGATTTATGTTATTAAATGATTTCGCTGACTATCATCTGTGAAATCCGGTAATCAGGGAAAATCTGTGATTCAGACTTCGGGTGAATTTCTCTCAAATCTCATATCTCAAATCTCATATCTGATACCCCATATCTCAAATCTAACTTCTACATTTGAAGCATGAGTATCAGCGTTGAATCATTGACTAAAGTTTACGGCACGCAAAAGGCTGTTGATGGTATTTCATTTAGTGCGTCGCCCGGAGTGCTGGGCTTTCTTGGTCCGAACGGAGCTGGGAAGTCGACCACAATGAAAATTCTGACCGGCTATATTCCACAAACTTCAGGCAAGGCAACAGTGTGTGGTTTTGATGTGGAAACCCAAGCCGTGGAGGTAAAACGCAATATCGGCTATCTTCCAGAAAGTAACCCGCTTTATCCGGATATGTATGTCCGCGAGTCGCTGCAGTTCATCGCCAATATTCATAAAATTCATCAGCCTGAGAAACGCATTAATGAGATCATTGAACAAACAGGCTTAACCCCTGAGCGGCATAAGAAGATAGGCCAGCTATCTAAAGGCTATCGTCAGCGCGTGGGTTTGGCACAAGCCATTCTGCACGATCCACAGGTATTGATATTAGACGAGCCGACCTCAGGCCTTGATCCTAACCAACTAATCGGCATTCGTCAATTAATACGTGACCTGGGTAAAACCAAAACCATCATTCTCTCAACTCATATTATGCAGGAGGTGGAAGCCGTCTGCAACCAGGTGATCATTATTAATAAAGGTGCTATAGTGGCTAATGACTCATTGAGTGATCTGCGCAATAAGAATAAGGGTAAGTCATTGGAGAATATTTTCATTGAATTAACGAATGCGTAGTGTGGTTGTAAGGGTTGTAGAAGTTGTAAATGTTGGAGTTGTTTTAGAAGTTGGAAAAGTTGCAAAAGATTATTAATTATGCAACTACCCAAATCTTAAACACATGAATACCTTCGAAGATCTGGAAACATGGCAAAAATGCCGGGAGTTCAGAAAAGATGTTTCAATAGTCATTAAAAACTTTCCGGTCGAGGAAAAGTACCGCTTGGTTGATCAGCTAAAACGAGCTTCACGATCAATAACAGCAAATATCGCAGAAGGGCACGGTAGGTTTCATTATCAGGATAATCTTAAATTTTGCCGGAATGCGCGAGGTTCATTAAATGAAGTTCTTGATCATTTAATTTGTGCTCTTGATGAATTACTTATTACAGAAGAACAGTTGCTGAATTTGCGACAAAAATACAATGAATGCTATCGTCTGTTAAATGGCTATATCGCTTTTTTGAGTAAAAAGAACGTATAGCAACTATAAAGAACACTGGTAACCTCTACAACTCTTACAACTTTTCCAACAATTACAACTCTCACAATAATATTTTCATAGAACTAACAAATGTTAATAAAATGTAAATATTTATTATATTTGAGATTATTAACCTTATTAAGCATCCAATTATGAGAAGAATTCTATTATTAGCTGTGCTAATAGTTAGTGCAGCAACGGCATCCTTTGCCCAAACATCCAAATCAAGTAGTAGTAGTGGTAAATTTAGTATCGGGGTTGACCCGGGGTTACCTGTAGGCAGTGCAAGTGATTATTCTTCATTTGCCATCGGTGGCGACCTTAAGTATTCTATCCCGGCTGCTCAGAATTTTGATGTAAGCCTTTCAGCAGGTTACTCAGTTTTTATTGGTAAAACCATCGATTTTCTTGGTCAATCAGTTAAAGCAGATAACTTAAAAGGCATTCCTGTGAAACTGGCCGGTCGTTATAACTTCAACGGCGCAACCGGTTTCTTTGGAGAATTTGGAGTAGGTGCCGCCTTTATCCAGGATGGCGGGGGTACGGCATTTGTTTATGCACCCGGCGTTGGATACGCCGCTGATGGCGGTTTCGAAGCAGGTATACGTTATGAAGGCTGGTCAAAAAATGGCTCTATAGGCCAGATCGCCTTGCGCCTTGCTTACAGCTTCCAGTAACAGATTTTTAATTATTTAATGCAAAGCCCTGCCCAATTCCGGTTGGGCTTTGCTGTTATAATAACATTTTTGTTATGTAACAGGTGTTTTCATGTGCTTTTCACGCCTAATGTTTACTTTCGTCACTTGTAATTATTTACCCCGAATGAAAAAACTGATAGTCCTGTTGCTGTTGTTCTGCTGTTTTAAAGTGTCTGCCCAAACTACAATAACTAAAGCGTTCAGCGCTGGTTTTGAACTGGGTATACCTGCTAATGGCGTTTTTAGTATTGGTACCGGTGCCTCAGCAAAGTTTGAACTTCCTATTGCATCACCCGTAAGTTTAAGTCTGACGGGCGGCATTACCAGCATGTTTTATAAAAGCAATCTGTTCAATTCATCCCGCACTCCGGGTGCCGCAGTGTTTGTTCCTTTAAAAGCAGGGGTTAAATATTTTTTCAATCGGGGTGTATATGCCGAAGGTGAAGCGGGTACAGCTATTGAAGCCAATTACGCCAGGCAAAGTGTTTTTGCCTTCTCCCTCGGTCCAGGTTTTATAGCGCCAGTTGGTGAAAAGAATGGGATTGATATCAGCTTCCGTTATGAAAGCTGGGCCAACCAGGTAAGGCAAACGGCAATTCATATTGCTTATCGCTTCGGTTTGTAAGGAAATAGTATCAACTTTTCAACTTTCCAACATTTCAACCTTCCAACACCAGAACCCTTTCTCCTTTACCGAATAATATTGTAATTTCGGCAGCCAACAGCCGCATTTTATAGTGTATAGCATCTTAAAAAAGGAAATTACTTCTTACCTCAGTTCGCTGGTAGCCTATGTTACTATCGGGGTATTTTTACTGGTATTGGGTTTGTTTTTATGGGTATTCCCAGATTCGAGCATACTGGATTATGGTTATGCCGGATTAGACAGCCTGTTTAATACTGCGCCCTACCTGTTTATGTTCCTTATCCCGGCTATTACGATGCGCTCGCTGGCAGAGGAACGCAAAGAGGGAACATTTGAATTGTTACTTACCCGTCCATTAACCGATGGACAGATCGTGCTTGGTAAATTCTTTGCCTGTGTGCTACTGGTGCTTTTTGCCCTTATACCTACATTGGTATACTATTATTCGGTTTATAGTTTGGGCAATCCGGCAGGAAATGTTGATACAGGTGCAGTAATCGGTTCATATATCGGTTTGTTTTTATTAGGATCGGGCTTTGCGGCGATAGGATTGTTCGCGTCGTCTGTCAGCAAAAACCAGATCATTGCTTTTACAATTGCAGTTTTCCTTTCTTACTTCTTTTATGCCGGGTTTGATTCGCTGAGCTCATTATTATCATTACAAAACCTGGGCTTGCAGAATATCGGTATCACCGCCCATTACGAATCAGTAAGCAGGGGAGTGCTGGATACCCGAGACCTGGGCTACTTTGTTTGCCTTAGCGCCTTCTTTATCTGGTGCACTTTACTGGTGATCAAATTACAGCGTCAAAAAGCTGCTGATAAAAAAGGGCTGATCAGCGGACTTGCTTTTATTGCTGCTGTCGCGATAATCTCATCGTTGGCTTTCACCCGGTTCGATTTTACCAAAGAGAAGAGGTTTACGATATCAAATATCAGTCGTGGTATCCTGGATAGTTTACCAAAGGATGTAAAGGTGACCGTTTATCTTGAAGGGAATAGCTTTCCCTCAGCTTTTAAACGGCTTAGAAGTGCTACCAAAGATATGCTGAACGATCTGGATGCATACAGTCACCATAAGTTGCAGTTTGACTTTGTTGATCCGCTTAAAGGCCAATCCAGCGATCAGCAGCAACAAACGTTGCAGGCCATGGAGGAGAAAGGGATTGAGCCCACCAACCTAAGCGAAAAAACGGATAATGGATTAACTCAAAAATTGATCATTCCGTATGCAATCGTGTCATCAGGTGATAAGGAAATACCGGTTAAGTTGTTATTGAACCGGATCGGCTTATCACCGGAAGAACAATTAAACAATTCGATCCAAAATTTAGAATACGCTTTTACTTCAGCCATTAAAAAAGCAACCACAGGTGGCAAGCCGGAGATCGGTTTTACCGAAGGCCATAACGAGCTGACCGATGTACAACTAAATGATGCTATGAAGTCATTGTCCGAAGGCTTTACTGTAGGGCGCGTGGATTTGAAAACTATTCCATTTGCAGCATTGGAAAAGGTAAAACTATTAGTGATACCGAAGCCCGATAAACCGTTTACTGAATTAGAGAAATTTAAGCTCGATCAATACATCATGCGTGGCGGCCGGGTTTTATGGGCTATTGACCAGGTAAGCGCTGAGTTGGACAGCCTTCGCGGGCATGGCGGCGAGCAGCTGGCCTTTAACAAGCAACTGAACCTGGACGACCAGTTATTTGTATATGGTATCCGTATCAATTATGACCTGATAGCCGATATCAGTTGTTCGCAAATCCCTGTAGCTACCGGCAACGTTGGCGGACAGGCGCAGATCCAAAATGTGCCGTGGTTGTTTTATCCGCTGATTATGCCTTTATCGAAACATCCTATAGTAAAAAACCTCGATGGTATCCATACTGAATTTATCAGTACCATTGATACGCTTGCCATAAAAGGCGTGAATAAAACTGTATTACTATCGTCATCACCTTATAACAAGAAATTCAATACACCTTACCTGCTTTCGCTGCAAATGCTGGAGCAGGAGCCTCAGCCAAAAGATTTCCAAAGTTCGACTAAACCGGTTGCTGTGCTGCTAGAAGGCAAATTCAAATCCGACTTTTTGAATCGCCCTATGCCAGAAGGTTTGACTGAGAAAGTGGAGTCGCTTACCGAAAGTAAACCAACCAAAATGATCGTGATCAGCGATGGCGATGTGTTTAAAAACCAGGTGGGCTCAGATGGTTCGCCATTCCCTTTAGGTTATGACCATTACACCCAGCAAAGCTTTGGGAATAAGAACCTTTTGCTGAACATTGCCGACTATATGACCGACGATTCGGGCCTGATCGGTTTGCGTACCAAAGAGATACAATTACGCCTGCTGGACAGGGCACGGATAAGGAGTGAAAAACTGTACTGGCAGATGATAAATAATGTTATCCCTTTGGCTTTTGTGTTAATATTTGCTATTTTTCAACATTATATTCGCAGGCGAAAGTATGCTCATTAAAATTTATACTTTTGGTTGATAAACACGATTCAGATATATGAGATTTATAGTTTCAACGTCCACATTATTGAAGCAATTGCAATCAGTAAGCGGCGCTTTAAGTAATAGTACAGTTTTACCAATCCTGGAAAACTTTTTGTTCGAGATAAAGGACGGAAACTTAACTATTTCGGCTACGGACCTGCAAACCAGCATGACCACTTCCTTAACGGTTGAGGCAAAGGAAAATGGTCGTATTGCCATCCCTTCACGTATCCTTTTAGATACATTAAAGTCACTACCCGAACAGCCTATTGCCTTCAATATTGATGATACTACATTTGCGATAGAAATTAATGCCGGCGACGGTAAATACAAACTGAGTGGCGAGAATGGTGAGGACTTTCCGAAGATCCCGGTGGTTGAAAACGCATCATCAGTAAACCTGCCTGCTTCAGTTTTGGCAGAGGCTATTAATAAAACCATTTTTGCGGTAAGTAACGACGAGTTGCGCCCGGCTATGACAGGTGTTTACTGCCAGTTGTCGACTTCATCATTAACCTTTGTAGCGACTGATGCCCACAAACTGGTACGCTATCGCAGAAAAGATGCAAAAGCGGCAAGTACAGCATCTTTTATTTTACCAAAAAAAGCGCTAAATTTGTTAAAATCGGCTCTTCCCTCAGAAGACATCAATGTGTCTGTTGAGTATAATAGCACGAGCGCGTTCTTTAAATTTAGCAATATCAACCTGGTATGCCGCCTGATAGATGAGCGTTATCCTGATTATGAAGCGGTAATACCGAAAAACAATCCGAATAAGCTGACAATTGACAGGCAGTCTTTTTTGAGCTCGCTTAACCGCGTAGCCATTTACGCTAACAAAACAACGCACCAGGTAAGGCTTAAGATCAGCGGGAGCGAATTGAATATCTCATCAGAAGATATTGATTTTGCGAATGAAGCACATGAACGCCTAACCTGTCAGTATGATGGTGAGGACATCGAGATCGGCTTTAACGCAAAGTTCCTGATAGAAATGTTGAAGAACCTGAGCTGCGAAGAAGTGATGTTAGAAATGTCGACACCAAACCGCGCAGGGCTTTTATTACCGCAAAATGGTGACGAGAACGAAGATGTGCTGATGCTGGTGATGCCGGTAATGCTTAATAGTTATGCTTAAGTTGTAAACTTAAATTATAAATCCAAATCCAGAGTCCGGTGCATAAGCCGGACTTTTTTGTTCGACCCAATAACAAAACTGAGTATAAGCAGTTATATACCAAATGAAAATCAGGTTATCCGCATTGTTTGTAATTGCTTTAATAATAGGGGTGGTTTCCTGTAATAAAAAAAACAACGATGCACCAGCCGTTGTAACTAATGTTAAACTGAACATAATAAACGCATCTGTTGATACGGTTAATATCTACCTGAACGGCAGCCGCCTTAACACAACATCAACCATTTTGCCCGGTTACTCCACAGGTTATTACCCTATTCCTCAAGGTCAGCAGATATACGATGTGCGGAAGCCTTTTAATGTAAATACTGGTGTTATCCAAAACCTATTTAGTATAACCGTACCAGCGGATACCAACTATCGCCGCACCTTATTTATTACAGATGCAAAGGCTGAAGACGCATTTGTCACCAGAGATGTTTTTAAAACAGATACATCTGCCACTGCAGACAGTTCATGTTACATAAGGTTTGTAAATTCATCACCGGCTTCGGGCGCGGTTGATATATCCTATGGAAACGTTGCCATATCGAGTAATGTTGCATTTCAGAAATATACAGACTTTGTCGAGGTGAATACAATTAAAGGTGCCAGCGTTACAGGGCTCATTCCGCTTAAAATATTTAGTACGGGATTATCAACTCCTTTATACATAGATAGTGTTAGTTTGACTACCGGTGCTCACTATACTATTTACACATTAGGTACACCCGGCACCAGCGGATTTACGTTTGGGTTCAGGCAGGATTAAAAATAACAAATCAAAAATGTTTAAAAAGAACAATAGAGGCTTATCGGTTTTGCTTTCATTCTTTGGATTGATCTTTCTTGTGATGCCATTTGTTTCGTCCTGTGGAAAAAGCCCGAACTCTAATGCTTCAGCATTAAATATACAATACCAGGTTGTGAATCTTAACCAGGGTATAGGCTCGGTCGACTTATATGTCAACTTTATTAAGGTAAATTCTTCTTCCTATTTTTACCCCAATGCATCCGGATACTTTTATTTACCCTCCATACAAACACCGTTTCAGCTCAGGCCGGGTACATCGTTAACGCCCGGTACCATTGCACCGAGTTATAATATCCTTACTTTAAACAATGTGCTAATCCCTAATACCAGGTATACTTTGATGCTGATGGGGCTTACCAAGGATACGGTATATAGCATCTTTACTGCTGATACCAGCTCCGTGCCTACCCAGGGTAAGGGCAAAATTCGCTTTGTAAACGCTTCGCCAAATAACCTTGGACAGGTTACTGTGACTGCAAATGATACCACAGCTTTTGCAGGGGTTCCATTTAAAACCATGACCAAATTTATCCAGCTAACAGCAGGTACCTATGATTTTAAAATGTACCAAACCGGTTCTACGGATGTTTTACTTGACAAACCGAACGTTACAATACAAGACGGCAGGATATATACGCTGTATTGTTATGGTTTGGCCAACAGGACAGACAGTTTAGCTTTTGGCTCTGGCGTTATTACCAACAAGTAATCCCGGTTTTATTTATATTTTTGCCAAAATTTTAAGCCCTTGGAAATTATAAAACACCTGATAGACTTTATCCTGCACATTGATAAGCACCTGGCGGATATTATCAGCCAATATCATGCATTAACTTACCTGATATTATTTGTGATCATATTTGCCGAAACAGGCTTTGTGGTAACCCCATTCCTGCCGGGTGATTCGTTGCTGTTTGCTGCAGGCGCTTTGATAGCGGGGGGTAACACAGGGTTGAATATTTATTTGCTTGCTTTTATATTGATCGTAGCGGCCTTTGTCGGAAATACCATCAACTATTTATTAGGCAATTACCTCGGGCCGAAAGTTTTCAAAGAGAATAACAGGATATTAAAACTGCAATATTACCTGGATACCAAGGCTTTTTTTGACAGGCATGGAGGCAAGGCGGTTATCGTCAGTCGCTTTATGCCGATCATTCGTACCATTGCACCATTTGTTGCCGGAGTAGGACGTATGCCTTTTTTAAGATATAGCCTTTATAATATTATCGGAGGTGTGTCCTGGATCATCCTGTTTTTATTTGCCGGATATATGTTAGGAAACGTGCCGTTTTTTAAAGAGCATTTTTCACTGATTGGCATAGCTATTATTTTGGTATCGATATTGCCACCTATAATTGCAGCTATCAACAACCGGAGGAAAAAGAAGTCCGCTGCCAGGTGATTTATATTCTTGCAGATCATTGATCTTTTAAGACTACTAATTTCCCATTAACCCATTTGTGTGGCTTGTTAAAATTTGGCCGTTTTCGCCAGTGACGCCACTGTTGTATTGTTATCGTTTGCATTCCCTCATCATCAAAATCTTCATAATAGATTTGAAATGTTTTTGGGTTGATCAATAGCCAAAAATGTGTCCGAAAGCTATCGCCGTAATCAATCCCGATCTGCATTGCGTAACAATTATTGTATGTTGAACTCGGTGGGTTTATTATGAAGTCCGGTTTGTCCTTTTGGACATAATTATAAAAATCCCTGACTTCGGGTAGTGCGCGGATTTTTGCTATAACAAGTCTTTCAGTTTGTTTTTTGGCTTGTAGGATAAAGCAAGATCTTGTGCTACGGTAGTTTGCACCTGTATACAGAAAAGAAATAAAATAGCTAATCTTATTAAGTGCACGGATATGGTTCAATGGTTTCCTAAAGCTACTATTTTCCCCATCTTATAAAAAGCCGCTTCACGCTGTAATTTTTTCTTTTCTTCGGGAGATAAAGGTTTATCAATTAATTTACTCAAATCCGGCTGACCGGCATCTACCCACGCCGAATACCAGAAACTGCCGATCTCTAAAACCGCCGAGCGCATCCGTCGTTGCACCATTCCTTTCAATGCAGTATGATAAGCCTTCGCATAGGCTTCGGAGTAATCCTGGACATTGCGGCCGCCATGCTTTACTATTTCGTATTTCTTATCAGCAGGGAAGTTTTTGTTGACCGTACGTTCGAACCGCAATACGGAGTCGATACAGCTATAAGATGACCTGCATATTTTAAAAGCTTCATTCAATGGACTTTCGATATATCTTGCTTTGCCCACGTAATAATTATAATGATCGCTAAATAATTCAGGCAGGCGGCTCTCCCAAAGCGCGTGGATACCATCCTGGTGCGTAAGCTGGCCATTATAGTTTTTGGTAAGATGCAAAGGCACATGGGCATCAGCAATGTAATGCCCAAGATTGGCCGAGGTTTTCAGAATGTCAGTAGTATCATGCTCTTTAAAATCATCCACCAGCCGGTAATATTGGTATTGTATCTCCCACGGAACAGTGCCATATTTCTTCAAGGTATCTTCTGAATATTTTTTAGCGGCAAGTTTCCATCTTAAAGGCATCTTCAAAAAAGGCCGCTTACCATAATGATCGGCATCAAAGAAGTGACGTGGTCCTTCTAATGAATCTACATAGCGTCTTTTGTCAGGATCGACCGCGTGTTCTGTTATAAAATCAATATTAGCTTCATAGAAACCAGCCATCGCTTGGGGTAAGGTAAAGACTGCGACGTGATTGATTCGCCGATGCGCAAAGAAGCCCCAGGAACAACAGGAGAATAAGATTAGGATGACGATAAGATTTCTTAGGAAGGCTTTCACTCTCAAATATGCTAAATTAAGTTGAATTGGTTGATTAGGAGAGCGGTTGATTAAGTTGGATAGATGTGCTTTTTGACACAACTTAGTCAACTTATTCTAACTCAATCAACTTAATTAACAAAAATTTAAAAAGGCATTTGATAATATAAAATTTCGTCATATATTTGCAGTCCTTAAATAAAAACGAATAATTAGCTAAAATGGCAAATCATAAATCATCAATAAAAAGGATCAGAGCAAATGCTGCGAAGCGTCTGCGTAACAGGTACCAGGCTAAAACCACCAGAAACGCCATCAAAAAATTAAGAGGCACTGCTACTAAAGCTGAAGCTACACCGCTTTTGGCTAAAGTGATCTCGATGCTTGACCGTTTAGCTAAAAAGAACGTGATCCACAAAAACAAAGCTTCGAACAATAAATCAAAGCTGACCAAATACGTTAACGGCTTAAAATAATCTTCGGATTTAATCATACGCGGAATAGCGATAGGTTCTTCACCTATCGCTATTCTTTTTTTGTCTGAACTCGAATTTCTAGAATTTAAGAATTGCCTGAATTTTCTTATTTATGCATCGATAATTCTGTAAATTCACGAATTCCGGAAATTCCGGTTCTGACAAATGAAACCTTATCAAGATAAGATCAGCATCAAAGCCTGGGCCGAGGAAGATCGCCCGCGCGAGAAATTAAGTATGCAAGGGCGTCGTGCCCTTACTGACGCTGAACTGATTGCCATCCTCATAGGCTCCGGCAGCCGCACCGAAACAGCTGTAGAACTAAGCAAACGTATCCTTCATCATTATGACAATGATCTGAACAGGTTGGCCAAAGCATCCATCCAGGAACTTTCGAATTTCAGGGGGATCGGAGAAGCCAAAGCAATTTCTATTATAGCAGCACTAGAGATAGGCAGAAGAAGGGATGATACCGAAGTAAAAGCAGTTGAGAGCATATTAAGCAGTAAAGATGCCTACAACCTGATGCGTCGCCACCTGGTCGATTTGAATCACGAAGAATTTTGGATCATATTATTAGGCCGTGCAAGCAAGGTATTAGGTAAAGAGCTCATCAGTAAAGGCGGACTTTCAGGTACCGTAGCTGATCCAAAGATCATTTTTCATATCGCACTGCAGCAACAGGCCAGCGGGATTATTTTGATTCATAATCACCCGTCAGGTAACCTAAAGCCAAGTCAACTCGATATAAGTTTGACCAAAAAGCTTTCAGAAGCAGGTCGCATGCTGGAAATTCAAATACTTGATCATCTCATTATTGGTGATACAGGGTACTATAGTTTTGGAGATGAAAGTCTGTTGTGATGTGCAGATGTGTAGATATGCAGATGTCTAAGAAGCTTCAATCGTAATTCGTAAATCTAAAATAAACATCTTTCGGACTTTCGGTCTTCCCGACTTACGGACTAAATCCTATCTTTGCCGATTATCATTTTGCTATAATGAAGATCTCTTATAATTGGCTTAAACAATTTATTGATACAGATAAAACCCCTGAGCAGCTATCTCAGATACTGACAGGTATCGGACTGGAAGTAGAGAGCCTGGAAAAAGTGCAGGCAATCCCCGGCGGACTGGAAGGTTTGGTGATCGGTTATGTGAAGGACACGCGCCAGCATCCAAATGCGGACAGGTTGAAAATAACCCAGGTGGATGCAGGTACCGGTGCTGAATTACAAATAATTTGTGGCGCATCAAACGTGGCTGCCGGACAAAAAGTGGTGGTGGCTACAGTCGGGACAACAGTTTACCCTACTAAAGGTGAACCGTTTAAGATCAATAAATCTAAAATACGTGGTGAAGAGTCGGAAGGAATGATCTGCGCCGAAGACGAGATCGGCCTGGGCGAATCACATGAAGGTATTATGGTGCTGGATGCTGATGCCCCGCTTGGTGACCTGGCTAAAGATTATTTCAAGATAACGGATGATTACCTGTATGAGATTGGTCTGACACCAAACCGCGCTGACGCAGCTTCCCATTTAGGAACTGCACGCGATATCGCCGCTTTCATTAAAACGCATATCAATAAACCAGATCTTTCAGCATTCAAGGTCGATAATAACAGTCGCCAGATTGAAGTGGTGGTTGAAAATGCTATCGCTTGTCCGCGATACTCCAGTTTGACTATATCAGGTGTTGAAGTAAAAGATTCACCAAAATGGTTGAAAGAAAAGCTGAGTGTTATTGGCGTAAGGTCTATCAATAATATCGTCGATATCACCAACTATGTATTGCATGGATTAGGGCAGCCATTGCATGCTTTTGATGCGGAAGCAATAAAAGGTAATAAGGTGATTGTTGGTACTTGCCCGGAAGGAACGATATTCAAAACACTGGATGAGGTTGATCGTAAGTTATCCGCTGATGATCTGATGATCAACAATGCGGAAGCGCCAATGTGTATTGCCGGTGTATTTGGCGGCATTGGTTCGGGCGTTAAGGATACTACCAAAAATATATTCCTCGAAAGCGCGTACTTTAACCCAGTTTGGGTACGTAAGACGTCAAAAAGACATGGACTAAAAACCGATGCCTCTTTCCGTTTTGAGCGTGGCACTGATCCGAATATTACGGTTACAGCACTAAAATATGCTGCCTTATTGATTAAAGAGTTGGCAGGCGGAACAATATCATCTGAAATATCTGATATCTATCCAAACCCTGTAGCGCCGTTTGAAGTAGATATTACATACAGGAATGTTGACAGACTGATCGGCAAATCGATCACCCAACAGGAGATCAGATCGATCATCAAAGCTTTGGATATTGAGATCGTCAATGATTCAGAAGAAGGATTATCATTGAAAGTTCCGCCATACCGCGTTGACGTTACCCGCGAAGTGGATGTGATAGAAGAGATACTGCGTATTTACGGTTATAACAATATTGAGATACCTACCCAGATCAGGGCATCCCTTAACAACTCAATACGTCCCGAAAAGGATGACGTGCAGAATACCATATCGGATATATTGAGCGCAAATGGTTTTAATGAAATTCTGTCGAACTCATTAACGAAATCGGCGTATTCAAGCAACCTGGATACCGCGGTAAAAATTCTGAACCCGCTGAGTAGTGACCTGGACGTAATGCGTCAAAGCATGGTATTCTCCGGCTTGGAAGCAATTGCCTATAACCAGAACAGAAGAAAAGCTGACCTGAAATTATATGAGTTCGGTAAGGTTTATAGCGTGAAGGATGAGAAGTATACCGAGACTCAACGCTTCGCCATTTTCCTTACCGGTGCCGATAAAGAAGAGCAGTGGAATCAGAAACCGCAACAATTCTCGTTCTATAGAATAAAAGCGGTTGTTGATGCTTTGATACAAAGGCTGAACATCCGCGATTATACCGTTGAGGATGCCACCTGCAGCAAGATGGCGTTTGGCTTACAATATATGCGTAATGGCAAGCAGTTAGTGAAGTTTGGTGCGATAAATAAAGACGCACTGAAAAAGGCTGATGTAGAGAAAGAAGTGTTTTACGCTGATTTTAATTTCGACCTGGTGCTGGCGGCTGTGAAGAAGAATAAGATTGTTTACCAGGAAGTATCGAAGTTCCCGGCAGTCCGCCGCGATTTGTCGATGCTGGTGGATACGCAGGTTACTTTCGGTCAGCTGAAGCAGATCGCACAAAGAATTGAGCGTAAGTTGCTGAAAGATGTCAACGTGTTTGACGTTTACCAGGGCGATAAGTTGCCGGCAGGTAAAAAGTCGTACGCTTTAAGTTTTACTTTACAAGACGAAGAAAAAACTTTGACAGACAAAACAATAGATAGCATAATCCAAAAATTAATTTATAATTTCGGAAAAGAAGCAGGAGCGGAGATAAGGAAATAGTTAGTGAATGACTGAATTAGTGAATGAGTGATTTGCACAAATTCAAAACCATTCACTAATTCGCTAATTCACTAAATCACTAATTAAAACGAATGACAACAGCCGACCAGTTAGATAAAGTAATAACCAAAACCGAACGCCTGATGGAGCTTTGCTCTGCCCTGCAGGAGGAGAATGACTTATTAAAACTGGAAAACCAGTCGCTTACCGCTGCTGTAAAAGTGGGTAAGGATAAGGCTGATGAGATGGAGCAGAAGATGAAAGTGCTCAAGATGGCGAAGTCGTTTTCTGAGACCAACGAAAAAACTCTTGACATAAAGCAAAAAATTAACGAATTTGTGCAAGAAATTGATAAGTGTATTGTATTACTGAAAAAGTAGTGCAAAAAGTGAATCGCTCAAATGGGAGAAATCTCCATAAAAATAAATATTGCTGACAGAGTTTACCCTTTAAAGGTAAACATGGAAGAAGAAGAAATTATACGCAGGGCAGCTAAGCTGATCAACGACCGGATAAAGGAATACCAGGATAATTATGCGGTCAGGGATAAACAGGATCTGCTTTCGATGTGTGTGTTGCATTACGCAACATCCTCATTAAAAGCGGAAAAGAAGGTGATGGTAGAAGACACAGAGGTGGCGGATAAGGTTTATCAACTGGATCACTTGTTGTCTGAATTTTTCTCGAAGTAATAACGTTCTTTACACATACTGAGCAAAATAAGATTTAACCGCAGTTAAATTTTAGGTTTCACTATTAAAAACTTAACGCTTCAATATCCGCGGATCAAGAAGGTATACGTTACTTACTCGCGCAGTACTTAACGATGGCCCGGTCCCACCAAAAGATTTGAGGTTTTTCAATACATGACACTTAAAAATTAGTTGCGGTTTTTTTATTTATATAACCTAAAAACATGACTGTAGTATTATACATCGTAATTGGGCTGCTGGCCGGTATCCCGACAGGGGTAGTTGTAGGCCGGTACATGCTCAGAAAGCTCTTTAAAGACCAGGAGCATGCAGCACAGACCAAAGTAAAGAAGATATTGAAGGACGCCGAAAACGACGCTGAAATATTAAGAAAGAACAAATTGCTGGAAGCAAAGGAAAAATTCCTGCAAATGAAAGCCGAGCATGAGAACGAGATCAACTCAAAAAATAGCTCGATCAACCAGCGCGAGAATGGCGTAAAGCAGAAAGAGCAGTCTCTCAATCAGCGCATGGAAAATCTATCCCGTAAGGAAACTGAGATAGATAACGTGCGCAAAAACCTGGAAAGGCAAACAGAAATTGCTGTTAAAAAGCAGGAAGAAGTAGAGCACCTTAAGCAACAGCACGTAGATCAACTGGAAACTATTGCCGGTATCTCTGCTGAAGAAGCTAAAAATCAACTGGTAGATAACCTGCGTGAAGAGGCCCGTACCAAGGCTATGATGCAGATAAAAGATATCGTTGACGAGGCCAAACTGACTGCTACCAAGGAAGCTAAAAAGATCGTTATCCAAACTATTCAGCGTACTGCTACTGAGAGTGCTATTGAGAACACAGTTTCGATTTTCAATATCGAAAATGACGAGATCAAAGGCCGTATCATTGGTCGCGAGGGTAGAAATATCCGTGCGCTGGAAGCAGCTACCGGTATCGAAATTATTGTGGACGATACTCCTGAAGCGATCATCCTATCAGGCTTCGACCCGGTTCGCCGCGAGATTGCCCGATTGGCCATGCACCGTTTGGTGACTGACGGTCGTATCCACCCGGCACGTATCGAGGAAGTGGTTGCCAAAACAAAGAAACAGATTGAAGAAGAAATAGTAGAAATAGGCGAGCGCACCGTTATCGACTTAGGTATCCACGGTTTGCATCCTGAACTGATACGTATGGTTGGCCGTATGCGCTACCGTTCATCTTATGGTCAAAACCTGTTACAGCACTCTCGTGAGGTGGCAAACTTCTGCGCTACTATGGCCGCAGAACTGGGATTGAATGTGAAAATGGCTAAACGTGCAGGCTTATTGCATGATATTGGTAAAGTGCCAGATGATAATCCGGAATTGCCTCACGCAATTTTAGGTATGCAACTGGCTGAGAAGTTTAAGGAGCACCCGGAAGTGTGCAATGCCATTGGCGCCCACCACGACGAAATTGAAATGACCTCGATGCTGTCACCAATTGTTCAGGCTTGTGACGCAATCTCAGGTGCCCGCCCTGGTGCGCGCCGCGAGGTAGTTGAAAGCTACATTAAACGTCTGAAAGAGCTTGAAGAATTGGCTTTATCCTATCCTGGCGTTGAGAAAACCTTTGCGATTCAGGCCGGTCGTGAACTGCGTGTAGTGGTTGAAAGCGAAAAGATATCTGATGCTCAGTCGGAAATACTGGCTGCTGATATCTCTAACCGCATTCAAACTGAAATGACTTATCCGGGTCAGATCAAAGTAACCGTGATCAGGGAAACCCGTTCGGTTGCTTTTGCAAAATAAGATAAGAGCATAGCCTCACCCCAAACCCCTCTCCTCCGAAGGAGTCCTCCGGACGAAAGGAGAGGGGCTTTATATTTTTTATTGTGGCGAATAACAAATCTTCAAATAAAGCTGCTCCTGTAAAGGCTGATGTCCGGCCAATTGATCGCTATTTTGATCAATACAATGAGCATCACCAAAATCCGACTAATAAGCTTATCCATTGGATATGTGTACCGCTGATCGTGTTCAGCATATTCGGTTTGGTGTGGGCCATTCCTTTCCCGGATCTGAAGTTCTTAGGCTCCTACAACGGGTATTTTAACTGGGCTTCGTTCCTCATCGCTGCAGTTATCTATTATTATTATAAGCTTTCGCCGACAATCTCGTACCTGATGCTATTCGTGCTGATGGGTTTTAGCTATGGGATAATAGAATTAGCCGACTGGCAAAAAGCAGGCGGTCCGGCTATGTGGCTGGTATGTTTAGTGATATTTGTACTGGCTTGGATAGGGCAGTTTATTGGCCATAAAATAGAGGGGAAAAAGCCTTCATTTATGGATGACCTGAAATTTCTGCTTATCGGGCCGATATGGTTGCTGCACTTTATACTCAAAAGGTTTTCTATCCGGTATTAAAGATCAAATGCTATTCAGCACAATGATCTCAATAGCATCTGTCACATTCTTACATTTATTGGCCGACGCTTCTAATGAGAATAGAATGTCCCGGTGCTTGATGAGTTTAATAGCATCTTTCTCCTGGGCGAAAAGATCGGCCAGGGCATGCGAATATATTAAATCTGTACGATGTTCGTAATCCTTTGTCAGGCGGCATGAAGCCAGCATACTTTCCGTATCAACGATTTTACTTAACCCATTAATAAGTTTTTGCAGTTCGATGCATGATAGCTTAATATATTTTACAATTTCCCGTATTGCCGGCAAAAATCCATCAATTTCGTAAAGGTTAATTCTGCCTGCTGCTTCATGTATATTGTCGGCAACATCATCAATTGCAGAGGCTAGTATGTGGATGTCTTTGCGATTGAGAGGAGTAAAGAATACCTTGTCCAAACCGAGGTAAACCTTATGAGTGATGTCATCCCCGGTTTCTTCTAAATAGTTGATTTGCTTGAATAAAACCTCACGGTCGGCAGCCGACTCTGTTTCCACAACTGCCGAAAGCAGCTCAGACATCTCCACAATATTCTTCCCAGCCTGGTTAAATAATCCATAAAATAAGGTCCGGTGCGAGAAAAAGTCGAAAAACAGGTTACGCATATTAAGTATATATTCTATTATGCGAAATTACCTGCTGAGTATTAAGGCATCATTAATGCAGGTCAACCCAATGTTAAGTAATTGTTATTTTATGATAAAAACAACAATTCCAATTAAAATACTGATTATTAAGTATTTAGTTATAATTTAACTATTAATTTATATGTTTTAATTGATAATGACGTGTTTAGTTAGATTAAACTTAATGTTGGGATAATATTACCAAATGTTAATCATGTCTTAACATTAAGGTAATGCAAGCGATGCAACTTTGAACCGAAATTTAATTTAATCTCACCAGACATGGAAAGAAAGTTTACAAAACTTACAGGATCAATATTAATGTTGAGCCTTTTATCGGTTGGCTTTAATGCTAAAGCGCAAACCACTTTCGCTTCTGACATGAAGCTGAAAAAAGAAACTAAAAAAGATTCATCTGCTACACTAACTGAAACTAAAGCTACTACAAAACCAGCTGAAGACACTACATGGAAGCCTCAAAGAAGAGTTTGGGGATATACCTTCGGTGATCTTTACTATGATGCTCACGCAGATCAAAAAACTGGAGCCCGCGGACCTGAGACTAACTATGCAGGTGTTGCGCAATACAGAAATGCGTTCCAATTCCGTCGTATTTATTTAGGTTATGATTATGAGATAACCAAAAAATTCAAAGCTGAATTCTTGTTAGCTTCAGAGCCAAGTGCAAATACAGGCGCTGCAGCAGGCACTACTGTTCAAAATGGTGATAACCTGGTTGACGGTAAAATGTCTCTTTGGATCAAGAATGCAAACTTACGTGTAAGAGACATCTGGCCAGGTACCGACTTTGTGGTGGGTGAAATGAGCACCCCTGGTTTCGCATTGAATGAGCCGGGAACTAACGGTCCTACTTCACTTTCTGAAAGCACCTGGGCTTACCGTTCAGTTGAAAAAACAGTAACCGACTTCCACAAAAACAACTCATACGACGTTGGTGCTGCTTTACAAGGTACTTTCGATCCGGCTACTAAAAACTACGGTTACGTATTTATGGTGGGTGACAATAGCCAATCAAGCTTATTAGGAGCAGGCCCTGCAAATGCAAATACCGGTTTCTTCAAAATATTCTATGGTGACCTTTGGGCTAAATTCTTAAACCAGAAGTTATATGTAGATATCTATGCCGATTACGTGAAAACTTCAGGTAACTCAACCGCAACTAATGCACTTATTACAGGTGGATTCCCGGTTGGTTTGCAAGAGCACAACATGTTCAAAATATTTGCTTCATATACCACCAAACCAATCACTATCGGTGTTGAAGCTTATACTCAAAAATTCCAGAATGGTGTTGTTAGTTCTGGTTCAGTTAACCCTAGCACTGGTACTCCTATCGCTTCTTCAGCAATTACCGTTGAAGATGCAACAGCTAAAGCATTATCACTTTGGGTAAGAGGTCCGATTGTTAAAAACCTGAACTATTTCGCTCGTTTCGATACTTACAATCCTGACAGCAAAATCAATAAGGATAATGTTTACCCGGTTGTATTAACCAACTATGGTAACTATACCCCTGTTTACAAAGAGCAATTCTACACTGCAGGTTTAGATTACAACCCAACCAAAAACGTTCACTTCGAACCAAACTTCTGGTTAGTTGATTACAAAGACCAAAGAAATAGTGGTGTTGCCGGCCGTGTAGCTGATGACCACACTTTAGTGTTCCGCTTTACTTTCTTCTACACTTTTGGTAAATAAGAAATAGCATTTAAAAAGAGCAAAAACGCAAATCATGAAAATAATTAAAAGTCTCAAATTAGCAGTTGTTGCAGTAGCAGCATCGTCCATCGCACTATCAGCTGCGGCGCAGGACAACACTCTGTTGGGCGCAGGAAGTACATTTGTGTACCCACTGTTCTCAAAAATATTCTCAAAATACACTGCTTCAAAAGTAAACTACCAATCAATTGGTTCAGGTGGTGGCATTTTACAGCTGACTAACAAAACTGTTGATTTTGGTGATTCTGATGCTCCTTTGAATGAGGATCAAACTAAAAAAATGAGTGCACCGGTTCTGCACATCCCAATGACTTCAGGCGCTGTTGTAGTTACTTACAACGTACCGGGTGTTAAAGGTGGTTTGAACCTGAGCGGTAAAGATCTGGCTGATATTTTCCTGGGTAAAATTACCAAATGGAACAGCCCTGAGATCGCCGACGCTAACAAAGGTGTTGCTCTTCCTGATCTTCCAATCGTAGTTGTTCACCGTTCAGACGGTAGCGGTACCTCGTTCATCTTTACTGATTATTTAACTAAAGTAAATGCTGATTGGGCTAAAAAAGTAGGAAAAGCAAGCGCTGTTAACTGGCCAGCTGGTTTAGGTGGCAAAGGTAGCGAAGGTGTTGCCGGTTTAGTAAAACAAACTCCAGGTGGTATTACTTACGTAGAGTTGGCTTATGCTAAACAAAACGGTATGGCTTTCGCTAACATCCAGAACAAAGGTGGTAAATACATAGCTCCGACTATCGAAGCTACAACTTTAGCCAGCAACGTTGAAATTCCTGCTGATTCAAAAGTATCTATCACTAACACTGATAATGCTAAAGGTTATCCAATTGCCAGCTTTACCTGGGCTTTGATCTACAAAGAGCAGAACTACAATGGCCGTTCAAAAGCACGTGCTACTGAACTGTTGAAATTATTGTGGTACAATGTTCACCAGGGACAGGCAGAATGTGCTCCTTTGAACTACGCTCCGCTTTCAAAATCAGCTGTTAAAGCTGCTGAGGCAATTTTGAAATCAGCTACTTACGACGGTAAACCAATTCTATAATTAATTAGATTGTTAGAATCAAGAAACAAGAGTCAAGAACCAAGTGGTCTGTCCAAAAACTAATCCTGAATCTTGGCTCTTGATTCCTGACTCTATCCAGTTACCAGCCCCTGCAAAAAGGAGCTGGTAATTGTTTTGTAAAGCATAACCAACATTTTATGAAACCATCCTTCGCAAATGCCGACAATACTGCCGGTGCAAATATCCAGGATAGCTTCGTTCCTCAAACACAGGTTAAAGTGAAAAATTCAAGATTAGCCCTATCCGACAAGCAACTCAAATGGGAAGTCTCATTTAAGAAGCTATTGATCATTATGAGCGCCGTTTTATTAGTGCTTGTATTGGGCGTAATGGTAACGCTCATTGTTGAGTCGTTGCCATCTATCAAAGCGCTGGGCATTGGATATCTTTGGGGAAAAGTATGGGATCCGGTAAGCAATATCTATGGAGCTTATCCATTTTTGATCGGTACGCTGCTGACTTCCTTTATCGCGCTGATCATATCAATACCGTTTTCATACGCCATTGCTATTTACCTGGGCGAATACAACCCAAAAGGATGGCTTTCTGATCTGTTAAAAAATACTATCGAACTGATTGCAGCGGTACCGTCAATCATTTACGGTTTCTGGGGTTTGTTTGTATTGGTCCCAATTGTTCGCGCTATTGAGATCAAATTCCACGTGCTGCCCTACGGCATTGGTATCTTCACTTCATCATTGATCCTTGCTGTGATGATCATTCCTTACGGTGCATCATTAGGTATCACACTGATTAGAATGGTTCCAACTCCGTTAAAGGAAGCAGCTTATGGATTGGGCGCTACCCGTTTTGAAGTGATACGTAAGGTAATTATGCCTTTTACGCGCTCCGGACTATTTGCAGGTATCTTATTGTCATTAGGTAGAGCCTTGGGCGAAACTATGGCGGTAACCATGCTTATCGGTAATACCAGTGCTATACCAACCAGCATTTTTGCGCCGGGTAACACTATGGCCAGCGTTATAGCCAATGAGTTTACTGAGGCTGATCATACTGAATATTTATCCGCGCTTATCGAGCTCGGTTTGGTGCTCTTCCTGGTAACGGTAGTTATCAACCTGATAGGCAAAAGAATTATAACCCGTTTTACAAATAACTAAGGCATGGAAGCGAAAATAGGATTCAGAAACGTAAAGAGCTTGATCTTCAAAGGGGTCATCATCTTTTTTGCCTTTTTAATTACCCTGCCTCTTATTATTATATTGCTTTACATAATAAAGCAAGGTGCTGGTCAGGTTAACTGGCATTTCTTAACTCATGTGCCGGCACCGGTTGGTGAAAAAGGCGGCGGCATTATCAATGCGCTGGTAGGAAGTGCTTTGATGGTGGTAATGTCATCTGTGATTGCTATTCCGATCGGCATGATGGCAGGTATCTACCTGAGTGAGAACCCACGCACTAAACTGGCATACTACACCGGGTTATGTGTCGATATATTGCAAGGCGTTCCGTCTATTGTGGTGGGTATCGTAGCTTACTTCTGGCTGGTAAAACCTTTGGGAACTTTCTCAGCACTATCCGGTAGTATTGCTTTAGCTATCATGATGCTGCCAATAGTAATCAGGGCCACAGAACAAACACTATTGATGCTGCCTCCATCATTGAAAGAAGCAGCATTGTCATTAGGTGTACCTTATCATCGTGTGATTTTGAAGGTGATCGTACCTTGCGGTTTCGCGGGTATATTATCAGGTATCACTTTATCGATAGCACGTGTTATCGGTGAAACTGCACCATTATTGTTTACAGCTTTTGGTAGTCCCTTCCTGTCGGCTTCAATAGGAAAACCGATGGAAAGCTTGCCTCACTTAATATTTACCTACGCCACCAGTCCGTATGACGACTGGCATGACCTGGCCTGGGGTGCATCATTCATATTATTAGTATTTGTTTTAACACTAAACATAATCACGAAAGTGATGACAAGAAAATGGAAAGTACAATTGTAAGCGCTGAAAATATCAATGCCTATTATGGCGAAAGTCACGCCATAAAAAATGTCAACATCAAGATCAACAAAAACGAAGTTGTTGCGATGATGGGCCCATCAGGCTGCGGAAAGACAACCTTTCTGCGTTGCATTAACCGTATGCATGAGCTGATTCCTAACGCAAGGGCAGAAGGAGTGATGAAGCTTGATGGCGAAGACGTTTATAAAATGAACGTTATTTATGTTCGCTACAAGATCGGGATGGTATTTCAACGCCCGAACCCGTTTCCGAACCTGAGCATTTATGAAAACGTGATCGCAGGTTATCTGCTGAACGGTATCAAAATGTCAAAAGCAGATAAAGATGTTATCGTTGAGAAATCACTGACCAGCGCGGCACTTTGGAAAGAAGTTAAAGATTCTTTACACAAAAAAGGTACTTTCCTTTCGGGTGGTCAGCAACAGCGTTTGTGCATTGCACGTGCTATTGCCATGCAACCTGAAGTGATCCTTTTTGATGAACCGACTTCAGCACTTGACCCGATCTCGACTTCAAGCGTTGAAAATCTGTTCCACGAATTGAAGCAAAACTATACCCTGATCATCGTAACACACAACATGCAGCAAGCAGCCCGCGTAAGCGACAGGACAGCTTTCTTTTATATGGGCGAATTGGTTGAGTTTGACGATACCAAGATCATGTTCACCAATCCGAAAGATCAGCGTACACAGAATTACATCACCGGCAGGTTCAGTTAATATTTAACTACTTAATTTTAGTATTTTAAAGACATGACACAATTAGAAAACGAAATAGGCGCTCTTAAAAAAGAATTAGCTAACATGTGGATCCTAGTTCAATCGCAATTGAACAAAGCCCGTGAAGCTATGGTAAATTTCGATAAGGACCTTGCCCGCGAAGTATTGGTGAAAGAGAAAAGGGTTAACTCGTTCGAATTAAAGATCGATCGCGACTGCGAAAATATATTTGCTTTATACTGCCCGGTAGCTATCGACCTGCGCTTTTTATTAGCTGCCTTGAAGATAAACACCAACCTGGAGCGTATTGGCGATATTGCCGCAGGTGTAGCCAAATATGTAATCGACTCTACAGCTGGATTTGATAAAAAAGTATTAGAAGCTACTGATGTAATACGCATGTATGACGAGGCTATTAATATCGTTATCGATACCCGAACGGCATTTGAAAATGAAGATACAGCCCTGGCAAGAAGCGTGTTCAAGCACGATGAAATGCTGGATGCTGTGAATCACAAAGCAAATGCTAATGTCGGCGAGGTGATCAAAGAAGACATCACTATGCTGAATGAGGCATTGTTTATACTTTCGATCATCCGCAAGCTGGAGCGCATCGGTGATCAGTCTAAAAACATCGCGGAAGAAATTATATTCTATGTAGAAGCTAAGATCCTGAAACATTCAGGTGCTTCCAGAGCTAAACAATAAAGCTATTGATATTGTGATATTGAAAAAGGCGCCGATTGAGCGCCTTTTTTGTTATAAGTTTTTCCCTAATTTCTCCAAAATATCCTGAGGTACCTTCTGCAGATCCAGTACCAGGAATCCATCCAAACAATCGGCAAACTTAGGATCGATATTGAAGCAGATGATCTTTGCGTTGAGCGAGATATACTGACGTAATAACACGGGTACTTTCATGCTACGTGTCTCTACTTCAGATATCATGTTGTCCAGGCCTTTAAAGCTGTCTTCACCCGACATTAGCAGATCGGTATCAATACTTGAAAAGTCAACCCTGAATTTTTTTCTTGGGCGCACGTACTGTGCCAGTTCCTCATCGAAGTGGTTTCGATTGATGTAATCTACTATCAGCGACTTCGAGAATTTAGAAAATGAATTACTAATACTTACTGGTCCAATGAGATAGCGGTATCTTGGATTATCTATCAAGTATTTTAAGATGCCTTTCCACAAAAGGAACAATGGCAATGGCTTTTGCTGATATTCCTTGCGGATAAATGAACGGCCCAATTCAAGGCTTTTCCGTAATACAGGTGTGAATTGCTCTTTTATCTTGAACAGTTCGGCAATATAAAATCCTTTTTTGCCAAAGCTGTAAAATATCTCATCGCCTAAGCCAATCCGATAGGCGCCAACGATAACTTTTGCATCGGTGTCCCAAATAAACAGGTGGTTATAGTAAATATCATATTCATCCAGGTCGACACTTTTATTGGTGCCTTCGCCAATTTCCCGGAAAGTTACCTCCCGTAACCGGCCTATTTCGCGAATGATATTAGGGATTGACGATGTCGGTACGATAAATACCTCGTAGTTCTTCTCAACCCAAACCCGATAGTTTTCGCGCAAAGGCTCTACTTCCTTTTCCAATAGGGATGAGGGCATCTCGCGGGCAATATCTTCTGCTTCTTTCCTGATCTTGAACAGGTTCCGTGGATTAAATATTTTCTTTTCCTCTTCCAGGCCGGTACCTAACGCATAGGTGCGTGCCCGCAGGAAATTGAGTAGCTTGGTTGGATTGTTGCCTTCCGGGATATCCTGAACATTAATGGGCTTGCCGATGCGTAATTGAATCGTATGTCCCTGTTTGTTAAATAATTCAGAAGGTAATTTGGCTGTGCGTAGCGCAGGATGGATCATGCTGAGCAGGTTGAACAATAGCCCATTGTTACCATGAAAATAGATAGGCACCACAGGAACTTTCGCTTTCGCAATGATCTTACCTACAACAGGATGCCACAGCCGGTCAGTTACCTGTTGTTTATCTACTTTAAAGGTGGAAACCTCGCCCGCAGGGAAAATGCCTATCGGTGTACCATTTCCGAGTAATTCCAAAGTAGTTTTTAAGCCGCTGATGCTGGATGAATGATCGATATTTTCAAAAGGGTTTACCGCCACAAAGTAATCAGCCAGGTTAGGGATCTTTTTAAGCAGGAAGTTGGCCATTACTTTAGCATCGGGCCGAACCATACAGAGCATTTTCAGCAGCACCATGCCTTCGATACCACCATAAGGGTGATTAGCGATGGCGATAAAGCTGCCTTCTTTGGGTATATTTCTTAACTCACGTTCGTCAAATTCAATACTTACGCCGCATCCTTCCAGTATAGCATCCACAAAATCAGGGCCTTGCTTGGGTTGGGCCCGGGCAAACAGCTCGTTCACCTGGTTTATTTTCATCACCTCCATCAGCAAAGCGGCTAGTCCGGGCATTTTCAGCTTATCCAGTTTGGTCGCCTTTGCAAACTCTTCAGTGCTTATGATTTTCATTTAGTTTTTCAAAAAGTATCGGTGGATTTTAATCCACTAAATATGCTAAAAATTTCTTTAATTTACAGTTGTACACAGCTAAACCTTAATGAGATCAACCTTAAAAAAATACTTGTCCATCACCAAAAAAGAATGGAACGGAATGGTGGTATTGGTCGTTTTGATCGTGCTTGTCCTGGCTGCACCTTACCTTCTTCAACTGTTCCGCAAAGATACAACAATTAACCCTGCCGAATTCAATAAAGCCGTTGCTGTACTTAATCAAGCCCAAAAATCACAGGTTGATGACGATAAGACAAATGCTGTACCACTCTACAAAAAAGCTGCGGATGGAGTGGTAATAGAGTTGAACTCAGCCGATTCTGCAAAGCTTACAGAACTGAAAGGTATTGGTGCCTCATTTGCGCGACGAATAGTAAATTACCGTAACCGTTTGGGTGGGTTTATCAATAAAGATCAGCTTAAGGAAGTGTACGGTATGGATGATGACCGCTATGCCGAAATGCAGGCGCAGGTTTCGGTTGATCCATCACATATTCAGAAGATACACATCAATAAAGTCGACTTCGAAAGCCTGAAGTATTTTCCTTATCTCACTTTTAAGCAGATGAACGCTATTGTCCAGTTTCGTGAGCAGCACGGCGACTATACTTCAATAAACGATATGCGCAATATTGCCATTCTGAATGACGAAATTTTGCGTAAAATTGGGCCTTACATCGACTTCAAATGATAGAGCAGCAAGTAAAAGACGCCATACGCGATATCCCGGATTTCCCGAAACCAGGTATCGTTTTTAAAGACATCACCCCGATACTGAAAGACCCTGCGCTTTGTGACAACATTGTTGATGCCTTTATAGAAAAACTGAAAGGTATCCGCATTGATGTGATAGCTGGAGTAGAAAGCCGCGGATTTTTATTTGGATTGACGTTGGCTACACGCCTGGGTGTGCCTTTTATTCCTGTTCGTAAGGCTGGTAAACTACCGTACACCATTAAGCAAAAAGCCTATAAACTGGAATATGGTACTGCCATCATTGAAATGCATGTGGACGCTTTTGAACCTGGTCAACATATCCTGATACACGACGACCTGCTGGCTACAGGTGGCACCGTAACTGCAGCAAGCGAACTCATTACCGAAATGGGCGGCATAATAGCTGGCTTCGCTTTTGTGGTTGGTTTAGGTTTTCTGAATGGTCAGGAACGTATCCAAACATGGAGCGATAATATTATTGTATTGGCGGATTACTGACCGTTGATTAGAATGATGAAATGATTGCGTTGATTTAACCTTATTATTCTTTGATTTACGCTCGCGTCTCTCTACTATGCAGGGTGAATAGAACGGTGTAGAACTTGGAGAGTGACCCTGCTTACAGAGGAGACGCGATGCATCTCGTCTCTACCAGCATTCTGTTAATTCTTTAATCCTGTAAATTCTGATTCAGACAATATCACCTCGCCACTACCGTAATGCTCTGGGAAGTATGAGCGCTAAAATACCCTAAAGTGGCAGGTGTAATATTAGTAGGCGGATTAGATGGCGCTACAGCACCGCCAGGATTATTACCTTGTTGCTGTGCCAGTGTAAACCAGTAGGTGAAAACAGGCCGGTCTATGCATTGCATTTCTATCCTTACTGTATCGCCGGGAAAGATATCTGTCTCATTTTGCTGCAGGTCGAGCGTAACATGTTTGCCGTCGATAAACTGATCATCAAAAGCAAAAATGTTATTTACCTGCTTACTATTTACAAACATCAAAAAGCGGTATTGATTTTTTACACCTGCCGGATCGTTAAAATAAACGGTCATCATCCTTTTGTTGTCGCTTTTATCAAGGATGTTGTTCGAAGTCGCTATTGAGTCCATCAAAACATAATCAGGCAGAGTGGAGTTTGCCTTATAGGTTTTATCCCCGGTTGTTACAGATAATGTATAGGTGCGTCCGGCTGTTGCGTAGGCGCTATCTAAAACGTAAGTACCGGCAGGCCCTTCTTTAAATTGAGCAATCCCGCCCTGGTTATTATCGATGGTAATTAAAGCACCTGTCACGGGTGGATAAGTATTTGTGCCGGTAAAAGGTACATTGCGACTCAATTTTACATATTGCTTGCCGAATTTGTCAGTGATATTACCTTCGATCACCAGCTTGCCGCTATCATTGCCCAGATCGAGCTTGATCACTTTTTTGCATGACAATGCCATCGCTGCTATGAGCAACAAACCTGTATAATATTTAAGTCTCATCAATTTCATGCATCAAAATTTAAAGTTCCAGGTTACGGATGGTATCATAGTCGCAAAAATGCTGGTTTCCACTGCTTCAGTTGTATTCGGTATGGTTTTGCTATCGCGGAAGGTAATAGTATATGGATTGCGGTGCGCATACACATTGTATATACCGAATGTCCAGCTCGAGTGATACTTTTTGTGCTCCTTGCCCTCCAGGGTGGCGCCAATGTCGAGCCTGTTGGTGGATGGCATGCGGTAACCATTACGCTGTGAGTAAGAATATGTGGTTAATCCGCCAATTTCGTATTTGCCTGTAGGGTAGGTGACTGCGTTTCCGGTGCCATATACAAAGTTGGCTGAGAATGTCCAGCGTTTGTTATACTGGTAGATGCCCACGACGGAAATATCATGCGTGCGGTCCTGCGTTGCCGGATAATATTGATCGTCATTAATTCCGGGGAATTTCCGTTCAGTGCGGGATAGCGTATAACCTATCCAGCCATTAAACTTGCCGTATTTCTTTTTCAGGAAGAGCTCCAGTCCATAAGAACGACCTGTGCCATAAACCAATTGCGATTCTACGCCCTGGTTCACCAGCAATTGTGCACCATCTTTATAATCGATCTGGTTTTGCAGCCATTTATAATACACCTCGGCCGAGAACTCGAAGTTATTATCCTGGAAATTTTTGAACCACCCGGTAGAAAGCTGGTCGGCAATTTCTGGCTTAATATTGTTGCTGCTCATTACATACAAGTCAGTAGGGGTGCTACTGGTTGAATTGGTGAGCAGGTGGATATTTTGTGTATTACGGTTATAAGAAAATTTGATCGAGTTTGCATCGTCCAAAGTATAGCTTGCTGAGAAGCGGGGCTCAAGATTGGTGTAACTTTTTACCAGTTGGCCGGAGGTGTAGGTTGTTGAACCCGCGACGTTTCCATTGGCATCATAAGAACTAAAAGTGCCCGGGCCTATCAGGAAGAAACTGCTCAGGCGTAAGCCATAAAGCAAGGTCAGGTGATTGTTGGCTTTCCATTCATCACTGATGTAAGCTGCGGTTTCATAGCCATAACGGTCTTCCACGTGGATGTTGTTAAAGCTAGATGACGGTGGCGCTGTAATATCTCCGGGAGCGATGGTATGATGCAATAGGTTCACGCCAAACTTAACGGTATGATTATCGCCCATTGAGTAGGAGAGGTCCTCTTTCAGGTTCACATCGGTGATTTTGGACGTCGCCTTAAATCCCTCGTTGTTCAAAAAGCTCTCCACTACATAGTTGTAGTTGCTGTAAACAAGTGAGGTGTTTGAGAATAACCGGCTATTGAATAAGTGGTTAAACCGGATAGTCCCGGTTGAGTTACCCCAGTTAGTGCCGAAAGTATTTTTGAGTGACAGCACATCCTTGCCAAAATATCCTGACAGGTAAATAGCATTCTTGTCGTCAAAATGATAATTAGCTTTGGTATTCAGATCATAAAAATAAATGGAACTGCCACGAATGGTTGAATCAGACGAGGCTTTTAAAAAGAAGTCGATATAAGTACGGCGGGCGCTCACCATAAACGAGCCCTTATCCTTAACCAACGGGCCTTCTACTTTAATGCGGGAGGAGATCAGCCCCAAGCCACCCTGAACGGTATAATCCTGGTTATTGCCTTCATTCATTTTAATATCGAGCACAGAGGATAGCCGTCCGCCAAATTCGGCAGGCATGCCACCTTTATAAAGGCTCACATCCTTTATGGCATCAGAATTAAAGGTAGAGAAGAATCCAAAAAAATGCGAAGCATTATACACGGTCGCTTCGTCCAGAAGAATGAGATTTTGGTCCGCCCCACCTCCACGAACATAAAAACCGGTGTTACCTTCGCCAGACGATTTTACTCCGGGCAAAAGCGAAAGCGTTTTCAAAATATCTCTTTCGCCAAGCAATACAGGCACCTGGTTTATCTGCGCCATGTTCAGCTTCTCGACACCCATTTGAGGCGAGGCTATATTATCATTATTGGGCCCGTTGGCACGGATCACTACTTCTTTCAGACTGCTTTTTACCTGCAGCGGGATATTTATCTCCTGATTTTGGTGTAAAGACACTTTTTGTTCAACTGGTTCATACCCAGTATAAGTGAATAATAAAGTTAATAAAGTATAATCACCTTCAGGAGCGTAAATGGAATAAAAGCCATAGCTATTGGTAACAGTACCGCTTTGGGGCAATTCTTTTATGCGGACTGTAGCGCCGATAAGTTGCTCGCCCGTAGTTCCGTCTTTAATTGTACCATTTATGGAATATTTCTTTTGGCCGAATGAGGTAAGAGATATACTAATAAATAGAAGAAATAGTAACGTTTTGGCCATTAAGGAAGATTTGTCGCTAAAGTAACGGTAATACAAATACCGTTCACTAAAAATTTAGATGATAAGTGTTAAATAATGTTACAGGAAGCATTTTTGAATCCCCTCTTGAGAGGGGGCGCGTAGGAATGTGAAATAGGAGGGGTGTGTTTCTACGCCATGCAGACTAAGCCTTGTACGGTTTGAATATCCTGATGACGAACACACCCCTGCCCCTCTCAAGAGGGGAACCGTGTGCTCTGTCCCGCAGCTATCATTCCCATAAACAAGGGCAACATGACAGTAATAATATTTTTTCACCAAAGCCATTGAAATTCAATATAGTTATGCATAACTTTAATATACATTTCGATAAGTATCTATAAAGCGCGCCCAGGCAAATTCAATACCGGCCGCATCTCAAATTTACCTCCGCCTTAATAATTTCCTGGTTTATTGCCGCTATTATCTTAGCCGGTTATAAACGATGTTCATGCGTACTGTAAACCATTTTTTAACCAATTAAATGAGAAGACCATGATATCTGAAGACAAAATCACACAGCTGAAACAATCCCTGCGCGGAAGAGTAATTCAGCGGCACGACGAAGATTATCATACTGCCCGCAAAGTGTATAATGGTATGATAGACAAACACCCTTTATTAATAGCCAAATGCACCGGTGTTGCAGATGTAATTACCGCTGTGAATTTTGCGAGGGAGAATGATCTGCTTACCGCAGTACGGAGCGGTGGACACAACGGTGGTGGGCTGGGTTTATGCGATGATGGATTGGTAATCGATCTGTCGCTAATGAAAGGTATCCATGTTGACCCAGATGCAAAAACAGCCTGGGTGGAAGCAGGTTGCACACTTGGCGATGTGGATCACGCAACACACGCTTTTGGTTTGGCTACTCCAAGCGGCATTTTTTCCACTACTGGAATAGGCGGCATTACTTTAGGCGGGGGCCTGGGGCACCTTACCCGTCATTATGGTTTGGCGATAGATAATTTATTAGAGGCGAATATAGTATTGGCTAATGGCACTGTGACCAAAGCAAATGCCAGCACCAACCCTGACCTTTTCTGGGCTATCAGGGGCGGGGGCGGTAACTTCGGCGTTGTTACATCTTTTGTGTTTAATTTGCACCCCTTGAGTACTGTTTACGGCGGACCAATGCTATGGGAGCTCGGCGAGGCAGAAGATGTGCTGAAATGGTACCAGGATCTTGTAAAAAGCGCACCTGATGATCTTAATGGGTTCTTTGCGTACCTCTCCGTACCTCCGGGGCCGCCATTCCCTGAACATCTGCATGCAAAAAAGATGTGCGGCGTGGTATGGTGCTATAGCGGCGATTTGCAAAATGCTGAAAAGGTTTTTGAGCCGATCAGGAATTTTAAAAAGCCTGCTTTGGATTTTGTGGGGCCCATCCCTGTACCGGCATTAAACAGCATGTTTGATGGGCTGTTGCCACCCGGACTAAACTGGTATTGGAAGGCAGATTTTGTAAATGAACTGAGTGATAAAGCAATTGCTGAACATTTAAAACACGGTCCGCAAATGCCTACGTTGCTTTCTACCATGCACCTTTATCCAATCAACGGGGCAGCATCCAGGATAAGCAATAAGGACACTGCCTGGAATTATCGCAATGCCACCTGGGCCATGGTAATTGCCGGTATTGATCCCGATCCTATAAATAATGATAAGATAACCCGTTGGGCGAAGGATTATTGGGAGGCCTTACACCCTTACTCAGCAGGCGGTGCCTATGTGAACTTTATGATGGAAGAAGGCGAAGACAGGATAAAAGCAACCTACGGTGACAATTATGAAAGGCTTACAGCCATTAAAGCTAAATATGACCCTGATAACCTGTTCAGGGTAAATCAGAACATAAAGCCGGCTATGCATTTGGAGCCACATTGAGTAAAGTTTGGTTCCCCTCTCGAGAGGGGCAGGGGTGTGTTCTTCAGCATGGCGTAGAAACACACCCCCGCCATTACATAGGCCTACGCACCCCCTCTCTCCGAAGGAGTCCTTTGGACAAGAGGGGATTTTTATTATACACTTGTTCAGCAGTGTTCAGCACCTCATATTCAAACGAGACAGTATTTGCTTTTGCTATGCATGCATAGCAAAAGTTTTTGTTTAAATTGCGGCATATATTATATACCTATATGGATAGTACCTATAATACTGATACAGGTTTAGATTTTTCCGCTTCCGAGAACCAGCAGATGGTGGGACAAATGGCTAAGGATTTTGCCGAAAAGCATATCAAGCCACACGTAATGGAATGGGATGAGGAGCAGCATTTCCCACGTGAATTGTTTAACAAATTAGGCGAACTGGGTATGCTAAGTGTATTTGTTCCTGAAGAATATGGTGGTTCAGGCTTTGGGTATTTTGAATATGTTACGGTTATACAGGAGATTGCCAAAGTATGTGGTTCAATAGGATTATCCGTTGCGGCACATAATTCATTATGTACGGGGCATATCCTCAATTTTGCCAATGAGGAGCAAAAGCAAAAATGGCTGCCCAGGCTAGCTACCGGCGAATGGCTGGGCGCCTGGGGACTTACCGAGGCTAACACAGGCTCAGATGCTATGCGCATGGGTACTACTGCTGTATTGGACGGCGATCATTATATTGTAAATGGATCAAAGAACTGGATTACGCACGGTAAGTCGGGCGGCATAGCAGTGGTAATGGTGCGGACAGGGGAAATTGGAAGTTCGAAAGGCATATCTGCTTTGGTGATAGAACGTGGTACACCGGGTTTTAGTGCAGGCAAGAAAGAGAATAAGTTAGGTATGCGTGCTTCTGAAACTACAGAAATGATATTTGATAATTGCCGCGTACCAAAAGAAAACCTTTTAGGTAACGAAGGCGAAGGCTTTAAACAGGCCATGAAAGTATTAGATGGCGGACGTATATCTATTGCCGCCCTATCTTTAGGTATAGCGAAAGGGGCATTTGAAGCGGCTGTGGCTTATTCGAAGGAGCGGCATCAATTTGGTCAGCCGATAAGTAATTTCCAGGGGATATCTTTCAAACTGGCGGATATGGCCACACAAATAGAAGCTGCCGAAATGTTGATCATGCAGGCCGCTGACTTGAAGAACCGCCATCAACCCGTAACCAAGCAAGCTGCTATGGCCAAATACTACGCATCGGAAGTTGCCGTAAAGGTAGCCAATGAAGCGGTGCAGATATTTGGCGGTTACGGCTATACAAAAGACTTCCCTGTCGAGAAATACTACCGCGATGCCAAGCTATGCACCATAGGCGAGGGAACATCGGAGATACAGAAGATAGTGATTGCGAGAGAAGCTTTGAGGGGGTAGGGTTGGTTAAGTGGTTGATTGAGTTGAATAACTTTAATTGAATTAATGAAATACCAATTATTAGTTTTTGTTCTGATTATTATTACAAGCGTTGGTTGCAAGAGCTCTTTAGAAAAGAGAATTGCAAATCGCGCAGATAAATGTGAGAACTGCAAAATTAGGCTAGTTGATTTTACAAATTTTCAATGGGATAAAATGTATGTGTTTAACTATAGCGTATCTCCTGATGAAGTTGATAATGCTCTAGGACTTGAATATAGTAATGATGATTATGAAGAGTTTACACGCCCCTGGATTTTTGTAAAAAACAATAAGGTAGTATACGCTGAAGATAACCCTTACAATATAGAAGGAGTTGTTAGCGATGAAGTGGCATTTGATCAGTCGGACAGTGTGAGGGTTATAAGTTACACACCTAACACGGCTGTATTTAAAGCAAAAAAAGAAAGATCCGGTGGTAATAAATATTATGTATTGTATCAGGTTAAATAATCTGTCTAAAACCCCAACATGCCATAGGTTAACTCGATCAACCACTTAACTCAATCTAACTCAATCAACCATTCAACAAATTCATTTTAATATTCAAAACCAAATACTTACCTTTGTCGTCCCATGAAAGGAGGTATATAAGGGAATATGATCATTATCAATGTTAAAGAAGGCGAATCATTAGATAAAGCGCTTAAACGTTTTAAGAAGAAATTTGAAAAGACCGGTGTGTTGAGAGAACTTCGCAGTCGCCAGGCTTTCGAAAAGAAATCTGTTACCCGTAGGCACGTTGTTAAACATGCCATATACAAACAAGGCATGAACCAGGAAACTGTGTAATTCTTGTCAAAAGAATTTTCAGTTTTTTTGAATATATATTAAAACTATTTGTACATTCAATTCTACGTGTGTACAGATAGTTTTTATGTTTTTAGAGCGGTTTATACAATATATTCAATTTGAAAAACGGTATTCTCCGCATACAGTCTCCGCATACCAGTCAGACCTCGACCAGTTTTTTAAATTCCTCAACGAGCCTGAGCCAACTGTAACCAGTCCTGCCGAAATTACCTATCAGCATATCCGCAACTGGATGGTGCATTTGATGGGGGAAATGACAGCAAGGTCCGTCAACCGCAAAATAGCTACACTTAGAAGGTATTTTAAATTCCTGCTTCGTGAGGGCTTGATCACCGATAACCCTACGTCCAAAATCCAATCCCCCAAAAATGTAAAGCATCTGCCTGTTGTGGTGGAGGATGAAAAGCTGAACGCCATGCTAAACAGCGACGAAGTGTTTGGTGACGATTTTGAAGGCACCCGCGATAAATTGGTACTCGAGATATTGTTTGGTACTGGTATCCGACTTGCCGAACTGGTGGGCCTGAAAGAGCAGGATATCAATATTTACGATGGAACCATGAAAGTATTGGGCAAACGCAATAAAGAGCGTATAGTCCCCATTAATCATGAACTGAAAATACTGTTGGAGAAATATATCGAGTTAAAGAAAAAGTCAGATTTTCATAACAATTCTCTAACTTTAATCGTTACAAACAAAGGATCGGATGTGTATCCAAAGTTTATCTATTTAATAGTGCATAAATACCTCTCATACATATCAACTCAGAATAAAAAAAGTCCGCACGTGCTGAGGCACACATTTGCAACGAGCCTGCTAAACCGGGGAGCCGATTTAAATGCTATAAAGGAGCTCCTGGGCCATGCGAATCTCAGCGCCACCCAGGTTTATACACACAACTCAGTTGAGCGATTAAAATCTATTTACAAACAAGCCCATCCAAAGGCGTAATCAAAGGAGGAAAAATGAAAATTACAGTGCAGTCTATCCGTTTTAATGCAGACAAGAAATTATTAGATTTTATTCAGAAGAAAGCCAACAAGTTAGATCAGTTTTACGACAAGATCATTAATGGCGAAGTTTATTTAAGATTAGAAAACACAGAAGATGTAGCAAATAAAATAACGGAGATAAAACTGACGTTACCGGGCACGCAGTTATTCGCAAAAGAGCAGTGTAAGTCATTTGAAGAAGGCACAGACCTGACGATTGAATGCCTCAGAAAACAAATAGAAAAACATAAACAAAAGAAATCAATAGCAGCCGACGTAGCAAAAAAGGCTGTTTTACAGGCCTCTGAAGAGGAATATGATTGAAAATCAGCGTTAAAGAAATGCAGGAATCGGCGGGTTTTAAGCCCGCCGATTTTTTTTTGTAAAATTATTTTGTCCGGGTTTAAAAATGTGTAAATTTGCAATCCCTTTCGGAGAGGTGTGCATCGCGTAAAATCTCAATGAAAAGGATGGTTCTTTAAAATAGAAAAATTGAAGTCTTCAATTTAAGCAGGTGGCTTTCAGTAATATCTGAAAGTTTAAAGCAAAAAAGAAGATAACACCATCACTTTAACTCAGCTGACGGATCCTTGAAAAAGGAGATGCCGGGGGCGAAAAAAGTAGATAATAAAAGCCTCCTTAGCTCAGCTGGTAGAGCAACTGACTTGTAATCAGTAGGTCATTGGTTCGATCCCGATAGGAGGCTCTGTTTATTCAATGAGTGAATTATTGAATTAGTGAATGAACGAGTGTAAAAACTCACTCATTCGTTAATTCACTCACCCACTAATTAAACAATGGGGGGATACCAGAGCGGTCAAATGGGACGGACTGTAAATCCGTTGCTTCGGCTACGAAGGTTCGAATCCTTCTCCCCCCACTTTTTTTGAATGAGTGATTTTTTGAATTAGTGAATGAGTGATTGACCAAGTCGATTACTTAAATCAATAATTCACTAACTCACTCATTCACTAATTAAAGATGCGGAAGTAGCTCAGTTGGTAGAGCGATAGCCTTCCAAGCTATAGGTCGCGAGTTCGAACCTCGTCTTCCGCTCAGATTGGTTCATTAGTTGATTTGTTCAATTGTTTATTAGTAACCAAAGCGCTAAGGCAAATGAACTTCTGAACAAGTGAACTAATGAGCTAAAAATAAGCCGACGTAGCTCAGGGGTAGAGCACTTCCTTGGTAAGGAAGAGGTCATGGGTTCAAATCCCATTGTTGGCTCGGCGTTTAAATACGACAATTAAAAATAAAATTAACCTACAAAATTTTTATAAATCATGGCAAAAGAAAAATTTGACCGCAGTAAGCCGCACTTAAACATCGGTACAATCGGTCACGTTGACCACGGTAAAACAACCCTTACCGCAGCTATCACTAAAGTATTAGCTGATAAAGGTTTATCTGAGGCTCGTTCTTTCGATTCAATCGACTCAGCTCCTGAAGAAAAAGAGCGTGGTATCACTATCAACACTGCACACGTTGAATATTCAACTGCAAACCGTCACTATGCTCACGTTGACTGCCCGGGACACGCTGACTATGTAAAAAACATGGTTACTGGTGCTGCGCAGATGGACGGTGCAATTATAGTGGTTGCTGCTACTGATGGTCCTATGCCTCAAACACGTGAGCACATCCTGTTAGCTCGTCAGGTAGGTGTACCTGCGCTTGTTGTTTTCATGAACAAAGTTGACATGGTTGATGATCCGGAATTGTTAGAACTAGTTGAAATGGAAATTCGTGAATTATTATCATTCTACGAATATCCTGGTGATGATATCCCTGTAATTCAAGGTTCAGCTCTTGGTGGCTTGAACGCTGATCCAAAATGGGTTGAAAAGATCATGGAATTGATGGATGCTGTAGATAGCTACATTCCAATCCCTCCACGTCTTACTGAACTTCCATTCTTGATGCCTGTTGAAGACGTATTCTCGATCACTGGTCGTGGTACTGTAGCAACTGGTCGTATCGAGCGTGGTGTAATCAACTCTGGTGATGCTGTTGACATCCTGGGTATGGGTGCTGAAAACTTAAAATCAACTGTAACAGGTGTTGAAATGTTCCGCAAGATCCTTGACAGAGGTGAAGCTGGTGACAACGTAGGTTTATTGTTACGTGGTATTGAAAAAACTGATATCCGTCGTGGTATGGTTATTTGCAAACCAGGTTCAGTAACTCCGCACACTGATTTCAAAGCCGAAGTTTACGTATTATCAAAAGCAGAAGGTGGCCGTCACACCCCATTCTTCAATAAATACCGTCCTCAATTCTATTTCCGCACAACTGACGTAACTGGTGAAATTTCACTGGCTGAAGGTGTAGAAATGGTTATGCCAGGTGATAACGTTACCATCACTGTAAAGCTGATCAACGCTATCGCAATGGAAAAAGGCTTACGTTTCGCTATCCGTGAAGGTGGTCGTACCGTCGGTGCAGGTCAGGTAACTGAAATCTTAAAATAATCTACCCTGATAGTCCTTAACCGGACAAACAAGGAATAGGTTAATTTCTTTCAAAGTACTTAGCCGGATACGGCTAAGTACTTTGTTCACTAAAAAGGGATTAAGAAAATTAAGTATAAACGGGAATAGTTCAATGGTAGAATAGAGGTCTCCAAAACCTTTGATCAGGGTTCGAATCCTTGTTCCCGTGCGTAATAAGTAACAAAAATGGCTGCAATAACAGAGTATATCAAAGAGTCTTATATAGAGCTAACCGAGAAGGTTACCTGGCCTACCTGGCGCGAGCTTACAAACAGCGCTATGGTGGTATTGGTAGCTGCTATCCTTATTGCCCTGGTTATATTTGGTATGGATCAGCTGATCCATTTTATACTGGACAAGCTTTATACATCACTAGCCTAATTTGTATACGAAATGAGCGATCAATTGAAATGGTATGTGGTAAGGGCCATCAGCGGTAAGGAAAAAAAGGTTAAACAATATATCGATGCCGAAATTAATCGTTTGGGTATTTCGCATTTGGTTCCTCAAGTATTAATACCTACTGAAAAATACTACCAGATGCGCGACGGTAAGAAGATTGCAAAAGAACGCAATATTCTTCCGGGTTATGTGCTGATGGAAGCTGCCCTTGATGGTGAGCTTGAGCACGTTATCAAGAACATCAACAGCGTGATCGGTTTCTTAGGTGATAAGGCCGGTAACGCTATCCCTATGCGTCCGTCAGAAGTGAGCAGGATATTGGGTAAGGTTGACGAGATGACCGCACAAGGAGAAACAATGACCGTTCCTTATTATGTAGGCGAGAGCGTGAAAGTAATGGATGGTCCGTTCAATGGTTTCAGCGGTGTGATAGAAGAAGTGAACGAGGAAAAGAAGAAACTGAAAGTAATGGTAAAGATTTTCGGGCGCCGTACGCCGCTTGAATTGAATTACATGCAGGTAGAGAAGGAATAGAGATTAGCGTCTAGAGATTAGTTGTATAACGATGATCTTAACACTAATAACTATCAAAATAAAAATATTATAAGAGTTGCTGATTAATTGAAAAGAGACAACTAGTTAACTAATCTCTGATTAACTAATCACTGCTCGCAAGAGCTTAAATGTTACTTAGCTTCCACTATAACATTGAGTACTAATTAAAAAAAGCAAGATGGCAAAAGAAATCGGTGCAATGGTTAAGCTTCAGGTGAAGGGCGGCGCTGCAAATCCATCACCTCCAATTGGACCTGCTTTAGGTGCAAAAGGGGTGAACATCATGGAATTTTGCAAGCAGTTTAACGCACGTACCCAGGACAGACCTGGTAAAGTGTTACCTGTAGTGATCACTGTTTACGTCGACAAGTCATTTGATTTTATCATCAAAACCCCTCCTGTAGCTATCCAGTTAATGGAAGCATCAGGTATCAAAAGTGGGTCGGCCGAGCCAAACCGTAAAAAGGTAGCCAGTGTAAACTGGAACCAGGTTGAGGCGATAGCTAAAGATAAAATGCCTGATTTGAACGCATTTACAGTAGAATCAGCCATGAAAATGGTGGCAGGTACTGCCAGAAGTATGGGAATTACCGTTAGCGGTACAGCTCCCTGGAACAATTAATTTATACAAATCAGTTTAAGACAGTGGCAAGATTAACAAAAAATCAAAAAACGGCACAGTCCAAAATTGAGGCTAACAAAGCGTATTCATTACAGGATGCGTCATCTTTGGTAAAGGAAATTAACTATACCAAGTTTGATTCATCAGTAGATATTGATGTTCGTTTAGGTGTTGACCCGCGTAAAGCCAATCAAATGGTGCGTGGTATAGCAACCTTACCTCATGGAACCGGTAAAACTGTACGTGTATTGGTACTTTGCACGCCTGACAAAGAGCAGGAAGCAAAGGACGCAGGTGCAGATTTTGTAGGTTTGGACGACTATATTGCCAAGATTGAAGGTGGATGGACTGATGTTGATATTATCATTACTATGCCAAGTGTTATGGCAAAGGTTGGACGTTTGGGCCGTATTTTAGGTCCGCGTAACCTGATGCCAAACCCTAAATCAGGTACTGTAACCCCAGAAGTTGGAAAAGCAGTAACTGAGGTTAAAGGTGGTAAGATCGACTTCAAGGTTGATAAAACCGGTATCATTCATGCTTCAATAGGAAAAGTATCTTTCCCTGCTGATAAAATTTATGAGAATGCTTTAGAAGTATTGCAAACTATCTCAAAATTAAAGCCTTCAGCAGCTAAAGGAACATATTTCAAGAGTATCCATATCTCTTCAACTATGTCGCCCGGAATCGAAATTGAAACTAAAACAGTAGCGGGGATTTAATCATGAATAAAGAAGAAAAACACGAGCTTGTTCTTGCCCTTACTGAACAGATGAAAGAGTACGGTAATTTTTACATCACCGATACTTCTAATCTGACGGTTGCAAAAGTAAACGATATCCGTCGTAAATTTTTCGAAAGCGACATCACTATGCAGGTTGCTAAAAATAGCTTGATTAAAAAGGCTATGGAAGCAGTTGGTGGTGATTTCAGCCCGATGTATGATGCATTAAAAGGTTCATCATCAATCCTTTTCTCAAAATCAGCAACTGCTCCGGCAAAGCTGATCAAACAATTGAGAAGAACAGGTGACAAGCCAGTTTTAAAAGCAGCTTACATCGATTCGTCTGTATTTATCGGCGACAAACAGTTGGATACCCTGGTCAACCTGAAATCGAAAGAACAGTTGATCGGCGAGATTATCGGATTATTGCAATCACCAGCTAAAAATGTTATTTCAGGCTTGCAATCAGGCGGAAATAAACTGGCAGGAATTGTTAAAACATTACAGGAAAGAGGTTAACGGACGCCCAAAAGTTCCGCATTAAACAACAAAGTATTTAAAGAAAAAAGTAAAAATAAAATGGCAGATTTAAAATCATTTGCTGAACAGTTGGTAAACTTGACAGTAAAAGAAGTTAACGAATTAGCTCAGATATTAAAAGACGAGTACGGCATTGAGCCTGCTGCTGCAGCTGTTGCTGTTGCTGCTGCTCCTGCTGGTGGCGATGCTGCTCCTGCTGCTGAAGCTGTTCAAACTGCATTCGACGTTATCCTGAAAGAAGCAGGCGGCGCTAAATTAGCAGTTGTTAAATTAGTAAAAGATCTAACCGGCCTTGGTTTGAAAGAAGCGAAAGATCTTGTTGACGGTGCACCTAAAGAAGTAAAAACTGGTGTATCTAAAGAAGAAGCTGAATCTCTGAAAAAACAATTAGAAGAAGCTGGAGCTGTTGTTGAAGTTAAATAACTTCAACCGGCATAATTGACATCAGACTCCGACCTTTTCGGTCGGGGTCTATTGTCGTTTATATAAGTTAGATATGAGATATTAGACGTGAGATATGAGATGATTAGCAAGGTGAATATCAATTCATCAAGTAATAAAGTCTCAAATCTCATCTCTCACTTCTCAAATCTTAAGATCGTCTACCTAGAAAAAGTTTGTTATTACACTAAAATCAAAGTCCCTTGGCAAACAACAATAATCAAAGAGTAAATTTTGCAACGAGCAGAAAAGTGTTGGATTATCCGGATTTTCTGGACGTTCAGTTGCAATCTTTCCAGGAATTTTTTCAATTGGAAACCACCTCAGACAACCGCCATAAGGAAGGGTTGTTTAAAGTGTTTGCCGAAAATTTTCCAATTTCGGATTCAAGAAACATCTTCGTTTTAGAGTTTCTTGACTATTTTATTGATCCGCCACGTTACGATATACGCGAGTGTATTGAGCGCGGATTAACTTACAGTGTGCCGCTGAAAGCGAAACTTCGCTTATCATGTAACGACGCTGAACACGAAGATTTCGAAACTATCGTACAGGACGTGTACCTGGGAACTATCCCTTACATGACCCCTAAAGGTACTTTCGTTATCAATGGTGCAGAGCGTGTAATTGTTTCTCAATTACATCGTTCGCCAGGTGTGTTCTTTGGTCAGAGCCGCCACACAAACGGTACTAAATTGTACTCTGCCCGTGTTATCCCTTTCAAAGGATCATGGATTGAGTTTGCTACAGACGTGAACAACGTGATGTATGCTTACATCGACCGTAAAAAGAAATTCCCGGTTACTACGCTGCTTCGTGCAATAGGCTATGATTCTGATAAAGATATATTGGAATTATTTGAGCTGGCTGACGAAGTAAAAGTGAGCAAATCAGGCCTGAAGAAATTTATCGGCCGCAAACTTGCTGCAAGGGTTCTTAAAAAATGGGTTGAAGACTTCGTAGATGAAGATACTGGTGAGGTGGTGTCTATTGACCGTAATGAGATCATCCTTGAGCGTGAAACCGTTCTGGAAGACGACCATATCGATATGATCATTGATGCAGGTGTGAAAACTATCATCCTGAACAAGGAAGATGCTTCAACCAGCGGTGATTATACCATTATATATAATACCTTACAAAAAGATACTTCTAACTCAGAAAAAGAAGCGGTTGAGCATATCTACCGTCAATTGCGTAACGCTGAACCACCTGATGAAGAAACAGCACGTGGTATCATCGATCGTTTATTCTTCTCTGATAAGAGATATGATCTGGGTGATGTGGGCCGTTACCGCATTAACCGCAAACTGAAATTAGATACTTCAGATGAGACCAAGGTTTTAACCAAGCAGGATATTATTGCTATCGTTAAATACCTGATCAAACTGATCAACTCAAAAGCTGAGGTGGATGATATTGATCACTTGTCAAACCGTCGTGTGCGTACCGTAGGTGAGCAATTATATGCTCAGTTCGGCGTAGGTCTGGCACGTATGGCACGTACCATTCGTGAGCGTATGAACATCCGTGACAACGAGGTGTTCACACCAACCGACCTGATCAATGCACGTACATTGTCATCAGTGATCAATTCGTTCTTCGGTACCAACCAGCTTTCTCAGTTTATGGACCAAACCAACCCACTGGCAGAAATCACGCACAAGCGTCGTCTGTCAGCCTTAGGTCCCGGTGGTCTGTCACGTGAGCGTGCAGGTTTCGAGGTTCGTGACGTACACTACACCCACTATGGTCGTTTGTGTACTATCGAAACTCCGGAAGGTCCGAACATCGGTCTGATCTCTTCACTTTGCGTACACGCTAAGATCAACAACTTAGGTTTCATCGAAACCCCATACAAACGCGTTGATAATGGTATTGTAGCAGTTGACGAGCCGGTTGTATACCTGTCTGCAGAAGACGAAGATGGTAAAACTATCGGTCAGGCTAATGCAGTTTATAATGATAAAGGTGTATTTGATACTCCGCGTGTTAAAGCACGTTTCGAGGGTGACTTCCCGGTAATTGAGCCAGAAAGACTTGATTACATGGATATTGCTCCAAACCAGATCACATCGATAGCAGCATCATTGATTCCATTCCTGGAACATGATGACGCTAACCGTGCGCTGATGGGTTCGAACATGCAACGCCAGGCTGTGCCATTATTGCGTCCTGAGGCGCCAATTGTGGGTACAGGTTTGGAAGGCCGTGTAGCAAAAGATTCTCGTACGCTGATCAACGCTGAAGGCGATGGTGTAGTTGAGTATGTTGATGCTACCGAGATCCGTATTAAATATGACCGTAACGAGGACGAGCGCCTTGTATCATTTGACGGTGATAGCAGGACTTACCTGTTAACTAAGTTTAAGAAAACCAACCAGAGCACGACCATGAACCTGAAACCGATCGTTAAGAAAGGTGAGCGGGTTGAAAAAGGTCAGGTGCTTTGCGAAGGTTATGCAACACAAAACGGTGAGCTGGCATTGGGCCGTAACCTTAAAGTGGCATTCATGCCTTGGCAGGGATATAACTTTGAGGATGCGATCGTGATCTCAGAACGCGTTGTGTCGCAGGATATATTTACTTCATTGCACGTTGAAGAGTTCGAACTTGAAGTTCGTGACACTAAACGCGGTGAAGAAGAGCTGACACCGGATATCCCGAACGTATCAGAAGAGGCTACTAAAGACCTTGATGAAGATGGTATCATCCGTATCGGTGCTGAGGTGAAAGAAGGAGACATCCTGATCGGTAAGATCACTCCAAAAGGTGAGTCTGACCCTTCACCGGAAGAAAAATTGTTACGTGCCATATTTGGTGATAAAGCAGGCGACGTAAAAGACGCTTCGTTGAAAACTCCGCCGTCTATCAGCGGTGTGGTTATCGATACCAAATTGTTCTCACGTGCAAAGAAAACTTCAAAAGCCGAAGAAAAAGCACAGTTGGATAAGCTTGATACCAAGCATGAGAAAGCAATCAAGGATCTGAAGAATATTTTGATCGACAAATTATTCGAGATCGTGAACGGCAAAACATCACAAGGTGTTTACAACGTTTACAAAGAATTGCTGGCTCCAAAAGGTGTTAAATTTACCCAGAAGATCCTGACTGAGTTGAACTATGAAAACATCAACCCAACTAAATGGACCACTGATGATGACAAGAATGATCAGATCAAGATCCTTCTTCACAACTACGGCATCAAGGTAAATGAGGAACTGGGTGCTTACCGTCGCGATAAATTCGCGATCAGCGTAGGTGACGAGCTTCCATCAGGTATCGTTCAGATGGCTAAAGTTTACATCGCTAAGAAACGTAAGCTTAAAGTAGGGGATAAAATGGCAGGACGTCACGGTAACAAGGGTATTGTAGCCCGTATTGTACGTGACGAGGATATGCCATTCCTTGAAGACGGAACACCTGTTGATATCGTTCTGAACCCGCTGGGTGTACCTTCGCGTATGAACCTGGGCCAGATCTATGAAACTGTATTAGGCTGGGCCGGTAAAGAGCTTGGTGTAAAATTCGCTACTCCTATCTTCGACGGTGCAAGCCACGGAGAAGTAGAAGAATGGATTTCTAAAGCAGGCTTACCAGAGTCAGGCAGAACATACCTGTACAACGGTTTGACCGGTGATCGTTTCGATCAGCCAACCACAGTAGGTATTATTTACATGCTGAAACTGGGCCACATGGTTGACGATAAGATGCACGCACGTTCAATAGGTCCATACTCATTAATTACACAACAACCATTGGGTGGTAAAGCTCAGTTCGGTGGTCAGCGTTTTGGTGAGATGGAGGTTTGGGCACTGGAAGCATTCGGCGCATCAAACATCCTGCAGGAAATATTGACCGTTAAGTCGGACGACGTTATCGGTCGTGCTAAAACTTACGAAGCAATCGTTAAGGGTGAAAACCTGCCTACACCATCAGTTCCTGAATCATTCAACGTATTGGTTCACGAATTAAGAGGTTTAGGTTTGGATATAACCTTAGAATAATGTTGTAAAGTTGTAAGGTTGGAATGTTGTAAGGTTAATACCTGCTGAACATTTCAACTTTGCAACCTTTCAACCTTTCAACAAACAGAAAAACAAAGGAGACTATGTCTTACAAAAAGGATAATAAAATCAAGAGTAATTTCACCACTATTACCATCAGTTTGGCTTCGCCTGAATCCATCCTGGAGCGTTCAAGCGGTGAGGTTTTAAAACCAGAAACCATTAACTACAGGACCTACAAACCTGAGCGTGATGGTTTATTCTGCGAGCGTATTTTTGGTCCGGTTAAAGATTACGAATGCCATTGCGGTAAGTACAAACGTATCCGTTACAAGGGTATCGTGTGCGACCGTTGCGGTGTTGAAGTAACCGAAAAGAAAGTACGTCGTGAGCGTATGGGACACATCAACCTGGTGGTTCCTGTTGCTCATATCTGGTATTTCCGTTCGTTGCCAAATAAAATTGGTTACCTGTTGGGCTTACCAACCAAGAAACTCGATCTGATCATTTATTATGAAAGATATGTAGTTGTTCAGCCAGGTATTAAGGAAGCTGATGGCATTAATGCTATGGACTTCCTGACTGAAGAAGAATACCTTGACGTATTGGATACTCTTCCAAAAGAAAATCAATACCTGGATGATAAAGATCCTCAGAAATTCGTTGCTAAAATGGGTGCTGAGGCATTGGAAGAATTGTTAAAACGCCTTGACCTGGATCAATTATCCTATAATCTGCGTCACCAGGCTGCTAACGAGACTTCACAGCAACGTAAAAACGAAGCTTTAAAACGCCTTCAGGTGGTTGAAGCTTTCCGTGATGCAAAAACAAGGATCGAAAATAATCCTGAGTGGATGATCGTTAAGATCGTTCCGGTTATCCCTCCTGAATTGCGTCCGTTGGTGCCATTGGAAGGTGGCCGTTTCGCTACTTCCGATTTGAACGACTTATACCGTCGTGTGATCATCCGTAACAACCGTTTGAAACGTTTGATCGAGATCAAAGCACCAGAAGTGATTTTACGTAACGAAAAACGTATGCTTCAGGAAGCTGTGGATTCGTTATTCGATAACTCACGTAAAGTAAACGCTGTAAAAACAGAAGGTAACCGTGCATTGAAATCACTTTCAGACATCCTGAAAGGTAAACAAGGCCGTTTCCGTCAAAACTTATTAGGTAAACGTGTTGACTATTCAGCCCGTTCGGTAATTGTTGTAGGTCCAAACCTGAAATTGCACGAATGCGGTTTACCAAAAGATATGGCTGCCGAGCTGTTCAAACCATTCATCATTCGTAAGATGATCGAAAGAGGTGTGGTTAAAACAGTAAAATCAGCTAAAAAGATTGTTGACCGTAAAGACCCATTGGTTTGGGATATATTGGAAAACGTACTGAAAGGTCACCCAGTATTACTAAACCGTGCGCCTACGCTGCACCGTTTGGGTATCCAGGCTTTCCAGCCGAAGCTGGTTGAAGGTAAAGCTATCCAGCTGCACCCGTTAACCTGTACCGCGTTCAACGCCGACTTTGACGGTGACCAGATGGCTGTGCACGTACCGCTTGGTAACGCAGCAATCCTGGAAGCCCAAATATTGATGCTTGCATCGCATAACATCCTTAACCCGGCGAACGGTACGCCTATCACTGTACCTTCTCAGGACATGGTGCTTGGTTTGTATTACATAACCAAAGGCCGTAAAACTGATGCCGGACGTACTATTAAAGGTGAAGGTTTATCATTCTACTCTGCTGAAGAGGTGATTATTGCTTTCAACGAGAAGAAAGTTGACCTGCATGCCTTCATCAAGGTTAAAGGCAATGTGAAGGAAAAAGATGGCAGCATCAAAAACAAACTGATCGAAACTACTGTGGGCCGCGTGTTATTTAACCAGCATGTACCTGTTGAAGTAGGTTATATCAATGAGCTATTGACCAAGAAATCACTTCGTGATATCATTGGTGATGTAGTGAAGGTAACTGGTATGGCGCGTGCCGCACAGTTCCTGGACGATATCAAGGAATTAGGTTTCCAGATGGCATTCCAGGGTGGATTATCATTTAACCTGAAGGACATTAACATCCCTGCTGAAAAAGTTACTTTGATCGAACAAGCTTCTAAACAAGTGGAAGAAGTGATGGGTAACTACAACATGGGTTTCATTACCAATAACGAGCGTTACAACCAAATCATCGATATCTGGACACGTATCAACAACCGTTTGACTGCAAACGTGATGGAGATATTGTCGACAGATAACCAGGGCTTCAACTCTGTGTACATGATGTTGGATTCTGGTGCCCGTGGTTCTAAAGAGCAGATCCGCCAGCTTGCAGGTATGCGTGGTCTGATGGCAAAACCGCAAAAATCAGGTTCAGGTGGTGAAATTATAGAGAACCCGATCCTTTCAAACTTTAAAGAAGGTTTGTCGGTATTGGAGTACTTTATTTCAACCCACGGTGCCCGTAAAGGTTTGGCCGATACCGCGTTGAAAACTGCCGATGCTGGTTACCTGACCCGTCGTTTACATGACGTTGCACAGGACATGATCGTTGGTGAAGTTGACTGCGGAACGCTGAGAGGTATTTTCACTACAGCTTTAAAAGACAACGAAGACATTGTTGAACCATTGTATGACCGTATTTTGGGCCGTACATCATTACATGATGTACACGATCCTATTACCGGTGATCTATTGGTTTCAGCAGGTCACGATATTAACGAAGACATCGCTAAAAACATAGAAAACTCGCCGCTGGAAGGTATCGAAATTCGTTCTGTATTAACCTGCGAAAGCAAACGCGGTGTATGTTCATTGTGCTATGGACGCAACCTTGCAAGTGGTAAGCGCGTGCAAATGGGCGAGGCTGTAGGTGTAATTGCTGCACAGTCAATCGGTGAGCCGGGTACACAGTTAACACTCCGTACATTCCACGTGGGTGGTACCGCTTCTAACATTGCTGCTGAATCGCAGATCAATGCACGTTTTGAAGGTGTCATCGAATTTGAGAACGTACGTACCGTACCGTTCAAAACTGAAGAAGGCACAGTTGACGTAGTATTGGGCCGTTCAGGTGAGTTCCGTATCCTTGAGCAGGGTAGCAACAAAGTGATCATGACCAACAATATTCCATACGGTTCATACCTGTATGCGAAAGATGGCAGCAAGATCTCAAAAGGCGACCGCATCTGTTCATGGGATCCATATAACGCGGTAATTATCTCTGAATTTGCCGGTGTTGCCAAGTTTGACGCTGTATTGGAAGGTATCACTTTCCGTGAAGAATCCGACGAACAAACTGGTCACCGCGAAAAAGTGATCATTGATACACGCGATAAAACCAAGAACCCTGCAATCCAGATTGCCGATACAAAAGGTAACCTGATCAAAGGATACAACATTCCGGTAGGTGCTCACATTGCTGTTGATGAAGGTGAAAAGATCCAGACAGGACAGGTTATCGCTAAGATACCTCGTTCAACTGGTAAAACACGCGATATCACTGGTGGTCTGCCACGTGTAACTGAGTTGTTTGAAGCCCGTAACCCATCTAACCCGGCTGTAGTAACCGAAATTGACGGTGTTGTAAGCTTAGGCGGTGTTAAACGTGGTAACCGCGAGATCACAATCGAATCAAAAGATGGTCAGATCAAAAAATACCTGGTTCCGTTGTCAAAACACATCCTTGTACAGGATAATGACTTCGTGAAAGCTGGTATGCCATTGTCTGATGGTTCAATATCTCCTGCTGATATCCTGGCTATTAAAGGCCCGGCTGCAGTACAGGAGTACCTGGTAAATGGTATACAGGAAGTTTACCGTTTGCAGGGTGTTAAGATCAACGATAAACACTTTGAGGTTATCGTGCACCAGATGATGCAGAAAGTACAGATCGAGGACGCAGGTGATACCCGTTTCCTTGAAAAAGAAGCTGTTGATGGCTGGGATTTCATGATGGAGAACGACGAAATCTATGATAAGAAAGTAATTGTTGAGCCAGGTGATTCTACTTCATTAAAATCTGGTCAGATCGTATCGGTTAGAAGACTCAGAGATGAGAACTCTATCCTGAAACGTAAAGACATGAAGCTGGTTGAAGTGAGAGACGCAATCCCTGCTACATCCAGCCCGGTACTTCAAGGTATCACCAGGGCATCATTGGGTACTAAATCATTTATCTCTGCTGCATCGTTCCAGGAAACTACCAAAGTACTGAATGAGGCTGCTATTGCGGGTAAGAAAGACTTAATGCTTGGTCTGAAGGAAAATGTGATCGTAGGTCACTTGATCCCGTCAGGAACAGGTTTACGTCAATACGAGAATATCCGCGTAGGATCGCAAGAGGAATTTGATCGCCTGATGGCTTCAAAGACCGAAGAAGTTGAAGCTTAATTCAATTTCTGAATAAATTTGGTAAAGCCTTCTGTGAAAACGGAAGGCTTTGCTGTTTTTAATGGGTTTTGTAACTATTTCAATATTAGTTACTTTTGTGTTGTCAGGTGGGCAAAGTGAAACTTATAACGGTCAATCTTTTTTAATTTGCTTATTATTGCACGCAAAAACTAAACAAGAGTTTTTTGCGTTTTCACTCCTATGATTATCGAAGAAGAATGAATAGCCTCAAAATCTACCTAACCATACTTTTTACTTTCCTGTTTTTTTTAGCTTATAACCCGGTTTCGGCACAGGGGCTTTCTCAAAATTTATCCAGCATAAATGTTGACGATTTGTCGGATGCTCAGATAATGCAGCTGATGAAGAAAGCGCAGCAGATGGGGTTGAGCGATTCTCAATTGATACAATTGGCCCAGGCTAAAGGCGTGTCTGATGATCAGATAAAAAAGCTGCAGGCGAGAATTAATGATATTCGTAATAAAAATGGGATGTCAGGCAATAGCGGCAATAGCTCTCCCGGTAATTCAAATGGGAATGATACTACGCGGCAATCTGCCCGAAAATTAAACTATACTCCGGATACCACAAATAATCAGAAGCTATCCAATCATTTTGATGTATTTGACGAGCTTAAACCAAAGATATTTGGGGCCGATCTTTTCCGGAACAGCAATGCAAATACCTTTCAGCCTAATTTAAAATTAGCCACACCTGTAAATTATATCGTTGGCCCGGATGATCAGATCAAGATCAATGTTTACGGTAATTCTTCTGTTGACTGGAGTTTGACAGTATCGCCCGAAGGTAATATCAATATTCCCGGAGTAGGAGTGTTAAACGTTGTCGGTAAGACAATTGAAGGTGTAACTTCTGCAGTAAAGAGTAAACTGGCCGCAAATAATTATGCCATAGGAAGAGGAACGAGCGTAAATGTGAGTTTAGGCGATATCCGCAGCATAAGTGTGATTTTGCAGGGACAGGTTATGAAGCCGGGTACTTATACTTTACCATCGTTATCGACCGTATTTAATGCCCTGTTTGTAGCCGGTGGTCCAAACGACGTCGGTTCATTCAGACAGATAGAGGTAATACGCGATAATAAAGTGATCAGGCGGGTCGATCTGTATGATTTCCTGGTTAAGGGTAGTCAAAAAGATAATATTTCGCTGAGAGACCAGGATGTGATACGTGTGCCTGCTTATAAAGTTCGTGTTTTATTAAAAGGTGAAGTTAAAATACCAGCATTGTTTGAAGTATTACCGGGTGAAAAACTGCAGGATGTATTAAACTTTTCGGGCGGTTTTACTGATGAAGCATATACGAAGCGCATCAAGGTTGACCAGGTAAGCGATCAACAACGAAGGTTTGCGGATGTGCCTGAAACTGATTATGATAACTACACCCCTTTACGGGGAGATAAATTCACTATTGATAAGATCATCGATCGCTATGAAAACAGAGTGCAGATATCGGGAGCTGTGTTCAGACCAGGGACGTTTGAATTGAAGAAAGGGCTGACCTTATCTCAATTAATAAAAAATGCAGGAGGACTAAAAGAAGACGCATTTACTGCTCATGGGAGCATTGTGAGACTCAATCCGGATAATACGAAGCAACAAATGTCTTTTAACGTTAATGACGTGGTGAATCAGTCTTCAGCAGACATTCCGTTACAACGGGAAGACAGCGTATCAATTGCCTCCATCTTTGACCTGCGAGATAAGTATACCGTCAGTATAAAAGGGGAGATACGCACCCCCGGAGAATTTGCATTTGCTGACAGTATGAAGGTAACTGACCTGATCATTAAGGCAGGTGGGTTTAAAGAAGGCGCAACCGGAAAAAGAATTGAAGTATCGAGAAGAGTTTATGACAGTGACCCGATGACGGCGAATGCAAAAGTTGCCCAGGTATTTAGTGTCAATGTGGATCCTGAGTTCAGAACAAACGATGCCAATTTTACATTAAAACCTTTTGATATTGTATCAATATATAGTTTGCCGGGCTTTGAAGTTCAGAAGGTTGTGAAGGTTGAAGGCGAAGTCATATATCCTGGATATTATACCATCCAAAATAAGAATGAGCGTATATCTGATATGATCAAACGGGCAGGAGGGTTCACAAAATCTGCAGATGTTGACGGTGCAAGTTTAAAACGGGATAATGCAGCAGTATTGGGAGTTGATAAATCAAAAGTAGATACGTCTGAGATAAATAAAGAGCGTGCTGAAAATTTTCAGAGACTTCAGAACGATTATAATACCTCTGCAGACAATTCAAATAATGGAATGCCCGGGAATGGCGGTAGTGCAAATAGCAATAACAAACAGGGCAACAATAATAATGACGGAAGCGCAAAAAAAGATAGTATTTATCAGCCAAGAAATAACTTTATAGGCATCGAGCTAAAGAAAATTTTAGAAAACCCAGGGGGCACGTATGACCTTATACTGGAAGACGCGGATGTATTGAGAGTGCCTAAATTATTACAGACAGTCAGGATAAATGGTGAGGTATTATATCCAAGTGCCGTTGTGTTCACCAAGGGGAAATCATTTAAGGAATATGTTTTGAATGCTGGAGGATATTCACCTAATGCCATGAAACGGGGGGCATATATAGTTTATCCGAATGGAACGGTTAAGGGGACAAGGAAGTTCCTCTTTTTTAACAGCCATCCCTCTGTGAAACCCGGAAGTGAAATTTATGTACCGCAAAAACCAGAGAAGAAATCTAACCCGCAAGAATTGGTAGCATTCACTACAGGTTTTGCCTCATTAGGAGCAATTCTTCTCGGTTTAATTACATTGTTAAGAAAATAGCACCTGATTAAATTCCGAATTAATGATTCAAACTGATATAGAAGATAAGGATAAAGATGTTGACGATAAAACATCGTTGAAACATTTTATTCATCGGGTACAGTATTGGTGGGCATATCTGAAGCGTAAATGGGTGTTTATCTTGTTGGCGTTTCTGGGTGGTGCAACTTTAGGTTTGACCTATTCCTTCTTAAAAAAGCCACTCTATGATGCTGAGCTTAGTTTCGCTATCCAGGATGATAATTCCGGAGGTGGAAAGCTTGGGGCTGCAATGGGCATAGCCAGTCAATTTGGTATTGATCTTTCAGGCAGTAATATCGGTGGCGCATTTTCGGGGGATAACTTATTAGAATTACTGCGTTCCCGTGCAATGGTAGAGAAATCATTGCTCACATCTGTTACGATAAATGGTAAACAAGAGACACTGGCGGAATTATATATCACCTTTAATAAGTTAAGGCCGCGTTGGGCAGATTATCCGGCTGTAAGAGATGTTCATTTTTTACCCAATGCCGACCGGAGCAAATTCAGCCTCATTCAGGATAGTTTATTAGGCATATTTTATCATACCATATTAAAGAAAAACCTTAACGTAGATAAGGTGGATAAGGATCTGAGTATTGTTACCATAAAGGTGGAGACCAAAAACGAGCTGTTTTCGAAATATTTTACCGAAGCGATGGTCAGGACGGTCTCTGATTTTTATATAGAAACCAAAACAAAAAAATCTGCCCAAAATGTAAATGTGCTCCAGCGATTGACTGACTCGGTTCGCCGGGAGTTGAATGCTGCGATTACCGGTGTTGCTACCACCTCAGATATCAACCCGAATGCTAACCCGACTTTGCAGATATTAAAAGTACCATCACAGCATCGCCAGGTTGACGTAGAAGCCAATGGTGCTATGTTAACTGAATTGGTTAAGAATTTGGAGCTTGCCAAGATTTCATTAAGAAAAGAAACACCCCTGATACAAATAATAGATACCCCGATTTTACCCCTTGAAGAAAAAGAGGTTTTAAAACCGGTCGCATTCATCGTCGGAGGTATCGTAGGAGCCCTATTGATGATAGTTAATCTTTTAATAAGGGCACGGTACAGGGAGATTATGGGAACGAAATAGTGGATGGGGCAACGTGCCTGATTTACGGTTGTTTAGTGTTACCTATCTATGATTGAGAATTTACCTTTGATTAAACTAATATATGTCAGAAATTCAAAGCCCTTCCTTGTTTAGGCCCTCGGGTAAAGTGAAGATCGGTGTTATCGGGCTTGGTTATGTGGGGCTGCCTTTAGCTGCTGAGTTTGCTACAAAATATACTGTTGTAGGATTTGATATTAATAAAAGCCGTATACAGGAATTATCTTCCGGTCACGACCATACTTTGGAAGTTAGTAATGAACAACTGTTGAATGTGGTGCTCAATAAAGAGCAGTTGAGCAGTCATGCTACGGGCCTTTTTTGTACCGATGAACAGGAATATTTATATGATTGCACCGTTTTTATTGTTACGGTTCCCACACCTACCGACAGGCACAATCGCCCGGACTTAACACCACTATACAAGGCCAGCCAAACAGTTGGTAAGGCTCTCAAAAAGAATGATGTAGTTGTATACGAATCTACTGTATATCCCGGTGTGACTGAGGATGAGTGTGTACCGGTATTGGAAAAGGTATCCGGGTTAAAATTTAACCAGGACTTCTTTGCAGGATATTCTCCAGAGCGCATCAATCCGGGTGATAAAGAACATACAGTTGCTAAAATATTAAAAGTAACGTCTGGGTCCACCCCGGAGGCTGCCGAATTTATTGATCAATTATATAGTTCTATCATTGTCGCAGGGACTTACAAGGCGGCATCTATTAAAGTAGCCGAAGCTGCGAAAGTGATAGAAAATACACAACGTGATATTAATATTGCTTTTGTTAATGAGCTGAGCAAGATATTCAATCGTCTTGGTATCAATACCAACGATGTTTTGGATGCAGCCGGCACCAAATGGAATTTCCTGAAATTTAAACCCGGACTGGTTGGAGGTCACTGTATCGGTGTAGACCCTTATTACCTGGCACAAAAAGCGCAGGAATTGGGCTATCATCCGGAGATCATATTGGCTGGCCGGAGGTTAAATGACGGCATGGGCGAGTACGTAGCCGACGAAGTGATTAAACTGATGGTGAGAAAAGGTATTCAGGTTATCAATAGCAAAGTGCTTTTGATGGGATTTACCTTTAAGGAGAATTGCCCGGATGTGCGAAATACGAAAGTAATTGACATTGCGAGGAGATTGAAAGAATATAAAACCGATATCTGTATACTTGACCCATGGGCCGACCCTGCTGAAGTGAACCGCGAATATGGCGTAGACTGTAGCAATGACAGCGCAGTAAACGAAAAGTATGATGCCGTGATACTGGCAGTGGCACATCAGCAGTTTAAGGATATGGATATTTCAAAATTCTTAAAAGACACGGCTGTGGTTTATGATGTGAAGGGTGTGCTATCGCGCGATTTGGTGGATGCCTGTCTTTAATTATTTAATTGTTGCAAAAAATGTACGAACATAAATACCATAACGAAGATATAAGTAAATACAGTTTCCTGATCACCGGCGGAGCAGGATTTATCGGCTCAAACCTGGTGGAATATTTATTGAAACATGGTGCCGGTAAGGTACGTGTGCTTGATAATTTATCGACGGGATACTATTCTAATCTCGAGCGTTTTGCTACTAATCCGGCATTTGAATTTGTTGAAGGCGATATCCGTAACCTGGAAGCTTGCCAAAACGCTGTGAAAGGGATGGATTTTGTATCTCACCAGGCGGCTTTGGGTTCAGTTCCACGTTCTATTAATGATCCGATCACGACCAATGAAGTGAACATAAGCGGGTTTTTGAATATGCTGGTTGCCGCCCGTGATGAGAATGTAAAGCAATTTATTTACGCGGCCAGCTCAAGCACTTATGGCGACCATCCGGGTCTGCCAAAGGTGGAAGATAAAATAGGCAATCCGCTTTCGCCCTATGCTGTTACCAAGTATGTAAATGAATTGTATGCCGCTGTTTTTTCAAAAACGTATGGATTTCATACAATAGGGCTGAGATATTTTAATGTATTCGGGCCATATCAGAACCTGCATGGGCCGTATGCTGCTGTTATTCCTTTATTTATCGAAGCTGCATTAAAAGGCGAAGCTCCCAGTATTAACGGAGATGGTGAAACCAGCCGCGATTTTACTTTTGTTGACAATGCTGTTCAGGCTAATGTTAAAGCATTGCTTAACAACAATATTGATCAACACGAAGTGATTAACATAGCAGTAGGACAGCGTACTACCCTGAACCAATTATGGCAGATGTTGTGCGAATTATCGGGTAATAGCATTGAGGCTATTCATAACCCTGAGCGCAGAGGCGATGTGAGGCATAGCTTAGCGGATGTTAGCAAAGCGGAAACTGTTATACAATATAAACCTCAGTATTCAATTAAAGAAGGGCTCGGGATGACCTATAAATGGTATCAGAACGAGGTCTACAGCAAACTGTAATATGAGTTTAGCGTTAGCAAAGATTATTGATCTGCCGAAGATTCTCGACGAAAGGGGCAATCTGTCATTCCTCGAAGAGAATAAGCACATCCCGTTTGAAATAAAGCGTACATACTGGATATATGATGTTCCAGGTGGAGAAATACGCGGTGGCCATGCTTATAAAACAAACCAGGAATTTATCGTGGCTATCTCGGGCAGCTTTGATGTGATATTGAATGACGGGAAGGATAAGAAGACATTTTCGTTGAACAGATCCTATTATGGTCTGTATGTGCCTAACGGATTATGGCGTCATATGGATAATTTCTCGACCAACTCCCTGGCATTGATCATTGCATCTGAGGATTATAGTGCAGATGACTATATACGGGATTACGACCAGTTTTTGTTAAGCTCCAAAGCCAGATAAGATGATTTCAGTATACGATTGTTCCATATTTGAATTGCCAAGGATCAAAAACCGGGCAGGTAATATCACGCCCGTACACAACAACATCGAAATACCTTTTGCTATAAAACGAGTATTCTATCTATACGATATTCCTGGTGGTGAATCACGCGGAGCACATGCGCACAAAGAATGCCATCAGTTTTTGATCGCGGCCAGCGGAAGCTTTGAAGTTTCGTTAAATGACAGCCGGACGCAACGTACTGTACAATTAAACAGGCCTTATTTGGGATTGCATATTCCTCCGGGCATCTGGGCATCTGAGATTAATTTTTCTTCCGGTGCCATTTGCCTGGTATTTGCTTCACATGGATATAACGAGACCGATTATATCCGGGATTACAACGACTTTTTAAGCACCAGGAAATGATACACGATTTGTCTGATGTAAAAAGCACTTCAATAGGAAGCAACACAAGGGTTTGGCAGTATTCGGTAATACTGGAGAATGCCAGGATTGGGAATAATTGCAATATCAACTGCCATGTGTTTATTGAAAATGACGTAGTGATCGGAGATAATGTAACCGTAAAATCAGGAGTTTATGTTTGGGATGGTATTACAATAGAAGACAATGTCTTCATTGGTCCGAATGTGACTTTTACCAACGATAAAAGACCTAGATCAAAACAATATCCAGAATCGTTTTTAAGGACAGTCATAAAAAGAAACGCTTCTATCGGCGCTGCCTCAATCATACTGGGAGGTATAGAAATTGGCGAATATGCGATGGTGGGTGCCGGAGCATTAGTTACAAAAGGTGTCCCGGCCAGGGCGCTTGTAGTGGGCAGCCCGGCTAAAATAGCAGGCTGGTTAAATGAAGATGGCACCAAAATGGGCCACGATGGCGACCATTATATCGATAATAAAGGAGCAAAGTGGGTGGTGAAAAATAATAACCTGGTTCAACTATGAATATCCCTTTTTTGAATTTTGTATATATGCATTCGGCTATAAAGGCTGAGATGGCCAAGGCTTTTGAAGATGTATACGATGGCTATTGGTATATAATGGGTAAACAGCTAACCGAATTTGAACAAGCTTATGCCCGTTATAACGAGGTCGGTTATTCGGTAGGTGTCAGCAATGGTTTGGATGCTTTACACTTAAGCTTAAGGGCCTTAAATATTGGTGCAGGTGATGAAATCATAATCCCATCTAATACCTACATAGCAACCGTACTGGCAGCTTCTTATGTAGGGGCCACTCCTATATTTGCCGAGCCCGATAAGTTAACTTACAATCTTGATCCTGCAAATATTGAAGCTGTAATAACCTCTAAAACAAAAGCAATTATGCCGGTGCACTTGTATGGACAGGCCTGCCAGATGGAGGAAATAATGGCTATCGCTAAAAAGCATAATTTGTATGTAATAGAAGATAATGCGCAGGCACATGGAGCAACCTATAAAGGCAAGATGACAGGTGCATGGGGCGATGCCAATGGCACAAGTTTCTACCCTGGCAAAAACCTTGGTGCCTTAGGCGATGGCGGTGCGGTAACTACTAATGATGCCGAAATAGCGCGTCAAATACTGGTACTACGTAACTATGGCTCGCAGGTGAAATACAAAAATGAGGTAGTTGGCTATAATATGCGGTTGGATGAGCTGCAGGCTGCATTCCTGAATGTAAAATTGAATTACATTGCGGAATGGATCGCACAGCGTCAGTTGATCGCCCAATGGTATAATGAAGCGCTGAGTGATTTAGCTGAAATCGCTTTGCCGCAAGTTCATAAAGACGCAACCCACGTATATCACTTATATGTTATTCGCACCGAAAAGCGGGATACTTTGCAAAAACATTTAACAGAACAGGGAATAGGTACGCTGATCCATTATCCTATTCCTCCGCACTTACAGGAGGCATACAGCAATTTGGGACTAAAGAAAGGTCAATTCCCAATAGCCGAAGAAATTGCGGATACTTGCTTAAGTATTCCACTATGGCCTGGTATGACAAAAGCTGATGTGGAAACAGTAAGTAACGCTATCAAAAGCTTTTTTAAAGGATAAGCATATTAATGGCGACGGATAAAAAAAATAGCTCGATTTTTTACAGATTAAAGAAAAAAGCCGGTTCCTTTTTCAACTGGTCTTTACTGAATATCCGTGCTGTTTCCTTAAACCAGGTTAGTTTAAAAGGCGGAAAGCCGGTATGTAACCAGCGAACAAAGGTAACCGGGGAAGGTAAAGTCGAGATCGGCACTGGATGCATTTTTGGTTACAAGTTGGGCGGCTTTCACCGAAGCGGAATGGTTGAATTGCAACCGCGATATGCAAATTCGCTAATCCGGATAGGCAATAACGTGGCTACTAACAATAATATATTTATTTGCGCTGCAAACTATATAGAAATTGGAAACGACGTTTTATTGGGCCAATATGTTACTATAATGGATCATGAAGCGCACGGTATACATCCTGATAGAAGGCGTGAGCCCGGTGAGATCGGGAAAGTGATAATAGGCGAAAATGTTTGGGTCGGGAATAATGTAATGATCTTAAAAAATTCAGAAATAGGAAAAAATTCCGTTGTGGCTGCAGGCGCTGTAGTTAGCGGTGTCTTCCCGGCTAATGTTATCATAGGCGGTGTCCCGGCAAAAGTTATCAAGGAGATAGATGTCTAAGGAGAACTCATACCGCCAGATATTTAAAACTACATCCATATTTGGGGGTGTGCAGGTTTTCAATATCATCATCAATATTATCCGCTCAAAGTTTATTGCTATACTGCTGGGGCCTGCCGGCATGGGCATAGCAGGATTGTACACGGCGACTATCACCATTATTACCAATCTTACAAACTTCGGACTCTCAACCAGTTCAGTAAAAAATGTGGCAGCCGCAAGTGCTTCTGGCGACGAAAAAAGGGTATCTGTAGTAATTGGCGTTTTGCGGCGCTTGGTATGGCTCACTGGTTTTTTGGGAGTATTGATCATGCTGATCGCTGCGCCTTGGTTAAGCCAGCTGACTTTTGGGTCAAGAAAATATACCTATGGTTTCATGGCACTTTCTATAACGCTGCTGTTTACCCAATTAAACGCGGGGCAAATGGCAGTGCTGCAGGGGCTCCGGAAAATTCAATACCTCGCAAAGGCCGACCTGATTGGTACCATAATAGGACTGGCAGTTTCGGTGCCCATCTACTACTTCTGGCGCGAAGAGGGGATAGTGCCAACCATCATCATCACATCAGTATGTATGTTATTGCTGTCGTGGTTTTTCTCTTCCAAGATAAAACTGCAAAAGCAGAACGTAACCATGTCCCTGCTTCGGACAGAAGGAAAAGAGATGTTGACAATGGGTTTTTTGTTGAGTTTTAGCAGCCTGATCACTCTTGGTGTTGCTTACCTTGTCAGAATTTATATCAGCAGAAACGGAGGTATCGAGGAGGTTGGGTTATATAACTCTGGCTTTGCGATCATCACTTCGTATGTAGGACTTATTTTTACTGCAATGGCGACGGATTATTACCCTCGCTTATCGGCAGTTTCTACGAATAATGAAGAATTAAAAAAAGCTATAAATCAACAGGGTGAGATAGCTGTACTCATTATTTCACCCATCATCTCGATATTCCTGGTTTATATTAACTTCATTGTACTAATACTTTACTCCAGCAGGTTTACCGGCGTTAATGGTATGATACACTGGGCCGCACTTGGAATGATATTTAAAGCAGCTGCCTGGTCGGTAGGGTTTATATTGCTGGCCAAAAGTGCAAGTAAGGTTTACTTTTGGAACGAGTTGATAAACAATGCCTACATGCTGGTATTCAATCTCGTTGGCTATAAATACGGCGGTTTAAATGGCATTGGGCTATCCTTTTTTATAGGATATTTTATTTATTTTTTCCAGGTTTTCTTTTTGGCAAAAAGTAAATATCAATTCGGGTTTTATAAGGAATTTGTGGTCATCATGGTTACGCAATTGGCGTTAAATATGTGTTGTTTCCTGTCAGTTATATTCCTGCACCATCCTTATAATTATTTGGCAGGAACTTTCTTTATTGCCTTATCTTTGGCATTTTCTATCCGGGAAATGAATAAGAGACTGGCTTTGAAGGCCATTTTTCAACAATTGAAACAAAAGCTGATTAAATGACGGTAGATCAACCATTAGTTTCTGTAATTATACCCAGTTATAACCACGAGAAGTATATCACCGAGTGCGTTGAGAGTGTTGTAAACCAAACCTACAAAAACTTTGAGCTGACAGTAATAGATGACGGCTCAAAAGACAGCAGCCCGGAAATATTAAAGGAATTACAAAAGAAATACGGCTTTAACCTGGTGATCCAGGAGAACATAGGTTTAGCTTTAACTTTAAACCGGGGTATTAAGGAATTCAGTCGGGGGAAATATTACTCTTCTTGCTCTTCAGATGACTATTGGGAGCCCAATAAACTGGAAAGACAGGTTAAATTCCTTGAAGAGCACCCTGAGTATCCGGCATGTTTCGGCAAACAATATATGGTAGATCAGCATAGTGAAATATTGCCTTACATTACAGAAACGGCCAATAAACACTTAAAAGGAGGACATATATTTGAAGAGGTGATTTACCAGCAATTTCATCCGCCGGTTAATTTTATGTTTCGCAGGTCGATATTTGATGAAGTGGGTTACTATAAAAATACCTGGGCCGAGGATTTTAACATGGATTTGAAGATATCCGCGAAATATCCCATTGGCTTTGTTGATGAGTTTATCAATTATTATCGCAGAAGTATCGAGACCGCGGATGTAAAGGCTAAAATGGTCAATATGAAGATCATTTATTCCCATCTCGATACCATAAATGAATACAAGGATTCCAAATATTATAACAAAGCTATAAAACTGTGGTATTTGAGATCTTTTTACTGGTACCTTCCTTACAAATCAACTAAAAAACTGGCATTTAAAGGGATGATCAGAAACCTGGATCAGTTAACTTCATTCAATTTTTTAAAGTCAATATTTAAATTTATAGTGCTGTGGCACTAAGTGTGCTCCGGAGACTATAGCCACTTTTCGGATGTATATAAACAATTAGGACAATACCATGATGAATTTTGGAAAATATGCTAAAGTTGTTATGCTGATTGTTACTGTGTATGTATACATCTTTAACCCACTGGTGAAGGGTTTACCCAACCTTATCTGGTTGTTTCTTCCAATAGCCGGGGGATATATACTATATCATTCCCTGACAGGCAAACTATTGTATCTGTTCAAAAATGAAATGATCCTTGTGGTTTTGATAACCCTGTTTACGCTATTGCGTGATGTGGATTGGACAAACGGAACCTTAAATAAAAACTTTCTTTATGTTAACGGAAGCTTGTTGGTTGAGGCATTCCCACTATCATTTTTTATAGTTGATGTTTGTTCAAAGAAATTTGAATTTTCTTCAAAAGACAGTGATAACAGACTGATCAATGTTATACTATGGACATGTGCTATAGCGGCATTTATAACAATTATACTGCTGGTAAATCCGGGATTAAATAACCTGATGAATAACAAGATCCTGGCGGCAAGTGAATATCAGCAAAATAACTTACTCCGAGGTTTTGGTTTCGCGTCAACCCTATTTTATTCGTATGGCCTTGTACAAGGAACGGCCGCAGCGATCATACTATTGAAAATGTCTGAAGACAAAAAGCACTTCTTTGTATATTTTATTGTGTTGATCGTTTTATTGATCTCGATCCTGGTAAATGCCCGTATCGGGATGGCGCCAGTTATTATCATGATATGCTACCTGATCTTTGTCAGAAAAAAGATCAAAATGTTTCTGTATGCATCAGGCATATTAGGGGTACTGCTGGTAGTGTTTCTTTCGTCAGATTTTGCTGAGAAATATCAAAAGATAATAGAGTGGGGCTTTAGTTTCTTTACGCAAACCCTGGGCTTTGTATCAGAAGGAAAACATCAGGCAGGATCAAATACCTACAGTGCATTAGGTAAAATGGTTGTACTGCCCGACAATATATTTGATTGGATAATAGGCTCGGGTACTGATCTGTTTTTACACGGACAAACCAGCGGCACCATCACTCATTCAGATGTCGGTTTTGTGAGGCAGCTTTACTATGGCGGTATAGTATACCTGACGTTGTTAATGACGTTGGTTACCGTTATGGCTGTGCGGCTATATAACCTCCGCAAGCACAGATGGTTTTTTATATTGTTTGTATTGACGGTGATAGCGGCCAATATTAAGAGTAATTTCATAAATAATCATTCGGCCTTTCGGTTGTTTTTGTTGATATATATGGGATTCATATATTATGCGTTCCAGGATAAGCAGAAAAAGATGTTGACCAAAGAATTGGCGTGAAAGCCAAAGTGGTTTGTTGGAACGAATTTGATATTTTAAATGATCTTGTCATTCAAGATAAAGGGAAGCAGGAGTTTCCCGCGGAGTTTTTAAACATGAAGAATTATCCAAAGGTTTTGATCATGATCGAAACCTTTAATAAACAATCAGGCGGAGGGATCACACTTTCTAATCTTTTTAAAGGGTGGGACAGAAAGTTTATTGCCAATGCAATAACTATGCATAGCGCTGATGTAATAGACAATAACGAACTGAACAATAATTATTATTGCCTGGGAAAGGATGAATTTAAAGTAAAATTCCCCTTCTCGTTATATTTTAAATTTAAGGGGTCTGGCAAAATTGAACTGGCTAACAGGGCAACTAAAACACAATCAAATAATCCACAACGCGGAGTAAAGTCTGTCATATCAAAGTCCCTGGCAACATCTGTTGATTGGATAAAGGCTAAGCTTAACTTAACCAACTACATTTATTCTATGGATGTATCACCCGGGTTCCTACAATGGATAAAGGATTTTGACCCGGACTATATTTACATTCAGCCATCATCCCTTTATTATATCAACTTCTTTAAGAAGTTGCACCAGGTTACAGGAATACCTTTGGTGATGCATATAATGGACGATTGGCAAAAGGCTATCGATACCAATTCGCTGTTTCATAGTTATTGGGAAAAGAAAATAGATAAAGAATTCAGAGAGTTGTTGAATAGCACATCGGTATTTTTATCAATTTCTGAGGGTATGAGTAATGAATATAACCGGCGATATGGTAAAAAATTCATTCCGTTTCATAACACAATAGATATTGATCAATGGTTACCTCATTCAAAAAAAGACTATAAAATAGCTAAACCGGTAAGGATACTTTATGCAGGCAGGATTGGCAGGGGAACATACCATTCGTTTGTTGATTTTATATTGGCGGTAGAAGAATTGAATAAAGAAGGGAATGATATAAAACTGCATATACAAACAACAACATCGGACGTTAAGATCCGAAAGAAGCTGGAACAGTTTGATTCTGTTATTTTCAATGAAATGGTTAGATATGATGAATTGCCAAAAGTGTTTTCATCTTATGATATCTTGCTATTACCCATCGATTTTGAGGAAAACGGGAAAGCGTTCTTAAAATATTCGATGCCGACAAAGGCCGCAGAATTTATGATATCAGGTACTCCGGTACTGTTGTTTTGCCCGGAAGACATTGCCTTGTATGAACATGCAATGCTGAACAAATGGGCATACGTTATAAGTTCAAATAACCGGGAGACATTAAAGAAGGGAATATTAAACCTTATTAGCGACGAAGATTTAAGAATAAATATAAGCAGTACCGCAAAGAAATATGCCGTTGAGCATTTTGACGGCAATGCGGTGAGAACAAATTTTAGAGAAGTTTTTAAATAATGCAGACAACTGGTGATGTGCCTGAAAGGGCGAAAAAAGCAATTCTGTATATTGGAGGATTTGAACTACCCGATAAGAATGCAGCTGCTCAGCGCGTTGTAAGTAATGGGAAGCTGTTCGCAGAGTTGGGCTATTCTGTTTATTACCTGGGTATCGACCGCACATTGACTGAACCAAAGCCTGTCGAAACAACTAAAAAGGTATTTGAAGGCTTTGAATACTACAGGCTAAAGTATCCATCCGGCTTGTCTAACTGGATGCATTATATAACCAGTATAACGGATATTGTAAAAATTGCCAATACGATAGATTCGTTGGAATATATAATTGCTTACAACTACCCGGCTTTAGCTTTGGTAAAATTGAACGGCTGGTGTAAATCGAAAAATATCCACTTAATTTCCGACTGTACAGAATGGTATGACCCTCAGGGCACTGTCTTGTATAAAACCATCAAACAGTTTGACACTTACCTGCGGATGAAAGTTATTCAGCCTAAATTGGACGGACTGATTGTGATAAGCGGTTATCTGTATTCATTTTACGCCGGACGGATGAAGAATGTAATACAACTTCCTCCTTTGGTTGATTCCAGGGCTGAAAAATGGACAAACAATTGCCTTAATAACAACAAAGAAATTGTACTGGCATACGCCGGTTCGCCCGGGAAGTTCGCTAAAGACCGGCTAGACAGTTTATTACAAGCGCTGGCCGTTATCAAGGCTGAGACGAGTATTCGGTTTACACTCAACGTTGTAGGACTGACAAAAGAGCAATTTGTTGAGGATTTTGGTGCAGGATCTTTCCCTGAAACTTTGGAAAAGGAAGTTAGTTTTAAAGGCAGACTACCTCATACGGATGCTCTGAATGAGATTAAGTGCGCGGACTATGCGCTGTTTTTAAGGGATTACAACCTGGTGAATACAGCAGGGTTCCCTACTAAATTTGTGGAGGCGCTATCATGCGGTACCCCGGTTTTGACAAATGCCAGCAGCAATATCACGGACTATCTGAAGGAAGGGGAAAATGGGTACCTGTTGGATAATTCAAGTACGGCAACCCTGGTCCGGACGCTTAGTTTTGCAATGACTCAGACCAAGGGGCATATTCAAAGTATGAAAGGAGCTATAAGGAAGTCAAACATCTTTGATTATAGGAATTACACAACTGCTTTCAGCAATTTCCTTGGTAAAATTGAAGCCGGGGAGAATGACAAAGAATTAAGGAAATTATCTAAAGAAAATTCATAATGCCCGGTGTCAAAAATGTTTTAATGCTTACAGGTTTGTTTCCTGGTGAAATAAGAAATGACATTGTTGCCAACAGTAAATACAATACCCAATTTGCGGCTGATGCTTTGCAATGGTCTTTTTTAAAAGGGCTCACAAATTATTATAAAAACCTTCGCGTTCTTAATTTCCCTTTTATAGGTTCCTATCCAACATTATATAAAACTCCTTTTATAAAGTCCTTTTCGTTTGGAAAAGACAAAGGTTTTGATGGTGTTAACATTGGTTATTTCAACCTGATAGGCTTAAAAAATGCTATTATATATCGGCAGGCAAAAAGTAATATCCGCAATTGGGCAAAGCAAAATGAAGGCGAAAAGGCGATTTTGATCTATTCCGCGTTTTTGCCGTTTCTAAAGGCTGCGATCGGTGCAAAAAAAGAGTTTGATGGTCTCAAGGTCTATTTGATACTGCCGGATCTGCCTCAGTTTATGGGTGGGCCTGATAATGCATTATATAAGGCATTCAAAAAGATCACTAACGATCAACTATATAAATCTTTTACCCAGATAGATGGTTTCGTGCTCCTCAGTAAGTATATGGTCGACGCGTTGCCGGTCGATAATAAACCATATACAGTTGTAGAGGGTATTTTTAATGATCAGGTCACAGTTGCGCCTGCTCCTAAAGTAGTTTCTGACAAAAAGATCATTCTTTACACCGGTACTTTGGCCAGGCGTTATGGCATATTAAGATTATTGGAGGCTTTCGGATTAATAGATGATAAAAATTACCTGTTGGTAATTTGTGGTGACGGTGATACAAAAGAAGATATTAACTTAGCCGCTGAAAAGGATTCCAGGATCATATATAAAGGATCGGTCGATAGGGCAGAAGTGCTGAAATTGCAGCAGGAAGCCTCATTGTTGATCAATCCACGGACTGCCGAGGGGGAATTTACCCGGTTTTCTTTTCCATCTAAAACTATGGAATATCTGGCCTCGGGTGTACCGGTACTTTTATATAAGTTACCAGGTATCCCGGATGAATATTATAATTATTGCTACAGTTTAGAAGACGCTTCTACATCAGCCTTATCCAAAAAGATCACAGAAATATTGAGCCTTGAGGCAACGGTATTGACTGAAAAAGGACGACTGGCAAGGGAGTTTATTTTGAACAATAAAAACCCTGAAAAGCAATGCGGAAAAGTTTATAAATTAATTGAAGAAATTAAGTAGATACAATGTTTAAAGATAAAATATTACTGATTACCGGCGGAACGGGCTCATTTGGCAATGCTGTTTTGAGCCGGTTTTTGCATACCGATATTAAAGAGATACGCATTTTTAGTCGTGATGAAAAGAAGCAGGATGATATGCGTAATCAGCTTAAAAATGATAAGCTGAAATTTTATATAGGCGATGTGCGCGATTATAACAGTATTGAACGCGCCATGCGTGGTGTCGACCTTGTATTTCATGCTGCTGCGCTGAAACAAGTACCATCCTGCGAGTTCTTCCCGATAGAAGCTACAAAAACCAATGTGTTTGGTACACAAAATACCATCGACGCTGCCGTTGCCAACAAAGTATCAAAAATTATATGTCTGAGTACTGATAAAGCAGCGTATCCTATCAACGCAATGGGTATTTCCAAAGCCTTGATGGAAAAGGTTGCTATCGCTGCATCGCGAAACATTATAGGCAATAGCACCACTGTGTGCCTAACCAGGTACGGTAACGTAATGGCTTCCCGTGGTTCTGTTATTCCTTTGTTTTTAAAGCAGATAAAAGAAGGCAATCCAATAACGATTACCGATCCTAAAATGACGCGCTTCCTGATGTCGCTGGAAGATGCTGTGGACCTGGTACTGTTTGCCTTTGAACATGGCAACCAGGGTGATCTGTTTGTTAATAAGGCACCAGCCGGCACTATCGGCGATTTGGCTGCTGCATTAAAAGAATTAGCCAACGCCAATAACGAAACGCAAATAATTGGCACTCGCCACGGCGAAAAGTTATATGAAACCTTATGTACCCGTGAGGAAATGGCAAAGGCACAGGATATGGGTGATTTTTACAGGATACCTGCTGATAACCGCAACCTGAACTATAACCAATATTTTTCGGAAGGGGAGGTAGATATAGCCCGGATAGAAGATTACCATTCGCATAATACCCAGCAGTTGGGAGTGGAAGGAATGAAAAAGTTGTTATCCAGCCTGCCCTTAATAAAAAAAGAATTGTTTGGTGATAACGAGGTCGCGCAATATCCGGGTTAAAATATTATGAGTAATCAACCTGAGGTCATATCCGGTGCAGTGCATACCGATCATCGGGGATCAATCTCTTTTATCAATGACTTTGTACTTGATGGCATAAAACGCTTTTATACCATAGAGCCGGCTGAAGTTACAATCGTCAGAGCATGGCAAGGACACCGTACAGAAAGCAAATGGTTCCATGTAATTGCCGGATCTTTTAAAGTGGTAGCTGTAAAGATCGATAATTGGGAAAACCCTTCAGATGATTGTGAAAAGTTTGAATATGACCTCTCTGCCAGAAGCCCGGCTGTTTTACATATTCCGGGTGGATATGCCAATGGCTTTAAAGCGTTGGAGCCTGATTCGCGCGTGATGATATTCTCGGACTTTGATGTTCAGCAGTCTGCGGGTGATGATTATAGGTACGATCAAAATAAATGGTATAACTGGAATAATATAAGCAATTCAATATGAAAATAGGTATTACAGGAAATGAAGGATTTGTAGGGAAACACTTGACCAATACCATCCGCCTTTTTCCTGATGAATTTGAAGTTGTACCCTTCTCCAGAAACTATTTTGAAGACGAGAGCAAGTTGCAGCAGTTTGCTGCAGACTGTGACGTCATCATCCACCTTGCTGCTTTAAACAGGCACAACGATCCGGATACTATTTATAAAACCAATATTGAACTGGTTGAAAAACTGGTAAAAGCCCTGGAGGCCGTGAATAGCAAAGCGCACGTTTTGTTCTCGTCATCATCGCAGGAAGAACGTGATAACGTATACGGTAAAAGCAAGAAAGCAGGCAGGGAACTATTTGCTGCCTGGGCCAAACGCTCTGGTGGAAAATTTACCGGCATGGTGATCCCAAATGTGTTCGGGCCCTTCGGTAACCCTTATTACAACTCTTTCATAGCTACCTTTTGTCATCAGCTAAGCCATAATGAAACACCGAAGATCGAGGTTGATGGTGATGTGAAGCTGATCTATGTAGGCGATCTGGCAAAAGCGATTGTACAAGAGATCAGGAGCAAGGAAGGAAACGACCTTTTGGTTATTCCACATACCGATGAAAAGAAGGTGTCATTTATCTTAAAGCTTCTGGAAGGTTACAAAAGTGATTACATGGATAACGGGGTAATTCCGCAATTAAGCGATCCATTTGAAGTGAAGCTGTTCAATACCTTCCGCTGCTATATGGATATCAAAAAATATTTCCCGGTTAAGTTTAAGCAGCACATCGACCCAAGAGGCGCTTTTGTGGAAGTGATCCGGTTAAATGTAGGCGGACAGGTATCTTTTTCTACTACTGTGCCTGGTATCACGAGGGGTAACCATTATCATACACGAAAAATAGAGCGGTTTGCAGTTATAAAGGGGAAGGCCTTGATCCAACTCAGAAGAATCGGTACTGAAGAAGTGCTGGATTTTCATCTTTCGGGTGATGAGCCTGCTTATGTGGATATGCCGGTTTGGTACACACATAATATTAAAAATACTGGCACCGAAGAGTTATACACCATATTCTGGATCAACGAGTTTTATGACCCTGCCGATCCTGATACTTATTTTGAAAACGTTTAGCTGAATATTAAAACATCTGCCTAATATTATATAATGAAATCGAGACTAAAAGTAATGACCGTGGTTGGTACCAGGCCCGAAATAATAAGATTGTCGCGGGTTATGGCTGCGCTGGATCAGTCGGAAGCCATTGACCATATATTGGTTCATACCGGCCAAAATTATGATTACGAGCTGAACCAGATATTTTTTGACGACCTGGGCATACGCAAACCCGACCATTTCTTAGATGCTGCAGGTGCGACTGCCACAGAAACAGTCGGTCAGATACTGATCAAGATCGATCCGCTGCTGGAAAGTGAAAAACCCGATGCCTTCCTGATACTTGGCGATACCAACAGTTGCCTTTGTGCCATACCGGCAAAGAAGCGCCAAATTCCAATATTCCATATGGAAGCAGGTAACCGTTGCTTCGATCAGCGCGTTCCGGAGGAAACCAATCGCAGGATAGTAGATCATATTGCTGACATGAACCTTACTTACAGTGATATAGCCCGCGAGTATCTTTTACGCGAAGGTTTACCTGCGGACAGGATCATTAAAACCGGTTCACCTATGTTCGAGGTTTTGAGCCATTACAAACCAGAAATCGACAAATCAGATGTCTTGACTCGTTTAAGCCTGGAAGAAGGTAAATACTTTGTAGTCTCTTCTCATCGTGAAGAGAACATTAACAGCGAGAAAAACTTCAATGGGTTGATCGAAAGCTTAAACCATATCGCAGAAACGTTTGGTTTCCCGATCATCGTAAGCACCCACCCACGTACAAGGAATATGATAGAGGCTAAAAAGGTGTCAGTGAGACCTGAAGTACAATTCCTGAAACCTTTAGGGTTCAACGATTATAATGCTTTGCAGATGAAATCTTATGCTGTTTTATCTGACAGCGGCACCATATCTGAAGAATCATCAATCTTAAATTTCAGAGCTTTAAACATTCGTGATGCCCACGAGCGCCCGGAAGCGATGGAAGAAGCTGTAGTAATGATGGTGGGATTGAACCCCGAACGCATTATGCAGGGCCTGAAACAATTACAATACCAAAAGATTGGTGAGGAACGGAATTTCAGGCGGGTGGCCGATTACTCAATGCCTAATGTTTCGGATAAAATGGTTAGGATTATTTTGAGTTATACTGATTACATCAAACGTATTGTTTGGAGCAAGTTTTAAACTTACTGCACAAAAACCAATCAAATAGCTTAATGTTATACAATCAAAATAAAACAAAAAAGTTATGAAAAAGTTTCCCCCTATTACCCCGCTTAAAATGATGTTACTATCCCTGATAGTACCTGTCTGTTTCTCCGCAAAAAACTGTAATGCGCAATCAAGATTTCAAGTTAAACCTATTCCTGCAGAATATAAGCCGGGATCACAACTGCTGTCGCCATACAGACAAAAAGCAGACGCAGAAAAGAGCACCGCTTATGACCTTACCAAAAGTTTACCACAAGGTTATGTTACCGATGGTTCGGTTGATTATACCACCTATTTGCAGCAGGGTATAAATACTCACCCAAATGTGGTTTTTCCTAATTTTCCGGTTCTTGTAAACAAAACCGGTGTGGCATTGAAAAGTAACTCTACCGTTATTTTTGACACGAACTCGAAACTGATATTAGCCCCTACTGATGTTGCCAATTATCAGATATTAACTATTTATAATGTTCAGAATGTAAAGGTGTATTTCCCTGTTCTTGAGGGTGACCGCAAGGACCACAAAGGTACTAAAGGTGAATGGGGAATGGGACTTTATATTTCAGGAGCAACCAATATTGATGTTGTCAACCCGGTTATATCCGATTGCTGGGGTGATGGAATTTACGTAGGCAGAACGGCCGCAGGATCTTCTAAAGAAATCCGTATTTTCTGCCCGGCGTTAAACAATAACCGGCGGAATGGTATTTCAGTAATTTCAGCAGATGGCCTGACTATTAAAAACGCATTGATAGCCAATACTAACGGTGCTGATCCACAGGCCGGTATTGATTTTGAACCTAATGGTAATGCAGATGTGTTGAGTAATATCATTATTGATAGTCCGGTTACTTATAATAATGCCAAAATAGGTATTGCATTTTCTATCTTTTCAATGCGTGGCAGGGTGGATAAGGATGCCAGCATAACTATCGCCAATCATACGGACGACGGGTCAGATAACGCTTTCTTTTATTACGGTTTCAGGGATGTGCAGGATGCTAATAATATGAACGGGCGTGTTAAAGTTATTAATCCAAAATGGAAAAATAACAGGATGACGTTTGTGCGAATGGGGCATTCTGAAAAAGGCCCTAATATCGAATTTGATAATCTTTCGGTATCAAAAGACAGTAAAGCTCAGCCCGATTCATTGCGAAGGCTCAGGAAAAATTTTGGTGATAAAATAGATTTTCATTGATCTTTTCTCTTTTTATCAAGGGAGCATTAAAATAAAATCGTCAGCCTGTATAGGCTGACGATTTTATTTTGACGGCATTGGATGGTTTTAATAAGCTACTTTTACGTGAAATTGTTAAGCGATTAATTCTCGCATGATTTTGAATTTTTTTCATGGGAAAAAAACTTCTTTTTGTTATAAACGTCGATTGGTTTTTTGTTTCGCACAGGCTGCCGCTGGCGCTTGAGGCGTTAAAAAGGAACTATGACGTTTACCTGGCTACCAAAAACACCGGTTGTAAGAAAATGCTGACTGAGCATGGCATAAAGGTGATCGATATAGATTTCGAACGGTCAGGTAAAAACCCGGTGAAAGAGTTATCACTAATTACCAGGCTGACCAAAATATACAAAGAGGTTAAGCCGGATATTATTCACCACATCACACTCAAGGCGTCCATTTATGGCACAATAGCTGCCCGCAAAGCTAAATCAAAAGCTAAGATCATTAATGCAGTAAGCGGATTGGGTTATGCCTTTACTGATAACCGGAAGTCGCTAAGCAAGGTGTTTTTGAAGGGATTATTAAGATGGGCTTTTAGCGATCAGAAGTCAGGTTTTATTTTTCAAAACCCGGACGACCAGTTATTTTATAGCCAGTTGGGTTTTTTAAATGGGAAGAATTTTGTGATCATTAAAGGATCAGGAGTAGATGAAGTGGAATTTGGTTTTTCTGTACCTGTGAAAAAGAAAAAACAGGTAGTTGTACTCCTGGCAAGGATGTTGAAAGACAAGGGTGTGCTGGAGTTTATAGAAACAGCGCAGGCATTGAAAGAGGAATTTGCAGATAAAGCAGAATTCTGGCTGGTGGGAGGGATTGATGAACACAACCCTGCGCATATTACAGAACAAGTATTAAAGGAAAAATGCGACCAGGAATATATTAATTGGCTTGGGCACAGGAGCGATGTAAAGTATATTTACGAACAATCAGACATAGCTTGCCTGCCATCATACAGAGAGGGGCTGCCTAAATCCCTGATCGAAGCGATGGCAATAGGACGCCCAATTTTGACGACTGATGCCATTGGCTGCAGGGAGTGTGTGGATGAAGGTATCAATGGGTTTAAAGTACCTGTAAAAGATCATCAACAGTTAAGTATGAGGATAAAGCAATTATTGCTGGATGAGGATTTAAGGCTGAAAATGGGAAAAGCCTCGAGGGATAAAATGGTTAAAGAGTTCTCATTAAAAGAAGTAGTGACCCAAACTTTCAGGTTGTATGAAGGTTGATTTTAATTACAGGCCCACCTACCACCGCCAAATCATCTAAACAAGCCTGGCAGAAAATATATAGTTACAAATTTCAAAAGGCTTTACTATTTTTATACCATGGAAGAACAAAACGAGAATCAACTGAATATTGAGCTTTCTGAAGAGATTGCAGAAGGGGTTTATTCAAATCTGGCAATTATTACCCATTCCAACTCAGAATTTGTGATGGATTTTATACGCGTAATGCCGGGAGTACCTAAGGCAAAAGTGAAATCTCGTATTATCCTGACCCCCGAGCATGCTAAACGTCTTGCATCGGCCCTGCAGGATAACATTGAAAAATTTGAGAACGCAAACGGCCGCATCAAAATTCAATCAGAACCAACTGGTTTTCCAATGAACTTTGGCGGGACAATGGGGCAGGCTTAATTGTTTCTTTATATATTTTTAGTTATTATATAATAAGTATTATATATTTTGTCTAAAAAAAGCTTAAAGGAACCTGTTTGATCATAAAAATCAGATTTTCTACAGAATCACCCCCTAGATTTAATACAATATTTAATTTTTTAAGATAATATAAAACAATTTTCGCTGTTAGTTGTAGTGATATGTAACAAAACCCGTTCATTCACTAATTTAATACGAAATATTGTTACTTATGAGTTTTGAACCCATATACAGTTATATATCAGATAAAAATATCGAACTTGTTAACCCCACTGTTTCACAACACGATGCAGTATTGGAAGCGCCATTATCGTCTAAGAATATCATCCGCCCAATGACTAAAGTTACTGACGCCTCAAAGAATGTTCTCCAGTTTTTGTGCTTTAATTCGCCATATGGAGGTAGTTTCTTTCAGTCTTTATTAATGCTCGAGCAGAAATTAAACCAGGAAGATATAGATATGGTGTACCTGTTTCACATGGACACCTCACATTATGACTGGATAAAGGAACTCATTAGCCAGGGCAAAAACATCTATTTTTTAACCGGTAATTTTTCAAAAGATATTTTTACTGTAAGGGATATACTTGTAAAACATAATATTAAATATATACACGCTCACTTTGCCGGTCTTAAATACCTGTTTTTACTAAATGTGGCCAGCAAGTTATATAGTAGGCAAACCTTTATTCTAAGGCACCTCCGAAATCATGACAAACCAAGAGGTTTTGTTGGAGAAAGTCTCAGAAAGATGTTAAATAAAGTTGATTTGTATATCGGATGCAGTGAGTCTGTAGCCGATGAATACCAAAAGAACTTTAAAATAGATGACAAGAAGATCACTCACGTTACCAATGCTATAAACTTTAACAGGTTGAATAAATTTGATAATCTGAAACGATCTGATTTCCAGATAGCCGCTAGTACTAAAGTTTTCCTGCTGTTTGGGTTTGACTATTATCGCAAAGGTGTTGATGTTGTTCTTGAAGCAATGGACCGTTTGGTGAAAGAAGGACATGACGTTTGTTTACTATTGAGCCTGTCAACAAACAGAGAAGCTATAGAATCCAAAATACAAGCGCGTTTCTCTAAAATTCCAGATTGGTTAAGAATACTTAGTCCACGCGAGGATATCGCTTCATATTATCTGTTGAGTAACTACTTCATATCGGCGTCCCGCGAGGAAGGTTTCTGCAATTCGCTGGTTGAGTCTGCTTATTGCGAACGTCCTATTATCAGCAGCAATATCCCTGGTCAAGGTTCATTGAATATTCCTCACACGTTTAAATTCGCGTCTGAGAATATAGATGAGTTGAAAGATGCCATGATTGGGCTTATGGAGTTGACTGATGCACAAAAAAGCCAAATCGTTACTGAGCAAAAGGAATATGTAATCAAAAACTTCGATCTGGATACCTGGGCCGAGCAGATTACCCACGTTTACAAGAATCTTAATTAATAGCTCTTATTCATTATCAAATTAAATTTTTGCTTACGTTCAAAAGACTAATCAGCAAGTATGTTTCATGCTATAGCTGAAATCCTGATTAGTCTAAATTTTTGATTATTTTTACGTCGCAAAAATCACCTATTTATTGTGGAAAAAAACTCAAAGATATATATAGCGGGCCATCGTGGCATGGTTGGTTCAGCAATACACCGCAAGCTTCAAAAAGAAGGATATAATAATATTATCACTCGTTCATCATCAGAACTCGATTTACGCGTACAAAGTGATGTAGAGGAGTTTTTTGAACAGGAAAAGCCGGATTATGTATTCCTGGCCGCGGCAAAAGTTGGTGGTATTATAGCGAACAATACTTACCGTGCTGATTTCCTGTATGAGAATCTCCAGATCCAGAATAACATTATCCATTCATCATATCTTAAAGGTGTGAAAAAGTTGATGTTCCTAGGATCAAGCTGTATCTATCCCAAACTGGCACCACAGCCTTTGAAAGAGGATTATTTGCTTACCGGTCTGCTGGAACCAACTAATGAGCCTTATGCTATTGCCAAGATAGCAGGTATTAAAATGTGCGACGCTTACCGTTCACAATATGGCTGCAATTACATATCAGTAATGCCAACCAACTTGTACGGCTATAACGATAATTATCACCCTCAAAATTCGCATGTATTGCCGGCTTTGATACGTCGTTTTCATGAGGCTAAGATCAATAATACCCCAGAAGTAACTATCTGGGGGACAGGCTCGCCTAAACGCGAATTCTTATTTGCTGATGATTTGGCGGAAGCCTGCTACTACCTGATGCAGAATTATGACGAAGAGGGATTGGTGAATATCGGTACAGGAGAGGATATTTCTATTAAAGACCTGGCGCTGTTGATAAAAGATATCATTGGCTATGAAGGTGAAATAAACTTTGATACGTCGAAACCAGATGGTACGCCACGTAAGCTGATGGATGTTTCTAAATTACATAGCAAAGGCTGGCAGCATAAGATAGAGTTAAGAGATGGTATAAAACTGGCTTATGAAGATTTCCTGGCACACCAGGCAAATCTTGTTTCTAACTGATCATCTGTCGGAATAACAAAACGGATCATGACAATCGAGTCTACACCCCTTAAGGGTTGTCTTATCATAAAACCAAGCATTTTTGGCGACGAGCGCGGCTACTTTTTCGAAAGCTTTAACCAGGAAAAGTTCAGGGCGTTAACGGGAATCGATACGCACTTTGTGCAGGATAATCAATCCTATTCTACCAAAGGCGTATTAAGAGGCTTGCATCTGCAAAAAGGTGCATCAGCGCAATCAAAGCTGGTTAGAGTTGTTAAGGGTGAAGTGCTGGATGTAGCGGTTGATCTGCGGGCAAACTCAAAAACTTACGGTCAACACTTTGGCATCAGGCTCTCGGCCGACAATAACCTGCAGCTTTATATTCCACGCGGGTTTGCGCATGGTTTTGTTGTGCTGAGTGATGAAACCATATTTCAGTACAAATGTGATAATTATTACGACAAGACAGCAGAGGCAGGCATATACTATGCAGACCCTGATCTGGCTATCGACTGGATATTGCCCTATGAACAACTAATCGTATCACCCAAAGATCTTGAACTGCCTAATCTGTCGGCAATAGGAGCAACCGGCTTTTAAATTTATCGGATGAGTAATATCGTAGTTTTTGGTGCCTCGGGCCAGTTAGGAACATGCTTAAAGATCCTTGCAAACACACAGGGATTAACCAACATATATTTCCCGCCAGAAAGCGAAGCCAATATTCTCGATACAGATGCTTTAAGGAAAGTATTCGAGGCTTATAAACCTTCGTGGAGCATCAATTGCGCAGCTTATACGGCTGTTGATAAAGCAGAGGATGAGATAGATCTGGCCCGGAAAATAAACAAAACGGGAGCGGAGAACATCAGCGATCTTTGTAAGGAATTTGATTCGGTGTTTATTCATACCTCTACCGATTTTGTATTTAAAGGTGATAAAGCAACTCCTTTGGACGAAGAAGATATTGCTGAACCAATCAATATTTACGGTTTAACCAAATTGGAAGGGGAACAGGCAGTAACTGATAGACTGGAGAAATATTTCATCCTTCGCACCAGCTGGCTCTATTCTGAATATGGCAACAACTTTGTTAAAACCATGCTGCGTTTAGGTAGCGAGCGTGATGAATTGAAAATAATTGCCGACCAAATAGGGACGCCAACCTACGCTATGGACCTGGCTGAGGTTATACTGAATATTATTTCAAAAAACAGTGCGGACTACGGCCTGTATCATTACAGTAATGAAGGTGTAGCCTCGTGGTATGACTTTGCTAAAGCTATATTCGATATATCAGGAACCAAGGTAAAAACGCTTCCGGTAAGGACATCAGAATATCCCACGCGCGCTGTACGCCCGGCTTATTCTGTAATGAGTAAGGCGAAAATCAAACAGACTTTTGATATCGAAATACCCTATTGGCGCGATAGTTTAATAACTTGTATCAGTAAACTTTAATCTACTTATGAAAGGTATCATATTGGCCGGAGGCTCAGGCACCAGGCTTTTCCCAATAACCAAAGCTATCAGCAAGCAGTTAATGCCGATCTACGACAAGCCGATGATCTATTATCCGTTGTCAGTTTTGATGATGGCTGATATCCGTGAAATACTGATCATTACTACGCCCGAAGACAGCGATAGCTTTAAAAGATTATTGGGCGACGGACATGAGTTAGGCTGCCATTTTGAATACGCCGTTCAGGCGGTCCCAAATGGACTGGCACAGGCATTTGTGATTGGGGAGGAGTTTATTGGGGACGATAAGGTAGCATTGATATTGGGTGATAATATCTTTTATGGAACGGGCTTCGATCAGCTTATCCAGAGCTTTAATGATGTGGATGGTGCGGCTATATTCGCGTATAAAGTATCGGACCCTGAAAGATATGGTGTAGTGGAGTTTGATGAACATTTTACAGCATTATCTATTGAAGAAAAGCCGCTGAAGCCAAAATCATCTTACGCTGTTCCGGGGTTATATTTTTATGATAATGAAGTAGTGGAGATTGCGAAGAACATACAACCTTCTCCACGGGGAGAGTATGAGATCACAGATGTAAACCGTGCTTACCTGGAGAAAAAAAGGCTGCATGTCGGCGTAATGGATCGTGGCACGGCCTGGTTGGATACAGGTACCTTTGATTCCTTAAGCGACGCCACAGAGTTCGTGCGCGTAATAGAAAAACGCCAGGATACCAAGATAGGCTGTATTGAAGAAGTAGCCTATCGTCATGGCTTCATCGATAAAGCCCAGCTAAAGGTACTGGCCGAAAAATATATCAAAAGCGGGTATGGGATGTACCTGCAAAACTTGCTTCAATAAGAGGCCTGCTTAATAATTCCGCCGATAAGGTTCGGATCATTGGCCATCAGCCATTTCATTTCCTTGTCCTTTCTGAACCAGGTAAGTTGACGTTTGGCAAAGCGACGTGTATTTTGTTTGATCAGGTCTATAGCCGTTTGCAGATCTGTGTTACCGTCAAAGTAATTGAACAGCTCGCTGTAGCCCACGGTGTTTAATGCATTCAGATGCCGGTATAGTAAAAGTGAGCGTACTTCTTCAACCAGCCCCTGTTCAATCATTATATCTACTCGCTGGTTAATACGGTTGTATAATTCTTCACGGGGCAAGTCTAAAACTATTTTGATGCTTTCAAAAGGGCGAGTATTAATAGTGGCTTTCCGGTAAGATGAAAAAGGTTTACCTGTGGCTTCAAATACCTCCAGCGCCCGGATCAATCTTTGAGGATTGTTCAAATCAACCTGATCATAATAATCCGGGTCCGCTCCCTTAAGTCTTTGTTGAAGGTATTCGATGCCTTTTTCTGCAAATTCGTTGTTAAGTTGCTCTCTTATCTTCGGCTCGGCAGTTGGCAGATTATCAAACCCTTGCGTTACTGCCTGGATAAACAAACCCGATCCTCCAACCATAATTACCTTGTCGTGGGTTTTAAAGAGCTCATCCAATAATTGAAGCGCTTCTTTCTCAAAATCGCCTACAGTGAAGCTTTCTTTAATAGAATGAGAATCGATGAAATGATGTTTGGCTTGTACTAATTCTGCGGCATCAGGTTTGGCTGTGCCGATGGACATCTCTCTATAGAACTGGCGCGAATCGGCCGAAATGATCTCTGTTTGTAGTAGCTGCGCGAGTTTGATGGCAGCCGCAGTTTTACCTACAGCCGTGGGTCCTGCAATTACAATAAGTTTTTTAGGAGAGGATAATAAATGGTTCATAGTTCCTGACAAGTACTCTTTTTGCTTCGGTTCCATGAACTATGAACCATTGACTATAAGCGATTAATAATCGTCGTGTTGGTGTTTGCCTTCGTCCTCGAAGCCCTCATTATCAGAAAACTCATTGCCGAACTCATCTTCCCCTTCTTCCACGCTTTCTGTGTGTTCGTCTACCTCTAATTCGTCCTCTGTATCCAATACTTCTGTGAAACCTTCTTCAGCATCCTCTGGGGTGAATTCCATTTCATTCAGGAAATCGAAGTCTTCATTTACCGGAGGCAATGTAGTTGGGTTAAACACATTACCGAATTGTTTTGGTGCTTCTCCGCTGGCTCTTGCTACTGCAGGGTAATTGGTGCCGGGAGTTTCATCCAGCAATATTTTAAGCAGTTCGATATGAAAATCGAACGGACGATCGAAATTAAAAGTGTAATAGAATTTTTGATGAGGATCGTCAATCCTGCTGCTAAGTTTTACCTTATCCATCAGGATTATGCCCCGGTCAATTCTGCGTTGATTCGGCATAAAGGTAATTTCTTCGCCCTTTATCCATTGGTCGTTACTTACATAAAATGAAGACGGATATTCACATTTATAGTTAATTGCCTGGTGAATAGCACGATGAAAGTCTTCGAATGTTTGGTTTGATCTGATATCTATTTCTCTAACCACATCATCGTAGTCTTCAAAAGAAACCCGGAATCTGTATACTGCCATTTTTGCTTGTAGAATTTTACAAAGTTAAGTGTTTTAAATTAATATGTGTTCGCCACAACTTTTAAGCCAATTTCTGCGCCTTTTTTAATTGTGAAGTCAAGAGCAGCCTCGCGTGAGTTCGGAATCTCGCCTTCCAGTATCGCTTCGCGTATCTGATTTTTGATAATTCCTACTTCGCGCCCTTCTTTAATACCAAAAATATGCATGATATCTAAACCTGTGACAGGCGGCTGCCAGTTGCGAATTTTATCACGCTCTTCAACATCTTTTATTTTTTGCAGAACCAGCTCAAAATTGTTCCGGTACTTTTTTATTTTGTATTCATTTTTTGTCGTTATGTCTGCTTTACACAACAACATCAACGATTCGATATCGTCACCGGCATCAAATAGGAGCCTTCGCACTGCGGAGTCTGTCACAATGTCCTGAGCTAAAACAATAGGTCTTAGGTGTAGCTGAACCATCTTCTGAACGAATTTCATTTTCTCATTCAGCGGCAATTTCATTGCGGCAAATATCTTGGGTACCATACGGGCACCCTTATCCTCATGGCCATGGAAAGTCCAGCCATGGCCTGGCTCAAAACGTTTGGTTGCAGGTTTGGCAATATCATGTAATATGGCGGCCCATCTTAACCAAAGATCGTTGGTAGTGGTAGAGATATTATCCAGCACCTGCAGGGTATGATAGAAGTTATCCTTATGGCCTTTGCCGTCAATATAATCTACACCATTCAGATTGGCCATTAAAGGAAATATCTTATGCAGCAACCCCGTATCGAACAGGTAAATAAAGCCTATCGATGGTTTCACTGACAGAATGATCTTATTCAACTCCTCGGTGATACGTTCCTGGGATATGATAGAAATACGTTCAACATTTTGCCTGATCGCTTCAATAGCTATCGGATCAATTGTAAAGTTCAATTGCGATGCAAAACGGATAGCACGCAGCATGCGCAATGGATCATCTGAAAATGTCTCAACTGGGTTAAGGGGTGTTCTGATGAGCTTTTGCTCCATATCCTGTACACCACCAAATGGATCGAGCAATTCACCAAACTGGTCCGGGTGCAGGGCTAAAGCCAGCGCATTGATGGTGAAATCGCGGCGTTTCTGGTCATCATCCAGCGTTCCGTTCTCTACAATAGGTTTGCGTGAGTCCGATCGGTACGACTCTTTACGTGCGCCTACAAACTCAACCTCAATATCTCTATACTTCAGCATTGCCGTGCCGAAATTTTTGAAGACCGATAGCTTTACCTTAAGTTTTTGAGCCACCTTTTCGGCAAATTCAATTCCGTTACCGATGATAACGATATCGATATCCTTTGACGGCCGGTTTAGCAGCAGATCGCGCACAAAACCACCTATCACATAAGCCTGCACGTTTTGCTCTTCAGCAATGCCGCTTACTATAGAAAATAAAGGATGTTTAAGGTGTTGTTTCATGCGGTGATATGCCTTGTTGGTTCAAAGCATCAATTATTCGGTACAAAAATCGTAATTAGAAAGCCTAAACCATAATAAAATTAACGGCGAATGAATTCAAACTGCCCGTCGGGGTTAAGGCGCATAATGGTTGATGGTTTTTTCTTCTCCATATTATGATGTTCCAGGTTTACCACATAGTCCACGCCATCAATAATTTCCTGGTCTATTTCATCAAAAGTTTGAGGGGATGGTTTGCCGCTAATATTAGCTGAAGTAGATACCAAAGGCTTGCGTAACCGTTGTATCAATTGCTGACAGAAATCATGTTTAGCTACGCGTATGCCTACGGTGCCATCTGCATTTATAAGTGCCGGAGAAATGTTTTTTGCTCCCGGCATTACCAGCGTAAGCGGGTTTTCGGCATACTCGATCAGATCATAGGCGATTGAAGGAACTTCCTGAACATAGCTTTCCAGTTTGTTCTCGGTATCCAGCAAAATGATCATGCTTTTGGCCTCATCGCGCTGTTTCAGGGCGAATATCTTTTTGATAGCTTCGGTGTTGGTAGCATCACAACCAATTCCCCAAATAGTATCGGTAGGATAGAGGATAATGCCTCCATCCTGAATAATTTTTAAAGCTTTGGCAACTTCTTCCTTAATCATGTTGCAGAATGTTTTGGTATACGGACATTACCTGGTTCATCAATTTTTTATCTTCAAAATTAGCGGAATATTCTTTGCCCCTGTCGATCATTTTTTGGCGAAGTTGTTCGTCGCCGAGCACCAGGTTTAATTGGGCCGTTAAAGCATTTGCGTCATCCGGATTGACATATAAGCTATCAGGGCCACCAGCTTCTTCAAGACATGAACCTGTTGCAGCTATAACAGGAGTGCCAGAGCAAAGCGCCTCCAATACCGGAATTCCGAAGCCTTCATATCGCGACGGGTATACAAATATCTTTGCCAGTTGATAAATAACAGGCAAATCGGTAAAGGGTACCGCATTCAGAAATATAACCTCGTTCTTTAAGTTAAGATCGGCAATAGCTTGTTTTGCCTCCCCGGCGTAGTTGGTTTCGCGGCCTATTACTACAAGTTTAATTCGCTTGTTCAATCCCGGCATCGCCTGGATCATTTGAAGCAGGTTTTTACGCTTTTCGATGGTCCCAACGCTGAGAATAAATTCCGATGGCAGATTGTATTTTTCCAGAACAGATCGCTTTTGGCTATCCGAAGCGACGGACTTAAAAGAATCATCACATCCCTGGTAGATAACAGTGATCTTATCAGCCGGAATATTTAGCAACTCTACAAGGTCTGCTTTTGTCCGTTCACTTATCGCAATGATCTTATCGGCTATGCGGCAGGCATATTTTATTTTTACACCATAAATAGTCCTGCTAATCAGGCCAAAATATTCTGGAAAACGCATAAAGATCAGATCGTGAATAGTCACTACCGATTTAATGCCCTTTTTCGTTATCCCAGCCGGAAGTTCATGACTGAGGCCATGATATAATTCAATATGATCCCGTTCCAGGTTGTTTACAATTCCAAAGCTCCGCCATAACGAAGTAAAAATCTTTCTTGTAGGCAGAACGGTAATTGTGTTCTTTAAATCTCCGGGGAAATCAATCCTATTATCAGTATCTACCTTCGGAGTATATAAATAATAGTTATTTTCCGGGTAATATGATGCCATAGAGCGAATGAGCCAGCGGCTATAATTGCCCAGCCCTGTCCGGTTCAAAAAGGCGCGCTTGGCATCATACCCTATCCGCATATTACAGTCATTGATCTCTTAAACCGCCACATTATTATCCCTCAGGGCATCATTCAATGAGGTTTTTTTATCTGTCGATTCTTTTCTTTTGCCGATGATCAGCGCGCATGGTACCTGGAACTCACCCGCAGGAAATTTTTTGGTATAAGAGCCTGGGATCACTACTGATCTTTCAGGAACACGGCCTTTATATTCAATTTTGTCCTCGTGAGTAACGTCAATGATTTTGGTTGATGCGGTAAGCACCACATTGGCCCCTAATACTACCTCTTTCTCTAAATGCACACCTTCAACCACAATAGCGCGTGAACCCAGGAAGCAGTTATCTTCAATAATAACAGGGGCTGCTTGAACTGGCTCCAAAACGCCACCGATGCCTACACCACCACTCAAATGGCAATGTTTGCCAATCTGTGCGCATGAACCTACTGTTGCCCAGGTATCCACCATCGTTCCTTCATCAACATATGCACCGATATTCACATAAGATGGCATCAGGATAACGCCCTTAGCGATATGTGCTCCATAACGTGCAATTGCATGCGGAACAACACGGACGCCTGTCTTTTTATAATCGGTTTTAAGCTTCATTTTATCATGAAAAACAAACGGGCCGACTTCAATTTCTTCCATCTGTCTTATCGGGAAGTAAAGGATAACGGCTTTTTTTACCCAATCGTGCGTATGCCAACGGCTGCCAACTAGTTCGGCAACCCGCATTTCACCTGTATCCAGACTTTGTATAACTGTTTCAATAGCCGTGGTATAATCCTTATTCCCCAAAAGGGATCTGTCTTCCCAGGCTTCTTCAATAAGTTTCTTTAGATTTTGCATTATGTGATATAAACTTTTGACAAATTAAAGGATTTTATAGGAGAATTGTTTACCTATAGGTGTAGTATATTAAGCCATAACAAACCATATATCTATATGTTTAATTAACCGTGTCTTAACGAAGTTCTTACCTTTGCATGATATTGATTGAAGCAGCAGCTTCTGAAGTTTTAAAGAAATGCCTGAAAAAGAGAAATTAAGGATCGATAAATATTTGTGGGCGATCAGGATATTCAAAACACGCTCACTGGCAACGGAGGCTTGCAAAGCAGGCCGGGTAAAGCTTGACGGACAGAATATTAAGCCCGCTCATGAAGTGAAGATAGGTGAAGTGTACCTTGTATCGAAAGGGCCCGAGCGTAAGATAATCAGGGTGCTCGGACTGTTAGAGAACCGGATGGACGCTAAAAGTATTGCACCGTTTTATGCCGACGAAACACCTGTTGAGATGACCCCTGCTTTTAAATCGATGTTCAACGCACCTGTTTTAAGGCGCGATCGGGGAACAGGCCGGCCAACAAAACGTGATAGGCGGGAAATTGACGATTTGCAGGACGGTTTTTTTGACCGGGCTGAAGGCAATGCTGATTCAAAATGACACATGAAATTTTATTTATAAATTTGCCGGACCACCTATAATGATTAACAAATGCCACATCTTACCAAATGCACTTCAAGTGCATTGAAAAAAACACGCACTTTTTTGTATGAATAAATTGGTAAGGATGACCACTGTGCCGCTTTCTTTGGATAAGCTTTTAGCGGGACAGCCTAAATATATGAAAGAGCATGATTTTGATGTTTACATGATCAGCTCGTGGGATGAGAGGGTTCCCTTACTTGAAAAACGTGAAAACAGTAAGTTCATAACGGTTAATATGAACCGCGCTATTTCCCCCTTACGAGATATCATATCACTATTCAAACTCATCATCGTTCTTCACAAATTAAAGCCACAGATTGTACACACCCATACGCCTAAAGCGGGTTTACTTGGGATGCTTGCGGCATGGTTGGTAAAAGTGCCGGTCAGATTACACACGGTTGCAGGCTTACCTTTAATGGAAACAAAGGGGTTTAAAAGGAAAATTTTAGAGCGTGTGGAGTGGCTCACATACAGGTGTGCATTAAAGGTTTATCCAAATTCAAAAAACCTGCAAAATTTCATAGTTGAAAGCAAGTTTTGCCGCCCGGAAAAGCTTAAAGTAATAGGTAATGGCAGCAGTAATGGTATTGACGTTAACTATTTTAAAATAAACTCTGAAATACAAGAGGAAGCGGAAAAACTAAAAAGCAAATTTGCGATCAAAGAAGAAAACTTTGTTTTTGTTTTTGTTGGACGTATGGTCAAGGATAAAGGAATCGAGGAACTGACACACGCATTTTCGCAACTAAATAAAATATACCCCCATTTACGTTTATTGTTGGTTGGACCGATGGAGCCCGAATTGGATCCTCTGTCTGATGCCTGTTTGAGTTTGATAAACGGGAATGTTAATATCATATCTGCGGGATTTCAGAACGATGTAAGACCATACCTGGCAATCAGTCATGCCCTGGCCTTTCCCTCGTATCGCGAAGGGTTTCCTAATGTACCCATGCAGGCCGGATGCTTTAATTTGCCATCTATAGTTACCGATATCAATGGTTGTAATGAAATTATCCAGGATAAAGTAAATGGTTTAATTATTCCAGTAAAAAATACCGAAGCTTTGAAAAATGCGATGGATTTAATCATCGCCGATGAAGCCTTATATTTGCGTCTTAAAGAGAATGCCAGGAGACTGATAGTTGAAAACTATGATCAGAAGAGGATGTGGGAACTGATTTTAGCAGAGTATCAATATCATTTAAAAACAAAAAATATTGTATCGTAATTTTTTTAAACGGTTAATTGATCTACTACTGGGCATATCGGGGTTTTTATTGCTATCACCCGTATTTCTGACAACGGCGATTCTTTTGTTTTTTGCAAATAAAGGAAAAGTGTTTTTTTTTCAGCGTCGCCCGGGATTGAATGGGCATATATTCAGCATCATTAAGTTTAAAACAATGCGTGATGCGTATGGTGCAGACGGAACCCCCTTGCCGGATGCTGAACGTTTAACCAAAACCGGTAGTTTTGTGCGCAAAACGTCATTGGACGAAATACCCCAATTGTTGAATGTTATCATAGGCGATATGAGCTTGATAGGCCCAAGGCCATTATTAATAGAGTATTTGCCTTTATATAACGACGAGCAAAAGCAAAGGCATTTGGTTAAACCTGGTATTACAGGTTGGGCACAGGTAAACGGGCGCAATGCTATAACCTGGGATCAAAAATTTACATTTGATGTATGGTATGTGAATAACTTGAGTTTTAGATTGGATTTGAAAATCATTTTTATGACTATAAAAAAGGTAATTAAGTCTGAAGGAATAAGTCAAAATAACCATGTAACCATGGATAAATTTACCGGGAACTGACCATGATCTATTTGTACGGAGCTGGCGGCCATGCCAAAGTTATACTGGAAACGCTGAGGGCGCAATCATTTGCGGATTTCAGAATAGTAGACAATAAAAAAGATGGACTATTGCTTGGTTTGCCGATATATGATCATTTAATAAGCGAGGAGTTAACCCCAGCCGATAGCATCATAATAGCTATCGGGAATAATGAAACGCGCAAACTTATTGCAGAAAAATTTGCATTCATAAAAAGCATGCAGGCGATACACCCATCAGCTAATATCTCGCCCACTGCGTTTCTTGGTGACGGTACAGTTGTTATGACAGGCGTGGCTATCCAGGCCGATACCCGGATAGGAAAACATTGTATAATTAATACGAACAGTTCAATTGATCATGACAATATTATAGGCGACTTTGTTCATATTTCGCCTAATGCAGCGATTGCCGGCGCTGTTGAAATAGGAGAAGGCACACATATTGGAATAGGGGCATGTATTATCCAGGGTGTTAAAATAGGAAACTGGGCAACCATAGGTGCAGGGGCTGTTATAATTGATGATATTCCTGATGGTGCAGTTGTTGTTGGAAATCCCGGTAGAATAATTAAATACAATAAGTAACAAAGAAGAAGAATGAATAAAAAGATATGGCTCTCCAGTCCGCATATGGGTGGTGAAGAATTTGATTTTGTGAAAGAGGCGTTCGACACCAACTGGATAGCGCCATTGGGCCCCAATGTAGATGGCTTTGAGCATGACCTGGAGCAATTTACCGGATCTGGGTTTGCAGCTGCATTAAGTTCTGGCACAGCAGCTTTGCATCTTGCATTAATTATACTGGGAGTACAGGCTGGTGATGAAGTAATTTGTCAGAGTTTTACTTTTTCTGCTACCGCAAACCCAATAGTTTATCTTGGGGCAACGCCCATTTTTATCGATAGTGAGCCTGAAACTTGGAATATGTCTCCGGAGCTATTAGAGCAAGCTATTAAAGACAGGATAGCAAAAGGTAAAAAGCCGAAGGCAATTATACCCGTGCATTTATATGGTATGCCCGCTCATATAGAACAAATTATGGCTATTGCGGCTCATTATGATATCCCGGTTATTGAAGATGCCGCCGAGGCATTGGGAACTACGATTCATGGCAAAAATGCCGGCACTTTTGGCCTTATGGGGATTTTGTCTTTCAACGGCAATAAGATCATCACTACCAGTGGGGGTGGGGCACTAATTTCGGATAACAAGGAAATGGTTGAAAAAGCACGCTTTTTGTCTACTCAGGCCAGGGATCCGGCGCCGCATTATCAACATTCAGAAATTGGCTATAATTACCGGATGAGCAATATATCGGCGGGAATCGGGCGCGGACAAATGAAAGTTATAAGCGACCGTGTTAGTCAAAGAAGAAAAGTTTATGACCGGTATGTGCAACATTTAAGTCAACTTAAAGGTATTAGGTTTTTATCTGAGCCGGATGGATATTTTAGCAACAGATGGCTGACGGCTATAACCATCGACCCGGAGCAAAGTGGAGGTGTTGATCGGGAGATGGTTAGAAAATCTCTTGAAAAAGAAAATATTGAATCGCGGCCACTGTGGAAGCCGATGCATCTTCAACCCGTATTCGCAGGTTATCCTGCATACTTAAATGGAATAAGTGAAGATCTTTTTAATAACGGTTTGTGTTTGCCATCCGGTTCCAATCTCAGTGACAATGAGTTGGACAGTGTTATCAAACAAATAGAAAATGTTTTAACAAGTAAATCAATATCTATATAAAAGAGATTACTAAAAATTAATTCAGTATTAAAAAGATGGCAGCCATAAGTAATGGCGAAGAGACTATTGTTAACATTAAAAGGAAAAGTAAGTATCTGATACTATGCGATTAAACTATCGGATTCGCTTTTTGTCATAAGAACTAAAACTTTTTGCCGTGTTTTTTTGTTTTGTGTGTGATAACGGGATATAGTGTCGTTTACACAACGAAAGTATTGTAACAATAATGTTTAACAAAGCATCTTAAAAACCGGGTTATTTTTAATAAAATTGCATTTTTATTTTCCCCCTATTATGTTACGACTGATGCATTTTTTGCGTATTTGAAAAATATTGACTATAATTATATCATCTACTTATCTACTAACATCATTTTATGAAAAAATACCTACTCTTTTCTAAGGTCGTGCCGCGGTGGTTAATTATGCTTGTTGATCTTTCGATTGTGGCCTGGTCTTTTTCCACTTCTTATTTTATTGTAGAAAGATTCGAATTCATCAATATACTTCGCGGTTATTTCTTCATTTATACAGGATTATATAGCGCCCTTGCAGCTATCGTAATGTACGCCATGCGCATACATATCGGGCTGATCCGCTATTCTAACACGCGCGACATGCTGCGTATTTTTGGTTCGGCGTTTATAGCAAGCCTGCTTTACCTGGTAATTATTAATGCATGGTTGACGCATGTGATCCATGTTGATCTGGTTACACTCAACCTGGTTCTTTTGATCAATTTTTCAGTATCCAGCACATTGCTGATCCTGTTGCGTACAACGGTAAAAAGTGTCTTCTTCTACCTCACCAATAATACCAATGCAAAGAAAACTATTGTATTGATCTATGGGTCTGACAATAACGCGGTACTTGTAAAACAAGCCTTAGAGGCTAGCGCAAACACCAATTTTTGTGTGGTTGGTTTTGTGGATGATGGCAGTAAGAAAATTGACAAGGAAATTCAGCAAGTAAGGGTTTATCATATTGATAAGCTAGCAAAACTGAAAGAGAAATATAACGTGGATAAGCTCATCATCATGAACCACCATCTTGATGAGCAGACAAAAAGAGCCGCTCTTGAAAATAGTCTGGCGCTGGGTATTCAAGTGTTAACGGTACCACCGTCAGACCAGTGGATATACGGTAAGCTTAATCCGCAACAGATCAAAGACCTTAAGATCGAGGATTTGCTGCAGCGTAAACCGATTAAAATTGATAATACACGCATTTCGGAAGATCTGCATGGCAAACGTGTATTAGTTACAGGTGCCGCAGGTTCTATCGGGTCAGAAATAGTAAACCAGGTGCTTAGCTACAAGCCCGCAATGCTTATTTTGTGCGATCAGGCTGAATCGCCATTACACGAAATAAAATTGGAAGTAGAGGAGAAATTCCCGAATGTACCTACCACCATTTTTATAGCCGATATCCGGAACGTGCAGAGAATGCATAAGCTTTTCTCTGATTATCGCCCTGAAGTGGTATTCCATGCCGCGGCGTACAAACACGTACCTATGATGGAAGAGAACCCATCTGAAGCAGTGTTGACCAATGTGCTGGGGACTAAGCATGTAGCAGACCTGGCAGTTGCCTTTGGTACTGAGAAATTTGTGATGGTGTCGACCGATAAAGCAGTTAACCCATCAAATGTAATGGGCACCACCAAGCGCATTGCTGAAATATACATACAGGCATTAAAAGATAACCCAATCAATAACAGGCCAGGCGTACAGCCAACCCGTTTTGTAACTACCCGTTTTGGTAACGTATTAGGTTCAAATGGTTCAGTTATCCCCCGTTTCCGGGCACAGATACAAAAGGGCGGTCCTATTACGGTAACTCATCCCGAGATCACCCGTTATTTTATGACCATACCAGAAGCAGTTCAATTGGTGCTGGAAGCTGGTACAATGGGTACAGGCGGCGAGATATTCATTTTCGATATGGGGCAGCCGGTTAAAATCACCGATCTGGCATTAAAGATGATCAAACTGGCCGGATTGCAGCCTGAGAAGGATATCAAGATCGTTTACACCGGTTTAAGGCCAGGTGAAAAACTTTATGAGGAACTGCTGAATGCGGGCGAACGCACAATGCCTACTCATCACCCTAAAATTAAGATCGCACAGGTGATCACTTACCCTTATCAAGCGGTCGCAGCTGATATTGAAGCATTACTGAAGTTAAACAAAGGCCAGGATGACGAAGCTATTGTGAATAAGATGAAAGAGATCGTTCCTGAATTTATCAGCAAAAATTCACAGTTTGAATACCTGGATAATAATGATGGAGATATCGAAGTAATTGAGGCACTTGCAAGCTAATACTACCGATCTGTAAATATTAAAAAGGCGTTATGGTTATCAGAACGCCTTTTTTGTGATTAATAATCTCTTTTTGATTCAGAACCGGCCCAGAGTTTGAATGTTGAAATGGCTTCATCCCGCAGAAGCTGTATAATCTGTAATTTGCGCTGGTGCATGGGTAATTCCAGTTCCTGGTAAATGAAATGATCATCAAAACCGATCTCAGCAGCATCAACCTTTGTATTGCCATAATAAATGGTATCGATATGAGCCCAATAAAGGGCGCCAAGACACATAGGGCAGGGTTCACAACTGGTATAAATAACACATCCCGTTAGATCATAAGTGGCCAGTTGCTGGCAGGCAAGCCTGATCGCAGATACCTCGGCATGGGCGGTGGGATCGTTTTGCTGGATAACTTTATTGGCACTCGCAGCTACTACCTCACCATTTTTTACTACTACCGCACCAAACGGGCCGCCGGCAGCACCTTTCAGGTTCTGCTCGGATAGTTCGATGGCCATCCGCATAAATTTTTCGTGTTCCTTCATTTCCATAGCGCTCCGCGAATTAAAAACCCCGGCCTTTATGGAACCAGGGTTGTGCTGTATTTCTAAAACATGCGTCTGTTTGACGCGTGTGTACAAATGTTATTTTTTGTCTTTTGCGTAAACATCATTCAGCCTTTTTATAACGTCAGATGTTACATCTAATCCCGGATCGCCATACCACATGGTTGTATTCCCTTTTTGGTAGGTTAAGATCATTTTATAGCCTTTTTCTTTGGCATAATCTTTCATAAAGGCCGCTACTTTTTCGTAAAGCTTCTTCTGTTCTTCACCCTGCTCATTCTGGAATTGCGCAGCTGCATTTTGCTGATATTGCTGAAATTCCTGTCCTTCACGTTGCAGCTGTTGTTCTTTAGTTGCTCGTTCGTTTGCACTCAAAGTATTGGCGCTTCTTTGATATTCCGCTGCTTCGCGTTGCAAAGCTTGCTGACGTGAGCCAACATCGTTCTGAGCAGATTTGCCTTTATCTTCAAGGCGTTTGCTCATGTCTTTGAAGTAATCGTATTTTGACAGCAGGGTGTCCTGGTTCACATATACAATGCTTCCTGATGTTGCAGAGGTTCCGGTAGCTGCTGATTTATCTGAAGATTTATTTTGGTTACATGCCGCAATAGTTCCGGCAACCATAAGGCCTAACGTTAGTTTGGTTAAAGGCGAGGTCTTGATTTTCATTCTTTTAATTAAAAAATTTTGACAAAGATAAACTTTCAGCCCGGATGTGCAAATGTGCAAATGCGGGGATATGCGAATGAAATTTAATTTTTTATAGAAGTAAAATGGCTCTTTTTCAGAGTCATCCGCGTATTTACACATCCGTACATAGGCATCTATAAACATCCCCCTTATTTATCCACAGGATACCCGAAATCCGGGGTAAAATGCGTATTTTTGTATACTAATTTTCCTGAGAAAGGGGAAGTGATTGTTGAACACAAATATGAGCGAAGAAGTAAAAGAAGTATCCAATTATTCAGCAGATAATATACAGGTTTTAGAGGGATTAGAAGCGGTGCGTAAGCGCCCTTCCATGTATATCGGTGACACCGGTCCCAAAGGTTTACATCACCTGGTATATGAGGTGGTTGATAACTCGATAGATGAAGCGCTTGCCGGTTATTGCGACACCATTAAAGTCACTATTCATAAAGGCAATTCCATCACAGTTGAAGATAATGGCCGTGGTATCCCCACCGGGATAAATACCAAAGAGCAGAAATCGGCATTAGAGCTGGTAATGACTATACTGCATGCCGGCGGCAAATTTGATAAAGACACATATAAAGTTTCGGGTGGTTTGCACGGTGTGGGTGTATCTTGCGTTAACGCGCTGTCAACCCACATGATCACCGTTGTACATCGCGAAGGCAAAATATTTACCCAGGAGTATGAGCGTGGTAAACCCATGTTTGATGTAAAGGCTATCGGTGTATCGGACCGTACCGGAACTATTCAGACTTTTCATCCGGATCCTGAAATATTTACACAGACTCTGGAATATAAATACGATACGCTGGCTACCCGTCTGCGCGAGTTGGCATTCCTGAATAAGGGTATCAGATTAACGCTGACAGATGAACGCTTCCCGGACGATAACGGCAATGTTGCTACAGAAGAGTTTTATTCCGAAGGTGGGTTAAAGGAGTTTGTAAGATACCTGGACGGTACCCGCACACCTTTGATCCCTGAACCGATCTATGTAGAAGGTAACAAACAAGGTATTCCGGTTGAACTGGCTTTACAATACAATGATACCTATAGCGAGAACGTATTCTCGTATGTGAATAACATTAACACCATTGAAGGTGGTACGCACGTGGCTGGTTTCCGTATGGGGTTAACCCGTACGCTGAAAAGCTATGCTGATAAGTCAGGCTTACTGAAAAACGTAAAAATTGATATTACCGGAGACGACTTTCGCGAGGGCTTGACAGCTGTGATATCAGTTAAAGTTGCTGAACCTCAGTTTGAAGGTCAGACCAAAACCAAGCTGGGCAACAGTGAGGTAAGCGGTGCGGTAAACGTTGCGGTAGGTGAGATTCTTTCTAACTACCTGGAAGAAAATCCGAAAGAAGCAAGGCTGATCGTTAATAAAGTGATCCTTGCAGCTACAGCACGTGCAGCTGCGCGTAAGGCCCGTGAAATGGTGCAGCGTAAGAATGTTATGGGCGGTACAGGTTTGCCTGGAAAGCTTGCCGATTGTGCTAATAATGATCCCGGAGTATGCGAGATATTTCTTGTCGAAGGGGACTCTGCGGGTGGTACAGCAAAACAGGGCCGTAACCGCGAGTACCAGGCTATCCTGCCATTGAGGGGTAAGATACTGAACGTGGAGAAAGCCATGGAACACAAGATCTACGAGAACGAGGAAATCAAGAATATGTTCACCGCACTTGGCGTAAGCATTGGGACTGCGGAGGATGATAAAGAATTGAACATTACCAAGCTGCGATATCATAAGATCGTAATTATGACGGATGCTGACGTGGACGGTTCGCACATTACAACGCTGATCCTGACCTTCTTCTTCCGGTATATGAAAGAACTGGTAGAGTTCGGTTATGTATATATTGCTACACCGCCGCTTTACCTGGTGAAGAAAGGTAAGGAGCAGGAATATTGCTGGAACGATGTTCAGCGTGACGCTGCCATACAGCGCCTGAAAGGCAGCGGTAAAGAAGATAGTGTGCATGTACAACGCTACAAAGGTTTGGGTGAGATGAACGCCGAACAATTATGGGAAACCACTATGAATCCGGAAACCCGTACGCTGCGCCAGGCAGGTATTGAAAATGCCGCTGAGTGCGATCATACCTTCTCCATGCTGATGGGCGATGAGGTTGCTCCGCGCAGAGAGTTCATTGAAAAGAATGCGAAATACGCTAAGATAGACGTATAAATAATGGTGCTTAATCCTGGAAACCTCTTCTTTTAAAAGGAGAGGTTTTTTTGTTGTCATAAATCTTTAAAAGCGGTATATTTATCCACATTTCCAAAGCCTTAACACAATTTATATATGATGAAAAATTTACTACTCATCTCATCCTTTGTCTTTTTCAGTTATTCTCTTAAAGCACAGGAACATTTTATAAGCTATCACAACGATATAGAAAAAACGCTGATAGCAAATGCGAAACTGCCCGATGACTATATGAAATTAGCGCTGGCAGCCAAAATGAACGAAGCTGATGCCAATGCAACCGTTACACAATTAAACGACCGCATAAAACAATTGGACTGGGAGTCAACAGCTAATCAGAAACCTGAAAAAAGATTAAAACAACTTTTTCAAATGGTACACGCGACATTCTTAAAGCGGTATGAAGAAAAGGCATCTTTTGACCGGCTGTTTACAACAGGTGAATATCAATGTGCGGGCGCTTCTATTCTTTACGCATATATATTGGACAAGTTTCAGGTGCCATATGAAATAAAAGAACTGCCAACCCACGTGTATGTAGTAGCATATCCAGGCTCATATAATATTTTACTGGAGACTACTGACCCGGCAAAAGGTTATTTCGTGCCGGATGCGAAGACCAAGGAGAATTATATTAATGCTTTGATAAAAGCTAAGTACCTGGATGCGGACTATGTAAAGAAAGTTGGCACAGATAAAGCTTTTGATGAGTTTTTCTACAGCAAAACAAATATTACCTTAAAAGAGGCTGTTGGAGTACTTTATTATAACGATGCTATTGAGGAGATGGACGATACTAAATATAATGATGCCTACTCCAGTATTGCCAAAGCACAGGTGCTATATCCGGCGAAAAAGAACGAATTTTTGCAAAATGCCATAATGGAAGAATTGGTCAAGAATTTCAAATTTGAAGATGTAAAGGACTGGGAAGGTTTGGTGTATAATGTCAATTCATCAAATAGCGATGAAGACAAAAAAAAGTATGTAGAGTTTCAATTTGATAATCTTATTCAAAAGAAATTATGGAAAGCAGCCCAAAAAAATAAAGTTGACGAGGTGCACGATTACCTCGAAAAGAATCTAAAAGATTCGACATTGAAAAATGATATTGAGGATGAATACCTTATGGAAAATGCACGATATGCATACACTTCAAACAACTACACTGAAGCACAAACTTATATTGAAAAAGCTATAGCCAGAAATCCGGCCAATCCGCAGCCAAAATCCATGCTGACGGATATGATAGGGCCAAGATTTAACGGACAGCCTTCGGTTGAAACAGTTAAGTCACTTGATCAGTACATCGCAAAGTATCCCTTTCTGGGAAGTGATCCGAGGATCAGATCGATTTGTTTGTATAGCTATTCTTATCTGACTTATTACTATTTCTCAATTAATGACGGACAGCAGGGGGATAAATATTTGAAAACGATGTGTAATGAGCTGGATACACATAATAATTACCTGAACAGAAATGATGCGCAAATAGCTATGGCCTTTGGTAAGGCAAGTGAGTTTTATTATAGAAAAAACGGTAAATCGAAATCAATAGACGTTTTGAACACAGGCCTGAAATATGTGCCCGCGAACGAATTATTGTTAAGGAAAATAAAAGTATTAAAAGATTCTAAGTATTAAAGATCAATGCTTTATTGCCGTAATCAATCACCGCGCTATATTTTACAAGGATATCACCACCTAAAACACCCAGCACTTCCGGGTGATTGAGCTGACGGTAAGCAACATTGATCGTTGAGAGGTCAAGCACGGCAACTTCAAAATCAGTTATGAGAAAATCGTCGTTTTGAATTTCATTGATTACCGCCGTAGACGAGCTCATGTTGGTGACACCTAATCCTGTAGATAATCTCTCGCTTGCCACGATTGCTGCGCCTGATTGCTCCAGTGTATCATAGTCAAAAGCTGTTTTTGATGCGCCAGTATCCAGTACCAGGATGTAAGGAGCTCCATTTACTTTTATCTCTACCAACGGATGGTAACCATTACCATGGAGATCAATAATTTGAAGAGGAACGGTTATAGTCATCAGACAATGATAATCACTAATTCACGAATTAAAAAGGGTATCCAATGGCCAGGTTGAATACTCCGTTTTGAGCTCTGAATTTATAAGGCTGCCCTGCAGGGAACGGATAACGTACAGGGAACCCAAGATCAGTGCGAAGTACGAGAACAGTGAGGTCAAACCGTAATCCAAAGCCCCAGTCCACCGCCATTTGATTAATGAAATCCTTGCCGAAAGCTGCACCAGGCAGTCCGGCATGCGACCTTAAGTTCCAAATATTTCCGGCGTCCATAAAGAGCGCGCCATATACAATGCTGAATAATTTTGGCCTGTATTCCACGTTGGCTTCAATTTTTATGTCACCCGATTCATCCGGTAAAAAGCCCTTGGCACTGGTAATTGTTTCCGACGGAGTGTAAGTACCTGGCCCGATAGATCGTGCCCTGAAACCTCGTAAACTATTGGTGCCGCCTATGAAAAATTGCTGACTATAGGGCAGAATAGTAGAGTTGCCATAGGGTAAACCAACACCGACGATCACCCTGGTAGCAATACTGTTGTTAGCATTGAGTTTGTGATAAAAATGGAACTCATTTTCGATCTTGACATACTGGTTAAAAGGAACGCCAAATAGTTTACTAACCTTTCCGGCCAAAGTATCGGCACCGGTTAACAAACCATAGATATTACCTGAAAGCGAAACTTTTCCATTATAAAAATAGGTATTGGTCCGGTTGGTTTGTGTCGTTGTTGAGTAAGTATACCCATAACTCGGACCGAAAGTAAACTGGTTGTCGATCACGTGCTTAAGCGTAGGGTTTTGTGTGTTTTGTATACTATCCAGGTATTGCCTGGAAACATTGATCGCATCTACACGGGTTACATTAAGCAGGTTGAGATTATGGGTAACAAAGGTGTTCGATTTCCATTCATATCCCCACGAACCGTTGTAAGAATTTAAAAGATAAAGCTTATTGCGGTTTACCAGGGTATATCCCAAAGTTAGGTTCGTATGCGGAATATAGGCGTTATCCGCTTTGGGATCAGCAAACGGCATAATAAAGCGCGGCCATGATACCGTGGTTTGAATACCGGTCTGGTACACATTATATCCACTGTTCTGACCGGAGAATTGTACATCCGAACTACCAAACAGGGTCACGGTTAAGGCTTCGGCACCCTTAAATGCATTGCGGTGTTTCCAGTTTAAATTGATCTGGGTACCCGTATAATTGGCAGATGTAGTTCGCCCTAATAGGTCGAGTTGTAATGACTTTTTCGGATATGGTGTCAAAAAGTAATATACATTCAACTTTGACGAATCTGCTGAAACATCTTCAAACCGGTTCTTCACAAACTTGAAAGGTCCCAGGTTGATCATCCTGTTCAATGATTTATTGTGGTCGGTGCGGTTGTAAACCTGGCCTGGCTGCAATAACACAGAGTTTTTAAATACAAATGGCCTGACCGTATTTTTAGTATCTATCACATTATACCAACGATATTTTACCGCCGAATCGAGCTTTAGAGCGGTATCTCGCAGGGTATAATGGGGGTACACATAAATATTGTTGATCTTGTATATCCTGCGGGCCTCATCAGCTGTTTCGTCTTTCACTTTTACATAAATGTCTACCTGGTGATCTTTCACCGTACTGTCTATCCGCATGATCAGGTCTTCCGGCGCGAAATAGTAAAAGCCTTCTTCCTTAAGCTTAGCATCAATGCGCATGCGTTCAGCTTTAATGATGTCGAGGTTATAATTGTTGCCAACAACAAAAAGGGTTTCTTTGCTGGTGCCTGCAACAGCAGTATCCACATCGCTTTTCCCTTTAGGAAAAGATACCGAACGGATGGTATAATTTGAGCCGGGCTCTACCGTATATACCGCTTTGGCAAGTTTCTTTTTGCTGATGGTATCACCGCTCACCTGTGCCTGGAAATAGCTTTCGTTTTGGAGGCGACTTTGCAGTATCTGGGCATTCTTATTTACATCCACCTCGCTGATCAATACTGGCGGCTGACCAAATTTGGTGTTGAGCCAATGACTTAACCCTTTCTTTTTGGTGGTTTGGGTTTTATAGTAGATCCACAGCTTTACCCGCATGCCCAGTATTTTGGAATTAGGGTGAGGGCGCAGCAATTCGGTCAGTTCGGCGCTCATTCCTTTTTGATCGTTAGCGGTCACATTGCCTGCGGTATCGGCAAATTTAACCACGCCTCCGTCGTACAGTTTTTGGTTAGGGCCAAGATATTTGGTAGTGCTGCAGGCAGTCAGTACAGATGAGAGTATAAGTATATATCTTAACTTTAGAGTCATAGGTTTTAGTTGGCTGCTTGCTGTTGTGTGGTATCTTTAGCTACCTGCTCTTTTTCTTTTTGATCCTGTTTGTATTTGCGTTCCAATGCCTTGTCCTTAGGCGTTTTCCTTCTGAATATCTGGCTGAAGCGGTTATAATCAACCGTTAAAGTAAACCCGACTCCGGTTTCAATGATCTCACCTTCGATCACCACAAACTGGTCGCGCCGATAAGCACGCAACTGATATCGTCCATCCTTGCTCAATTTATAATTCACGGAAACGTTGCCTGCTATATCGGTGGTCTTTTGACCGGGTTGATTTTGCCCCTCCAGGTTAAAATTGTTACCTACGCTAACCGTAAGCCGATCATTCAGGAACCGCTTGGATAGACCCACATTCAGATCTGTTCGGTTTTGTGCCGTTCCGGAGGAGTAGTCCTCGCCGGACGTTAATCCGAAATTCAAATCAACTCCCGCTATCAGATTGCCCGCCAAGCGGTTCAATTGATCTGACAGCAAACTGCTTACACTGTTTCTAACCAAACCTTCGACACCAGCGTTGCCTCCCTGGCTTTGCAGCGGATTGTCTCCGATGAAGTGACCCAATACCAAAACACCCAGTACCTGCTTGTTCAATTCATTTGGGTCTTGCCGGATTTGGGCGAGACGTGAATCAACATTATTAATAACATCCTGTGATACGGTATAGCTGCTATCAGGCAACACGATATCAAAAGTGATGTCCGGCTTCATCAGTTCATTCTGCAGATTCAGGTTGACATTAAATGGCAGCTTTTGCTTGTACATGGTCTGATTTTCCGTGCCTGTCAGCTGATCACTTACCAGGTCGATAGGAGGTACGTCGGCCACATAAATGGCTGTCAGGTTAATATTGGCACTGGTTGGGTTGCCCGTCCAGGTAATGGTGCTGCCTTTTTTGAAATTGAATTTACGGTTTACCGAGGCATAAGAAAGATTATATGAACCTTGCTCTACAGTGTAAGTTCCTGTCAGGCTGATCTTTCCACTGGGGTCGATACCGCCGCTCAATTGCGCCGCTCCTTTTATATGAACCACGTCGCCATTGTTTGGATCGACAACTATATTAAAATTGGCGTTCTTGTCAATTTTGACGGTGGCAGTTACATCCATGCCAGTGAGCTTACTCTTCTTTAATGAGTCGAGCTGCCTGGCCAGCATAATGGAATCGGACTTCGGCGCATTGGGGTCGATAAATTCTACTACGCCTTTCCGGTCTTCTATACTTGGGTCGTCCGCAGGAAGAACGATGGTCAAATTGGTCTTATCATTCACGGTCAGGTTTGCATCTACTACAGGTGAATTCATATCACCTCTTATTTTGATGTCGCTATTCAGATACAGTTTGCCGTAGTACAACTGGTTATCTTCCCTTGTGGAATTGATCACCCTGAAATTGTCCGTATGAATATTGACGCCGAATTTGTAATCGGTATAATTAGAAGTATAAACCGTACCTGTTACGACTGCCTTATTGCCCGTTGAATCAACCAGGGTAAAATCATTAAAGCGTATGCCGTCATTATTAAAAGTGATGCTTTCACGCGGCATAGTAAAGTAGGAATTGAGTGTAGATACATTGAACCCCACCTTATTAAAGTTGATATCACCCCGTATGGCCGGAGCTGATGTGGTTCCAGCAATTTTCAGCTGACCGGTAATATCACCCGTTGCCTCTTTGATGCTGCCAAAGCTAAACCCTTCAATACTTTTCATGTTCAGTTTCACAATGTTCAGGTCAAGATCAAAGCGACTTTCAGGACTTGTATAATACATACCCTTCATATCTACCTGGTTGCCCTTGCCTGTGATACCTACCTCGGCTGCAAACGCATTTTCGGTTTGATTATTTACTTTGACGGCAATATTGCCTACTGTATCTCCCTTAAAATTAAAGTCGCCAATAGTTAAAGCCGAAGTAAACACCGGCGATTTCTGGAAGTTGCTGACCGTCGCATCGCCATTGATTACGCCACCAACCTGCAACGAATCCTGTTGGGCAAGCCGCGTCAAAGTCTCAATATGGAAGTTCTTAAAATCAATTTTAACAGGCGCGTTCATTTGCTGCTCAGTGCTGTTGACGCTTAGTATTTGATTACTATTGGTAATGGTGAAGTCTTTCGCAAATATGCCTTTAGTGCCGAACTGCAATGCATTGTCGGCGCTTACATCCCATTGCTTATAATCGAGCAGGAGACCATTTTGCAGGAAGCTAAACTGGTATTCATCAGGCAGCAAACTAAATACTCCGGCAATGCGATAGCGTTCCTTTTTGGCAGCATCACGCACTTGTAGACTAATATCTAGCTTATCGTCTTCAGCTTTACCACTTATACTGGTATAAAGCAGGTTGATGGATGACGATAATTTTACCTGGTCGGTGGTTAGGCTATAGTCCAGCTCGTTTTGATTGGTTTTTATAGCCAGTTTCAGATTGTTTATTTCGTTGGTGGCATAAACCACTTTTGGCATATTGCCATTAACCACTAAATCACCAGTTTGACTATTGAACCAACCGTTAAGCGTAATAGGATCAAGTTGCTTCAGTTCGGGTGCAAAATCTGTCACCAATGGTGTTTTCACAATCCGTGCATCAAACTTGAATTGCTGCGGTGTATATTTTGGTTTGGCATTAACCGTTTTTGATGAGATTGAACGATTGAAATATTGATTGATCACATCCTGCATGGCTGCGCCGATCTCAGTCAATTTGTATTTGCCCACCATATGGGCATAAAGCATAGGTGTAGTCAGGCGTAGGCTGCTGCTATCGGTATTTGCAGTAGATACTAAACTTACTGTATCGAGCTTAATTCTTTTCCCGGAAGCAAACATCACCAGGTCGGTCGCTTTAATATTGGCATTTAGGTAATCCGGGTCGGCAGTTGGAACATTGGCCTCGATCTTGCCGTGAAAGCGGGTCTCATCGGCGGTGAAATTCAGGTTTTTCAGGTTGATGCTGTCAACATTCAGTGTTGCGTTAACCGACGGGTATTTCTTGTTCAGGTTTGCTTTTGCATTCAGGCTGAAATTAATATTCGGATCCTTCATTCGGGCAATGGCTGTATAGCTACCGTTTACTGCTGTTCCTTTCAGACTCAAGTTTTTATAAGTGTATCCTTTAACATAAGCGCTAGCTACATCGCCATTAAATTGTAAGCTTGCCGTTTTTGGGTCGAGACCTGTACCTGATATTGTCGTCGATAAAGTAACACTGCCTACCTGCTGGGGCTGTTTGGTTAACGCGCCAATATTTAACTGATTAATATTAACTTTTGCCGAGTAAGTGGCCTTTTGTTTATTGGTGCCATTTTTCATTTGCGCATTTACATCGGCGCTGCCCAGGCTCGATCTTAAAGCCAGTTTGGTATTAAAGTTGGCCATACTTCCTTTGAAGTTCCCTTTCAGGTTCATGTTTTCAGGAATGGCGATGTTGGCAGGTATCATCCCAGCCGGAACTACTTTGGCCAAATCTCCGCGACTGGTATTGAAATCATTGATCGTTACATCAAAATAGGCCTTGTTCATATCAGGCAGGCCTTTCATCCTGGCAGATGCCCTGATATGTGTTTTACTCAAGCCTGTGATCTCGAGAGATGGAATATTCAGATCATTCACCCTACCCATCACCCGGCCATTGATCTTGAATAAACTGTTTGGAGAATGTTTAAATGGCTCCATCGATGCCATTGTCGGCATAATGAGGAGCACATCTTTTAACCCAAGGCGACTGCCATCCAGATCGGCATTAATACTGATCTTTCCTAAATCCTTGCTTATATTGGCCAAAGAAGGATATCCAACCTCCAGTTTCTTTTGCAGAACTGTTTGCGGTGTTTCCAGGTAGAGATCATTCAGATAAGATTTATGCTCGCCATAAAAGAAATCAGTATGGAACTTTTTGATCGCCAGCCCGCTCTTTTCAGTAAAGGTCAGGTTGTTTATTTTGCCCGAACTACTGTCGGCGCTGTAAGCCAGGTTTGCCAGATCGGCATTCAGATCACGGATGTTCATGTGAGAATAATCCAGGCCATTTTTTAAAGGAGCCTGCGCATTATTATCAAACTGAATATTATCATTCTTAAAACTCAGCTTCCGCAATACTGCCGACCATGGTTTGCCAGTCTGCGGTTTAGCAACCAGTGTATCCAGTTTCTTGACCGTTTTTACGATCGCTTTTTTTACCGTTTGCGGCTTGGCAAAAGTGAGCGAAGCCCGGGTATCGTCGAGTGAAATATTATTAATGTCAGCAACCTGGTTTTTTAGGTCGAGCTTATTTATCTCGATCAAAAACTTGCCGAGATTTACATTTGCTGCCATTTCGTTGGTACTGTAATCAACTTTGATGCGCGACAGATCGACCGTTCCCAAATTCAGCGTCATATTAATAGGTTGTGTAGCCGTGTCAACAACCGCGGCCTTTTGGATAGATGAGCCTGCCGGGGTTTGAACAATCTTCGCATCGATATCTGATATGGTGATCTTCGGTATCGTGAACTTCATTTTGTTCATATCGAAATCCTTGATGCGGGTATCAAAGTGCCCCAAAATGAATTTTACATTATTGCCGTTGGTCAGATCATTATAGCCAATATTGATCTTGTTGAGGATGATCTTATCCAGCGAAATCTTCATAGAAGAAGTATCGTTCGGGTTAGTTGGTTTGGAAGGGCCGCTGTTAAAGGCTTTAATTATGTAATCGAAGTTGAAAACGCTGTCCTTATTCCTGTAAACATTTGCAGTGATACCTTTAAGATTAATCTCGTTTACTGTTAGTTTGTTGTGGAGCAGATCGAGCATGCTTACATCTACCTTCAGCTGATCTCCTGCTATAAGAGTATCCCGTTTCTGGTCTTCCATGTAAACGCTGTCGATAACGATGAGCTTTGGAATCCCTAAACTGATGTGCCCGATCTTAACTTTAGTGTGGATCTTATTCTGAACGTAATTGACCGCCTTGTCCTTAATAAAATTCTGAATGCCGGGTATCTGTATCAAAATAATGATAAGCAGTACCAGGAACAGAACGCTGCCAATAATCCAAAGGACAGTCTTGAGAGCTATGCGACCAAATTTCTTCAAGGATAGATGTTTTTCGATGGTTATTTTATAACTATAATACAGTCAAATAGTTTGGTGCTGAACTCAATTTACTGAATATATTCAATTTATTCCACAATCACGATTTTCCCAACACGGGTAGGATAAACTATGTTTTTTGATAGATTTGTATTCTCCAGATAAGTTGATCCAGATTAGTTATGCCAGATTTTTCACACTTACACGTACATACCCAATTCTCCCTGTTAGACGGTGCTGCCGACATCTCCAAGCTGTATAAAAAAGCCGCGGCTGATGGTATGAAGGCTTTAGCCATCACCGACCACGGGAATATGTTCGGGGTGTTCAAGTTTGTGGCTGAGGCGGGTAAACACAATGTAAAACCTATTGTAGGTTGCGAATTTTATGTGGTGGCTGATCGTCATATAAAGCAGTTTACCAAGGAGAAAAAGGACGTCCGTTGTCATCAGCTATTGCTGGCAAAAAATGCCGAAGGCTACCGCAACCTGGTAAAGCTTTGCTCACTGGGTTACATGGAAGGGCTTTACAGCAAATGGCCGCGAATTGATAAGGAACTGATTGTAAAATATCATAAAGGACTGATCGCCACGACCTGCTGTATCGGCGCGTCAGTTCCGCAGGCGATATTAAGGGACGGTGAGGAAAAAGCAGAGGAAGAGTTCAAATGGTGGCTCGATCTTTTTGGTGAAGATTATTACATCGAGCTACAACGCCACGATATCCCTGATCAGAATATAGTAAACGAGGTTCTGCTAAAGTTCGCTAAGAAGCATAATGTAAAAGTGATCTGCTCTAATGATTCGCATTACGTGGATCAGCAGGACGCCAATGCACACGATATTTTGCTTTGCGTGAACACCGGTGATATGCAAAGTACACCCATCGCAACTGACGAGGAAGGTGGCAAAGGGTATCGTTTCGGTTTCCCGAACGATCAGTTCTACTTTAAGACGCAGGCGGAAATGGGCAAACTGTTTCACGATCTACCTGAATCATTGGATAATACCAATGAGATCGTAGATAAGGTAGAAGTGCTGAAACTGAAGCGAGACATCATGCTCCCCAACTTCATTATCCCGGAAGAATTTAAGATACACAATACGCCCGATGCAGATACCCTGAACCAATGGGAATATCTGAAGCACCTGACCTTTATGGGCGCCAAGGAGCGATATAAGGATATTAGTCCCGAGGCGGAGGAGCGTATTAATTTTGAGCTTTTCACTATCCGTACCATGGGATTTGCCGGGTACTTCTTAATTGTAGCCGACTTTATTAAGGAAGGGCGCAATATGGGCGTGTTCATTGGTCCTGGCCGTGGTTCTGCGGCTGGTTCAGTGGTGGCCTATTGTACAGGTATTACCAATATTGATCCATTAAAGTATAACCTTCTTTTCGAAAGGTTCCTGAACCCCGATCGTAAGTCGATGCCCGATATTGATACCGACTTTGATGATTCTGGTCGCCAGAAAGTGATTGACTACGTGGTTGAAAAATATGGTAAGAACCAGGTAGCGCAGATCATTACCTACGGTTCCATGGCTGCCCGTACCAGTATACAGGATGTAGGCCGTGTACTGGATATGCCGCTATCCGAAGTGAGTGCCATGAAAAAGCTGGTACCTGAAACTTTGGGTATCACCCTGCGCCAGGCCATCGACCAGGTGCCGGAATTGCAGGAAATTTATAAAGATCCAGGCCTGAAAGGAACTGTATTGCGTGAAGCGGAGAAACTGGAAGGTTCGGTACGTAACACAGGCGTACACGCTGCTGGTATCATCATTGCACCGGATGACTTGACCAATATCGTTCCGGTTGCTACGGCAAAGGACTCTGATCTGTTAGTAACGCAATTCGACGGTCGCGTGATTGAGGATGCAGGCGTTATCAAGATGGACTTTTTGGGTCTGAAAACCTTGACCATTATTAAGGATGCGCTGCGTTTGATCAAACAAAATCATGGCGTTGAGATCGATATAGATTATATTCCGCTGGATGACCAGGAGACCTTTGCTTTATATCAACGCGGAGATACTAACGGTACGTTCCAGTTTGAAAGTGACGGTATGCAAATGTACCTGCGCGACCTCAAGCCCGATAAGTTTGAGGATTTGATCGCGATGAACGCCTTATATCGTCCGGGGCCGATAGAGTACATCCCAAACTTCATCAGCCGTAAGCATGGCCGCGAGCCGATAACCTTCGATTTGGATGACATGGAGGAATACCTGGGTGAAACCTACGGTATTACCGTGTACCAGGAACAGGTGATGCTTTTATCGCAGAAACTGGCAGGCTTTAGTAAGGGTGATGCCGACGTGTTGCGTAAAGCAATGGGTAAGAAGCAGATAGAGGTGCTGAACAAAATGGAAGCGCAGTTTATGGATGGGGCCATGGCTAAGGGTCACCCGAAAGATAAACTGACCAAGGTCTGGACTGACTGGAAGGCTTTTGCTCAATATGCTTTCAATAAATCGCACTCCACTTGTTATGCATTCGTTGCCTATCAAACAGCTTTCCTAAAGGCGCATTACCCGGCAGAATATATGGCTGCGGTATTGAATAACCAGAATGCGATAGAAAAAATCTCCTTCTTTATGGAGGAATGCCGCCGTATGGGTGTGCCCGTACTTGGTCCGGATATTAATGAGTCGGACATGGCTTTCTCTGTAAATAAAAAAGGAGAGGTGCGTTTTGGTTTGACCGGTGTTAAAGGCGTAGGTGAAAAAGCCATAGAAAGCATTATAGAGGAACGCGAAAAGAACGGATCATACCAATCGGTATATGATTTTGCAAGGCGATCAAATTCACGCTCGGTAAATAAAAAATCATACGAAAACTTGGTATATAGCGGTGCATTTGACGAATTTAAGCTAAACCGGGCACAATTCTTTGCCAAGACGGAAAATGGTATTCTTACAGGTGTTGAACGCTTAAGCAAATATGGTGTTGATTACCAGAATACCCAAAGCAGTTCGCAATCGTCACTTTTTGGCGGTTCGGTAGCATCCTATATCCCTGAGCCACCTATGCCGGAGGCTGAAGAATGGCCGCTGATAGAAAAGCTGAAGTATGAAAAGGATGTGATCGGCATTTACCTGACCGGGCACCCGTTGGATAATTATAAGCTGGAAATGCAGCGTTATTGTAATGCAACGGTATCCGACCTGAATAATATGCAAAAGGCCCGCTCAGGTGAAGGAGGAGATGATATAAAAGCCGCTTTTGCGGAGCTTCGCAAGAAAGGGGAGCTAAGCGTAGGCGGACTTGTTTCTGGTGTTCAGCACAAGATGACCAAAACGGGGAAACCGTTCGGTACATTTAAGCTGGAAGGTTATAATGATTCCTATGAGTTTGCCTTGTTTGGCGAGGATTATGTGAAATTCAGGAATCTGTTGGTTGACGGATATTTCCTGCACATCAAAGGTAATATCGAAGAAAAATTCAGACAAAAAGATAACTGGGATCTGCGTATTGCTACCATGTCTTTACTGTCCGAAATGCGCGATAAACTGACCAAATCTGTAACTGTTTGTATTGATTTGAATGCACTTAATGATGGTTTTATGAGTAACCTGCAGCAGATCGTTGAAGAGAATAATCAAAAATATCCGGTTAAAAATTGTACGTTACGGTTCATGGTAAGGGATATGGAAGAATCCTTGTTGATCGA
>Ga0163162_10000053_pt1 | contig 112503 bp, 116 predicted proteins | sample S55metaG_FD_115310 | JGI IMG/M metagenome (GOLD analysis project Ga0163162, IMG submission 115310) | Switchgrass rhizosphere microbial communities from Kellogg Biological Station, Michigan, USA - S5-5 metaG | ecosystem: Host-associated > Plants > Roots > Rhizosphere > Soil | place: USA...
CCCGCGTTGCGATTGTCCAGAGAACCGGCGCTGACCGCTGTGCTCTGACCGCTCAGCGTGCCGCCCTGATTGTTCAGGGTTTGCGCGGTACTGACTGTCAGATTGCGGCTGGCGGTGAGCGTTTTGCCGGTGTTGTCGAGGTTCTGTGCGTTGAGGCTCAGATCGCCGCTGGCATTGCGGCTGCCATCGGCGTTGACGCCGGCGTCGATGGCGCCAGCGTTGGTCAGTTGGCCGCCAGCGCTGAGATTGATGCCGTCGCGGGCCGCGAGGGTCTGGCGGTTGATCAGATTGCCCTGGGTTTGCACATTGACGCTGGTGCCGGCGTAAACCGGGCCGCGGGCGTCGAGGCTGGCAGCCTTGACGTTGACCGCGCCAGTGGCCGACGTGTCGGCCAGACTCAACTGGCCGTTGGCATCGAGCTGAATATCACCACCGCTGGCAATCAGTTTGCCGTCGAGCTTCACCCCAACTCCGGCCTCAGTGCCGACCAGTTTGATCGCCCCGGCGTACATGCCGCCGAGTGCGGAGGAGTCGATGGCCAGTTGTGGTTTGCCGCTGCCGTCATCGGCGCGGGCGGTAGCACTCAGGGTTTGTGCGTTGACGTCGTTGCGACCGGCGACAATCGTCAGATTCTGTGCCTGAATCTCGGCGTTGATTTTCGCGCTGCGGGTGATGATTTCGAAGCGGTCGACGTTAGTCGCGTTAAGCCCCGCACCTTCGATGGCCACAGAACCCTGATCAACCTGAAAGCGATCCAGTCGACCGTTGTCGAGCACTGGTTTACCGGTGGTCAATGTCACCCGTGGCGAGTTGATGAAACCGCAACCGTTGCAGGTAATGCCATACGGGTTGGCGACGATGACGCGCGCCGACTGCCCCGCCACTTCGGTGTAACCGCGCAACTGGCTCGGGTTGCCGCTGATGACTTCGTTGAGAATCGCCTGCGCCGAACCGCTGTTCTTCAGATTCGGGTTGTCGACGATGTGCCCACCCAATTGAGTGAGATTATTCTGCGTCGAGCCGTTGTTGAGGATCAGCCCTTGCGCACCGACGTTATAGTCGTGGAACTGGTTATGCGACAGACCGCTGGCATTGGGCGTGGCGATGTTGATGATCGGAACGCCGTTGCCGGCTCGGTCCAGCGAGGTATTCGGGTTGGCCACCACGATACCGTCGGCCTGCGCCCACATCGGTTGCCAGAACATGACGTTCGCCAGCACAAAGGCCAGCCCGCGCTTGGGCATGCCCAGAAAGCGCTCGCGCGCTTTCACGGCCGCAGAAGGTTGGAGCGCAAGAAAGGCGAACTGACGAACGTCCATGTCGATGATCTCGAAAAGTTGTTTTTAGATGAAGAAATCAAGGCGGAAATAGATCGGTGCTTCACGCTCGGTCAGCGCGTCCGGCCGTTCAAGGGAATGGGCAAACGTCACGCTGGCGGCGACATGCTGGCCACGGGCGAACAGTTCCAGCGAGTTGCTCGACATGCGCCCGTGCTGATTGCCGTTGTACTGATTGTTCTGGATCACGCCTTGGTCGTAACCGAGGCTGGTGCCGTACTCGGCGAACACCGGCTGCAGCCACTCGGCAGTCACCGGACGGCTCCAGCGCAGATCGTTGCGCCAGTAGCCGCCGCTGTCTCCGGACGGCGACTGATCCTTGTAGCCACGGATCGATGACGATCCGCCGAGGCTGGTGCGCTGTGAACTGAACAACACGTCTTCACTGCGCTGACCGGTCATCAAACTGCTGAAACTGCACGACTCGCCCCACACTTTGAAGGGCTGCAGGTAGCTCAGGGTCGCGGTGTATTTCCGGTAGCGCGCGTCCGGCTCGCCAGGGCCGGGATCATGGCTGCCCTGTGCGTCGAATGCGCCGATGCCTTCCTGCATGCCGGCGTCAAAGTTGACGAAGGCACTGCCGACGCGGCGACCGTGGTTGAAGCCAAATTGTGCTTCGCTGATGCGGTTGCTGCTCAGTTTGAGTTTGCTGTCTTCGATGAAGTTGTTGGTACGCAGGTAAGACAGGCCAGCGCTGAGCGAAGTCTTGCTGACGGCATCGCGGTGGATCACCCGCTCGGCGCGCACCTGATGGTTTTCGCTGTCGCCGGTCTGTTTGAAGTTGTAGCCATTGGCGGCGATTTGCGAGCGGTACTCGCTCTGGCTGTAGGTGTAGCTGAACGTCCACCAGCCCCACGGCAGGCTGTAATTGAGCATGGCGTTGTTGGAGGTGTGCTGATGATCCGTCATCGCATCGTGACCACCGCGCAGGCTCAACTGATCGGCCAGGCCGAGCGGACTGTCCCAATCAAATGTGGTGCCCCACTGCTGCTCGCCGGTGCTGCGCTGGCCGTCGTTGTTGCGTGACAGCCCGACTCGCCAGGGCTTCTGCGGGGTGTTGGTGACCAGCACTTCGCTGCCGCCGACGTTCTGGCCGGGCGCCAGCTCCATTTTTGCCTGATTCGATGGCAGACGGTTGAGCTGATCGACCATTTGCTCGATCTCGCGAAGGTTGACCAGTTCACCGGTTTTGCCGGGAAAGGCCATGGCCAGTTCGCGCTCCGAGAGCTGGCTGTTTTGCGCACCCTTCATGCCTTCCAGCTTGCCTTCGACCACCAACACTTGCAGGTGCCCAGTGGACAGATCTTGCTGCGGCAAGTAGGCGCGACTGGTGACCAGGCCTTTCTCGATGTAGTGATCGGTGATGACCTTGAGCAGCTCGTTGAGCTGCGGCACGCCCAGGCATTCGCCGATATAGGGTTTGAGCAGACGAGTCTTGTCGCGCTCGGAAAGACTGTCCGCACCTTTGAGTTCGATGTCTTTGATCGGAAAGCAGCGGGTATCGGTGGGGGCTGCCGGATGTGCAGGCCTGGCGTCCTTGCCGGGCAAATCCTTGAGCTCTTCGAGGCGCCGCTGCTGCTCTTCGAGCAAGCGATTCTGGCGATCACGGATAAGGTCGGTGTCGCCGGGTGTAGGGGCCGCGATGGCAATCTGGACGGGAGACAGGCACAGCAGCGCTACGCACAACCTCGCCACGAGGGCGGGTGAGGACATGTTCGATCCCTCGAGACAAAAAGTGACATCAAAATAGTGGCGCGATATTAGATGGCCATCATTTTGACGTCAAACAATCGCCTCGACCGCTTGTCGGATTTGTAACGAGGAATGTACAAATGGATTCGCTGGCCAGCCCCGAGCTCATTGAACTGACGACAGCGGGTCACTCAGTTCAAGCAGCGCCGCCCCTCAGTGTTCAACGCCCAGTCGTGTCGCGACGTCCTCCGGGGCCAGCACGCGACCATCGGCCGCCGTTAAGGTCAGCTTGCGAATAGGTTGACGGTTCTTCGCATCAACCATCACCGAACCCGGCTCACCCGGCGCATACATGAATTCACCGCCCCACTGCGACAGCGCGACGATCACCGTCTGCAAGGCTTTGCCGCGCTCGGTCAGCACGTATTCCTTATACGCACCGCCATCGGCCGCTGGCAGCGCTTGCAAGATCCCCTGCTCGACCAGCCCCTTAAGGCGTGCGCTGAGCATGTTTTTAGCGATATCCAGACTCTTCTGAAAATCATTGAAACGGCGAATCCCGTCCAGCGCGTCACGGATGATCAGCAACGACCACCAGTCACCAATCAGGTCCAGCGTGCGGGCGACCGGGCAGGCATTGCCTTGCAGACTTTTGCGTTTCACGTAGGAGAACTCCATGCATTCATCGATTGGCCTCGCGGCTCACAGTTGCATCATACAACTCCAAGACACGTTCACGACCGAGCCGACGCAAAACCAGCACCTGCATACAAGTAGCCGGCGCGCTTTGCGCTGATAGTGAATGCCGCCATTTCGGCACTGAACCCCGAAGCAGGAGTTTCCATGAGTACATTCACCACGCAAGACGGTACCGAGATTTACTACAAGGATTGGGGCAGCGGTAAACACGTGCTGTTCAGCCACGGCTGGCCGCTGGATGCCGACATGTGGGAATACCAGATGGAATACCTGAGCAGCCGTGGCTATCGCACCATTGCCTTCGATCGCCGTGGCTTCGGCCGTTCCGACCAGCCGTGGACCGGTTACGACTACGACACCTTCGCCGATGACATCGCGCAGCTGATCAACCATTTGGACCTGCGCGACGTGACCCTGGTGGGCTTCTCCATGGGCGGCGGCGACGTCAGCCGCTACATCGCCCGGCATGGCAGCGAGCGGGTTGCCGGCCTGGTGTTGTTGGGCGCGGTGACACCACTGTTCGGCAAGAAAGCCGACTTCCCGCAGGGCGTCGACACCTCGGTGTTCGACGGCATCAAGGCGGGCCTGCTGCAGGATCGCGCGCAATTCATCGCCGATTTCGCTGCGCCGTTCTATGGCACCAACCAAGGCCAGAAAGTCTCTGCCGGCGTGCTCACGCAAACCCTGAATGTCGCCCTGCTGGCGTCGCTCAAAGGCACGGTGGATTGCGTCACCGCATTTTCGGAAACCGACTTCCGCCCGGACATGGCGAAAATCGATGTGCCGACGCTGGTGATCCATGGCGACGGCGATCAGATCGTGCCGTTCGAAACCACCGGCAAACAGGCTGCTGCACAAATCAAAGGCGCCGAGTTGAAGGTCTACGCAGGGGCGCCACATGGCTTTGCGGTGACCCATGCGCAGGCATTGAATGAGGATTTGCTAGCGTTTCTCAAACGCTGAAAATTCGCCATTAAAAAAGTCCGTCGGCATCGGCTTGACGGACTTTTTTGTTACCTTCGTCAAATGACCCCTTCCGACCTCAACGCAATGGACGAAGACATCTCTGTGCAAGCCGCCGAATGGTGCATGCGTTTGCACGATGACGACTGTCCGCCGGATATACGCCAGGATTTCCAGCGCTGGATAGAGGTCGAGCCGCGCCACGCTTTCGAATACGCCAAAATGCTCGAGATCTGGGATCTCAGCGGCCAATTGCCGGATGAACCCGAGACGGCGAAAAAACTCCTCACCGCTCATGGGGTAGCGCCTGAACGCAAGCGTGAAATTTAGCGCCCAGGTTTTGCCCACCCCTTCCCGCGTCCAGAGCTGCAGCCCGCATCTTTAAAGGCTTTCACCGCTCTGCATCAGAATTTTATCTTCACATCCCAGCTTAATAATATTTTACCGATATCCCCCCTCTCCCTAGTCTGACCTCAAGCCAAGCGGACAAGCCAACAGCGGCCCGAATCCCACTGCCTTGCTAGGAAGGATGTAGAGATGACCCCTGAAATAATAAAAACAGACACGCTGATCGTGGGTGCCGGCCAGGCTGGCGTGGCCATGAGCGAGCACCTGAGCAAACTCGGTGTGCCGCACCTGGTGCTGGAGCGCAATCGCATTGCCGAACGCTGGCGCACCGGGCGCTGGGACTCGCTGGTTGCCAACGGCCCGGCCTGGCACGACCGCTTCCCTGGCCTGGAATTCGATGACGTCGATCCCGACGGTTTCGCCCCGAAAGAACGTGTGGCCGATTACTTCGAAGCCTATGCGAAGAAATTCAACGCGCCGATCCGTACCGGCGTTGAGGTGAAAAGCGTGGTGCGCAATGTCGGTCGCCCGGGTTTCACTGTCGAGACGTCCGAAGGCGTGATCGAAGCCAACCGCGTGGTCGCCGCGACTGGCCCGTTCCAGAAACCGGTGATCCCGGCGATTGCTCCGCAAGACCAACGTCTGCTGCAAATCCACTCCGCCGACTACCGCAACCCTCAGCAACTGCCGGCAGGCGCAGTGCTGGTGGTCGGTGCCGGCTCTTCCGGCGTGCAGATCGCCGATGAACTACAACGCTCCGGCAAGCAGGTTTACCTGTCAGTTGGCGCCCATGACCGCCCACCTCGCGCCTATCGCAACCGGGATTTCTGCTGGTGGCTGGGTGTGCTCGGCGAGTGGGATCAAGCGGCGATGAAACCCGGTCGCGAGCATGTGACCATCGCGGTCAGCGGCGCCCATGGCGGTCGCACCATCGATTTCCGTGGTCTGGCCCATCGCGGCATGACCCTGGTCGGCGTTACCGAGTCGTTCAATAACGGCGTGGTGACCTTCAAGCAGGACCTGGTCGGCAACCTCACTCGCGGCGACGAAAATTATCTGGCGTTGCTGGATGCCGCCGATGCCTACATCGAGCGCAATGGTCTTGATCTGCCGGAAGAGCCGGAGGCGCGCGAAACTTATCCGGATCCTGAGTGCGTGAAAAATCCGCTGGCCGATCTGGATCTGGCCAAGGCTGGCGTCACCTCGATTATCTGGGCCACCGGGTTTGCCGTGGATTATTCGTGGCTGCAAGTCGCGGCGTTCGATGACAAGGGCAAGCCTGTGCATCAGCGCGGCGTGTCGAGCGAACCGGGGGTGTATTTCCTCGGGCTGCCGTGGCAGTCACGCCGGGGTTCGTCGTTCATCTGGGGTGTGTGGCACGACGCCAAACACGTCGCCGATCACATCGCCACCCAGCGCAAGTATCTGGACTATCGCGATGCCGAGCAGCGTGAAGCCGCACTGCATTCGAGCAGCCACAACAAAGCCGCCGATACCGTCGACGCTTGATTGCCTTTTTTCGCTCAGGCGCCGATTGCGCCGGGCAAACCTTCTTCAGGAGCCTTTCATGAGCCAGCCCACCCACACTCGCATCCGCATGTTCAACACCAAAGACTCCTACCCCAACCAGACGCTGGACAACGATCTGTGCCAGGCCGTGCGCGCCGGCAACACCGTGTATGTGCGCGGTCAGGTCGGCACGGATTTCGACGGCAATCTGGTGGGTCTTGGCGACCCGCGTGCGCAGGCTGAACAAGCGATGCGCAACGTCAAGCAACTGCTGGAAGAAGCCGGCAGCGACATGAGCCACATCGTCAAGACCACCACTTACTTGATCGACCCGCGTTATCGCGAGGCGGTGTACGGAGAAGTCGGCAAGTGGCTCAAGGGCGTCTTCCCGATTTCCACCGGGTTGGTGGTGTCGGCACTGGGGCAACCGCAGTGGTTGATGAAGATTGATGTGATTGCGGTGATTCCTGAGTAAGCAGGTTCACCGCGTTATGGCCTTCGCGAGCAGGCTCGCTCCCACAGGGGAATGCATTTCAAACGTGGGAGCGAGCCTGCTCGCGAAGAGGTCAGCCCAGACACACAAGGAGTTCATTAGATGACCTTTTCAATCGCAGCCCGCTGCGCCGAAACCGGCCAGTTCGGGGTCGCCATCAGTTCCTCCCGCATCGCCGTCGGCGCCCGCTGTCCGTGGCTGCTGCCGGGTGTTGGCGCCGTGTCGAGCCAGAACATCACCCTGCCGTCCCTCGGCCCGGAAGTCCTCGCGCTGATGGAGCAAGGTTTGACGCCGGACGATGCGCTGGACAAAGTCCTGACCCGCAACGGCTACAGCCAGTACCGCCAGATCACCGCGATCAACCACCTCGGCCAGACCGCGCATTTCAGCGGTGCGCAAACCCTCGGCGTGCACAACGCCGTCACCGGCGAACAGTGCGTCGCCGCCGGCAACATGCTCGCCGGGCGTTCGGTCATCGAAGCGATGGTCAGTGCCTTTGAGGACGGCGAAGGTCAACTCGCTGATCGCCTGCTCAAAGCACTGCACGCCGCACAAGCGCTCGGCGGTGAAGCCGGCCCGGTGCATTCGGCCGCCGTCGTGGTGGTCGGCGAGCAGACCTGGCCGATCGTCAACCTGCGCGTCGACTGGGCTGATGAAGACCCGATCGGTCAGTTGCAAAAACTCTGGAACGCTTACGAGCCGCAGCTTCAGGACTACATCGACCGCGCCCTCGATCCGGCCAAGGCACCGGGTTATGGCGTGGCCGGGGATGATCGATGAACAGTGTCGAGTTGCTCAAGGCGCTGGTGGCGTTCGATACCACCAGCCGAGAATCCAACTTGCAGCTGATCGAATTCGTTCGCGATTACCTCGAAGGTTTCGACGTGCCCTGCGCGCTGATCTACAGCGATGAGCGCAGCAAAGCCAACCTGTTCGCCACGATCGGCCCGGTGGATCAACCGGGCATCGTGCTGTCCGCGCACACCGATGTGGTGCCGGTCGATGGCCAGCCGTGGACGCTGCCGCCATTTAAACTGACCGAACGCGACGGCAAACTGTTTGGCCGTGGCACGGCGGACATGAAGGGCTACATCGGCTGCGTGCTGGCCCTGGTGCCGTCGCTGGTTAAAACGCCGCTGCGCATGCCAGTGCACATTGCCCTGTCTTACGACGAAGAAGTCGGCTGCCTCGGTGTGCGTTCGTTACTCAAGGTCTTGCAGCAACGCCCGATCAAACCGTTGCTGTGCATCATCGGCGAACCGACCGAACTGAAACCGGTGCTCGGCCACAAAGGCAAACTGGCGATGCGCTGCGATGTGCACGGCCATCCGTGCCATTCGGCCTATGCGCCGCTCGGAGTCAACGCGATTGAATACGCCGCCGAACTGATCGGCGAACTGGGTCGGCTCGGCCAGCAGTTGAAAGCGCCGGAGCATCACGATGCGCGCTTCGATCCGCCCTACAGCACGGTGCAGACCGGTGTGATCAGCGGCGGCAAAGCCTTGAATATCGTCCCGGCCGATTGCCGCTTCGATTTCGAAATCCGCGCCCTGCCCTCGCAGGATCCGGCGCTCGTCGCCGAAGCGCTGAAAGCCTATGCCGAGCGCGAAGTGCTGCCGCGTATGCGCGCGGTCAGCGCACAGAGTGATATTCGCTTCAGCGCCTTGTCGGCGTATCCGGGATTGGCCACCGATGCACAAAGTCAGGCCGCCGAACTGATTTCGGGCTTCTGCGGTTCAAAGGATTTCGGCACCGTGGCGTTTGGTACCGAAGGCGGACTGTTTGATGCCGTAGGGATTCCCACCGTGGTCTGCGGTCCCGGCAGCATGGATCAGGGCCACAAACCCGACGAGTTTGTCGCCCTCGAACAGTTGCAGGCGTGCGACGCCATGCTGCAACGGATGTTGTCTTTCATCAGCCTCTGACCAGCGGCTTGACGGCACTTACGGGTGCAGTCGGGCCAACTCTTCGCGGCAATGGTCCACAAACAACTGCACCGGTTTGGTCAGTTGCCCCCGCCGCAACCAGGCCGCCGACAAGCCCGACCCGGTGACGTTTTCCACCAGCGGCACGCAGACGACTTGCTGGCCGTCGTAGGTGTAGTCGCTGAACGGTTTGGTCACCAGAATCGAAAAGCCGAAACCGTTGCCGACCATGCCGCGCACCATCTCGATCGACGGGGAGCTGAAGACGATGTTGGGCGTCAGGCCACGCTCTTCGAAAATGCTCACGAAATAGGTGCGGCTCGGCACCACGTCGAGCAGGATCATCGGTTCCAGCACCAGATCATGCAGCGAGACCCTGGCCTGTTGCGCGAAGCGGTGGCTGGCAGGCAGCAACGCATAAGGCTGCTGCGGCGTCATCAGCGGCGTGGTTTCGATGGTGCTGTCCAGATCGTGCTCGAACAGCATCGCCACGTCGATGCTGCCAGCGGTGAGTGCCTGCACCAGTTCTTGTTGCTCGCCATCACGAATGCGGATTTCCACCCCCGGCCAGCGCGCCTTGAACCCGGCGATCAGACGCGGCAGGTACAGCGGCGCGACGGTTTCGAAACAGCCGATATCGATCTGCCCCGCGACCACATCATTGTCGGCCAGGGCGTTCTGCTCGAACTCATGGGCCACGCGCAGCAGCTCCAGCGCCTTGCGATAGAACCGCGAACCGCTGGGCGTCAGAGAGACGCCTTGGGCGTGGTGGCGGATGAACAGCTGCACGCCGAAGCTTTCCTCCAGATGCTTGATCGCCGTGGAAACCGATGGCTGCGCGATGTAGAGCTTGCGCGAAGCTTCGGCGACGCTGCCGCAGTCGGCGGTGGTGACGAAGTATTTGAGCTGGCGCAGGTTATAGGCAGCCATGTAAACCTCCCGAAGAGCGCTGATATTCGCCCTGGTTCCCTGGCGCACGATCAAGCTTGAACATACCGGACGAGCCCTTGCGCGTGAGCATATTTTTGTTAAGGTCTGTAGCAACAAACTTACTAATTTATCTATGCCGATGCTTTGCACATGATCACTTCAACAAGAAATGCGCCGCCCGTGTCGGCGCTTGCCGAAGTACGTCCACGTACTCATCCTTGCCTTGGAGTTCGTCATGGCTACCCCTGCAGCATCCTCCGCTCCGCTGATTGAAAAACACACGATAGGATACGTGCCCCCCGAAGATCGCCACGGAAAGGTCAGGGATCTGTTCACGCTCTGGTTCGGCGGCAATATCGCGCCGTTACCCATCGTCACCGGTGCGCTGGGCGTGCAGTTGTTTCACTTGAATCTGGTCTGGGGCATCGTCGCGATTCTCGTCGGCCATCTGGTCGGCGGCGTGCTGATGGCGCTGCACTCGGCGCAAGGCCCGCAAATGGGCATCCCGCAAATGATCCAGAGCCGCGCGCAGTTTGGCTCCCTCGGTGCGTTGCTGGTGGTGCTGATTGCCGGTGTCATGTACATCGGCTTCTTCGCCTCCAACATCGTGCTGGCCGGCAAGTCGCTGCATGGCGTGGTCGACAGCGTTCCAGTGCCGGTGGGCATCGTCATTGGCGCAGTCGGTTCGGGGATCATCGGCATCATCGGCTATCGCTTTATCCACGTGCTCAACCGCATCGGCACCTGGGTGCTGGGGATCGGCATCGTTGTCGGCTTCGGCTACATCTTCACCCACATTCAAGCCGATGACTTCCTCACTCGTGGCAGCTTCAACCTCTCCGGCTGGCTGGCCACTGTGTCGCTGGCTGCGCTGTGGCAGATCGCGTTTGCACCGTACGTGTCCGATTATTCGCGTTACTTGCCGGCGGACGTGAAAGTCTCGTCAACGTTCTGGACGACCTATCTGGGTTCAGCGCTGGGCTCGAGTCTGGCGTTCATCTTCGGTGCCGTCGCCGTGCTGGCAACCCAGGTGGGCATGGACACCATGGATGCGGTCAAACTCGCCACCGGCTCGATTGGCCCGCTGATGCTGGTGCTGTTCCTGCTCAGCGTGATCAGCCACAACGCCCTCAACCTGTACGGCGCGGTGCTGTCGCTGATCACTCTGGTGCAGACCTTTGCCTACCGCTGGATCCCCACCGCCAAGAGCCGCGCAGTGATCTCGATCATCGTCTTGCTGGCCTGCTGCTTTGCCGCCGTGGGCGCCTCGAAAGACTTTATCGGCCACTTCGTCGACATGGTGCTGGTGTTGCTGGTGGTGTTGGTACCGTGGACGGCGATCAACCTGATCGATTTCTATGCGATCCACAAAGGCCAGTACGACATCCAGTCGATCTTCCAGGTCGACGGCGGCATCTACGGGCGCTACAACCCGCAGGCGTTGCTGGCTTATGCGATCGGCATCGCCGTGCAGATCCCGTTCATGAACACGCCGCTGTACGTCGGCCCGGTGTCGGCGCACATCAACGGCGCCGATCTGTCGTGGCTGGTGGGACTGCTGGTGACCTCGCCGCTGTATTTCTGGCTGGCCAACCGCGACACGTCTTATCGTCGGCGGATGATGAGCGGGAAACTGGCGAGCAGTCTGTGAGATTGATTCGTTGAAAAAGAAGGCCCGCACTGTGCGGGCCTTCTCCGTTGCGGTGTGGTATTTCTTCACGCCTGACGACTATTGGGTAAGAGACATCCAGTGCTGCGAATACTCGGTAAAGCCTCATCGATCAACGTGCGCAAAGTGCTGTGGACTTGCGCTGAATTGCACATTCCTTTCGAGCGCGAAGACTGGGGGTCGGGCTTCAGATCGACCAACGATTCGGCGTTTCTCGCGCTCAATCCCTGTGCCATGGTGCCGGTGATTCAGGACGGCGACTTCACGTTGTGGGAATCGAACACGCTCATTCGTTATCTGGTATCGCGCTACCACGGCGCACAGTTTTATCCGACGGAGCCGATGGCTAGAGCGCGGATCGACCAGTGGATCGACTGGCAGGCTTCGGAGCTGAATCGATCATGGTCATATGCGTTTTTGTCGCTGGTGCGCCAGTCGCCGGAGCATCAGGACAGCGCCGCGCTGGCGAACGGCATTGAGCAATGGTCGAAGACCATGGCCATCCTCGACCGACAATTGGCAAAGACCGGCGCCTACGTCAGTGGCGAACAGTTTTCCCTCGCGGACATACCCATCGGACTGTCGGTCAATCGCTGGTTCGAAACGCCACTGGCTCACCCGGATTTTGCCGCGGTGAAAGCCTATTACGAACGCCTGAGCTTGCGTCCCGGCTACTTGCTGCACGGTCGCAACGGCACGCCGTGATCGAGCTTATTTGCTTTTGAACGCCTCACGCCGCGCCTGTCGCTCAGCGGCGTAGGCTTCCTGTGGCTGGCTGATCAGATCCTCCCGACGCAACGGTTCGCCGCAGTGCTCGCACAGCGGCCCAAGGCCGGCGCCGTGGTTGCAGCTTTTATGGGTCATGTTCACCGCCAGCCCCTCTTCCGGTGTTTTGCACCAGGTTTCTCCCCACGCCCGCAACGCAATGATCACCGGATAGAACGCCTCGCCCTTCGCGGTGAGGTGGTACTCGTAGCGTTTCGGTCGCTCGTTGTACAAGCGGCGCTCGACCAGCCCATCCGCTTCCAGACATTTCAGACGCGCGGCGACCATTTGCGGCGTACCGCCGGTCTGCGCCTGGATCTCGTCATAGCGATGATTGGCCATGAACAATTCGCGCAAAACCAGCACGGTCCAGCGGTCGCCGACGATCGTCTCGGCCCGGGAGATCGGGCACAGCGTGTCAGGAAGGCTATCGTTTACTGCCATCAGGGCTTGCCTCTTTTACAGTTACTATGATTATCATATCTACACGATGCCGGGACAAGCCCTGTGCACCGATAATCCCATTGCCGGAGCAAGCCGCCATGTCGAATACCCCCTATCCGCTGGACAGAACCGCCTACCTGTTGGTCGATCCGTACAACGATTTTTTGTCGGACGGCGGCAAGATTTTCCCTTTGATCAAACCGATGGCTGAACAGAACGGCCTGCTCGACAACCTGCGCAAACTCGACCGCACGGTGCGCGAGCTGAAAATCCCGGTGGTCATCGTACCCCATCACCGCTGGGAAGAAGGCGACTACGAAACCTGGGACCACCCGACTCCCACGCAGTGCAAAATCATGCACATGCACCACTTTGCCCGGGGCGAATGGGGCGGTGAATGGCACCCTGATTTTGCGCCGAAGGACGGCGATATCGTGGTACAGGAACACTGGGGCTCCAGTGGTTTCGCCAACACCGACCTGGATTTTCGCCTGAAGCAGCAAGGTGTCACCCACGTGATCATCGTCGGCCTGCTGGCCAACACCTGCATCGAAGCCACCGCGCGCTATGCCTCGGAACTGGGCTACCACGTCACTCTGGTCCGCGATGCAACGGCGGCCTTCAAAGCGGAAATGATGCACGCCGCCCACGAGCTCAACGGCCCGACATTCGCGCACGTGATTGCCAGCACGGACGAACTGATTGCTAACCTCAAATCACAAGGTGAAGCGCAATGAGTCTGACCGGCCATTTGCTGATTGGCGCGGCGGATGTCGCCGCCACCAAGGGGACGATGAAAGCGCTGAACCCGGCCAGCAATCAGTTGATTGAACCGGACTTCGCCTTCGGCGGTGCTGCGCAGGTTGATCAGGCAGCGACACTTGCCGACGCGGCGTTCGACCGCTACAGCCACACCTCGCTGGCCGAGCGTGCCGCGTTTCTCGAGAGCATCGCTGACAATCTCGATGAAGTACGCAGTGAACTGGCGGCACGCGCGGCACTGGAAACCGGACTGCCCGAAGCTCAGCTTGAAGGCGAAACTTTGAGAGCCGCGACACAGTTCCGCCAATTCGCCGATGTAGTGCGCCGGGGCCGCTTTCTGCAACTGGCCATCGACCCGGCGCAACCCCAGCGCCAGCCGCGCCCACGGATGGATCATCGCCTGCAAAAAATCGCCATCGGCCCGGTGGCGATTTTCGGCGCGAGCAACTTCCCGATTTCCTACTCAGTGGCGGGTGGCGATACCGCGTCGGCATTGGCGGCCGGGGCGCCGGTGATTCTCAAGGCACACAACGCGCATCCCGGCGCTTCGGAAATCCAGGCCCGCGCCATTCGTAAAGCCGTGCAGGCGTATGGCTTGCCCGAAGGTGTTTTCTCGGTGGTGCGCGGCGGCGGCAATGCCGTCGGCGAAGCGCTGGTCGATCATCCGTTGATCAAAGCCGTGACCTTCACCGGCTCCGAACCGGGTGGCATGGCGCTCTATCGCCGTGCGCAATTGCGCCCCGAGCCGATCCCGGTGTTCACCGAAATGACCAGCGTCAACCCGACCTTCATCCTGCCCAAGGCGCTGGCGGCTCGCGGCGCCGAAATCGGCGACGGCTTTATCGAACGTATGCTGGTCAATGTCGGGCAGGCCTGTTTGTGTCCGTCGATCCTGATCGCCATCCGCGGTGCGGGGTTTGATCAGCTGCGCAACGCCATGCGCAAACGGGTCAGTGAGGCGCCGGCGCGGACGATGCTGACGCCGGGCATTCATGGCGCCTACGTCGAGGGTCTGATGGCGATGGAAGGTGCCGGCGCGCAGGTGATCGCGACAGGCAAGCCGGCCGATGCTTCGTTCGCCGGACGTGCTGCGTTGCTGGAAGTCGAGGGACACCAATTGCTCAGCGAGCCGGGGTTGGCCCATGAAGTGTTCGGCCCGTCGGCATTGTTGGTATCGGTCGGTGATGAAGTCGAGTTGCTGGCCGTAGCCCGTTCGTTCAAGGGTCAGCTCAGCGCGGCGATTCACCTTGAAAGCGTCGATCTGGAAGTGGCGCGGCGCCTGCTGCCGATTCTCGAACGGCGCACCGGACGCATCGTGGTCAACGCCTTCGCCCACCCACAGGAAGTGACCTTTGCCACCGTGCACGGCGGGCCGTTTCCGGCTACATCGGACAGCCGCTTCACGTCGGTCGGCATGACCTCGATCGGGCGCTTCTTGCGGCCCGTGGCTTATCAGGGGTTTCCGGATGAGTTGTTGCCAGAGGTGTTGCGCGAAGGCAATCCGCTGAACCTGCCGCGCAGTATTGACGGGGCTTTTTGACAGGCAAAAAAATGCCGGGCTCTTATGCGGGAGCCCGGCATTGTTTACTGCAAAATCAACTCAGGGCGGCACACCCAGAATGATGTGCGAAGCCTTGAGCACCGCCGTCGCGCTGATGCCTTTGGCCAGGTCCAACTCGGCTCAGATCAGCAGGTCTTCATAAAACGCGCCAAACAGCCGTGATGGATGGGCGATCTGGATTTCCAGAATCCATACGCCGGCATGCGGCGCCTGATCGAAGTCACCCAGATCGCCGCCCCGGTGAATCGCATGAGGAAAATCGCTGACCCGATGGCCCTTGATATTCAGGTTCAGCACCCAGCCCATCGCCTCAGCCTGATCCGTCGCGTAGCGGTAAAGCTCGATGCCGGAAACACCCTCGCGCCAGATCGCCTCGACCCGGTCGAACAGTTCTTTGGAGGCCGCCGCGCAAGCGATCATTTCCGGGTCGGAACCGGTGGTGTAAGTCGCGCCCGCATCACCTTCATGGCCCTGCCAGACCACGCCCATGTCGATGAAGAAAATATCGTCCTCACCCAGCACCGGATCGCCATCGGAACGTTGCTTGAAGGTCTTGAGCGTATTGGCGCCGAAGCGGATCAGCAGCGGATGCCAAATCCGGTCCATGCCCAGTTCGGCAAGAATTTCCTTGCCCCGCGCCGTCGCTTCGGACTCGAGCATGCCGGGCTTGATCACCTCGGCGATGGCGTCGACGGCATTCCAGGTCAACTGTTGCGCGTGGCGCATGGTTTCCAATACAAAAGCTTCGCCGACCGCTTCTTTACCGCTCAGAGCTATGGTCATCACTTATCTCGTCTTCAGCGCTATATATTTTTATATATTGCGATATTTGAAAGAAAAAATATCCGTTGCCCGTAATCCGCAAATGCCACCGATGAAACTCTGCGCCTGTCCCTTCGTTAAAGGCTCTCGCCCAATTCAAGAAACCGCGCAAAGAGCGGGGCCACGTCAATCCGAACCTGACCGGCAAACTCGCTGTCGTTGATTGACCAAGGTTCTCGGCTGCCCGGTTGGTAATTAAGCGCGCTCAACTCATGAAGAACCGCCACAAGCGCACTGGTTGCAGGGGGATTACCTTTTTCCTCAGTGGCCTGAAAATAGGCGCTGCCAATCCCCGCTCTGTTTTTCAGTGTTGCACTGTTCGCCAACGGAAACGGTTTATCCACGAACTGATCCCTGAGAATGTTAAGCATGGCGTTGATAATCGCGATCGGATAGAAACGACGGTCATGTAGACGAATACCGCCCGCTTCAATCCGATAATGGAAGCGCTTGCCTTTTGCCGCCGTAAAGCATTCTGTCCAGTCATCTTCGGCACAATCGGCGGCAGCAGTTGCCACTGCGGTGGTCGTTGAAGGTCTCGTCAACGGCAAATCGTAGCCAATCATGAACAACGCGGCTTCAAGGCAACGCAACCCCGGGATCGGCGAAATGCCGTTGAAGTGACTGTCAGGCGCACGGGCCAGTACCTCAGACAGAATCCAACTGGCCCTCAAATTCCAGGCGGCGTGATGTTGGCCCGCAATCAAACGTGGGAAGTGATAGTTACCCTGGCTCGGATTGCGGTTTTTCGGCAACGAGGCGTTGGCGGTTCCTTTGGCTGGCGCCCAAGGAAAAGCAAGTTCGCCAGGTAAAACGGATAGCTTTCTATGTTGGCAATACTTGACCACGATCCAACCCAATGCTGCGGCTACGCGACTGTCGTAAATAATGAAGTCATTGACTAAAAGTGAGTAAACCTTGGTCATGCCTGCATTGAAACGCAACTCCCTGTCAGTGGTCAGGGCCGGGTGAGCGAGGTTGCCGCTGGCCAGCGCCGCTATCGTCGACGCGAGCGTGCGAACCAGCCCCTCGGCGTTGGCGACCAGCCAGCGGACGTTGCCTGCACGAACGCCGCCCCACGTCATCACTTGCAAGCTTGCGTCCAGCGTGGTCGTGTCGTTGGCCGTATTGATGCCCTTTTGCAAAGCATCGCGCAAAGCCTCCAACGCGGTATGGCTGCTGGTCAGAGACGTGCCCGCCGAAGTCCCGAGAGCGCCTTTGTGTTTCCAAAAATATTGGACACTGGCGTCCGACAGGTCCGAAAACGTTACTGGCGTCTTTCGGCGCCGCTCGTAGTATGAGTGAGCAAACATTGACGGGTGACCAAGATTGCATGCGAGCCAATCAACGAAATCATTGACCGTGGCAAGCCCCAGATACTGATTACGAAGCATGCTGTAAGGATCCTTGCGCGACTTTATCAAGTGGAGGGAAGGCGCTTCTGCTCACTACGGCTTCAACGAGGAAGAGCCCGGAACAGCCCCTCCCCGTCCATTTTTTCGTACCTCACGGCGCGTGTACCCGACAAAGCACGATTGGCATCAACGCCCAGCAACAATGCGCGCAATGGTTTGACGATCAGCGCCTGAATATCTGCAGGGCTGTTGATGTCCGTCAGATAGAGGCTGTAGCACAACTCATCGTCGAAATGCGAGTGGTTCCATTTGAACAGCCGATCCGCTTCAAGCGTAAGATCAAAATCGCTGTCCAGTTCGATGGGAAAGGTCATCAGGAACTGATCAAAATCGATGGGTGCTCCCCACCACCCCACATGCACCAGCGGCTCATGATTGTCTGCAACGTCTATGCCTTCGCCGGTAAGACTGATCTGCACGACGATATAACCGCAGATAGAACGTTTGGGTTTGACCACCACAGGCAGCGAAAAGCCAAGCTCGGTATTCACCCAATCATGTTCGTCATTGTTGAAATTTTGAATCCACTGTCCGCCTGCCCGATAACGATGGGCGACTTCAGGAACCAACAACAAACGACTCAACTCTTCTCTGATCAACTTGGCCAGATGATCGCACTCAGCACCGACTTTGGAGATAAATCGGATGTTTTCGGTAATAGCTTTACCGATGTGGGAAGTCGTGGTCATGGCGCGGTACTCTCAAAAAAGGCTGTCGGTTGATCAAACGAAGAAACGGAGGGAGCTACGAGTTCAGAGAAGCCGCACACCGGTCTCCAGAACACCGGTGTGCGGCTGACCGTCGACGGCGTGGAAAGCGAAAGAAACCCCTGAAACCGCAGAACCCCCAACCTGGCGAAAAAGCAGGTCATCTGCTCCTTCCACTTCTCAAGTCCGGTGAACTCCGATACTCGCAACTCTCGCACGACATTCAGAACACTGATCCAGGAATGAAGAATCAGTTGTCCGTGCCAGATGTCGGCTCGACTGATCGCGTTAAGGCCCGAACTGATTTCAGGCGCGATGAACAGGTGATAAGCGTCCTTACGCTCTGTGTCGGTCAGAAACTCATGCCACTGACGGTGCAATTGGTCCTCACCACTCAATGGCGCGTTCCACTTGAACTCAACCAGCAGAATGCGCCGCTCGCCGGACGACCAACCGAGTTCAACAACCAGATCTGGCTCGACGCCACTGCGCGGCCAAAAACGCATGCGGGCATGGCTGACAGGCGCATCCGGAAACGCGGGCTGAATAACACGCCCCTCCCGTCTCAACAGGCCTTGCCAAAACAGTCCCACAGCAGGGGCCGGTAGATAATCCAGCGGACCCATGATCAGTGCTGTTATTTCATCCTCTTCGCACACACGTTTTTCACCGTGTTCGCGATGACCGAGATAGCGCCTGTACAGATGACTTTTTCCATGATTAAAGGCATGTAGCATTCCGTTGGCTTCGCTGTTTCTGACAAGAGCCGAATGATGGCCTTTCGCCCCACTTTTTACCAGCGATCCACGATTCAGACTCGTCTGCATTACACGCCTGAGTCAGACAGGTACTCGCTCCGCCCGCACCACGCCGCGCTCTTCCAGCAAGCGCACAAACATGCTCAAACTGCGCGACACCGTGCCCCGCCGCCACACCAGCCAAGTGGTCAGGTAGCGAAAATCCGCCGCCAACGGCCAGACACTGACGGTCGCGCTGCCGGGCATGCTCTGCAGCATTTTGCGCGGCATCAGCGCCAGGCCGGCACCCGCGCTGACGCAGGCAAGCATGCCGTGATAGGACTCCATTTCGAAAATCTTGCCCGGTACGGCAGCGTCAGTGCTGAACCATTTTTCAAAGTGGTGACGGTAGGAGCAGTTGGAACGGAAGGCATAAATGTTCTGGCCGTTTACGTCCGCCGCGCGCTTGACGGGCGCATGGTTGATGGGGGCGATGATGACCATTTCCTCCTCGAATGCCGGCACGCCTTCCAGTGTTGGATGCAGCACCGGGCCATCGACAAATGCCGCCGCGAGTCGTCCGGACAGCACGCCGTCGATCATCGTGCCGGACGGTCCGGTGGACAGGTCGAGATCGACTTTCGGGTGCAACTGGTTGTACGCCGCCAGCAACTCGGGAATGCGCACCGCTGCCGTACTTTCCAGCGAACCCAGGGGAAATGCGCCTTGCGGCTCCTCGCCCGCCACCGTGGCCCGGGCTTCCTGCACCAGGTCGAGAATCCGCCGTGCATATTCGAGAAAACTCCACCCCGCCGGCGACAGGCGCAAACGGCTTTTCTCGCGAATAAACAGATCAACACCCAGATCCTGCTCAAGCTGTTTGATCCGCGTGGTCAGATTCGACGGCACGCGATGGATCTGCGCGGCGGCGGCGCTGATGCTGCCGTGCTCGGCAACGGCTTTGAAGATTTCCAGCTGCACCAGATCCACAGTCATTCTCCAATCGTGAAAGAAACGATCTTTATTATTCAGTTTCCAGAAAACAAACACCACCCTACTCTAGGCTCATCCAACGAACCTGCAGGACGAAGCCATGAGCCAGATTTCCAGCCAGACCCACGCCATTTCGATCAATCCCGCCAACGGTGAGCAGATCGGCCACTACGCCTTTGAATCCGCTGCTGCCCTCGACGCTGCACTGACTCGCGCCGCGTATGGCTTTGGCAAGTGGAAGCGCAAGCCGTTGCAGGATCGCTCGCGTTTATTGTCCGCCCTCGCCGGCGCGCTGCGTGAAACCAGCGAAGCCATGGCCACGATGATCACCCAGGAAATGGGCAAGCCCATCGCTCAGGCCCGCGGTGAAATCGAGAAATGCGCCAAGCTCTGCGAGTGGTACGCCGAGAATGGCCCGGCCATGCTCGATGCTGAACCGACTCAGGTTGAAGGCGGCAAGGCGCGCATCGAGTACCGTCCGCTCGGCCCGATTCTCGCGGTGATGCCGTGGAACTTTCCGATCTGGCAAGTGCTGCGCGGTGCAGTTCCAGCGCTGATCGCCGGCAACACTTACGTGCTCAAGCACGCGCCGAACGTGCTGGGCAGCGCCTATCTGTTACGCGACGCCTTCACCCGCGCCGGTTTCGCCGATGGCGTGTTTGAAGTGATCAACGTCACCCCGGAAGGCGTTTCCACCGCCATCGCTGACCCACGCATTGCCGCTGTGACCCTGACCGGCAGCGTGCGTGCCGGCATGGCCATCGGCGCTCAGGCCGGTGCCGCGCTGAAGAAATGCGTGCTGGAACTCGGCGGCTCCGATCCGTTTATCGTGCTCAACGATGCTGATATCGACGAAGCCGTGCAGGCAGCAGTCATCGGTCGCTATCAGAACTCGGGTCAAGTCTGCGCAGCGGCCAAGCGTCTGATCATCGAAGAAGGCGTGGCTGAAGAATTCACCCGCAAATTCGTCGAAGCCACGCGTAAGTTGAAGGTCGGCGATCCGTTGTCCGCCGAGACCTACATCGGCCCGATGGCGCGTTTCGACCTGCGCGATGAACTCGATCAGCAAGTGCGCGACACCCTGGAAGAAGGCGCGACGTTGTTGCTCGGCGGCGGCAAGTCCGAAGGCCCGGGCGACTACTACGAGCCGACCGTGCTGGCGGATGTCACCGACCGCATGACCTCGTTCAAACAGGAACTGTTCGGCCCGGTCGCGTCGATCATCACCGCCCGTGATTGCGCGCATGCCGTAGCACTGGCCAACGACAGCGAGTTCGGCCTGACCGCTACGATCTACACCGCCAACGTGGCACTGGCCCAGCAACTGACCAGCGAACTGGACACCGGCGGCGTGTTCATCAACGGCTACTCCGCCAGCGATCCACGGGTGACCTTTGGCGGCGTGAAGAAGAGTGGGTTCGGTCGTGAGCTGTCGCACTTTGGCGTGCGTGAGTTCTGCAACGCGCAAACCGTGTGGCTGGATCGCAAATAATCCAAGCACCGGAGAATACTGTGGGAGCTGGCCTGCTCCCACAATATTCAGCAATGCTTCCACTTCTTCGCTCAACACAAATCCCTGTAGGAGTGAGCCTGCTCGCGATGAGGCCGGCCCAGTCAACATCTCCATTGTCTGAACCACCGACATCGCGAGCAGGCTCACTCCTACATTGATCGGTGTAATCCCCATCATTCCTGCCCGACACAAAAACCTGTGGGAGCGAGCCTGCTCGCGAAGGCGTCGTGTCAGTCGACATCAATGTTGAATGATTGAACGCTTTCGCGAGCGGGCTCGCTCCCACATCGGGTTTATGCGGTGGCCTGTTGTGGGTCTGCGACGCTGCGATCCTTGCTCAACAATCCCAACACCACCGCCGCCGACACCAGTGTGATCACCGTCAGGATGTGCAACAGATACTGAAACGCTGCAGCATATCCTTCCACCAGACGCCCGTTGGCCAGCCCCGGAACCGTGTTGATCGCATGGGCCATATCACCCGTGGTCACCCGGTGCGCAGTCTCGGCAATCAGCGACGCCTCGGCACTGCCTGTCACCGCGTGTACAGCACTCGACAGATCAGCGTGCAGCAATGACGCCAGCATCGCCGCGACAATCGCCAGGGCAATTCCCTCACCCGCCACGCGCACGGTACTGAAGATGCCCGCCGCCATGCCGGCGCGCTCTTTCGGCACGACGCTGACCGACAAACCATCCATCAACCCCCACGGCAAACCGGCGCCAATACCGATCAGCAGCATCGGCACCACCAGCGCGAATTTCGGCTCACCGACGTTGTACAGGCTCAGCCAATGCAGGCCCACGGCGGCAATCAGGAACCCCGTGCCAGACAAGATGCCAGCGGAAACAAAACGCGCCAGCGACGCAGCCAGCATCGGTACCACCAACATCGGCGCCGACAACGCCAGCAACAGCAGACCGGCGTCGATCTCGCTCAAGCCCTCAACGCCGATGAAGCGCAGCGGCAACATCACCACCAGTACGATGTAGCAAAAACAGGTGCCGATCGGCAGCATCTGCACGCCAATGAATCGCGGATAACGGAACAGGGTGAGATCGAGCATCGGCCGTTCGACACGCATTTCGACGATCACGAAAGCTGCCAGCAACAACGCCGAGGCGCCCAATAAAGTGATCACCAAAGGACTGTCCCAACCACTGTCAGGTGCCTGAATCAGGCCAAACGTGAACAGCGCCAGCATCGCACTGAAAAGCAGTGTGCCCGGCCAGTCCAGCCCCTTGGCATCGGGGTCGCGGGTTTCGCGCATGCGCGGCAGACCGAAGACCATTGCAATCACGCCGATCAACGCGGTAAAGACAAAGATCGCCCGCCAGTTGAAGGCCTCGATCAACGCCCCGGCCACCAACGGCCCGAATGCCAGACCAATGCCGAACGTCGTGCCGAGCACGCTGTACGCGCGGGTCCGGGCATGGCCTTCGAACTCTTGCGCCAACGCCGCCGAGCCGCTGGCCAGCGCCGCCGCGCCTGCCACACCTTGAACGGCGCGCAACACATCCAGCCAGAACACCGAAGGCGCCAGGCTCTGCGCAAACGACGCGGCGGTAAACAGCAACATGCCGAAGGTGAACAGGCGTTTGCGTCCATACACATCAGCCAATGCGCCGGCAGCCATCAGCAAACTGCCGAATGTCAACATGAACGCGTTGGTGATCCAGGTCAGAGCCACCGGGCTGCCGCTCAAGTCACGGCCGATGGCAGGTGTCGCTACCGCGCCGCCAGTAAAACTTAACGGCAAGACCAGTGCCGAGAGGCAAACGGCCGCGAGTATGAGCAACTTGTCGCGCATTCCGTGCGGCTGAGTCATAGCGTTCATCATTCCATCCTTTGAGAATCAAAAAGCTGCGTTACGCAGCGAATAAGGCGCGAAAAAACCGGAAAAATCCACCGAAGTTTGCAGACGGTGAAAATGAGAGCGAGCGGCCTCGAACGGGTCGAAGTTGATGCGACTTTAAAGCCGTGCTACTGATGCGATAATCCCAACAATTTTGTATGACTTTGTGAAAGGTATTCACAGATGAAATCACCGTCGGCGGCGGATCTCAGCGTTTTCCTGTGCACCGCTCAGCACTTGAACTTCAGCAAAGCTGCGGTCGAACTCGGTCTGACGCCCTCCGCCCTGAGCCATTCGGTGAAGGCGCTGGAAAATCGCCTGGGCGTGCGCCTGTTCAACCGCACCACCCGCAGCGTGGCGTTGACCGAGGCTGGCGAGCGCCTGTACACGCGATTGAAACCGGCCTTTCGCGACATCGACGATGCGCTGGAAGACCTCAACCATTTCCGCGACAAACCCTCGGGTAACTTGCGCATCACCTGCGGGCGGCAAGCCTGCGAACTGGTGCTGCTGCCGATTGCCAGTGAGTTTTTGCAGGTGTACCCGGACATTCGTCTGGAAGTGGTCGAGAGCGATGCGCTGCTGGATATCGTCGCGGGCGGCTTTGATGCCGGCGTGCGCTTCGGCGATCGCCTGGAGGCCGACATGGTGTCGCTGCCAATCGGCCCGACAATGCGTTCAGTGGTAGTCGGTTCTCCCGCGTTTTTCCAACGCCATGTGGCACCGCAAAAACCCGAGGACCTGCATGGACTGTCGTGCATCCGCCACCGCTACCCCAGCGGTTCGATGTATCGCTGGGAGCTCGAACGCGGCGGCATCGCCCAGGAAATCGAAGTCAACGGCCCGCTGACCCTCGGCGACGTCAGCCTGATGGTCGGGCCCGCGCTGCAGGGACTTGGTCTGGCTTATGTGTTCGAAGACATGGTCAGCGAACACCTCGCCAGCGGGCGGCTGGTGCAAGTACTGGGAGACTGGTGCCCGCACTATCCGGGTCTGCACTTGTACTATCCGAGCCGCCGTCATGTGCCGGCAGCGCTGAAGGCGTTCATCGACTTCGTGCGCAACCGGCGCTAGCGCTTAGAGGTATTTCAACCAGGCGATGTCACGGCGACGGGCCTTCAACGCCGAGAACCAGCGCACCGCCGGGAACAGCGCAATCGCGAGAATGACGGCCGCCAGCCAGATCGCCGAGACGGACGAAAAACCGAAATAGCTGCCCTGATTCAACCCGAACAAAGCCACGCCGATCAGATACAAAACCTTCAACGCGTACAGATGCAGCAGGTAGAAAAACATTGGCGCCGAACCGAAAACGGTTAGCCAGCGAATCCAGCGACGCCCCTGCACACGCTCGAAGGCGAGTAACAACAACAGTCCGACGCTCACCGTCAGCGCGATAAACAGCAGCGACGGTGGGTACTTGGTGATATTGAAAAAGCTCATCAGGGTTTGCACCGACGTGTCGCCCACGGCCCATGGTTTTTCGCCATAGCCGTTAATCAGTCGCAGCCCGACAAAACCGAGCAGCCCGGCGCTACCCGCGATCAGCAAATGCCACTGACGCAAACCGGCTTCGACGCCGCGAGCAAACCACGGCCCCAGCGCATAACCAAGACCGATCACACCGATCCACGGCAACAACGGATACGACGTGCGCAGGCGCAGAGTGTCGCTGACGTCGATCCAGCCGCGATCATGCAAAATCGCCCACGGCACATGCAGCGCCGACTCCACCGGAAAATGCACAGTGTCGAGCAGGTTGTGTCCGGCGATGATCGTCAGGCTCAATGTCAGCAACAGCCAGCGCGGCAGCCAGACCAGCAGCGACAAGGCGATCATGCTCAAACCGATCGCCCAGATCACTTGCAGATAAATCACGCTCGGCGGCAACTGGAAGGTCCACGCGAAGTTCACCAGCGTGAACTCCAGCACCACCAGAAACAGACCACGCTTGAACAGAAACGCGCTGACATCGGCCTCGCCCGCGTACTTTTCACCGAACAACCACGCCGATAACCCGGTCAGCAACACAAACACCGGCGCGCACAGATGCGCCAACGTACGGCTGAAAAACAGTGCCGGCTCGGTGCTGGCTATGTCCATTGGGTCGCTGACCTGACGATGCAGCAAAAAGGTTTCGCGCACGTGGTCCAACAGCATGAACAGAATCACCAGACCTCTGAGGGCGTCAATGGACAGCAGCCGGCCAGTGGTCAACGGGGCAGAACGAGGAAGCACAATCGTCATGAGCGTTTCGCAATCGAAGGGATAACACCGGATGGCAGAATGACCACCCCTGAAAATTCGCGTTACCTTATAACAATAAACAGCAAAAACCCAAGCTCAATCGATAGTGATTCTCAGAAAAACATCCGTTGATCCAGCCGCACGAGTTGCCCAATAGCCTGAGGCTTCTATAGTGATCAAGTCCCCTGCCCTTGCGGCTGCTGTCGAGCGTTGTCCATGGTCAACACCGAACACCTGATCATTTGCGAGCACTGCGATTGTGTGTACGAAAAAGCCGTGCTGGCCAAACACCAGAAAACCTCGTGCGTGCGTTGCGGCGGTGTCCTTCAGCGTTTCAACGGTTTGACCGTCGAACAGCGCCTGGCCCTGACATTCACGGCGGCGATGCTGTGGCTGTTTGCCAATTTTTATCCGGTGATGAGCATCAGCCTCAAAGGCCTGAAAAACAGTGCGACGCTGTGGGATTCGGTGCTGGCGCTGAGTCAGGGACCGATCACCTTCATGGCGATGGTCGCGGCGATTTCGATCATCATTGCCCCGGCGTTTCAACTGGTGCTGCTGATCTGGGTGCTCAGCTTCGCCCTGTCCTCCCGACGTGCACCGGGCTTCAAGCTGTGCATGCGCTGGCTGGAAACCCTGCGGCCGTGGAGCATGCTCGAAGTGTGCCTGCTGGGGGCGATGGTCGCGGTGTTCAAACTGGCCGGATTACTCGACGTATTGCCCGGCATCGGCCTGTTCGCGCTGGCGGTGCTGAGCTTGATGATGATCAGGATTGCCGGCCGCGACATCCGCGACCTCTGGGACATTCTATGAAACGGCCACCGACTGCCAGCGAACTCAATCTGTGCCTGTGCCACAGCTGCGGCCTGGCCTGCGACATGACCGACGAGCCGCACGAGTGCCCGCGTTGCGATGCGCCGCTGCACCGGCGCAAGACCAACTCGCTGACCCGCACCTGGGCCTACATGCTCGCCGCACTGGCGTTTTACGTGCCAGCCAATCTGCTGCCGGTGATGAACACCACCATGCTCGGCAGCGGTGCCGACAGCACGATCATGAGCGGCGTGCTGGAGTTCTGGGAGCACGGCGCATGGGACATTGCGCTGATCATTTTCATCGCCAGCATCGCGGTGCCGGGCGTCAAGTTCGTGGCCCTGACGTTGCTGCTGATGACCGTGCAACGCGACAGCGCCTGGGCGCGCAAGGAGCGCTCGAAGCTGTACCGTTTCGTCGAGCTGATCGGCTATTGGTCGATGCTCGACGTCCTCGTGGTGGCGCTGGTCGCAGCATTGGTGAAGTTTCAGGCACTGGGCGATATCGAGCCACGACCGGGCATTCTGTTTTTCGGCCTGGTCGTGGTGTTCATCATGCTCGCGGCGATGAGTTTCGATCCGCGCCTGATCTGGGACAAGGACACGGACGAATCCCTCAGCGACGCTGAACCTCAAGCAGCACCTGCAACGGATGGCGCAGTGCCTGATCCGACTGGCGCTTGACCTGACTGCGGCAGGAATAGCCCGTGGCCAGCGCTTCGCCCTGCTCTGCTGGCGCCGCTACCTGACGTGCCCACGACTGCTCGTAAATCACCGCCGAAGTTTGGCGATTGCGCGCTTCGTGGCCGTAAGTGCCGGACATGCCGCAGCAACCGGTGGCCTGGGTGGCCAGCTTCAAACCAGCGCGTTCGAACACCTGCTCCCACTGGCGGGTGGCGGCCGGGGCGTTGGTTTTCTCGGTGCAGTGGGCGAGCAAGCGGAACGCTGCGGTTTTGTCCTGAGGCAACTGCTCCGGCATGACCTTGAGCAACCACTCCTGCACCAGCGCGACTTCCGGGCACTGCTCCATGCCCGGCACTTTCAGATATTCCTGGCGATACACCAGCGTCATCGCCGGATCGAGGCCCAGCAACGGTACGCCCACATCCGCCAACTCACGCAACTGCCGGGCGTTGCGCAACGCTGCGCGGTTGAACGCCGAGAGGAAGCCCTGCACATGCAACGGCTTGCCGTTGGCACTGAACGGAGCGAGATATACCTGATAGCCAAGACGCGAAATCAGCTCGACCAGATCCGCCAACAACGGCGCTTCGAAGTAACGGGTAAAGGCGTCCTGCACGATGACCACGCTGCGTTCGCGTTGCGCCGGAGTCAGCGTCGACAAGGTTGAAACCGTCGCCGGACGCACTTGCCATCGGCGCATCGCCGCGTGGAAATCGAAGCGGCTGAGCAGCGGCACATCGACCATGCCGCCGATCCGCTCCAGCAGACCACGAACCCACGACGCCCCCATCAAACCGTTGTACAACGCGGGAATCCGCGCCATGTACGGGATGCTGTACTCCAGCGAAGCGATGAGGTAATCCCGCGCCGGACGCAAATAACGGCTGTGATACAGCTCGAGAAAGCGCGAACGAAACTCCGGCACATTGACCTTCACCGGGCACTGCCCTGCGCAGGATTTGCACGCCAGACAACCGGCCATGGCGTCATAAACTTCGTGCGAGAAATCCTCGGACTGCGCACGGCTGTTGCGCCAGCGCTGCCACAAGGTGCTGAAAAACGCCGGCTTGCGAATCGCATCGGACAACACGTCGACACCCGCCTCGCCCTGCAAGCGCAGCCATTCGCGGATCAACGAGGCGCGGCCCTTGGGCGACTGAGCGCGCTCGCGGGTGGCTTTCCACGACGGGCACATGGCGTCATCGGGGTCGAAGTTGTAGCAGGCGCCGTTGCCGTTGCAATGCATGGCCGCGCCGTAGCTCTGCCAGACTTTTTCGTCGATCTGCCGATCCAGTTCACCGCGCAAAGTGACTTCGTCGATTTTCAGCAGCGCCGCGCCGGTGTTCGCCGGGGTGGCAATCTTGCCCGGGTTGAACTGGTTGAACGGGTCGAACGCGGCCTTCAAGGCTTGCAGTGCCGGATACAGCTCGCCGAAAAAGGCCGGTGCGTATTCCGAGCGCAGGCCTTTGCCGTGCTCGCCCCACAACAGGCCGCCGTAACGTTGGGTCAGTGCCGCGACGCCGTCGGACACCGGACGTACCAGCGCCGCTTGCTGCAGGTCTTTCATGTCGAGAATCGGCCGTACGTGCAACACACCCGCGTCGACGTGGCCGAACATGCCGTACTGCAAACCGTGGCTGTCGAGCAGGTCGCGCAGTTCGGCAATGTACTCAGCCAGATGTTGCGGCGGTACGGCGGTGTCTTCGACAAACGGCTGCGGCCGAGCTTCGCCAGCGACGTTACCGAGCAGGCCTACCGCACGTTTGCGCATGCCGTAGACCTTGTTTACCGCTGCGTGGCCGACTGCCAGCGTGTGGCCTAAACGCTCAACCGTGCGGTCGCTGCTCAAGTGTTCGACGAATGCTTCGACCCGGCGCTGCAAATCCTCCGGATCGTCGCCGCAGAACTCCACCAGATTGATGCCCAAGGTCGGGCGCTCGGCGCTTTCCGGGAAATACTCGGCGACGCCGTGCCAGACGATGTCCTGCATCGCCAGCAGCAAGACTTTCGAGTCAACGGTTTCGATCGACAGCGGCTTGAGCGCCATCAAGGCCCGCGCATCGCGCAAGGCGTCCATGAACCCGGCGTAGCGGATGTTCACCAACATCGTGTGTTTGGGAATCGGCAACACATTCAGCCGCGCTTCAACCACAAAACCCAGCGAGCCTTCCGCGCCGCACAGCACGCTGTTGAGGTTGAAACGGTTGTCCGCCTCACGCAGGTGCGCGAGGTCATAACCGGTCAGGCAACGGTTGAGATCGGGAAAGCGCGCTTTGATCAGCTCGCCCTGCTCATCGATGATCTGCCGCGCGCAGCGATGGACTTCACCGACGCGATCTTCGCGGGCGCACAGTGCTTCAAGCTCCGTTTCCTCAAGGGGCAAACCGTGCAGGCGCTCGCCACCGCGCAGGACCATATCGAGTTCGAGCACATGGTCGCGGGTCTTGCCGTAGGTGCAACTGCCCTGACCACTGGCGTCGGTGTTGATCATGCCGCCGACGGTGGCGCGGTTGGAGGTCGACAGTTCCGGGGCGAAAAACAGCCCGGCGGATTTCAGCGCGGCGTTGAGCTGATCCTTGACCACCCCGGCCTGCACGCGCACCCAGCGTTCCTCGACGTTGATTTCGAGGATGCGGTTCATGTGTCGCGACAGGTCAACGACGATGCCGTCCGTCAGCGATTGGCCGTTGGTGCCGGTGCCACCGCCGCGCGGGGTGATCACCACCTGCTGGTACGCCGGTTCGGCGATCAGTCGTGCGACCCGTGCCACGTCATCGGCATCCATCGGAAACACCGCCGCTTGCGGCAGGCGCTGATAGATCGAGTTGTCGGTCGCCAGCACCACACGGCTGGCGTAGTCAGCGCTGATTTCACCGCGAAAGCCACTGGCTTTCAGGGCTTCGAGGAACTGTTGGTAATCGCTGGTGAGGGCTTTCGCGGGGAACAGCTGGGCAATCATCGGTCAGGTTATCTCGGTCAAATCGGGCCGTGTGGCGGTGAACAGTTGTACGCAACGAATGATTGCGTCAGGCTCCGCCATCTCATGGTGCCCATGTTCATTGCTGGCGAACGCCGGGACAACCGTAAATTCGACCCGCTATTGATGACTTTTACGAATGAATCCGCGCACGCTCACCCCTTCTATGTCGTTATTGCTGGCTTTCGAGGCCGCCGCGCGCCACGAAAGCTACACCCGCGCCGCTCATGAACTGTCGCTGACGCAGAGTGCGGTCAGCCGTCAGGTGCAGATTCTCGAGAAGATGCTCGGCATGCGTTTGTTCACGCGCGAAGGCCGGCAAGTGGTACTGACCGATGTCGGGCGCATGTATCAGCGCGAACTCGCCGAAGCGCTCGGACAGATTCGTAGTGCGACATTGCAAGCGATGGCGTTTGGCTCGGGCATTCACAGCTTGCGTCTGGCGACGCTGCCGACCTTCGGCTCGAAATGGTTGCTGCCACGGTTGAAGGATTTCTACACCGCACACCCGGGCATGACCGTGCATCTGCATTCGCGGATCGAAGCAATCGACTTCGACACCAGCGAAATCGATGCGGCGATCTGCGTCGGCGGCGGGGAGTGGCCGGGGCTGACCGCCCTGCCCTTGCATACTGAAGAGCTGGTGGTGATCGCCAGTGCGCAGCTATCCAGCGCCGAGCGCGATGACGCCGAACAGCACATCGCCGGGCAACTGCTGCTTAACGTCAGCAGCAACGCGCAGGCGTGGGCGGAATGGTTCAGCCATCAAGGCTTGCCGCACCGCAGCATGCGCAGCGGGCCGAGTTTTGAAATGACCTCGCACTTGATTCAAGCGGTGCGGGCGAATATTGGCGTGGGGCTGGTGCCGCGAATTCTGGTCGAAGATGAGTTGTTGAATAGTGAACTGCTGCAACTGGGCGAGCCGATCACCAGTCGACGCAGCTATTACCTGGTGTATCCGCCGCGCAATGAAAATTTACCGTCGCTGAAAGCGTTTCGGGATTGGCTGGTGCATACACTCTGAAAGAATGAGTCGCCGCCATTCGCGAGCAGGCTCGCTCCCACACCTTGGAATGCATTTACCCTGTGGGAGCGGGCCTGCTCGCGAAGAGGCCGGCAAAGACAACCTCAAAACCTCGGTTTGACCGCCCTCCAATCCGGCTTGTACCGCTGCATCTGCCGCACATCATCGCGCTGGCGAATCCCGCACGTCAGGTACTGATCATGCAGCTTGCCCAACTGATCATGGTCCAGTTCCAGCCCAAGCCCCGGCGCCCGGGTGATCTTCACGCAGCCATCGACAATCGGCAGCTTGCCACCCTTGATCACCTCTTCATCCGGCTCCTGCCACGGGTAGTGCGTATCGCAGGCGTAATCCAGATTCGGCACCGCTGCCGCCACATGCGCCATCGCCATCAGGCTGATGCCCAGGTGCGAGTTGGAATGCATCGACACGCCAACGCCGAACACATCGCACATCTTCGCCAAGGTCTGGGTGTCGCGAAGGCCGCCCCAGTAATGATGGTCGGCGAGAACAATCTGCACGCTGTTCTGCGCGATGCTGCGGCGGAACCCGTCGAAATCGGTGACCACCATATTGGTCGCCAACGGCAGACCGGTGCGCCTGTGCAGCTCGGCCATGCCGTCGAGGCCTGGGGTCGGGTCTTCGTAATATTGCAGATCATCGCCAAGCAATTCGGCCATGCGAATCGAGGTTTCCAGTGACCAGTTGCCATTCGGATCGATGCGCAACGGGTAGCCGGGGAAGGCTTTTTTCAGCGCCTTGATGCACGCCACTTCATGTTCCGGCGGCAACGTGCCGGCCTTGAGTTTGATGCTTTTGAAACCGTACGCCTCGATCATCCGCGCAGCTTGCGCGACGATCTGCTGCTCGCTGAGTGCTTCGCCCCAGTTGTCCGGTTTGTACGGTGAATCGACATGCTGCGCGTACTTGAAAAACAGGTACGCGCTGAACGGCACTTCATCGCGAATCGCGCCACCGAGCAGATCCACCAGCGGCACATTCAGGTAATGCGCCTGCAAATCGAGGAACGCCACTTCGAACGCCGAGTAGGCATTGCTCACCGCTTTACTGGCGTGGGAACCGGGCGCCAGTTCAGCACCGGCGAGACTGGCAGGTTTGTTGGCGGCAACGGTGGCCTGCACGATCGCGCGTAACTGATTGAGGTTGAACGGGTCGAGGCCGATCAACTGCGTCTGCAACTGCTGCTGGATCGCCAGCGCCGGGGCATCGCCGTAGCTTTCGCCGAGGCCGATGTAGCCGTTGTCGCTTTCGATCTCGATGATCGAACGCAGGGCGAAGGGTTCGTGGATGCCGCTGGCGTTGAGCAGCGGCGGATCGCGGAAGGCAATCGGGGTCACGGTTACGCGGGTGATTTTCAAGATAACGCTCCTGACAGATCAACAATCAATTCAATGGCTCGCGGCCGGGTTGGCCGTCGCGACAACGGCGGTGACCTCAGGCGGCTTTGCGAGGTTTTTGCCTTTCGCGCCAGGCGCGGTGCGGGCGAAGAAGATCACCACGGCGGCAATCAGCGAAGTTGCGGCCAGGCCATACAGACCGCCCTCGATGGAGCCAGTGGTTTGTTCAAGGAAGCCGAACGCGGTCGGCGCGACAAAACCGCCGAGGTTGCCGATGGAGTTGATCAACGCGATCACCGCAGCGGCGATACGCGCATCCAGATAGCTTGGCGGAATCGGCCAGAACAACGCCGACGCAGCCTTGAAGCCGATGGCGGCGAAACAGATGGCAACGAAGGCGAAGATCGGCCCGCCAGTGGTCGACATGAACATGCCGATCGCCGCGATCACCAGTGTCAGCGCGACCCACGCCTGCTGGAATTTCCACTTGCCGGCCATCGCCGCGAAGCCGTACATGGCAATAATCGAGATGATCCACGGAATCGAATTGAGCAGGCCGACCTGGAAGTCGCCGAGGTTGCCCATCTTCTTGATCATGCTCGGCAGCCAGAACGTCGCGCCGTAAATGGTCAGTGCGATGGAAAAGTAGATGAAGCAGAACAGCGCAATCTGCCGGTCCGCCAACAGCTTGAACATCGACGGCTTCGCCACTTGTACCGCTTCACGGGCGCGCTGCTCTTCGGCAATTGCCGCCACCAGTGCTTCGCGTTCTTCTTCGCTCAACCACTTGGCCTGACGCGGATGCGATTGCAGCCAGAACCAGACGAATGCGCACAGCACCACCGACGCCGCGCCTTCGATCAGGAACATCCACTGCCAGCCATGCAGGCCCAGACCGCTGATATGCAGCAACGCACCGGACACCGGACCGGAGATCACCGAGGCAATCGCCGAACCGCTGAGAAATACCGCCATGGTCTTGCCGCGCTCGGAAGCCGGCAGCCACTGGGTGAAGTAATAAATGATCCCCGGAAAGAACCCCGCCTCCGCTGCGCCGAGAATAAAGCGCAGCACATAGAAACTGGTTTCACCTCTGACGAACGCCATGGCCATGGCCGCTGCGCCCCAAGTGAACATGATCCGCGTTAACCAGACCCGCGCGCCGTAACGTTGCAGGAGCATGTTGGACGGCACTTCGAACAGTGCGTAGCCAACGAAGAACAATCCGGCGCCGAGGCCGTAGGCCGCCGCGCCGATGCCCAGATCGGTTTCCATGTGGCTGCGCACGAAACCGATAGTGACCCGATCGATGTAGTTGACGATGAACATCACCACGAACAGCGGCAGCACGTGGCGCTTGACCTTGGCGGCGGCACGGGCGAGAACCGTGACGTCCAGCGGACTCTGGAGGGTTTTCAAGGGCGACTCCCGATCTTGTTTTTTTAGGGATGGCGTAAAGCGATGGACCGATCATGGACGGCGATCATTGATCCCGTCTAATCTAACTTGGCATTCGATTGATACCCGGATTAGATCAATGTTCGAACTGACCCAACTGCGCTGCTTCACCACCGTCGCCACCGAACTCAACTTTCGCCGCGCCGCCGAGCGACTGAACATGACCCAGCCGCCACTGAGCCGGCAGATCCAGTTGCTCGAACATCACCTCGGCGTCGAGCTGTTCACCCGCAGCACCCGCAGCGTCGCGCTGACCGCCGCCGGCCGTGCTTTTTTCATCGAAGCACAGAACCTGCTGGAGCGCGCGCAGCAAGCGGCCGTCACCGCCCGGCGGTTTGCCGAAGGCGACATCGGTTCAGTGAACATCAGTTTTGTCGGCAGCGCGGTGTATGAGTTTCTGCCCAAGGTGATCGCTGAGGCGCGACTGAAACAGCCGCAGGTGAAAATCGATCTGGCGGAAATGAACACTTACCAGCAACACGAGGCCCTGCGCGCCCGCCGCATCGATCTGGGCATCGCCCGTGCGCCATTATTGGAACCGGGCTACGCGACTGAATGCCTGGTGCGCGAGCCATTTGTGCTGGCGGTGCCGAGCGGTCATCCCTTGGCGACGGCGGCTGAAGTGGCGGTCAGTGACCTGGATAAACAACCGTTCCTGATGTATTCACACGCTGCTTATCCGCCGTTCAACGAATTGCTCACCGGCATGTTGCGCTCAGCCCGGGTTGCGCCGAATTACGTGCAGTGGCTGGGCTCGTCGCTGACGATTCTGGCACTGGTCAACGCCGGTATGGGCCTGGCGCTGGTGCCGCGCTGTGCCACCAGTGTGGTGTTCAAAAATGTAGTGTTTCGCGACATCGATCTGGGTGAAGGGGTGCAGAGCGAGCTGCATCTGATCTGGCGGGAAAACAATGACAACCCGGCGTTCGCGATGTTGCTGGAAGCGATTCGCCGGGCGGTGGCTGAGGGTTGGGGCTGATGAAAACTAGCTCTTCAAGGGTGGTGGAGCGCTCGGTGCTCTGGGCTGAGCATTTGCCACTGGCTTGCCATCTTTCGTGTAACGACGCGCCACCCATTCTGGCATTGGTTGCGGTGCTCTGGCTGTCATAACGAAACCTCCGATTTCGGGCCGAATTCGACCCACTTGACCTTCCCGGAATCTATCAGCAAAAACTCAGCGCCAAAAGGCACTTCTGCCCCTTCCGCATCCAGCCAACAGGGATTCTGCATCACGAACTGGCCACTGCTGGATTCGGGCGGCCACTCCACGGGCCAGCCAAAAACGCGCCTTTCATCGTCCAAATGCAGTGTGACGAGACGATGGTGCTGGGCAAAAATGCTGAACCATTCGCTGGGATAGGAAGTTTGTTTCGTGACATTTCGACTACGTAACCAGCCATACAATTTGTCATTCGTGGCCAGATAGCAGGAAAGCAACCCGAGCGTCACCGACACAACGAATGCCCATATTGTTTCGGCCTTTGCATCCCAACGTCCTACAGAAAAGCCTTTCGACCCCACCCACAGACAAATAGCCCCAATCCCCAGCACCGCTCCCTGAATCACAAACGTGAAAATCAGCGCCTGCACAATCTGCCCGAACGTATCCGGTCGCTTGAACGCCGTCAGCGAGTAAAAAATCCACGCTGACAAGAATCCGGGAATCAAGTACTGCAACAGCGGTATAACTTCTTTGACCAGATCATCCATGATCCGCGACTCCTTGAAAGACCGGCCGACCTGACTATCGACCACCCCGTAAAAGCCTAGTGCACACGGAGAAAACCCTTCGTGCGCAACTGTCACCTTTCATTTCGCGAATCAGATCCACACCTTTCAGCCTCCAGGTAGACAAAAAAACAGAAACCGACGATGCGGCTTCTGCTTTTTTTGCCTCTGCAGGCGTCGTTACAGGCAGTCACGCACCGATTGGCGCAACGACCCGGACTTGGCCCACGGCGGGCCCTGATACAACGAAACCCGACTGCCGTCCTTGTATTTGACGATGTCGAGAATCTCGTCCGCCGTGATGATGCTCGGCGCAGTGATGCGGTAGCCGTTGGAAATCGATGTCTGCGAGGTCTTGGCCACATCCTTCTGCCACAACGGCAATACACACGCGGCATAGTCCTTGGGCGTCTTGGCGCTGGTCTTGCTGATATTCGGCTCACCCGGCACCAGCGAGGCCGGCAACGAACAACCCGCCAACATGGCCAACGCCAGACTCCCGATCCATATCCGCATGGTGTATTCCTGATCTGAAAAAAAGTGAATGTAGCGTGTAACCGGGTGTACATCCATCGTGGCACCGAGCCCTTGGCGCAATCTGCACAACTTTTCACAACCGCTCAGCTGACTGGCAAACAGGCTTTGCCCTTCGGCGAAAAATGCGACTACTCTTTTCTACCGAGAATGTTCTGGAGGTGATCATGCGGCTCAATGAATACGAACACGAACTTCAACGCGACCTGCAAAGCGTTGCATCGGACTTGAGATGGTCGGCGGTCGACCTGAAACGTATCGCAGAACAACTGCGCACATCCGGCAACGAGGCAGATGCGCAAAGCGTGCTGAGATCCTGTGAGGTGCTGCAAAGCGATGAGGAACGGCTGCAACTCTATGCCAGGGAAGTGAAAGCCCGCGCCATCAGCCGGACCAAGGTCCACTGAGACCCACCCGCCCTACCCCAAACAAAAGCCCCGACACATGCCGGGGCTCTTTCATTACAGCCAGCCTGTCAGTGGGTTTTGTGACTTTGCGCGCGCGGCGAGCGTTTTTTGTAGCCGGGCAGTGCGGCGGCGTAGGCCAGCGCTTCCTCCCGGCTGCCAAACGACGCCAGCCGATCGCCCTGAGTGCAAACCCGCCATGGGCCATTGTTCACGCTAAGCACGTCATAGCCGTTCATGTGCATCTTGTTCAACATCGGCATGCTCATGGACACCTCCATTTTTTGCTAACGGTCGGATCCAGCTTCACGCTTTTACCTTACACCTTGATCCGCACGAAATACCGACCGAGTGTCGCAAGCCGCGACAGTCACGGTGCCGGCACTTTTCGCCGCTGCGAACCCTCCAAACTCCAATGAAACCTTTGCCGCAGGCTTCGGCTCAAATATTGCAGTTTTATTTCTATTTTGTGACAGGCAGTAAACAGGTAACAGATGAAAGTACGCGCCACCGTTATATGCGAACAGGATCGCCACATTCTCCTGGTGCGCAAACCCCACTGCCGCTGGACATTGCCCGGCGGCAAGGTCGAGCCCGGAGAAACCCGAGCGGAGGCTGCCGTGCGCGAACTGCAAGAGGAAACCGGCCTGGACGCCGACGGTGTGTTGTATTTAATGGAATTGCAGAGCGGCAGCACGCAGCATCATGTCTACGAGGTGTCCGTGCTGGACTTTGAGCGAGTGCGTCCACAGAACGAGATCATCGATTGCATCTGGCATCCGCTGGATTCAGTGCGCAATCTGCACACCAGCGAGGCGACGCTGCGCATCGTTCAAGCGTTCCAACGGCGTTTATGAGGCATTAGCCGGCGAAGGCTCGACGACCAGCGCTCATTTCGGTGCGTAATTCACCGATGAAATTGGAAATATCACGGATCGTGACGAGGTGCTCCGGGGAAACGCCATTCAACAGTAATTCGACGCGTCCGCTGTCCGGCTCGTACACCTTGATTTGCAAAAGGCCTTGCGAACTCGGAATGCAATCGCACTTGAACGCAGGAAAGCCGGATTCGACAATCCGGCAGATATCGTCAATGGCAAGCATGAGTGAACGCCTCGCAGGCGGGTCGATCGACTGGTTGAGCATAGATGAGCAATGTGTGACCCGCTCGATACAAAAATGCCAACCAGGTCATAACTTCCGACTCGCCCTCAGTGCGCGTCATGATCCCAGATCCAGTTCCACATCCCCGGCAAATTCACCGCCTCCGAGCTTTTCTCCACGGTTCGAGCCAGCGCGGCTTTCTCAAGCTCAGCGCGATCATCATAGAAAGGCTTGTCCGCCATCTTCACGCCGGTGGCAGCGGCACTGTCCAGCAAAATCTGCAGGTATTCGCGAGTGTGCCGCGCGGTATAGCGGTTGAGATCATGAAACGTCACCACCACCGGAATCACCCCGTCCACAGTCGGCAACTCGCCGAGGGCAATACGTTCACGAACTTCCGATAACTGTCGCAGCATGTTTGCCCGACGCCGGGGGCTGGCATTGAAGCCCCAGATCTTGCCGTCGTTGGCACTTAAATCCGTCAGCAACACGTGCAAACCGTGCTGTTGATAGGCGGCGAAGGTGCGTTTGTCGTAATTCCAGAACGGCGGGCGCAGCAACGTCGGCGGCGCCCCGGTGATGGCTGCGATATCAGCCGTGCCGTTGGTCAGTGACTCTTCGAGTTCTTGCGGGTCGAGCAAGCGATGATTGGTGTGCCAGTGGGTGGCCGTGTGAAACGCCAGTATGTGCCCCTCGTCATGCTCACGCCGCATGATGGCGCGACCGATGTCACTGTTGCCCGCTCGTGGCGCCCGCGTCTGCACGAAGAACACCGCTTTGATATTCGGCAACAGCGGATTGTCCTTGAGGCTGTCGAGCACCGTCGCCGACGGATTCCAGAAACTGGATGCACTGGGGCCATCGTCAAACGTCAACAGAAAGCGCACCGGTGCCTGGGTTTTCAGGCGCGTTTCGGTTTGCGCAGTCATTTCTATCGGGGCGGCGATACAACCGGCCAGCCCGAGGGCGATGAGCGCTGCACAGAGAAAGTTGAATCCGGATTTCATGTTTTGCCTTGAGCACGGCGACTGCCGTCATGTTGTCGATTGGCAAAACTCCCTCGCCCTTATCCATCCTTGCGCTCCGATACGCGAGCGGAGGTTGGATAAGGTACACAGGGTTTGGTTCCGGCGCTCGCTCAGTGAGCCAATGCCTGTTGAAAAGACGTGTCGATAATGCCGGCGGTGGCCAACGGTGCCGGCAGCGCTTTGACTTTGAACAGGAAGTCGGCGGTGCTTTGCAGGTCCGTCGCCGCTTGCGTGTCGACCGGTCCAACCGTCATGTGCGCCTGACGTAACCAGTGGCGCGACACCTGCTGATCGAGATTGGCTTTCTTCGCCCACAGATCGGCGTATTCATCCGTGTGACTGTCGACCCACGCCCGTGCCTGTTTCAAACGACCGAGAAAATCCGCAATGGCCACACGTTTGCTGTCGATCGACGGCGTCGACGCAGCGATTGCACTGAGGCCCGGCATCAGATTCTTGGCGGTCAGGATCGGTCGCGCGCCGGAGAACACGATCTGCTGGGAAATGTACGGTTCCCACACCGGGAAGGCGTCGCTGCTGCCCTGTGGCAGTGCTGCGGCGGCATCAATCGGCATCAACTTGACGAAATCGACGTAGTTTTCCGGCAGACCGCCCTGCTCCAGGGCGCGCAAGGTCAACTGCTGACTCCAGGCGCCGGGCCAGTAGGCAACTTTCTTGCCCTTCAGGTCGGCGATGGTTTTTACCGGCGAATCCTTGGGTACCAACAACGCGATGGTGTCCGGATTCCGCCGCGACACGCCGATCAGCTTCACCGGCGCTTGCTTGGCAGCCAGAAACAGAAAACCGGAATCGCCCAAAAAGCCCAGATCCAGCGAACCGGTTTGCAAGGCTTCCGCCAAAGGTGCAGCGGCCTGGAAGTGTTTCCAGTCGACGGTATAAGGCGCGTTTTTCAACACGCCGGAGGCCTCCACCGATGCACGGATGTTGTAGTAGTTCTGATCGCCGACATGCAGGACCAATGGCTCGGCTGCGTAGGAAAGCGGCGAGGTGAACAGCGCTGCGAATAGCGCGCTGCGTAGGAAACGAGAAAGCTTCATGGGCTGACCTGCTGAGGGAAATTGCATAGACCATAACGCTATTATTTCTCGGTTTTGAAATGCGATAAATGCATAAGATCATCACGGTTAATACTTGCTGTTTGCTGGGCAACAGTGGCGAACCACACTGTTGTCTACGCAACAGCTGAATACTCGGATCAAGCCATAAAACCCTTATAAAACGGCGCTTTCAAGCACATGGCACAGAGCCTGCAATATTCCATTCATGCAGGAAGCATTCGAAAAAAATATCTTTTTGGACATAAGAAACCTGTGCCTTTGCCGGAGCGCCCCATGACATCGTTCTTTCCTCGAATCAAAACCCTGCTGGCTGCCAGCGCAGTGGCACTGAGCCTGCAACCGCTCGCCCACGCCACTGAAACCGCGCCGGCAGAAGTGCATCTCGACTACGCCTATTACTCGCCAGTCAGCCTGGTGCTCAAGCACTTCGGTTTCCTCGAGAAAGCCTTGCCGCAAACCAAAGTCAGCTGGGTCTTGAGCCAGGGCAGCAACCGCTCACTGGAGTACCTGAACAGTGGCGGCGTGGATTTCGCTTCCAGCGCCAGCCTCGCTGCGGTGCTGAGCCGCGCCAACGGCAGCCCGATCAAATCGGGCTACGTTTACAGCCGTGCCGAATGGACAGCATTGGTGGTGCGCAAGGACTCGCCATATCAGACCGTAGCCGACCTCAAGGGCAAAAAGATCGCCGCCACCAAGGGCACCGACCCGTACCTGTTCACCCTGCGCAGCCTGCAACAGGCCGGGCTGAAAAAAGACGATGTGGAACTGGTTCACCTGCAACATCCGGACGGCCGCACGGCGCTGGAAAAAGGCGATGTCGACGCTTGGGCCGGCCTCGATCCGCACATGGCCGCCAGTCAGGTTCAAGCCGGCTCGCGTTTGCTCTACCGCAACCCGGCGTTCAACAGTTACGGCGTGGTCAGCGTCACCGAGCAATACGCCAAAGAACATCCGCAGACCATCGACACCGTCATCCAGGCTTACGAACAGGCCCGCGACTGGGCCTTGAAAAACCCCGATGAATTCGCTGCCCTGCTCGCCAAGGAATCCGGCTTGCCGCTCGACGTGGCCAAGCTGCAACTGTCGCGCACCGACCTGAGCAGCCCGCAACTCACCCAGCAGGACATCAGCGCCTCCAAGGCAGCGGCGCCGATTCTGGTCTCCGAGGAACTGGTGCGCCGTGGTGTGAATGTCGATCAAGTCATCGATCAATTGCTCGACAGCGGCGTGCAGCAAGCCGTCGCCCACCAGTAACCGATCAGCCTCACGACGAATCCGCGCCTGTCGCGGATTTGTCGTGAGTGGAGCCAAAACCATGACCACTCACAGCAAAGACCTGCCGGCGCCGCTCACCGCGCCACGCCAGCGCACTCCGGGATTCAGTCCGACATGGCAGCGCCGCTGCAAAGGCCTGGCCCTGCCGCTGCTGATCATCATCGCCCTGGAAATTATCGTACGCATCGGCTGGCTGCCGTCCTACCAGATGCCGGCGCCGAGCGAGATCGCCCTGACCCTCACCGACCTTGCTGAAGGCGCACTGTGGAAACACATCGGCGCCAGCCTGATTCGCGTGTTGCTGGGTTTTGCCATTGGCGCCAGTCTCGCGCTGGCGTTTGCTGCCTGGGTCGGTTTGAGCCGCGAAGCCGAGGCCTATCTGGAACCGACTTTTGCAGCGCTGCGTTCCATTCCGAGCCTGGCCTGGGTGCCGCTGCTGCTGTTGTGGCTGGGCATCGACGAGACCTCGCAAATTGTCTTGATCGCGATCGGCGCGTTCTTTCCGGTGTACGTCAATGTGGTCGCGGCCATTCGCAACATTGATCGCAAACTGGTGGAAGTCGGCCGCATCTATGGCTTCAGTCGCTTGCAACTGGTGCGACGAATATTGCTGCCCGCCGCCCTGCCCGGCCTGTTCACCGGGTTGCGCAGCGGCATGAGCCTGGCGTGGATGTTTCTCGTGGCAGCAGAGTTGATCGCGGCCACCAAGGGTTTGGGCTATCTGCTCAGTGACGGCCGGGAAACCTCGCGGCCGGACATCGTGCTGGCCGCGATCATCGTGCTCGCCTTGCTCGGTAAATTCAGCGATGGCTTGCTGGCCATGCTCGAACGCCGCTGGCTCAGCTGGCGTGACACGTTCACCGGCCAAGGCGCCAGCGACTAAGCTGAAATCTCCAACCGGAGATTCAGCCCATGTGCGGAAGACTCTCGCAGTACCGTGGCATCCATGACTTCGTCGCGGTGCTGAGCATTCCCGACGCGTTGATCAATCACGTCGGCGATGCGCCACTCAATCGCTACAACGCGGCCCCGACCACCGCGCTGGCCGTCCTGCATCAACAAGGACCGCACCTGCAGGCCGACAATCTGCGCTGGGGCTGGCGCCCGCATTGGGCCAAGGATCGCCCGCCCCCCATCAATGCCCGGGTCGAGAAAGTCGCCCATGGCCCGTTCTTCCGGGCGATCTGGCGACGACGTTTGATTGTGCCCATCGACAACTGGTTTGAATGGGTCGATAGCGACGACAAAACCCGGCAACCCTGGCTGATCCGTCGCGCGGATCACGCAGCGGTTTTCTGCGCCGCCATCGGACAATTTCCGACAACCGAAACGGCGGCCCGGGATGACGACGGTTTCGTGATTATCACCGCTGACGCCGCCGGCGGCCTGCTCGACGTCCACGATCGCCGACCGGTGGTGTTCCGCGCAGATTTGGTGCGCGAATGGCTCGACCCCGCGACACCCGTTGAACGCGCTGAGCAAATGTTGCTGTTCGAAGGTGAAGGCAGTGAAGTGTTCGAGTGGTACAAAGTCGGCAAAGCCGTCGGTAACGTGCGCAATCAGGGGGCCAGTTTGATTATTGAGCAGACTTAAACATTTGCCGACTTCACGCGTCTATCAATGTAGGAGCTGTCGAAGGCTGCGATCTTTTGACGCAGCGCTATATGGGATAAAACCATTGCAAATTTTAGCAACTCATAAAGCGAATCACTGCCGTTACAAACCCTGTTTCATTTTTGAGACGGCGCATATAAAACACACGTTCGAATGAACTAACCGCCTGTCTGACATTTCAACCGTCATACATACATTTAGATGCACTACGGATAGCATGCGCGCCGCATTTCCATTTGGTATACCAGTTGACCAAAGAGTCAACAAACCAGGAATCCCCTAACGTCTACAAGCCTTGCAGAGAAATAAGTTGCGCGACGATTTTGCAATCAAACAGGTCAGCGACCTGGAGTGTATTTATCTGTCGATGACAGAACGCTTTGAACTCGACTGTTTTATCGGCCACTACATCAAGACCCGAAACCTGCGTGCCGTACCCGATATCGAACGCGTCCTGCGCACCACCCTTGAAGGGTATCCCGGCCACGCGCCGGTGATGGTCAACGAGCTGAATGCGTGGATTGATCGAACCTTGGGATATCGGGCCACACACCCCGATTTCACGCAGTTGGACGATCTTTGAAACCGTAAAAAAGCCCTGCGCTTGCGGGGCTTTTTCGTAGTAATCACTCAAAACTTGCGATCGGGGTCTGAAAGCTCTCTGCCGTCATCGTGCTTCCAGGTTTGCTCCTTATGCTTTTCCCGCTCTATTTCCTCTTCAGTCGGCTCATCCGTCTCTTGCTCATCCGTCTCCGGAAGCTTCTGCTCAGTCGCCATGTGCACCTCCCGTTATCAGTAAACCTACATCCCTGAAGCGTAGAACAGACAACTTACAACCACCAGCGCAGCAAAAAGAAGAACGCCATGCTCAACAGCATGCTGAGCAAAGTATTGCGCGTGTATATCACCAGTGCGATCGCCACCAGCGAACTAAGCAAATACGGATTATCCCACTGCAGATTCAGCTGTCTGTCCGGCATGAAGACAATCGGCCCACAGATAGCGGTCAACATCCCCGGTACCGCAAACCCGAGAAACTGCCGCGCATTGCTGCTCAAACGCACGGGCAATCGCGGCTCGAGAAACACATAGCGATTGAGAAACACCAGAATCCCCATGCCAAAAATCACCGCCCAAACCATCATGTGCGCTCCCGATACAGCTTGTTGCAGATAAACCCGGCAGTCATTCCGGCCAGTCCGGACAACACCAGCGCCGAACCCCATTGCCAGTAACTGAACAGCACCGAACAAAACAGCGACACCGCTACACACACCACCGTCGGTACGTTACGCACCACCGGCGTGATCAACGCGATAAACGTGGCGGCAATCGAGAAATCCAGCCCCAGGTGCTCAAGCCCCGGAATGCTGCTGCCGAGGACAATGCCGGCCAGGGTGAACAGATTCCATGCGATGTAGAACGTCAGACCGACGCCCAGCGCATACCAGCGATTGAACTGCTGGCGATCATGCTGACTGGTCAACGCGAACAACTCATCGGTGAGCAAAAAACCCAGCCCTATGCGCCAGCGCCCCGGCAGCGGCGAAATCACCGAACGCATGCTCATGCCATACAGCAAGTGCTGCGACGTCAGCAGAAGCGTGGTCAACAGAATCGAGAAAATCCCCGCGCCGCCCTTGAGCATGCCGATCGCGACCAATTGCGCCGCACCGGCAAACACGATGCTCGACAAGCCTTGGCCTTGCAGCGGCGTGAGGTTGGCTTCGATCGCCATGGAACCGGCCAGCAGCCCCCACGGTGCGGTGGCCAGAGATAACGGTATGATTGCCGCCGCGCCGCGAAGGAACGCACTACGCGGCATAACTGAGTCAGACATAAACGTTCTTCAACCAGGAAACGGTCGAAGACTGTGCCAGCCATTTCGTCTTTTTGGCTTGAACAATCTTGCGCACTTGTGGGAAATCGGCCGGATGCGCGCGCAAATCGCTGATTTTCGTACTGACTGTTAATCCCCTGACCGGCGTAACATAGCGCCATTCACAATCGCGTCAGGGAGACGACATGCTGTACCGACTCGCAGCCGACGGGCTGGTGCTGTTCCATTTGTGCTTCATTTTGTTCGTACTGTTTGGCGGGCTGCTGGTGCTCAAATGGCCACGTTTGATGTGGCTGCATTTGCCGGCTGCCGCCTGGGGCGTGGCGGTCGAGGTGTTGCACCTGATCTGCCCGCTGACCTACTGGGAAAATCTCATGCGCCACGCAGCCGGACAGACTGAATACGCCGGCGGCTTCATCGAACATTACATCTGGCCGATCATCTACCCGGCCGGGCTGACCCCGCAGATTCAACTGGCGCTCGGCAGCGTGGTGTTGGCAATCAACCTGTTGGTGTATGGCCGCTTGATCCGTTCGTGGAAGCTGCGCCGAGCACTGTAATCAGCGCGACGTGGGCTTCAAGGCTTCGAGCCAGGCCGGATCCAGGCGCGTCTGCTCGGTATCGAGTCCCAGCGCCTGCATCCGTTCCTTGTGCGCTTCGGCTTCGCGCCACAGTTGCCCATGATCGCTGGAGTTACCGTCCAGTTCATGCATCTGCGTCAACCCAAGATGATAGAAACGCAGCACTTTCATGGCCGTCGCATCGTTCTTCTCCACCGCCGCCGTCACCTGATGCATCACATTGGTGATGCTCATCAGGTTGCGCTTGAGTCGCCAGCTGTACACGGCTGGCGCCATCCAGCTCTGATTCCAGAAGCGCCCGCGCAACAGCCCCGCCGTCAGCAGAAACGCCACAAACACCCCGCCGACATTGAAGCGCAGGTTATCGCCGCCTGGTTCACCGAACACCGCCACGGCCACGCTGGAAAACAACATCGCCAGCACCAGAAACAGCACGGCGATGATGATCGTGCTGCGTCGCGTCTGCTGGCGAAAGGTGGCGGCGTCCATCGGCTGAATCTCGAACATCACAAATGACTTCCTTGAGCGACAAAAGGGCTGACTGAAAAAACCGGCCGGCGCATTATCGCCTCTGCTGCGGATTTAGCTATGCTGGGGCTCCTTTTCATCTTTTCAGCGTCCAACGGGGACATGGCGGTACAGCGCAGATCGTGCCATCTTCATTCATGGATACACACTATTCGGATGCCATCCGCCTGGTTTTGGGATGACATCGTTTTAAGGATCATTGCATGACCCAACGACACGTAATCAATGCCTCGGTCAGCCCGAAAGGCAGCCTGGAAACCCTTTCTCAACGTGAAGTTCAGCAACTGAGCGAAGCCGGATCCGGCAGCACCTATACCCTCTTCCGCCAGTGCGCCCTGGCCATCCTCAATACCGGCGCCCATGTCGATAACGCCAAGACCATCCTCGAAGCCTACAAAGACTTCGAAATCCGCATTCACCAGCAGGATCGCGGCGTACGCCTGGAGCTGCTGAACGCGCCGGCCGATGCCTTCGTCGACGGCGAAATGATCGCCAGCACCCGCGAAATGCTCTTCAGCGCCCTGCGCGACATCGTCTACACCGAAAACGAACTCGACAGCCAGCGCATCGACCTGACCACCTCGCAAGGCATCAGCGACTACGTCTTCCACTTGCTGCGCAACGCGCGCACCCTGCGCCCGGGCGTCGAGCCGAAAATCGTCGTGTGCTGGGGCGGCCACTCGATCAACACCGAAGAATACAAATACACCAAGAAAGTCGGCCACGAACTCGGTCTGCGCAGCCTCGACATTTGCACCGGTTGCGGCCCGGGCGTGATGAAAGGCCCGATGAAAGGCGCGACCATCGCCCACGCCAAGCAACGCATTCACGGCGGGCGTTATCTGGGTTTGACCGAACCGGGCATCATCGCCGCTGAAGCGCCGAACCCGATCGTCAACGAACTGGTGATCCTGCCGGACATCGAAAAGCGTCTGGAAGCGTTCGTCCGTGTTGGCCACGGCATCATCATCTTCCCGGGCGGCGCCGGTACTGCGGAAGAGTTCCTTTATCTGCTGGGCATCCTGATGCACCCGGACAATAAAGGGCTACCGTTCCCGGTGATCCTCACCGGGCCGAAACACGCCGCACCATATCTGGAACAACTCGACGCCTTCGTCACCGCCACCCTCGGCGAAGCGGCCAAGCAACACTACGAAATCATCATCGACGACCCGGCCGAAGTGGCGCGGCAAATGACTCAAGGCCTGAAAGCGGTGAAGCAGTGCCGTCGCGAGCGCAACGATGCGTTCCATTTCAACTGGCTGCTGAAAATCGACGAAGGCTTCCAGCGCCAGTTCGATCCGACCCACGAAAACATGGCCAACCTCAAACTGCACCGCGACCAGCCACCGCACGAACTCGCGGCCAACCTGCGCCGGGCGTTCTCGGGCATCGTCGCTGGCAACGTCAAGGACAAGGGCATTCGCCTGATCGAAGAACACGGGCCATACCAGATCCGTGGTGATGCGGCGATCATGCAACCGCTCGACGCACTGCTCAAAGCTTTCGTCGCCCAGCACCGGATGAAACTGCCGGGTGGCGCGGCGTATGTGCCGTGTTATCGAGTGGTGGCGTAACTCTTTCGGTTACCACGCTACAAATGTAGGCCCTCGCCTGCTCGCGATAGCGGTATATCAGTCACTGTTGATGTTGACTGGCACAACGCTTTCGCGAGCAGGCCCGCTCCCACAGGTTCTGGATGTGTACACAACGCCTGCATTCACCCACTCAACTGTGGGAGCGAGCCTGCTCGCGAAGAGGCCGCCAAGCACACCTCAAATTTCTGACCTACCCGCCAATCGCGCAGCCAACGCCTTCGCCTGCAACGCAACATCCGTCACCGCCGTGCTTTCCCACCACATCCCGCGCAATGGCGGCCCCATGGCAAATAACCGGTCAGCCGCACATCCCTCGGCATCCAGCACCGCGCCATCCACCGCCGCTGCGATTCCCAACGCCAACGGTCCCGGTTGCACCAAACCGCGCGCCAGCACCTGCTGCGGCAACTGTCGCGCCACTCGGCGCCAGTCGTATTCGATACCGCTGGAATTGATCAATGCGGCGCCTTGCACCACGCAGGTTTCCGACTCTCCGCGCCGCCGAATGCGAATACGGACGCCACCGTCCGGACTTGGCTCAAGCCCTTTGAACAAAGCTGCCTGAATACGCAATCGCCCTTCTTTATAAAGATGCTCAACCAGCGCCGCACTCAACGGCGGCGAACGGTGGTGATGACTTTCCCACCATGGCCGTACATGCCGTACGAATTGTCGACGCTGAACGTCAGTCGCCTGACTCCACAGCCGGGCGATGTGCACCCGAACTGTGTCCAACGGAGCCTGCCAGTCGATGCCTTGAGAGATGGCGGCATGGCATTGTCGACGCAATTCGCGCAATAACTGGCGCGGCGAGCGCAGGCTGTGATCGTTGCCAAGAAAGTCCGCCCAAACCGGCGGTTGCCGGCGCACATGGGGTAGCAAGCCATGCCGCGAAAACACTTCGATCGGCCCGCGATGGCCGGCTTGCTCCAGCGATACCACGGCGTCGACCATGGTCAGGCCGGAACCGATGATCAGCACGGTGGATTGCGGATCGAGCTGGCGCATGGCCGCAACATCCCAGGGATCGAGGGCGGCGGCGTTGAGGCCACTGGAAGCTTTCTGCGGGGTTCGTGCTGCGGGGAACATACCGGTCGCCAGCACCGCGCAGGCTCCGTGCAATGACTGCCCATCGCTCAGTGTGAGCTGCACCGAACCGGTATCGACTTGCAGATCGACGACCTCCGTACGGATGTGCTCAGCGCTCGAGCCATTTTGCATTCCGGCAATGCGCGCTTCGGCCAGGCGTTGCTGCACATAAACACCGAACAATCCACGCGGGGGAAACAGCTCACTGACCGGCACATTCTGCTCGGCCGATTCAGGCCAGCCACCGCCGGCAATGTGCTCGGTCAGCCATTGCGTCAGGTCATCCGGATTGTCCGGATCGACGCTCATACGCGCCGCGTTGCCGTTGAGCGTGTGACCCAACTCGACCGCGCTGTACGCCTCTCCCCGCCCCAGTTCGGCGCGCGGCTCGATAAGCAGAATCTTGCGCCGGCCAGGCAGTCGCAATAATTGCACCGCCAGCATCGTGCCACTGAGGCCACCACCGATAATCAGAATGTCTGCGCTCTGACTCATTCAAATCACCACATTACGCACAAACCGCGCCGCCACGTCCCCATCATTGCGATAGGAGTGCGGCTGGTTGCTGGCAAACATAAAGAACTCCCCTGTGCCGATGTGTTGCGGCTGATCGCCGAGCATCAGCGTCAGGCAACCCTCGAACACGAAAATCTGTTCGCTCCAGCCCTCGGCGTCTGCTTGCGAGGGATAGACCTCACCGGGCTGCAGACACCATTCCCATTGCTCGACTTCACGAGTCGCCGTGGCTTTGGAGAGCAACACCGCTTTGCTGCCCGGGTGGGTTCCTGCCCATGCCACCTCGTTGATGCGGCTCGGGTCGCGGGCAGCCGGCGCCTGAATCAGATCGCTGAACGCCACATCCAGCGCCTCGGCGACGCGATCAAGCGTGGTCAGGCTGACATTCTTCTCACCCGCCTCGATCGCCACCAGCATGCGTCGGCTGACGCCGGACTTTTCTGCCAGTGCGGTCTGACTCAGGTCGGCGGCATGCCGCAGGCGCCTGACGTTCTGGCTGACGTGTTGTAAAACGGATGCCCGCTGCGTTGAATCTTTGTGCACTATATTGCTCACTCGGTGAGGTTGGGCAGTATACTGCGCAACGTTGGGCGCATTGTGCGGCCTCCTTTTTATAGTGCGCAAGGTCATGACGTCGCAGAACAACTCCTCCACTCCTCTCCGTTTCTCTCGTTTCAGCAAAGCCGAGTGCGTGCTGGTGCTGATCACCATGATCTGGGGCGGTACTTTCCTGCTGGTTCAGCACGCGATGACCGTCAGCGGACCGATGTTTTTTGTCGGTCTGCGTTTTGCGGCGGCGGCTTGTATCGTTGCGCTGTTCTCGTGGCGTCATCTGCGCGAACTGACCCTGTTTGAACTCAAGGCTGGCGCGTTCATCGGCGTGGCGATCATGCTCGGTTACGGCTTGCAGACGGTCGGTTTGCAAACGATCCCAAGCAGTCAGTCGGCGTTCATCACCGCGTTGTATGTGCCGTTCGTGCCGTTGCTGCAGTGGCTGGTGCTCGGGCGTCGTCCGGGCTTGATGCCGAGTATTGGCATCATGTTAGCGTTCACCGGTTTGATGCTGCTGTCATGCCCGTCCGGCGCAGCGCTGAATTTCAGCCCTGGCGAAATCGCCACGCTGATCAGCGCTATCGCCATCGCCGCCGAAATCATTCTGATCAGCACCTATGCCGGCCAGGTGGATGTGCGCCGAGTGACTGTCGTGCAATTGGCAACCACATCGGTGCTGTCGTTCCTGCTGGTGGTGCCGACCGGGGAAATGATTCCGGACTTTTCCTGGACGCTGCTGGTGACCGCCCTGGGGTTGGGCGCGGCGAGTGCGGCGATTCAAGTGGCGATGAACTGGGCGCAGAAGAGTGTTTCGCCCACTCGGGCAACGTTGATCTATGCCGGGGAGCCGGTGTGGGCCGGCATTGTCGGGCGGATTGCCGGGGAGCGTTTGCCAGCGATTGCGCTGGTGGGCGCGGGGTTGATTGTGGCTGCGGTGATTGTCAGTGAGTTGAAGACCAAGGGTAAGGCCGCCCCAGCAGACGTTGAGCTGGAGCGGGAAACTCAGGGCTAATCCGCAACATCTTCAGCGTCTGCCCCAACGCTTTCGCGAGCAGGCTCGCTCCTACATTGTGAAATACATTCCAATGTGGGAGCGAGCCTGCTCGCGAAAGGGCCATCTGCCACAACATCGCTGCCCCTGAAACAATGCCAAACAGAAAATTCCAGACTACTTTGTAGGATTCTGAGACATCCTCGCGTTTGGTGATCGGGGAGCTGGCACGTATGATGCTTCACAAACTTCCGCAGATTAGAAGCCTATGTCCCTGATAGTTCTACTGCTTCTGCCATTCATTGGCAGCTGTCTGGCAGCGGTGCTGCCACACAATGCGCGCAATACCGAATCCCTGTTGGCAGGTCTGGTCGCTCTGATCGGCACCGTCCAGGTCGCGATGCTGTACCCGCAAATTGCCCACGGCGGCGTGATCCGCGAAGAATTCATGTGGCTGCCCAGCCTCGGCCTGAACTTCGTTCTGCGCATGGACGGCTTCGCCTGGCTGTTCTCGATGCTGGTGCTCGGCATCGGCACGCTCGTTTCTCTCTATGCGCGTTATTACATGTCGCCGGACGATCCGGTGCCGCGTTTCTTCGCGTTTTTCCTGGCGTTCATGGGCGCCATGCTCGGTCTGGTGATCTCCGGCAATCTGATCCAGATCGTGTTTTTCTGGGAGCTGACCAGCCTCTTCTCGTTCCTGCTGATCGGCTACTGGCACCACCGCGCCGACGCCCGTCGCGGTGCCTATATGGCGTTGATGGTCACCGGTGCCGGCGGATTATGCCTGCTGGCGGGGGTCATGATTCTCGGCCATGTCGTCGGCAGCTATGACCTCGACAAGGTCCTGGCCGCCGGCGACATGATTCGTGCACACGCCCTCTACCCTATTCTTTTACCCCTGATTCTTATCGGCGCACTCAGCAAAAGCGCACAGTTCCCTTTCCACTTCTGGCTGCCCCATGCCATGGCGGCGCCGACACCCGTCTCCGCCTATCTGCACTCGGCCACCATGGTCAAGGCCGGGGTTTTCCTGCTCGCGCGCCTGTGGCCATCGCTGTCTGGCAGTGAAGAATGGTTCTACATCGTCAGCGGTGCCGGCGCCTGTACGCTATTGCTCGGCGCGTATTGCGCGATGTTCCAGAACGATCTCAAAGGTCTGCTGGCCTACTCGACCATCAGCCACCTCGGTCTGATCACTTTGCTACTAGGCCTGAACAGCCCGCTGGCGGCTGTGGCGGCGGTGTTCCACATCCTCAACCACGCGACGTTCAAGGCTTCGCTGTTCATGGCCGCTGGCATCATCGACCACGAAAGCGGCACCCGCGATATCCGCAAACTCAGCGGTCTGATAAAACTGATTCCGTTCACCGCGACGCTGGCCATGGTTGCCAGCGCCTCGATGGCAGGTGTGCCGCTGCTTAACGGTTTCCTGTCGAAAGAGATGTTCTTCGCCGAGACCGTGTTCATCAATGCCACGGCCTGGGTCGAAGCGGCGCTGCCGATTGTTGCGACCATCGCCGGTACGTTCAGCGTTGCCTACTCGCTGCGTTTCACCGTCGATGTGTTCTTCGGTCCGCCGGCCACCGACCTGCCGCACACCCCGCACGAACCGCCACGCTGGATGCGTGCGCCGGTAGAGCTGTTGGTATTCACCTGCTTGCTGGTGGGGATTTTCCCGGCGCAGATCGTCGGTCCATTGCTTGCCGCTGCTGCGTTGCCAGTGGTTGGCGGCACCTTGCCTGAATACAGTCTGGCGATCTGGCACGGCCTCAACGCGCCAATGATCATGAGCCTGATCGCCATGTCCGGCGGCATCGTCGTCTATCTGTTGCTACGCAATCAGCTCAAGCGCGGGCGCTTCAAGTATCCGCCACTGGTTGGCCGCTTTAACGGCAAGCGCCTGTTCGAGCGCAGCCTGGTGGTGATGATGCGCATGGCCCGGCGCGCAGAGCGGCGACTCGGTACCAAGCGTCTGCAGATGCAATTATTCCTGATGGTATTGGCGGCAGTGCTTGCCGGCCTGATCCCGATGCTGCATAGCAGCCTGAGCTGGGGCGACCTGCCGAAGATTCCCGGCTCGATCGTCTTCGTGACCTTGTGGCTGCTGGCGATTGCCTGTGCCCTCGGCGCCGCGTGGCAGGCCAAGTATCACCGTCTCGCCGCCCTGACCATGGTCAGCGTTTGCGGGCTGATGACCTGCGTCACCTTCGTCTGGTTCTCCGCGCCGGATCTGGCGCTGACGCAACTGGCGGTGGAAGTGGTCACCACCGTGCTGATCCTGCTCGGCCTGCGCTGGTTGCCACGCCGCATCGAAGAAGTCTCGCCACTGCCGAGCAGCCTGCGCAAGGCGCGCATTCGTCGTCTGCGCGACTTGCTGCTGTCGATTGCCGTCGGCGGTGGCATGGCGCTGCTCTCCTACGCGATGCTGACGCGGCAGACGCCGAACGACATTTCCTCGTTCTACCTCAGCCGCGCCATGCCCGAGGGCGGTGGCAGCAACGTGGTCAACGTGATGCTGGTGGATTTCCGTGGCTTCGACACCCTCGGCGAAATCACCGTGCTGGTCGCCGTGGCGCTGACCGTATTCGCCCTGCTGCGCCGTTTCCGCCCGCCGAAAGAAAGCCTGCAACTGCCAGCCCAGCAACGCTTGCTGGCACCGGACGTGGTCACCGACCTGGTCAACCCGCGCTCGGCCAGCGACACCGCACTCGGCTTCATGATGGTACCGGCAGTGCTGGTGCGTTTGCTGCTGCCGATTGCGCTGGTGGTGTCGTTCTACCTGTTCATGCGCGGGCACAACCAGCCGGGCGGCGGTTTCGTTGCCGGTCTGGTGATGTCGGTGGCGTTCATCCTGCAATACATGGTCGCCGGTACGCAGTGGGTCGAAGCACAAATGAGCCTGCGACCATTGCGCTGGATGGGCACCGGACTGCTGTTCGCCACCGCTACCGGCCTCGGGGCGATGTTGGTCGGTTATCCGTTCTTGACCACGCACACCTGGCATTTCAGCTTGCCAGTGCTGGGTGACATCCATGTTGCCAGTGCACTGTTTTTCGACATTGGCGTATACGGCGTGGTGGTCGGCTCGACGCTGTTGATCCTCACTGCTCTCGCCCACCAATCGGTGCGGGGTCACAAGACCGCATCGCTGCCCAAGTCCGTCGCCAGCAAAGGAGCCGTCTGATGGAAGAAGTCATCGCAATCGCCATCGGCGTGCTCGCCGCGTCCGGCGTCTGGCTGATCCTGCGGCCACGGACGTTCCAGGTGGTCATGGGCCTGTGCCTGCTGTCGTATGGCGTCAATCTGTTCATCTTCAGCATGGGCAGCCTGTTCATCGGCAAGGAGCCGGTGATCAAGGACGGCGTCACCCAGGATTTGCTGCACTACACCGATCCGCTGCCACAGGCACTGGTGCTGACTGCGATCGTCATCAGCTTCGCCATGACCGCGCTGTTCCTCGTCGTTCTGCTCGCCTCGCGCGGCCTGACCGGCACCGACCACGTCGACGGCCGGGAGCCTAAAGAATGATGGCGATGACTCACCTGATCGCCGCACCGATTCTGCTGCCGCTGCTGACCGCCGCCATCATGCTGATGCTCGGCGAACGGCACCGACCGCTGAAGGCGAAAATCAACCTGCTCTCCAGCGTCGTCGGTCTGTTCATCTCGGTGATGTTGCTGCAATGGACGCAGACCACCGGCGTGCCCGGTTCCATCGGCGTGTACCTGCCGGGCAACTGGCAGGCGCCGTTCGGCATTGTGCTGGTGGTCGATCGGCTGTCGGCGCTGATGCTGGTGCTGACCGGGGTCATCGGCGTCAGCGCCCTGCTCTTCGCCATGGCCCGTTGGGACGGCGCTGGTTCGAGCTTCCACGCGTTGTTCCAGATTCAATTGATGGGCCTGTACGGCGCGTTCCTGACGGCGGATCTGTTCAACCTGTTCGTGTTCTTCGAAGTGCTGCTGGCCGCGTCTTATGGCCTGCTATTGCATGGATCGGGGCGAGCGCGGGTGGCGTCGGGGCTGCATTACATCTCGATCAACCTGCTGGCCTCGTCACTGTTTCTGATTGGCGCGGCACTGATCTACGGTGTCACCGGCACGCTGAACATGGCCGATCTGGCGCTGAAGATTCCGCTGGTACCTGAGGCCGACCGTGGCTTGCTGCACGCCGGTGCGGGGATTCTCGCCGTCGCCTTCCTGGCCAAGGCCGGAATGTGGCCGCTGAACTTCTGGCTGGTGCCGGCCTACTCCTCGGCCAGTGCGCCGGTCGCGGCGATGTTCGCGATCATGACCAAGGTTGGCGTCTACACCCTGCTGCGTCTGTGGACCCTGTTGTTTTCCGGGCAGGCCGGAGCGTCGGCATTCTTCGGTGGCGACTGGCTGATCTACGGCGGCATGGCGACCATGGCCTGCGCGGCGCTGGCGATTCTGGCCGCGCAACGGCTGGAGCGCATGGCCAGCCTGAGCATTCTGGTGTCGGCCGGTATCCTGTTGTCCGCCGTAGGCTTCGCCCAGCCGAACCTGATCGGCGCGGCGCTGTTCTATCTGGTCAGCTCGACGCTGGCGTTGAGTGCACTGTTCCTGCTGGCCGAGTTGATCGAGCGTTCGCGCTCGGCCAACGAGATTCCGCTGGAAGACGAAAGCGAACTGCTACCGCGCCCGCAGGAATCCCTGCAACCGCCCAAAGGCATCAACCTCGATGACGAGCAGAAAGCTGTGGTCGGTCAGGTCATTCCGTGGACCATGGCGTTTCTCGGCCTGAGCTTCATCGCCTGCGCATTGCTGATCATCGGCATGCCGCCGCTGTCCGGTTTTATCGGCAAACTCAGCCTGATCGGCGCCTTGCTCAATCCGTTCGGGCTGGGCACTGGCGCGCCGATTTCCAACGCGGCCTGGGCGTTGCTGGTGCTGCTGATCCTCACCGGCCTCGCGTCGTTGATGGCGTTCTCGCGCCTCGGCATCCAGCGCTTCTGGACACCGGAGGAGCGCCCTTCGCCGCTGCTGCGCAAACTCGAATGCGCGCCGATCTTCCTGCTACTGGGGCTGAGCATCGTCCTGACTTTCAAGGCTGAACCCCTGCTGCGTTACACCCAGGCCACCGCCGACGCACTGAACAACCCGCAGCAGTACGTGATGGCGGTGCTCGGCACCCGTGCCGTACCGAGCCCGGAAGCCAAATCGGCGATGCTGGAGGTGCAGCCATGAAGCGTGTGTTTCCGGCACCGTTGTTGTCGCTGGCGCTGTGCGCCTTGTGGCTGACGCTGAACCTGTCGATCAGCCCGGGCAATCTGCTGCTCGGCGCGATACTGGGTTTTGCTGCACCGTTGATGATGCGCAAACTGCGTCCGAAACAGGTACGCATTCGCCGCCCCGGGACGATCCTGCGCCTGTTCTTCCTCGTCGGTCGCGACGTGGTGGTTTCCAACCTGATTGTCGCGTGGGGCGTGCTCAACGCCGGTCGTCGCCCGCTGCGCTCGGGCTTTGTCAAAGTTCCGCTGGACCTGCGCGATGCTCACGGTCTGGCGACGCTGGCGATGATCTGCACGGTGGTGCCCGGCACGGTGTGGTCGGAGCTGGCGCTGGACCGCAGCATTCTGTTGCTGCACGTCTGGGATCTGGATGATGAAGCGCAATTCATCGAGCACTTCAAGAGCACCTACGAGCGGCCGTTGATGGAGATTTTCGAATGAGCCCATTACTGTCGAACGCCATCCTGCTGACGCTGTTCCTGTTCTCGCTGGCCGTGGTGCTGACGCTGGTGCGTTTGTTCAAAGGCCCGTCGGCGCAGGATCGGGTCCTGGCGCTGGATTACCTGTACATCGTCGCGATGCTGATGATGCTGACCCTGGGCATTCGTTATTCCAGTGACACATACTTCGAAGCGGCGCTGCTGATCGCGCTGTTCGGCTTCGTCGGCTCGTTTGCCCTGGCGAAATTCCTGCTGCGTGGCGAGGTGATCGAATGAATGCTGAATTGTCTCTGTGGGTCGAGATTCCGGTGGCGATCCTGCTGGTGCTCAGCGGTCTGTTTGCCTTGATCGGTGCGATCGGATTATTGCGCATGAAGGATTTTTTCCAGCGCATGCACCCGCCGGCACTGGCTTCAACGCTGGGGGCGTGGTGTGTGGCGTTGGCGTCGATCATCTGTTTTTCGGCGCTGAAGTCCGGGCCGGTCATACATGCCTGGCTGATTCCGATTTTGCTGGCGATTACCGTACCGGTGACCACATTGCTGTTGGCGCGGGCGGCGTTGTTCCGTAAGCGCATGGCTGGGGATGATGTGCCGGCAGAAGTCAGTAGCCGGCGGACTGAAAGCGGTAGCTAGTCCAGAGCTTTCAGTATCTGGACTGGCCCCTTCGCGAGCAGGCTCGCTCCCACAGGGTTTTGGGTGAAGTCACATATCTGTGAATACCCACAATCACTGTGGGAGCGAGCCTGCTCGCGAAGGGGCCAGCCAAGTCATCACAAATTTCAGATCAGTTTCAAACCCAAGCCACCGCCAACAACCCCGCCCCCAACACCGCACACAACGGCGAATACACCCAGGTGTCGAGCCGCGCAAACCGCGAATCCTTCACCTCCTTGAAGAACCCGACCAGATTCGAATCACCAATCGCCCGGGCAAACATCAACAGCGCAATCGCGCTGATCACCCATTGCAACGCCTTGTGCGCCACCGCCGGCATGCCCCAGCCCACCCGCATACACACCAACGCCGCAATCACCAACACTGCCGCCGCCACAATCAACGTGAGCCAGCCAGACGGCTTGAACGCCGGCCGCACCGTTGCGACAAATCCGCGCACCGGCACCTGCGGCACCACCACCGCAGCCGCCCACTGCCCGCCCAGCGCCCAATACACGTGCATCAAGGCGATCACCGCAAACGTTGTCACCAGCCATTGAGCCAACACAAAGGTCATGGTTGAAATCCTTGGAAAGGGATTTGAACAAATCATCCTAGTCGGATTTTTTTCAAGTGCACGACCGATCAGCGGTACGGTAAAGTGCCGTCCCATGAAATTCTCCCGTTCCGATCGCTCACTGCTGGCCTGGATGCTCTATTGCTGCGTCCTGTTCAACGTGTTCGCCTGCAGCATCGGTCACGGACAAATGGTCGGCATGCAGCTCAACGGTATCGGTGGCCAGTTCTGTACCGTTGACCCGGCCACTCAAGCGCCGCTCGCCAGCAACCCCACCGAAGAACAACTGCCGACCCTGTCCAAGGCATTTGGCTGCCCGCTGTGCTCGGTTGGCGGCGGCATGGGCCCAGCGTTCAACTCCAGCCTCACGCTGGCGATCCTGCCCGAACAACACAGTCCGCCGCTGGCGCCCATCGTCAGCGCCGACCTCCCTGCCCGCTTCACCTGGCCTTCGGCCAACCCTCGCGCCCCACCGCTCGCCTGAGTGTCTTTGCCATTTTGATTTGTCAGCCCACTGCGCCAACGCGCGGCGTTCGCCTGTGCGCTGACTCCTAGACAAGCATTCAGGATTCAATGATGAAACAACTCACTCTGCTGGCGAGCCTGTGCGGCTGCCTGTCCGTCAACGTCTGGGCGCAATCCACCGTGGATCTGGCGCCGATCACCATCGATGGCGAGTCCGGCGCGGAACCGGGTCTGAGCCTCGACCAATCCAGCGGCATGGCCTCGCGCCTCGGCTTGAGCGTGCGCGACACACCGGCGTCGGTAGCCATCGCCAAGCGCAACGACATCGAGCGCCACGGCGCACAGAACTTCCAGGACGCTGCCAACACCCTGCCCGGGGTCAACGCCAGTGCGCCGCCGGGATTTGGCGGTTTCGTTTCCTATCGTGGCTTCACCAGCAGCCAGATCACCCAGATGTTCAACGGCATCAACGTCTCCGGCGGCCTCGCGCGGCCGGTCGATTCGTGGATTTACGACCGCGTGGAATTGGTCGGCGGCCCGTCATCGCTGATCAATGGTGCGGGCTCCGTCGGCGGCTCGCTGAACTACGTAACCAAACTGGCCACCCGCGATGAACAGGCAGTTGAAGGCAGGATCAGCTATGGCACCTCCGACACCACCGAAACCGCGTTCGGCCTCAACCATGCCCTGACCGACCCAAGCGCCGATGTGCAGCACTACGCGCGCCTCGACGTCAGCCACAACACCAGCAACGGCTACATCGACCGCCAGGAACGCGATGCCTGGAGCGTGGCGTTCTCGCTGCTCAGCGATCTCACGCCCGACCTGTCGCACACGTTGGCGCTGGAATATCAGGACGAACACGAAGACAGTCCGTACTGGGGCACGCCCGTGCTCAACCCCAAGGCCGGTGAGCTGAAGATCGATAAACACAATCGCTTCAACAACTACAACGTCGAGGACGGTCGCTACGAGCAGCGGACGATCTGGGTTCGCTCGATCATCGATTACCGGATCAACGACAGAACCACCCTGCGCAACACGCTGTATCACCTCGACAGCCAGCGCGATTACCGCAACCTCGAAACTTACCAGTACAACGCCGACAACACGGCGGTGAACCGCTCCACCGCCTATCAAGTACGCCATCAGGGCGAGCAGAACGGCAACCAGTTCGAACTGCGCCACGACAACACGCTTTTCGGTCTCGACACGACGTGGTCGGGGGGCTTCGAATACAAGGTCAACCAGACAACCAACTCGCCGCTGAACGTCAAAGGTGCCAGCACGGTCGACCCGAACAACTATCGTCCGGGGCACTTCTACGACATCCCGGGCACCAACCCCAAACTAATCAGCGACAAGACCAACGAGGTCACCACCAAGGCGCTGTTCGTGGAAAACCGGCTGGCGTTGACCGACAAGCTGTCGCTGCTCACCGGTCTGCGTTATGACGACATTGATCTCGACGTGACCAACCATCGCACTGTAACCGCCGCTAACCCCAGGCACCTCAAGCGCAGTTGGGAACCGGTCACCGGCCGCGCCGGCCTGACCTACCAATTCATTCCATCGGCCAACGTCTACGTGCAATACAGCACCGCCGCCGAGCAGCCGAACGGTACGCAGGACTTCGACGTCTCGACCGGCAAGCAGTGGGAGATTGGTAGCAAATTCGATTATCTGAATGGGCGTGGCTCGGCGACGATTGCCGCCTACACCATTGAGCGAAAGGACTTCGCGGTGACCGATCCGCTGGACCCGACCAGCAGCATTCCGGTCGGCCAGCAAACGTCAAAAGGCATCGAAATCGCCAGTTCGCTGCGGATCACCGACAAGTTATTGGCCGAAGGCAATTTCGCCTGGGTCGATGCGCAGTACGATGATTTCACCGAAAAGAATGCCGCCGGGGTGGTGGTGTCGCGCAAGGGCAACACGCCGACCAACGTGCCGGATCGAGTCGGCAATCTGTGGCTGACCTATGACTTCTCGCCGCAATGGCAAGGTGGGGTGGATGCGCGGTATGTCGCATCGGTGTACGCGGACACGGCCAACACCATGACCGTACCGTCGTACACCTTGTTCGGCAGTTTCCTCAGCTACAAGGTGGATTCGCACACCACCGTCACCGGGCGCGTGCGCAACCTGACCAATGAGGTGTATGCCGAGTTTGCGCATGTTTCGCCGGCGTATTACCTGGGGACACCGCGCACCTTTGAATTGGCGGTGCAAACGAAGTTTTAAAAGCATCGCGAGCAGGCGAAAACCTACATTTGGAATGCGCTCCCCTGTAGGAGTGAGCCTGCTCGCGATAAGGCCAGCCGCATCAACCCCTATTTCAGATCAGCCGAAACCTTCTCCGCCACATCCTTCGGCAACCAGGCCTGCCACACATCCGGATGGGCCTTCATGAACGCCACCGCAGCATCACGCGGCGCCGTGTGCTTCTCGCTCATGTCCGCCAAAGCCTTGTTCAACGGCTCGATCGGAAAGTCCACTTTGCTGAAGAACTCGGCAATCTGCGGATATTGCTTCTGGAACGGCGTAGACACGCCAATCGACAGCTTCGACGCCAGCGACCGGGTCGGTTTTGGATTGGGATTATCGGCGTCAGTCAGCGTCTTCCACGCCTCGGCATCAAACGGCGGCTCTTCCAGTTGCACCAGTTTGAACTTGCCGAGCAAAGGCGTCGGTGACCAGTAGTAAAACAACACCGGTTTGCCACGACGAATCGAAGAGCTGATTTCGGCATCCAGCGCCGCCCCCGAGCCACTGCGGAAATTGGTGTAGTCGTCCTGCAACCCATAAGCCGTCAACTTCTGCTTGTTGACCACTTCCGAAGTCCAGCCAATCGGGCTGTTGAGGAAGCGCCCCTTGCCCGGGGTTTCCGGATCCTTGAACACGTCCTTGTACTTTTTCAGATCACTGACGCTGCGCAGCTCCGGTGCCAGCGGCTTGATGCCTTTGGCCGGATCGCCCTTGATCACATACTCCGGCACCCACCAACCCTCGGTAGCGCCTTTGACGGTATCGCCCAGGCTGACGACTTTGCCTTCGGCCTCGGCCTTGACCCACACCGGACTGCGCCCGGCCCATTCTTCGCCAATGACCTGGATGTCATTGTTGGCCAGTGCGGTTTCCAAAGTAATGGTGGTGCCGGGCAAGGTGTCGGTCGGCAAACCATAGCCCTTCTCGACGATGATCCGCAGCACATCGGTAATCAGGCTGCCGCTTTCCCAGTTCAGGTCGGCAAAATGGATCGGCACCTGGGCGGCCATCACCGATGGCGCTGACGTCAGCAAACCGAACGTGGCCACGCTGGCGGCCAGTAACCGTCGAAATCCGTTCATGCATTGCACCTCGTGCTGTTCACAGCAATGGCAGGTTGGCCTGACAGAAGACCGCAAGCCTCTGAATACTCAGTCAACTGACTGTAGCCGAGGTTCCTGCTTTTTCCGGGCCGCGCTCCGGACGAGGTTATGAATCAGCCTTTTCCTGCAGGCTTTGCAGCTCGCGTCTGACCATGCTGGCGTATTCCGCTGGGCGCAATGTGTAGATCTGCGCAGCCAGCCAATTCAGCCAGGCGCCTTGCAGCTCAGCCTTGGCGGCGAACAAACGCTGGGCCTCCTCGCGTGCAGTGTCGAGGTTCTGCGCATGGAAATCCGCGCGGCTCACTCGCTGGCCTTGAACGTCACCAGTTCGCCCTTGCGCCACTTGGCGGCTTTGGCGGTCACGGCTTTCAGGGTTTTGGTCAGGCCTTCCTGCAACTGCTGGTGAGCAGCGAACACGGTCACCACGCTGTGGCCTTCCTTGAACAGGATCGCATGCCCGTCAGCGGTCTCGACGAAAGCGTAATCGCCCAGTCCATAAACCGTGAGTTTGATTTCGCGAAAGCGGATATCCATCTTGCCGCCTTCGCGGCTGGGCAAGACCGATGCACTGAAATGATCGCCGACCTTGAGCTTGAGCCCCGGCTTGTCATCAACCACCAAAGCGCTTTCGGTGTCGATCTCGGCCACGTAAATGCCTTCGGCGTTCTGCTCGGTGATGTAAACAAAACGCGACTGGAACAGCTTGACCAGCTTTGCACGCAAATCACCCAACACGAACAAAGCATGCATATCGAGATTACTGACTGCCAAAGAAACACCCCCACATCTGAAAGAACCGCACACGGAAAACGCGCACGGCAAAAAAACGGCCAGGCCGATGTCACTGCCAAATAAATCAATAAAGCCCGAATCGAGCAGAGTGCTCATTCAACACGAGGCTGGTAAGACTACTGGATTGTCACTCGCGAAACTCATCCCGAAGTCGCCAAAGCTTGAAGGAAAAATCCTCACCGTTGGCAAGAGCAGTCTGACTACGAACTTTAGGGAAAATTCTCACGAAAAAAAGCACTTTTCCGACATATCGCTGGCGAAAAATTGCTTTAGATAAGCCCTGTCGCCAACGGGTACTGGCGATTCTAGAGCAGCGATGCTCATTCCGACTACCCGCAACGGCCTGTAAATATCGGCCAACTGATGAAAAGGACTTCATATGTGCACCCTGACTCACTTTGCCATGACCCCTGACGCCCGGAACGAATTGCCGCTGATACTGCGCACCACCGTTATCAACGACCATTACCCGCGTTTCCAGGTCGTACCCGCCGGCAACGCCTTCTTCCATATAAAAGAAACATTGAGCGGCCGTGTAAGAGGTTTCCGCGAAGATCACAACGAAGCGTGCGCCCTCGCCCGCTCCCTTGAATCGAAGATCGAACTCCTGGCGAGCGGCTGCCTCAGATAAAGAGAGCGATCGACCGCGCCGTACCGGCGCCCATTGAAGGAGTACATGATGGAACTGCCAGCATACGATCTGAAAACCCTGTTCGATCAACTGGGGTTGCCTTCAGAAGGCACAGCAATCGACGATTTCATCGAGGCGCATCCATTGGATGCCAACACCAAACTGATCGACGCCGATTTCTGGTCACCGCAACAGGCGCAACTACTCAAGGAATGGCTCAGAGCCGACGGTGAAGAAGCGCCAATGGTCGACGAACTGAATGTCCGCCTGCACCGAGGCAAGTAATCCAGGATCAGTGAAGGCTGTCACATGGCTCGACGTGCAACTGTGCGAGCCACGCAGCCTTGCACTCCTCGGCCTCGTCGCGGCTGGCAAACGCAGTGCCGCGACGCTCGCCATTGAGCAAAACCACCCAGCAGACGCTGCGACCCATTGCGCGCAAACCGGCCGGCACGCCACTGCCGATCATCACCGCGACATCAACTCTGCACTGCATGCAGCCCTCCCGAAATCATTAGCACCCTAACTAAGCGGTCAGATTAATGGTTTCTAGCGGGCGGAAACAGCAAGCTCCGTGCACAGATTCATTGCATCAGAAGTAACAATCCCTCAACGCGGCTTTTCCGGCTTATAGCCCAGACGCAATCCCCCCCAGTGCCGGCCCTTGATCATGATCGGCACCGACAGATCATGCATCAGCTCACCGGTGTCGCGGGTGTAGGTCTGCAACAACACCGGTTGCTGATGGCTGCCACAGCGAATTCCCGTGCGGTCGGCAAACTTGCGTTTGGTGCGATTGTTCACCGCGTCGACCTGCGCATCGCCGGTCAACGGCTGACTGAACAGCTGATTGTGCGTCGGCACATAACCCTGCTGCGTGCAGGCGATGGCGAACACCAGCCCCTCGTGACGCGGCAACAATGGCTCCTGAATCGCCGGCAGCACTTGATCGGTGTAACGGTCGAAACGGGTTTGAAACCTCGCCGGTTGTGTATTCGGGATCGGCTGATACTGACGATCAAACAGGTCTTCGAGGCTGATCCGGCCCTGCTCGACATCCGCCTCGAACCGCGCAGCAATCTGACTCGCGCCTTCACGGGCCAGATCGTAGATGCGCTGGTGATAGTCATCCAGCCCGACTTCGGCCAGGCGCTCGCTGATGGTTTCCGCCTGCCCTTCCATTTGCACGGCGGCTTCAGCGAGGCGGCGAGTCTGTTGATCGCTGATCGCCAAGTCGCTGCATTTGCTCGATAGCCTTGAACAGGCTGTCGAGTTGCTCGCGATTGGTTTCCGCACCTTGGGCGATTTCACCGACCTGAGTTTCCACCCCGGCAGCCAATCGCGCGATGTTCTCCAGATGCTGACCGGTGTGCTTGACCTGTTCGACACCGGTCTGCAGATCGCTGGACAGTTCGCGAATCTGCTCCACCACCTGCGCGGTGCGCTGCTGAATGTCGGCGACCATCTCACCGACCTCGCCGGTGGCCGACGCCGTGCGCGCCGCCAATCCACGCACCTCATCCGCCACCACGGCGAAACCGCGACCATGCTCACCGGCCCGCGCTGCTTCGATTGCCGCGTTCAATGCGAGCAGATTGGTTTGACTGGCAATCGACTGAATCACGAGCGTCACGCGCTGAATATCATCGCTGCGCACACTCAAGGCTTCGATCAATTCACGGCTGGCATTGGCACGCTGACTGAGCTGATGCATGCGCGAGATCGAATCCACCAGTTCCGTGCGCCCCGCCGCGCTGCTGTGATGCGCCTGACTGGCCGCCTCAAGCGCGGTACGGCTGAGCTGCGAAGTCGCGTGTTCGGTGGCGATCATCACCTCGGCATTGCTGACGATCTGCGCCGCCGCATCGAGTTGCGATTCGAGTTTGCTCGCCAGTTCCTTGACCGAGAATGCCACGCCAGCCGCCGACAAAGCGTTATGACTGGTGGTGTAGGAAAGGTCGCGGGTCAGGTCGGACATTGCGCTGCCGGTATCGGCAGGCTGGGCATCGGGGATAGCGCGGGAGCGCAGGCGCGGCAGCCAGACAATCAGCACCGCCAGCGGCATGCCAATGTACAGCGACCATTCGGCCAGGCTCATGCCGGCCAACAACAGCATCAGGGCGATACTCTGCAAGGTCGGTGCGATCCAGCGGTTTTTCGGCAAAAGCACTGGTGCAGGCAAAGCCCCAACCAGAGATCCATCTCTCGTCATATCAACACCCCACGCTTGTTCTCATTGTTGTGACTGCATTAAACGCCACTACAACGCCATTATCCATGGTCCGTTAGTCGTGGGGTCTGTGGCAGGTCAATGGAATCGCGCGGAAATAGTGCGGACGATAAAAAGCTTCGCGGGCAAGCCCGGCTCCCACAGGTTCGGTGTTGAACCTTATGGGGCGGACTTGCCCGCGATCACAGCGCCGGAAAAATCAGGCCTGTCGCTGGTGCTTGTCGATCTGCTCGTGACGCTCTTGAGCTTCGATGCAGTACTTGGTGGTCGGGCTGATCAGCAGGCGTTTCAGGCCAATGGCCTCGCCGCTGTCATCGCACCAGCCAAAGCTGTCTTCCTTGATGCGCTCAAGGGCTTGTTCCAGTTGCGGCAGCATGCGCTGGTCGCGATCGATCGCGTTCACCAGCCAAGTGCGCTCTTCTTCAACCGAAGCCGCGTCCGCCGGGTCAGCCGGGGTGTCCAGGCTTTCGATGGCGATACGATTTTGCTCAATGCGCTCGTGGGTTTCGACTTTCATGTTCTGCAACAGCTCAGTGAAGAAAGCGTGCTGCTCGGCATTCATGTAGTCATCTGCCGGCATGGCCAGCAACTTGTCCTTTGTCATTGATATCTCTATAAAAAAACGTGCATTAAGGCGAATTAGGGAGCGTTTCGGCGCACCGCGTGCGGTCGGCGAAAAGGCATCGTTTATTGCAAATGCCACCCGGCACTCAATTTACGAGGGGCGGCAGTCTAAGGCCCGAATGAGGCCTCAGCAACTGTAAATACAGGGAATTTGTCCGACAACGCCGGGAAACTGCTCTGACACAGCGTTTACACGGCCATCGGAGTGCGTTTATAGCAAGAAATTCAGTCGAGCGGCTGTATATAGAAGACAAACGGCTAACCGCGCAGCGTTCAGACGCGATTTTTTACCACGCACTGCATCGTTTCAGCAAAGCAGACCTGCAAAAGCCCCCCTACTATCAGGCCCACCGTGTGATCAACCAGAATGAAGGATGACCTATGCCCCGCCCCGATCTGCCGGCCACCGACGAGGTTTCACTCGCCAGCCCCCCGATCAATGCCGAGCGCCTGTTGCAACTGATCACCGACGAATACGATGCCCTGCCGCGCCAGCTCAAACGCATCGCCAGCTACATCAGCCAGCAGAGCGACCGGATCATGGTCGACCGCATCAGCGACATCGCCCGCGAGTGCGAAGTCCACCCGTCCGCCATCGTGCGCTTCTCGCAACGCTTTGGTTTCAGCGGCTTCAGCGAAATGCAGGCACTGTTCCGCAGCGCCTACACCCACAAAGCCTCGCCGGTGCAAAACTACCAGCAACGCATCCGCAGCATGATCGCCAACCAGTCGCAGCAAGCCAGCGCCGGCGACCTCGCCCGCGAATGCATCGACGCCACCCGCTCCGGCATCGAACGCCTGGGCCGTGAACTCGACGACACCGCGTTCGAAAAAGCCGTCGACCTGATCGTCAACGCCGACAACATCTATGTCGTCGGCGCGCGCCGCTCCTTCGCCGTCGCCGACTACCTCGTTTACAACTTGCAACACACTCAGAAAAAAATTCACCTGGTTTCCGGGCTGGGCGGCAGCTATCGCGAGCAAATGCGCAGCGTGCGCGCCAACGATCTGGTCATCGCCATCAGCTTCGTACCCTACGCCAAGGAAACCCAACACTGCCTGCGCTTCGCCCGCCAGCAACAAGCCAACACCCTGATCCTCACCGACAGCCACCTCTCGCCGCTGGCAAAACTTGCCAACAGCGTATTGCTGGTCAACGAAGGCAGCGCACTCGCCTTTCGTTCGCTGAGCGCGACGCTGTGTTTGTGCCAAGCCTTGTTTGTTGCGGTGGCCTATCGGCTGGAACTGAATGTCGATGAGATTCACGAACAACCCGGCTTCGACGACTGACAATTGCCTCAACGTCGGCTAGGTTATGCCTTCCCACCGGCTTGACTTGAATTAAACGGCAAACTGGAGGCCAAGTACGTCCTCCGCATGGCGATCTCCGCCAAATGCCTGGACACCCACCACAGAAACCAGCAGGCGCGGATTGAGCTGATGGTCAGATCGGCAGTCAGGAGAAGCGCTCCGGTAATTGATGAGTGCAACGATTAAGGATTGTCAGCTGCGCAAAATCGATAACGTCCTCACCCACCAGCCAATGCCGTCCCGGGAAGCTGTATTTGACTGGTTTCGAATTGTCACCATGGCCGATGTGCTGAACATTCACGACTTTGCCCGCAAAATTGGCAAATGCATGAGGAAAGGTGTCTAGAGTGGCGTCTGGCGCCTCGAAAAACCTGGCATCGAAACCAGCGAAAGAGATTGTCCGAAGAGCAAGATCAACAACCTTGATCAAGCCCGTTGCGGTGATGACGCGTACTCGGTCTGTCACGGTGTTCTCGGCGTCGTAATCAGGCAGACAAACCGTACACGTTCCAATTTTCAGTTTGTTTTCCTCTAACGTTACATCGATGTTTCCCAGTGAAGTAGCGTCAAACTCCCAAGTCGATGTCTGACTGTTTTCCGTGTCAGTCCGAGTGCCTGATGTTGCGATTTCCAATGAAGCACCTGCCACGAGGTGAACCAAATATACAAAGCCCGACCCTGTAAAACTGGCGGTTGGTACTTGCCGATAAAATTTGACGCAGCATGGCCCGTCCAGTAAATAGCTATCGATCTCGCCAAGTGTGTTTCTGTTTAGATTTGTCATTGTATTGCTCCGATGATTTGCCATTGGGCTATTTGAAAAGAGGCATCCCACCTGATCTGCGAGTAAAACCAGCAGCGTCGACGCCCTCACGAGATCAGGTGTTTTCACGGAATAATTATTGGCAAACGGATTTCATCAGGTGCGGTACATATATATGCCGCCTCGAAAACTACTGCGCATGGGGTACCGGATCATCACCCCCCACAGCGTCCAGCCACCGTAATATTTGTGCCTGGCCATGTTTTGTCGCGGGTGGACTGTTTGCTGGCAGAAAGTCGATGAGATGCGCGAACAACCCGGCTTCGACGACTGACAATTGCCTCAACGTCAGCTAGGTTATGCCTTCCCACCGGTTTGACTTGAAGGAACGCGTCATGAAACTGATCGGCATGCTGGACTCCCCTTACGTGCGCCGCGTGGCGATCTCCGCCAAACGCCTTGGCATCGACCTCGAACACGAGTCGGTCTCGGTGTTCCGCCACTTCGAGCAATTCCAGCAGATCAACCCGGTGGTCAAAGCCCCCACACTGATCCTCGACGACGGCGTGGTCCTGATGGACTCGACCCTCATCCTCGATTACCTCGAAGCCAGTTCCGGAAAAAGCCTGCTGCCGAGCGATCTCAAACAACGCGCCCAAGCCCTACGCCTGATCGGCCTCAGCCTCGCCGCTAGCGAAAAAGCCGTGCAGCTCTACTACGAACGCAACCTGCGCCCGGCCGACATTCAATACCAACCGTGGGTCGAACGCGTCGAAGGCCAACTCGCCGCCGCCTTCACCGCCCTCGAGCAAGAACTGGAAAAAACCGGCCTGCCCACCGACGGCACCCTCACCCAAGCCGGCATCAGCCTCGCCGTCGCCTGGAGCTTCACCGACCTCGTCGTCCCCGACCAGATCGACACCCGCCGCTACCCCCACATCGCCCAATACACCGCCTACGCCGAAACCCTCGAAGCGTTCGTCAGCACCCCGATGACCTGACCATGAGCACCACCGACACCGCCGCCCCGGCGTTAAAGGAAATCTTCAACGCCGAGCGCTTGCAACACATCGCCAGCGAAATGAGCGCCGTGTACCCGGCGTTCAAGGCCAAGGCATTTCTCAAACATGCCCAGGACGGACTCGCTGAATTATCAGTGATGCAACGCATGGCGCGTGTCAGTGAAAGCCTGCATGCCGTGTTGCCGCTGGATTACCAAGATTCCCTAGAAGTGCTTTACGAACTCGCGCCAAGGCTGAACAGCGGATTCGTCAGCATGTGTTTGCCGCACTACGTCGCGAGCTACGGCGGGCATGCGTTCGACACCTCCATGGACGCCCTGAAGTACTTCACCACCTTCGGCTCCTCCGAATTCGCCATCCGCCACTTTTTGCGCAGCGACCTCGAACGGTCGTTAGAGTTGATGCACGACTGGACCCGAGACGAAAACCACCACGTTCGACGCCTCGCCAGCGAAGGCAGCCGCCCTCGCCTGCCCTGGTCGTTTCGGTTGGACGCGGTGCAGGCGGATCCACACTTAGCGGCCGGGATACTGGATCGGTTGAAGGCGGATGAGAGTTTGTACGTGCGCAAGTCCGTGGCGAATCATTTGAATGATGTGACAAAGGTGCATCCGGAGTGGGTGCTGGACACGATTGAAGGTTGGTCGCTGGAGAACAAGCACGCGGCGTGGGTTGCGAAGCATGCGTTGCGGAGTTTGATTAAGCAGGGGGATTTGCGGGCGCTGACGGTGATTGGTGCCGGGGCGAAGGCTGAGGTTGAGTTGTTGGATGTGCGGGTTGAGCCGGCGGTGGTGAGGTTGGGGGAAGCGATTACGTTGTCGTTTGTGGTGAAGTCGACGGTGGCGCATGAGCAGCGGTTGGTAATTGAGTATGCGATTGACTATGTGAAGGCGAATGGCGGGGTTTCGGGGAAGGTTTTTAAGTTGAAGACGTTGGATTTGGTGGGGTTTGGGAGTGTGGTTGTGGGGAGGCGGTAGGTGATTAGGGATTTTACGACGCGGAAGCATCACTCAGGTCCGCATACCGTACACGTCACGATAAATGGAAAGGTATTAGACTCCTGCAAGTTTGAACTTCGCACCTAATGAATTCCACAATCAAAAAAGTCACCCCAAAAAACCAAGCGATTAAGAATCTTACAATTGAAAATCGGGGAAAATCATACACTCATGAATTTTGATAAAATTTGGTCGACTGAGGCCTCTGAATACGAGCCAGAATCCATTAGCGATTCTCATCTAAGGCTAAAAAAATTCAACCTTTTAATAGGTCCAAATAACAGCGGGAAAAGTCGTCTACTAAGAAAGCTATTCTCAACCCCCCTTGAAAAAATACACGTCGGAATGGATCAAAGCTTCCGTCAAGCTGCTGATAGTTTGGGCGAAATTTTCAAAGCAATTAGAGCCAACCCGCGATTTGGCACGACGATCTATACACAACTACTCGACATTTACGATGGTAAATGCACACCAATTTCTCATATCAAAGAACAAGTTTCCAGTTTTGTTAGCAGCGTATCGCAAGCGTCTGATCCTAATAGAGACCTACACGGTGGTGACCTTGGTTCCTATCACAAGATCAGAAACATAGGAACAAAAGAAAACCCTCATGAGAAGCTAGCAAATCTTACAGCCCTCACCAATACGCTCAGCAACTTAAAAAGGCATTACATACCAATACTCCGTGGAATGCGACCACTCAGTAGAGAAGCCGACTTATTATTAGAGCGCACAATAAAAGACTACTGTCCAAACTGCAAAAGGGACGAAACAAATATCGTTACTGGATTCGGCCTCTATGATTTACTTGTAAGAAATCTACTGGGGCAGCCAGAGGACAGATCTAAGATCAGAGAATATGAAAAAATATTAGGCGAAGAGTTTTTTGGCGGCGCGGAAATCACACTCATCCCAGAGTATGAAAAAGACACAGTCTCGGTAAAAATCGGCGAAGACGATCAGTTTCCTATATATAATTTAGGAGACGGACTTCAACAAGTAATAATCATAACCTCGGTCGCGTTTCTCGAGAGAGATTTCTCTCTGTTCTTCATTGAGGAGCCAGAAGCATGCTTGCACCCTGGCCTTCTAAGAAGGCTAGCTCTCTTTCTTGTGAACCACACACCACACCAATATATATCTACCACGCACTCAAATCACCTGCTTGATCTCGCCGAAACTCACAAAGAAGTTCTAATCCATAGAGTTTCAAAAACAAAGTTTGACAATGAAAAACCGTTCGAAATACATGAGTGCACACGAGACCAACAGCTACTGAATGACTTGGGTGTACTTGCATCTTCTGTATATCTAGCCAACTCAACAATTTGGGTAGAAGGAATAACCGATCGACTTTACCTCAAAGCTTTTATGAAAAAGTATTTGTTTTCTCTTCAGGAGAGTGACCTAACAAAAAAATATGAAGGCTACCTTGAAAATTTTCACTATGCATTCGTTGAATACCAAGGAGGAACTCTTGGGCACTGGGGATTCGACGACAATGAAATCGCAGAACGCTTAAGCGCGTCTCACGTATGCACCACCGCGTTACTGGTAGCAGATGGAGATATTTTGGACAAAGGTGACAGAGCAGCAACGTTATCTTCAGAGTTAGGAGATAGATTACATATACTTCCTTGCAAAGAAATCGAAAACATTTTACCAATTGAAGTTATCAGACTTACATCAAAAAGAATTTTTTCGAGAAAACAGAGCAAGACCACCTCAGAGTTGTCCGAAACCGATTTGGACAAGATCAGAACCAGAAGCCTAGAAAACTCAAAAACAGGCATCGGCTATCATTTGGATAGATGCCTTGGCTTAGCAGGAAAAGGAAAAAATGCCCGGAGAGTATTTGCCGACGAAAGTGGCACAATTAACGAAAAAGTGAAATTCTGCAGAGAAGCCATCGATGTAATGTCCGAGGCAGACTGGGAACTTAACGAGCCAATAAAGACCCTTTGCTCGTTAATATTCTCGCACATAGAAAAGCATAACTAAAAAATGGAGAAACCCTAAAGTTACAAATGCACATAGAACCAGAACCAGAACCGGAATTTATGATACACCTCATCACTCAGATGCTTTTTGTGGTTACCAAGTCATCTTATCCAGAGAGCGTGCGTTATGGTCGGATGCCATGCCTGGATTAAATTCTTGCGCGCTTGATGAAACTATAACACCTAATCACGCAGCCTTTTCACTCCTCCAACCTAGTGTTTTCTGAAAGAGAAGACACAAAGAAAACACTTTACACTTCACTTCCAACAACACTAAAAATATCAATAAATCACAGAACGCCCTATAAGCAACTTATGATCTCGGCCAACTCTTCAGAAGAAATCACTTTGCGACAGTACTCATATCTCTCGGAACCAGAAAGTGGACCAATCACTAATGGCGACTTCGAAGAGACGTCATTTGTTATAAGAACAGTAACAGTTATACCAGCTCCCACCGCCTTGGTTTCATGCAACTGTCCTGCGCACATGGAATACCGCTCACCTGCAGAAAACCTAAAACTCCCGCCCTCTATGATATTTATATTTTCATTCCTCTTAATAAGAATAGAACTTTCCCCTAAGTAACTAGCATCATAAACAGAGTGCGCCCTACCCCCCTCATCAACATATAAAAGCTTATTAATTACCTCTCCAGACAAGACCCAGCTCGTAAAATCAAATACGTGATCATGGATCGCAACACCTTCGCCCTGACTAACACCCTCCCAAAAAGGCCATATATGGAGTCGTGCTTTCCTATGCCCCTCTATAAAGATAGCGCATGAAATAAACCCCAAGGGGTGAGCACGAAACTCAAGCCCGCGCCCCTGACACATCTCCAATATACTTACAGCGCTTACCGCCCCTAAATCAAGAGCCACTTGCAAGTCGCTAATATTCTCAATTTCAGCTAAATTAATATGGGTCCAATGGGGCATTGACCGCACTCCTAATTACCTCAAGATCCAAATTCCCGTTTTCGATTACGCAACCTAACCTTGAACACTCAATGATCTCCTTTAGCTTCTCCATAGTAACCTCCCCTTGGAATTCGACTCTACCGCAACACTTAAACTCCTCAGCCTGGCGTTCAACTAGGCGCACATCATCCTTATAAGAATCATAAAAATAAGTGCCAGCGTCAGCTCTGAGAGCACACGCTTCTTTTTCTTCCTTTGTGACCATTACGTATTTATCTGAAATATCAAGCCGAAACGCAGAAAAAGAGCTAACAAAAAACAACTTAATCCCGAGTAATGGCTCGGTCGACTGATATTTAAAGGCAGAAAGTGCAGTAGATATAATTTCCTCTTGAACGACCCGGCAGCTCCAAGGCTTACCTGTTCTCCCTGACTTTAGACTTTTCCGGTATGTTGCATATTTGGTGCAAAGCTCGACACTTCTTGGATCTAAGAGATACACCGCTATATCGCGACCTATCCCATCATTTCTTGCTGCCTCTGCCAACTTTGGAAAGGTGGTTGCTCTCGTATATCGGCCACAAGCCCCTTTATATATCCAAAACTTGCTTGTCGAAGTAGCGTCTTTCAACAAACGCCCGATTTGTTTTGGCTCTACAATCTCTATGACAGATCGTTTCACAATTTCAGGCCGCAGCCAGAACACAAACCTCCCTATAAACACAGTTACAATTATTGACGTCACTAAATTATCAAGTAACGATATGATCACAGCCTGAGCGCTTGGCGATGATACCGCATTAAGACCCGGCATTAAAAACCGTAGAAGCATTGCAACTATGAGAACCAAAAAAAGGACAATATAAAAAGTTTGTCTATAATGTTTTTTAGATAGAATCTCATCCATATTTTACACCCACATACGTATGTTTTTTATCGACTGGCGTTGTGAAGAGCACTCATCCACGTCAATTTCGCTGGGATAATATTGCGAATCGATAAAAAAGAATACTGCTTACACTGCAGTGACGTTGAGAAATACCAAAAGACTCGTCTTATCCGTCACGCCTAGGCCCTGTCCGCGCTATAGCTAGCGTATTGCTCGGAAAGCACCGTACAGAAAAACGCATGATTCCCTTCATGGGACAGTTCCTTACCAACTTCCATACGGAATGCCGTACTTATCGATGTACTTCCTCGCCTTTTCACTCATGGGATAAGCGTACTGACAACCGTTCTTGCCCAACTCCGGCCCCAACGGCTCCAATTCGGCTTGTGCGCGGGCTATTTTAATTGGGCGTCGACATGGGTCTCTGACCCATACCTGCACCACGCCGCCAGGCGCGAGTCCCAAATAGACAGACGCCATGAAGCGTGCTTTTTTCTCGGGGGTATATGGGCAGCGCTGATGGGTCGATGTGAGCATCACCCGCCTTGCTTCCTCTGGTATATCGACCCAAGCCCGATAGGTTTTCTGTTCTGGTATCGATTGCCAGCGGACAAAGATCCGCTTGGGCATACCCGCTCCAATAACCGGTTTGCCTGTGCCACCAACACCAATCCAACCGCGCGCAGATTCTATGTCGTCATTTGGCTCTGCACCACTGGCGTTCCCTCCTCCGGCTCTCAAAAAGGTTTTACCGTCAATGTCTTCCACAGAGCTGTCTTCAACCCACACGTTCATGAAATTGGGCTTGATAAAAGCCAGCTCCCACCAAGGGTATTTGGGATCGTTTTCCCCCGAGTTGGAGCTTGTGACGTGACAACCGGTGAAGATCAAAACGGCCAAGAGGGTTACGAACATTCTCATTGCCAAAGCGCTCCACTATTCAGTTCCCGCGACTACCAACTTCCGTACGGAATGCCGAATTTCTCAAAGTAACGTTTTGACTTTTCGCTGACGGGATACGCATAGCGCCCTTGGTTCTTGCCTTGACTAGGCCCTAGCGGTTCGATCTCCGCTTGTGCTCTGGCGACTTTGACAGGATGGTGGCATGAGTCCCTGACCCAGACTTGCACGACACCACCGGGAGCCAGGCCCAAGTAGATAGACGCGTTATAACGCCCCTCTTGTTCAGGTGTTTTTGCGCAGCGCTGGTTGACGGACTCAAGCATGAGTTGTCTGGCTTGCTCTGGAATGTCCACCCATACCTTATACGTTTGCGGTTCAACAATGGATTGCCAGCGGACATAGATACGTTTGGGAAGATCAGCACAAACAACCGCTTTTCCTGTGCTTCCCACGCCGTGCCAACCACGGGCAGAGTCAGTGCCGTCTTCCGGTTGACCGCCCGAGGCGGATCCTCCGCCAGTGCGCAAGAAGGTCTCCCCCTTGATGTCTTCTACTGCGGTGTCCTCGACCCAAACCTTCATGTAATGAGGCTCGGTGAACGCGAGCTCCCACCATGGAGACCTAGGATCATTTTTTGTGGACAGCGGATCGGCGTGACAGCCGGTCATGAGGATTGCACAAAGCAGGCTTACAAGAAATTTCATCAAAAAAGCGTCCAATCGGGTACGTGAGGATGTTGTACGCGTATGCCGTCAGGTGTGGGGGCGTTGATGTACACCGCTCTCACACCGCTTCCATCTCTCCTGCCCAGTGGATGGTTCCAGTTTGCGGAAGTGTGAATGTACTTGAGTTTGAGCATTCGCTCCTCGTCTAGCGTAATGCTGTAGTCACCAGCGACAAATCGATCACACATAGCCTGAAGTTCTGATGGCAGTGCCAGATCAGGCGTGTCTGAAATATCGTTGAAACGAACGCCTTTATCTTTCGCCAGTTTGTGCATCACCCGCAGATAAACTCTCGACAACAGGCCACTAACCGGACGCTTGAGCTGTACAGCAGCGTAGACGTGTTTGACACGCGGGCTCATCCGATCCTGCGGACTGTTCGGCATTTGAAGCGCAGGCGGCGTTACGATTTCCAGCATCTCAGAAGGCCAGCCATTCGCTATCCACTGATTTCTTACGATCACCGCGTCGCGGTAAATCGAAGTGGTGAGCACATCAGTTTGGAGAGGGACTTCTAGTGCCTGCATAGGACTGACAAGCACGCACTCCTCCGCTTCATCGAGGTAACTACCTCCGATATCAGAGTGAACACCTGGCAACGTGATCTCCAGATGAGCGGGCTTTACACGGCTCAGAGCGAAGTTACCTCGGCATTCATCCCGCGCGACCAAGTGAACGACGTCGGTAAAAAAACGCCGGTCCAGGTAAAGTTTGATGCCCGTTGCAACAGGACTTTTCACGTTGCCGAAATTGGACCAACCAGCAATCGACGGAACTGTATCGAATAGCCCGATAAAGCCCATTCTGATGTCGCCATTGTATTGCTCATTGAAGGTCTTGCTGAACGCTTCAGAATTGCTTCGCAGGACTTCACCTAAGGGGCCTTGCTTGCCCCGCACCACCTCATTGGAAAAGTGTCGAGCGGCAGCTGCACCACGGCTGAATCCAAATGTGTCGAAGGTCAGCGAAGTAACCTCACTACCTGGGTTATCGTCCAAGAGCTCTTTGATACGCAATTTAATCGATGCAAACGAAGACTGAACTCTACCTGCAACTCCAGTATCACCTCGTCCGGTGCAACCTCCGAGGGAGCTGTCTTTCTTACCAGCGCTGGTGCCAATTCCATCGACATAAATCATACGGAAAGCTTGCTTTCGGAGCCCTTCACCTTCGGCCCCCTCTGGGGCGTCATAGAGCTCACTTAGTTTTTTAACATTGGTGAGTCCCGCGCCATAGCTGCTGTCGGGATCACTCATGTAAGGCTGGCAACTCGCAGGAATATCCTGAGGCGCAATCGGATGCTGCGCCCCACACAGCAATCCTGCCGCCGTGTTATTCGCATTATTCCCAGTGCCATCAAAGAAAACCCCAATCCTCAACGCGATGCCGATTTTCTCAGGTTCGCGCGCAGGTTCTTTCTCGTGCTTCTCATATTCCGCCCAGCGCTGGGCGTGAATATCGACGGGTTTGGCTTCTTCGTAACGATAATTTTTCGGGGGGTTGGGTACGTAGCCACTCATCCGTGATTCCTGGTTCTGATCCTTGAGAACGGCCCGAAGGGTGACAGCCGGGGCTGGGGGGCGCAAGCCGTGGCCGAGTGCCAGCCAAGGTGTGGCAGCGGGGTTCGACGAGGGTTTCCCCTCGTCGGGGTGGGAGTTAGCTGGCGATTTCGACGTTATCCAGCGCTTGGTTGACGGCGATTTCGCCGAGCATCACGACTTGGGCGATGCCCAGTGCGGTTTTGCGGTGCGGGGTGTCGAGCATGGCGGCGAAGTTGAGGAGCATTTCGCTGGCGGAGCCGAGGGTTTCGCTGGCGTTGGCGAGCAAGGATTCGCTGTTGTACTTGGGGTTGGCGAGGTACATGCGTTCGGGTTGTTGGGTGCTGGCCATGATTTGGCTGGCGGGTTTGAGGTAATGGTCGAGGGCGCGTTCGGCGGCTTCGTGGAATCGCTGGGAGTCGGGGGATTCGTAGGGGGATGTGGGGTCGGTTTCTGGTGGGTTGGGTGTTGGTTTGATCATGGTGAAACTCCTAGTTAATAAAAAGGAGCCTTCACATTCGCTACCAAACGAAGGTGGCGGCCATACGCGGGTTGGTAGACCGGTAACTAGGACCCGGCACACCCGAAGGTGTCCTGCGCATGGCCACCATTGAGCAGAGACCTGATGAGGTCTGCGAACGGTTCGCGATGCGACTAGTTATGGCGGGCTACCAAACCCGATCACTGTTTTTCAGCGACCGACAGACGATAGAACCCGAGACCTAGACGCACAAGCCGGCGGATTCTGGCTTAGTCGTAGGTAACGGCGCAAGGCGTTGTAGGGTTTAGGTGGTTACTTGAGGCTTGGTTTAAACAGTGGTGGTTTTACTGTTTATTTCGGTCAGTGGTTGATGGGGTGATTGGGTGGGCGTCTTCGCGAGCAGGCTCGCTCCCACAGGGGGTTTGTGGTTGGCGTGAGACTTGCGGTGGCTGAGCTGGCGTTATCGCGAGCAGGCTCACTCCTACAGGGGATTGAGTCTGGCTTGGGATTTGGGGTGATTGGGCTGGCGTCTTCGCGAGCAGGCTCGCTCCCACAGGTTTTGTGTTGGGCTTCTGGGTTCGCGGCGGCCGGGCTGGGGTCTTCGTGGGCAAGCCCGGCTCCCACAGGGATTGGGGAATGGTTAGGGTCGGTGGCATGTCATGTTGATGAGGGCGGATCGTCCACCATTCGGCGCCGGGCGCTCTTCGATGGAGAACGGCACGAAGCCAAGTTTCGGGTAGAGCAGCAGGCCTGCGGTGTTTTCATTGAAGCAAGACAGTTGCACTTCCTTGGCCTGGTATTTTTCGAAGCCCAGCGCGGTCATGGTCTCGACGATGTATCGCGCAACACCCTGGCCACGGGCGTAGGGCGCGACGATGACGTTGCCGATGCAGCAGATGCCGTCGTGCTCAGCGCGGTAGAAGTTGGCGAAGCCGACGAACTCGCCGTTGGCCAGAAAAGCCGTGGAGTCGAAGCGCTGGCTGATTGCGCTGTGCATCTGCTCTTCCGTTAGCGGGAAGTTTGCTTTCGGGAACATGAAGAACAGCTCTTGTTCACCTTGGGGAAAGCTGCAGAGGGTGTTGACGTCGTCGGCCGTCACTGGCCGGTGGGTGAAGTTCATCGCTGCCCTGCCCTCACTTTTTACCCGCCAGATGATGCGCAACCAAGGCGTTGGCATGACCGTGGCCCATGCCGTGTTCCTCCTTGAGCCACGCCACCAGTTCCATGTGTTTCTTGTCGCTGATGCCGGCGAGCAGGCTCAGCCAGTGATCGATGGGCTGGCCGTATTTTTTCTCGATGGAGGGGAAGTACGACGCCGGGCCTTTTACCTTGTTGTCTTCGCTCATGCTGCAAGCTCCCTGTGGTCACGACGGAGGGTCGGCGGACGCTCCTTGTCGGCAGGTCATAGAGTGGACGCGAAGTGCGGTTCCGGCAACTGCCCCGCTCTGCCACGCACCACAAAAAACTGTGGGAGCGAGCCTGCTCGCGAAGGGGCCGTGTCAGCCAACATCATCAGACGCTGACACACCGCTTTCGCGAGCAGGCTCGCTCCCACAGGGGTTGTAGTGGATCAGGGTTATTCCGTGCGGCCCGGCAGCATCCGCACGAGGGTGTTATCCCGCACCCAATAATGGTGGAACAACCCCGCCAGCGCGTGCAGCCCGATCAGCCAGTAACCGGTGCTGCCAATCAGTTCATGCCAGTACTTCAGTTGTTTGCCGAAGTCCGGGTCGATGGCCACGGGTGCCGGGACGTGGAAGCCGAAGTACGGGAACGGTTTGTCGGCGGCGGCGAGCATTAGCCAGGCGAGGATTGGGGTGGCGATCATCAGGCCGTACAGCGCCAGGTGTGTCAGGTGCGCGATGCCGGTCTGCCACGCGGGTGGTTTGGGGGAGATCGGCGGGCGTGGGCTGAGGCGGCCGAGCAGGCGGATCCACACGAGGGCGAAGATGCTCGCGCCGAACAGGCCGTGGAAGCCCATCAGCAAGCCGCGTGCTTCGCTGCCCTTGGGCATGTAGCCCTTGATTTCGACGCATGCGTAGACGCCGACGAACAGCGCCAGCATCAGCCAGTGCAGGGTGATTGAGAGTTTTCCGTAACGGGTTACGGCGATGTCGCGGGACATAAGCTGCGCCTCTTGATTGTCATGAGTGACGGTCAATTCGTTCGACCGCCTCGCTCCGGTTGTTGGGCGAACCGACGGCGTTACCCTGCCCGCCCAGTCTTAAGAGAGTCTGAAGACAGACCGTCACGTTAACCTTTTTTCACCTTCAGACTTCGTTAAGAAATGCCTCCGATACTCGCCTCAAACCTATTGAGGGAGGCGTTCTGCCCATGCCCGATTTTGACTGGAACATCGCCCTGCCCCTGCGCTTCGGTCAAGCCGAAACACCGCAGATGACGTTGACCGGCGCGCTGCCCGACGATGCCCTGCGAGAGCCGTTCGAAGCCTTTATCCAGCAACGTTTTCGCAAGGCCCATGGCGCCGACATTCGCCATTTCATGCCCGAGCTGTTCGGCATGCACAACGGCGATGGCGAGTTGTGCGCCGTGGCCGGGGTGCGTCGCGCGCATCTGGAATCACTGTTCCTTGAGCGCTATCTGGATGAGCCGATCGAGCCTTTGATCAGCGCGGCGGCGGATCGTCCGGTCGAGCGCAGCGCCATCGTCGAAGTCGGCAATCTCGCCGCCAGCGACACCGGCAGCGCGCGCCTGAGCATCATCGCCATCACCTACCTGCTGGCCATGGGCGGCCTGGAATGGGTGACGTTCACCGGCAACATCGGCCTGGTCAACAGCTTCCATCGCCTGGGTTTGAAGCCAGTGACATTGTGCGCCGCTGACCCGGAACGATTGGGTGACGAGCGTCAACACTGGGGCAGTTATTACGAAAGTAAACCTTGGGTGCACGTCGGCAACATCCGCGCCGGGTTCGTCCATTTGCGCGATATCGGCCTGTTTACTCGCCTGGGTTTGCCGGGTTCGGTTGAAGGAGCCTGTCATGTCGCTTGAACTGCAACGCTTCCAGGAAACCCTGCGCGACCATGCCCGGCGCAATGACCACGCGACGGCCCTGTGGGGCGACACGCTGAAACTCGATTACGCCACGCTGTACGCCGAGGTGTTGTATCGCCAGGAGCGTTTGCGCGATGAGCAAGCGCAGGTGATTGCGCTGGCGTTGGACAACGGCGTCGACGCGATGCTCTGGGATCTGGCCGTGCTGTTCGAAGGCTTGACCTGCGTGACGCTGCCGCCGTTTTTCAGTGCGGCACAACGCGCTCATTGTCTGCAACAGAGCCAGGCCGAACGGGTGATCGCCGGGCCTGAACTGGAAGCCGAACTGCTCGCGGCTGGCTATGAACAACGTGGCGAGTTCTGGTGCCGCTCCTTCAGTGGCCCCAGTCGCATGCCGGCCGGTACCGCAAAACTCACCTTCACCTCGGGCACCACCGGCACGCCGAAAGGTGTGTGCCTGAGCGCCGACAGCCTGTTGCGGGTCGCGCGGGAGCTGGATCAGGCCAGCGAAGCCACCGGCCCGCAGCATCACTTGGCGCTGTTGCCGTTGGCCATCCTGCTGGAGAACCTTGGCTGTTACGCCGCGCTGTATGCCGGCGCCATGTTGAGTTTGCCGAGCCAGAAAACCCTCGGCATTCAGGGCGCTAGCGGCGTCGAGATTCCGCGTCTGCTCGGTTATCTGGCCAGCCGTGCACCGGAGAGTCTGATCCTGGTGCCGCAGTTGCTGTTGTTGCTGGTCAGCGCCGCCGAACAGAAAGCCTTCGACCCGCAAACCCTGCGCTTTGCCGCTGTCGGCGGTGCGCGGGTCTCGGAGGATCTGCTGCACCGCGCGCAACGGGTCGGGCTGCCGGTTTATGAAGGTTACGGCTTGTCCGAATGCGCCTCGGTGGTGTGCCTCAATCGACCCGGTGCGCGCCGCCCCGGCAGCGTCGGCCGACCGTTGCCGCATGTCGAAGTGCGGCTGGCCGAGGACGGCGAAGTACTGATCAAGGGCTCGACGCTGCTCGGTTATCTGGGCGATGCGCCGTACGCCGAGGAATGGTGGCCTAGCGGTGATCTGGGCGAGTTCGACCCGGAAGGTTTTCTCTATCTCAAGGGCCGCAAGAAGCACCAGTTCGTCACCAGTTTCGGGCGCAACGTCAACCCGGAATGGGTCGAGTCCGAGCTGACCCAGCGCCGCCACATCGCCCAGGCGTTCGTTTATGGCGAGGCCTTGCCGCGCAATCACGCCCTGCTCTGGCCGCATCGCCCGGACTGCACCGATGCCGAACTGGCCGCTGCCGTCGCCGAAGCCAACGAGGCTTTGCCCGATTACGCCCAGGTGCATCAGTGGACGCGCTTGCCGCAACCCTTCAGCGCCGCCAATGGCTTGCTCACCGCCAACGGCCGCCCGCGCCGCGACGCCATCGTCGCGCAGTACCACAACCAATTGACCGAATCTGCTGTTTCCGAGGAGTCCGCATCATGGGTTTCTTTGACACCCTGCAAGAAGCCACGCAACAGGAACGCCACGAACTGTTCAACCTGCCGATCATCGTCGATGCCCTGCAAGGCAAGGTCAGTCTCGACAGCTATCGGGCGTTTCTCGCGCAAGCGTATTACCACGTGCGCCACACCGTGCCGCTGATGATGGCTTGCGGCGCGCGCCTGCCGTCGCGTCTGGAATGGCTGCGCAAAGCGGTGGCCGAGTACATCGAAGACGAATACGGCCATGAACACTGGGTGCTCAACGACATCGCCGCGTGTGGCGGTGATCGTGATGCGGTGCGCGACGGTCAGCCGTCGTTGTCGATCGAACTGATGGTCAGCTTTCTTTACGACCTGATCGCCCGTGGCAATCCGGTCGGTCTGTTCGGGATGGTCAATGTGCTCGAAGGCACCAGCATCGCCCTGGCCACCCATGCGGCGGGCAGCATTCGCGAGCGTTTGGCCTTGCCGGAAACCGCGTTCAGTTACCTAAGCTCCCACGGTTCGCTCGATATCGAGCACATGCAAACCTATCGGCGCCTGATGAATCAGCTGGAAGATCCTGCCGATCAAGCCGCCGTGATCCATGCCTCGAAGGTCGTCTATCGCCTGTACACCGACATGTTCCGTGGCTTGCCGCGTGACGCGGAGGCTCATCATGCAGCTGCGTGATGCGCGGGTGGTGTTGACCGGTGCCAGTGGCGGCATCGGTCTGGCCATCGCCGAAACCTTGTGCGCCGCCGGTGCCCATGTGCTCGCGGTGGCGCGGCATCAGGAGGCATTGGCGCCGTTGCTCAAGCGCTACCCCGAGTCGTTGTGCTGGGTCGGCGCCGACCTGACCTTCCTCAGCGACCGCCGTAAAGTGCTGGTCGCCGCCGAAGCCATCGGTGGTATCAACCTGCTGATCAACGCCGCCGGGGTCAATCACTTCGCCATGCTTGAACAGCTGGATGACAGCGACATCAACGCGATGCTGGCGGTGAATATCAGTGCGCCGATGTGCCTGACCAAACTGCTGTTGCCGCTGCTCAAGCAGGCCGACAGCGCGATGGTGGTCAACGTCGGTTCGACCTATGGCTCGATCGGCTACCCGGGTTACGCCAGTTATTGCGCGACCAAGTTTGCTTTGCGCGGGTTCTCAGAGGCACTGCGCCGGGAGCTCGCTGACACCCGCGTCAGCGTGCTGTACGTCGCGCCGCGAGCCACGCGCACCTCGATGAACAGCGCCGCCGCACAAGCGTTGAACGACGCACTCAAGGCCAACGTCGACGATCCGCAAACCGTAGCTTCGGCGGTGATCCATGCGATTGCCGGTGATCGTCGCGATCTCTACCTGGGCTGGCCGGAGCGCTTCTTCGTCCGCCAGAACAATCTGCTCCCGCATCTGGTGGATCGAGGCCTGCGCAAGCAGTTGCCGCTGATCCGCCGCCTCAGTGAAAAACCTGACCACGAGTCGCCAAAGCCATGAAAAAACTATCCGCATGCCTGTTGCTCGCTGCCCTGAGTCAAAGCGTCTGGGCGCTGGAACCGGCAGACCAGAAACGTCTTGAGGGCATCCAGCAGAGTTGGGCGCACATCCAATATGAAGTGGCGGCAAAACAGCGCGCCGCCGCGTTCGAACAATTGGCCAGCGACGCCAACACGTTCACCACGCAGCGCCCGGCGGTGGCCGAAGCGTGGATCTGGAAAGGCAGCGTCACCAGCAGTTGGGCCGGTGCCGAGGGCGGCCTCGGTGCCTTGGGCAAAGCCAAGGACGCCAAAGCCGATCTGGAGAAATCCTTGACCCTCGACCCCAAAGCCCTGCAAGGCTCGGCCTACACCAGCCTCGCCGCATTGTATGACCGGGTGCCTGGCTGGCCCATCGGCTTCGGCGACAGCGACAAGGCCGAGCAACTGCTCAAGCAAGCCTTGCAACTCAACCCCAACGGCATCGACAGCCTGTACTTCTGGGGCGATCACCTCTACCGTCAGAAGCGCTACGCTGAAGCCAAAGCTGCGCTGATCAAAGCTCAGCAAGCCGCGCCGCGCCCGGGCCGCGAAAGTGCCGATGCCGGGCGCCGCAAAGAGATCGCCGCCCTGCTGGTGGACGTGAACAAGAAACTCGACTGACAGGAGTCCGCGTGCGTTTATTACTGGTTGAGGATGACGTCGCGCTGGGTGAAGGCATTCATCAGGCGCTGGGCCGCGAGGGTTACACCGTCGACTGGCTCAAGGACGGCAGCAGTGCATTGCATGCGCTGCTCAGTGAAACCTTCGATGTCGCCGTGCTGGATCTCGGTCTGCCGCGCATGGACGGCCTGCAAGTGCTGCGGCGCCTGCGCGACAGCGGTTCGAATCTGCCGGTGCTGATTCTTACCGCCCGCGATGCTACCGAAGATCGCATCGCCGGGCTCGACGCCGGGGCCGACGACTACCTGATCAAACCGTTCGACCTGGACGAACTCAAGGCACGCTTGCGCGCCTTGTTGCGGCGCAGTGCCGGGCGCGCCCAGGCGTTGATCGAGCATGCCGGCATCAGCCTCAACCCCGGCACTCAGCAAGTCAGCTATCAGGGCCAGCCTGTGGCCCTGACGCCCAAGGAATATCAGTTGTTGCACGAACTGCTGTCACCGCCGGGCCGGGTCATGACCCGCGATCAACTGATGCAACTGCTTTACGGCTGGAATGAAGAAGCCGAAAGCAACACTCTCGAAGTGCACATCCACCACCTGCGCAAGAAGTTTTCCACCGACCTGATCCGCACCATTCGCGGTGTCGGTTATCTGGTGGAGGAGCGTCGATGACCTCGATCCGCCGCCGCACGCTGACCTTGATCATCGGCCTGTTGCTGGCCGGCCTCGCGGTGCTCAGCACCTTCAACCTGCACGACAGCAACCACGAAATCGCCGAAGTCTACGACGCACAATTGGCGCAGAACGCGCGCCTGCTGCAAGGCGTGATGCGCATGCCCCTGGCCAGCAAACAGCACGCCGAACTGTACCAGGCGTTCAACTCGGCGCTGGGCGAAGCGGTGCCGCGTGGCGAGGGTCATCCTTACGAACGCAAAATCGCCTTTCAGGTGTGGAATCCTGCCGGTGATGTGTTGGTGCACACCGCCAGCGCACCGTCCTTCAAGGCGCCGCCGACTCAGCCCGGTTTCAGCGACGTGGTGGATCTGAACAATCGGCACTGGCGCGCCTTTCTCCTTGAAGACAAACAGAACGGCCTGCGCATCTGGGTCGGTGAGCGTGATGATGTGCGCGCCGATCTGGTCGACCGCATCGTCCGCCACACCCTTTGGCCGAATGTGGTCGGCAGCCTGCTGCTCGCGGCGATGGTGTGGCTCGCGATTGGCTGGGGCCTCAAGCCGTTGGCGAACATGGCCGAGACCTTGCGCGCCCGTCACAGTGGTTCGCTGGAACCGTTGCAACTGGCGCCGCTGCCCAGTGAGCTGGAACCGATGCAAGCGGCGCTGAACCGCATGCTCGCGCAGATTCAGGAAGTGCTTGGCCGCGAACGGCGCTTTATCGCCGCTGCCGCCCACGAGATGCGCACGCCGCTGGCGGTGCTGCGCGTGCATGCGCAGAACCTGCAGGAGGCCGGCACCGAACAGGAACGGCGCGAATCGCTGGCGTTTCTGATCGCTGGGGTCGACCGCACCAGTCGCCTGGTCAACCAGTTGCTGACCATGGCGCGCCTGGAGCCGAAACCCAATCCCCCACCGCTGCAATCCATCGACCTAAGTGAAACCGTGCGCAACAGCCTGGTGCAACTTACGCCATGGTTGCTGAGCAAACACCTGGAACTGGCTTTTGAAGACAGCGCTGAACCGTTCAACATCATGGCCAGCCCCGGCACGATCGACATTGCCCTGAACAACCTGATCACCAACGCTGCGAACTTCTCCCCCGAACACGGCGTGATCACCGTGCTGCTCAGCCAGTCCGATGGGTTTTATCACTTGAGCGTTGAAGATCAGGGGCCGGGCATTGATGAAGCGGACCGGGCGCGCTTGTTCGAACGCTTCTACAGTCGCGGCAATGCCAACGGTGCGGGGCTGGGACTGACCATCGTCAACACCATCGCCACGCAGTTGGGCGGGCGGATCACTTTGGTCAATCGCGCTGAGGGCGGCCTGCGTGCGACCTTGTCGATCCCTGGCGGGCAACCGCGCACCGCTGCGCAACGCAGCACCCGCGAGCCGCCTCAGGGCTGAGCCTGTCGCGGAGCCAGGAGCGCCACCGTCCGGTAAAACAGTGGCCGCGCGTCGGAATCTGATCCAGATCAGCTTCCGGGGCTGACATCGGTGTAGAACAGACTCAGCGCACTCTCCTGCGCGTTGCTCGTTCAGCCCCGATGGAGGCTCATCTCATGCTCACTGTCAAAGACCACAATGACCGCGCGGCGCCGGCCTATGCCGCGCACCTAGGTGAATACTGGATCGAGTCGCTCAGGGATGGCCGCCACGTCTTGGTCCGCGCCCTGGCCGCCGAGGATCGCCAACGCGAATACGCGTTCATCAAGCGCTTGTCGCCCGAGTCCCGACACCTGCGCTTTCTTGCGCAGATCAGTGAGCCGGGCACCGCGTTGCTCGATCAGTTGATGGACGTCGACGGCAAGCAACGCGCGGCCTACGTCGCACTGGCTCACGAAAATGGCGAATTGATCGAGATCGGCATCAGCCGCTACGCCGCCACGGGCGAACAGGACTGTGAATCCGCGGTGACGGTCGCCGATGAGTGGATACATCTGGGCCTGGCCACGCTGCTGATGGAACACCTGATCAAGACCGCCCGGCACAACGGTTTCAAGCATCTGTATTCGGTGGATTCGGCCAGCAATACGGACATGCGCGACCTCGCCCGATCACTGGGCTTTGAAACCCACAGCGATCCTGACGATGCCCACCAGGTCATTCATCGCCTGAGTCTGTAGCGCCATTCCTGCACCCGCACCCTTCAAAGGTGCGGAGCGCGGCGCCCGCCGTTGCCGCACGTGAACGCAGCCGACCCTCGTTGCGGGACGGCCTTAAATCGAGCGCTGATTGACCCGCGCCATCAATTGCTCGGCGCTTTCCTTGCGCTCGGAGTAGCGGTCGACCAGATGCGCCTGTTGATCACGCAGCAGCACGGTGAACTTCACCAGTTCTTCCATCACATCCACCACACGATCATAAAAGGGCGACGGTTTCATCCGCCCGGCGTCGTCGAATTCCATGTAGGCCTTCGGCACCGAGGATTGGTTGGGGATGGTGAACATACGCATCCAGCGGCCCAACACGCGCAACTGGTTGACCACGTTGAACGACTGCGAACCGCCGCAGACTTGCATCACGGCCAGAGTTTTACCCTGGGTCGGACGCACGGCGCCGAGTTCCAGCGGGATCCAGTCGATCTGCGCCTTGAACACGGCGGACATTGCGCCGTGCCGTTCTGGCGAACACAAGACCTGGCCTTCCGACCACAGCACCAGCTCGCGCAGTTCCTGCACCTTGGGATGGTCGACCGGAACGTCGTCGGGCAGCGGTAGACCGGACGGGTTGAAGATGCGCGTTTCGGCACCGAAGTGTTCGAGCAGGCGCGCGGCCTCCTCTACCAGCAAACGGCTGAACGAGCGTTCGCGGGTCGAGCCGTAGAGCAGCAGAATGCGTGGTTTGTGTTCGCCCAAAGGGGACGCTCCTTCGAACAGCGAATGATCAAGATGGGGCAGGTTTTCTGACATGTTTCCTCCAGCTCAGAGAGAGCCGATACGATCCAGCTCACGCTGGAGATCAGCGCGGCTGAGTGCTTTAAATGGCAGGCCGAGAAAGGTCGCGCAGCGCCGTTCGATGATCGCCAGCGTGGCAGCAAACGCCGCGTCCACGGCGGCATCGTCGCCGATCACATCCGAGGGATCTGCCAGCCCCCAATGGGCTTTGAGCGCGGGGCCGAAGTACACCGGGCAGCTCTCACCGGCGGCCTTGTCACAGACGGTGATGACAATGTCTGGCGGATTGTCTTCGAACGCGTCATTGCCCTTGCTATACAGGCCATCGATGGCAATGCCGGCCTGTTGCAGTGTCGACAGGCTGCGCGGCAACACTTGGCCCTTGGGGAAACTTCCGGCACTCACCGCTTCAAACCCGGCTGGCGCCAAGTGATTGAACATGGCCTCAGAGAGAATGCTGCGGCAGCTATTGGCCGTGCACATGAACAGAACTCGCATGGTTTTCCCCTTAGCAGCAGGCGGTTTCACGGACAGGACGGCCATCCATGTTCTGCAAACGGGCAGCGTTGTCCTTGAGCCAATCAGCATTGGCCAGGGACGTCACTTGCAGGATTTCGCGTACCCACGCCGGCAGCTCCGGGTTGAGACGGTAATAGACCCACTGGCCCTGACGGCGATCGAGCAGCAAGCCATTGCTGCGCAGTTGTGCGAGGTGGCGGCTGATTTTCGGTTGGCTGTCGCCGAGTGCGCACATCAACTCGCAGACGCAGAGTTCACCTTGTTCGGCGATGAGCAGCATGGCGCGGACGCGGGTTTCGTCGGCGAGGCTCTTGAAGACTTCGGTGGGGGTGATCATGGAGCGGGCCAATACATACGGAAATTCGAATATACGGATATCCATATATAAATCAACCCGGAGATGACACACATCTCGTGTGATATGCGCATACCCCTGTGGGAGCGAGCCTGCTCGCGAAGGCGGTGGGTCAGGCGAGATTTGCGTATCAGATACACCGATTTCGCGAGCAGGCTCGCTCCCACAGGGGGATTGGGATGCGGCTGGTTTAACCGCGTAGAAGCCCCTGCTCCGCTTCACACAACCCCACCACATAATCCCAAACCACCCGCAGCCGCACCGACTTGTGCAACTCGCGCCGGGTGCTGATCCAGTAACTACGCTCGATGCTTTCATCCGGCAGCAACGGCACCAGGTCGGGATCCGACTCGGCCATGTAGCAAGGCAACACCGCAATGCCCAATCCCGACCGCGCCGCTTCCTGCTGGGCGATGACGCTGGTGCTATGAAACACCACGCGCGGACTGCGGCAGAAACTGTTGAGAAACATCAGTTCCTGGCTGAACAGCAAATCGTCGACATAACCGATCCACGCATGCCGCCCGAGGTCTTCGCGGCTTTGCAGTGGCGGCGCCTTATCGAGATAGCGCTGGCTGGCGTACAGCGCCAAGCGATAGTCCGTGAGCTTGCGCGTGACCAGCATGTCCGCAGCCGGGCGCTCCAGATGAATACTGATTTCCGCTTCACGGTTGAGGATGCTGACAAAGCGCGGCACCGCGACCAGTTCCACTTCCAATCCCGGATAGCGCTCGAACAAGCCGATCATCCGGCTGGCGAGAAACTTGATGCCCAGCCCTTCGGTGACGCCAACACGAATCTTGCCCAGTGGCGCGGTGGATTGGGTGATCTCTTCCTGCGCCAGCAACGCCACGTTTTCCATCGCTTCAGCGTGCTTGAGCAGCGCCTCACCCGCCGGGGTCATTTCGTAGCCTTGGGCGTGCTGGACAAACAGCGCGGTGCCGAGGCTCTTTTCGATGGCTTCGATGTGGCGGGCGACGGTGGCGTGGGTGGTATTGAGGCGGCGGGCGGCGGTGAGCAGGCGGCCACTGCGTTGCAGTTCGAGAAAAAACCGCAGGTCGTTCCAGTCGAACATGGCGTGTCCTTGTCGGCTATGGTCTATGCAGGCTGTTTGAAAACGCACAGCGGCTGCGCAAAAACTAACATTCTTTTAACGAAAGCTAACAACTAGAGTGTCCGACAATAAAAACAAAAAGCGAGGTCAGGGAATGCAGACTTCCCTCGATGAATACGACTACATCGTGGTCGGCGCCGGCCCTGCCGGGTGCTTGCTGGCCAATCGGCTGTCGGCGGATGCGCAGCAGCGCGTGCTGTTGCTCGAAGCCGGCGGGCGCGACAACTATGCGTGGATTCACATTCCTGTCGGTTACCTGTTCTGCATCGGTAACCCGCGCACCGACTGGTGCTTCAAGACCGAAGAACAACCGGGCCTCAACGGCCGCGCGCTAAGTTATCCGCGCGGCAAAGTGCTCGGTGGCTGTTCGTCCATCAACGACATGATCTACATGCGCGGCCAGGCCAACGACTACGATGGCTGGGCGGCCGAGGGCAATCCGGGCTGGGCCTGGAACGACGTGCTGCCGCTGTTCAAACAAAGCGAAAACCATTTTGCCGGCGCGGCTGAATTTCACGGCGCCAAGGGTGAGTGGCGGGTTGAACAGCAGCGCCTGTCGTGGCCGATTCTGGATGCCTTTCGCAGTGCCGCCGAGCAAAGCGGCATCGCCAGCATCGATGACTTCAATCAGGGCGACAACGAGGGTTGCGGCTACTTCCAGGTCAACCAGAAATCCGGCGTGCGCTGGAACGCGGCGAAGGCATTTTTGAAACCGGTGCGCGACCGGGCGAACCTGACGGTGCTGACCGGGGTTGAGGTTGATCGGGTGTTGCTGGAGGACGGTCGCGCCTCGAAAGTCAGTGCGCGTCACGAAGGCCAGATCAAACAGTTCAAGGCACGCAAGGAGATTATCCTGTGCGCTGGCGCCGTCGGTTCGCCGAGCATTCTGCAACGCTCCGGGATTGGCCCGCGTCCGCTGCTCGAACGCTTGGGCATCGGCGTGATTCATGAGCTGCCGAGCGTTGGCGGCAACCTGCAGGATCACCTGCAACTGCGCCTGATCTACCAACTGGAAAACGCGCGCACGCTGAACCAGATCGCTGGCAGTGTGTGGGGCAAGATGGGCATGGGCCTGCGTTATCTGTATGACCGTAGCGGGCCGCTGTCGATGGCGCCGAGTCAGTTGGGCGCGTTTGCGCGCTCGGGGCCGGAGCAGACCTCGGCGAATCTGGAGTACCACGTGCAGCCACTGTCGCTGGAGCGTTTTGGCGAGCCGCTGCACAGCTTTCCGGCGTTTACCGCTTCGGTTTGCGATCTGCGTCCGCAGAGTCGTGGACGGATCGATATTCGTTCGGCGGATCCGCAGGAGGCGCCACTGATTCAGCCCAACTATCTCAGTCATCCTGAAGATCTGCGCGTGGCGGCAGATGCCATTCGCCTGACGCGACGCATCGTCAGCGCGCCTGCCCTGCAAGGGTTCAAACCGGTTGAGTACCTGCCGGGCGCCAGCCTGCAAAGTGATGAAGAGTTGCAGCAAGCGGCAGCGAAGATCGGCACGACGATTTTCCACCCGGTCGGTACTTGCCGCATGGGCAATGACGGCGATGCGGTGGTCGATGCGCAACTGCGCGTCCACGGCGTGCCCGGTTTGCGCATCGCCGATGCGTCGATCATGCCGCGCATCACCTCGGGCAACACCTGTTCGCCTACGCTGATGATTGCCGAGAAGGCCGCACAACTGATCCTGGCTGGACCTGTACACAATCCAAATGTGGGAGCGAGCCTGCTCGCGAATGCGGTAGCACATTCAACATAAACGTTGACTGACACGACGCCTTCGCGAGCAGGCTCGCTCCCACAGGAATCATCAACAGATTCAAGGCATCGCGCATCACCCGGACACGCAACACCAGTGGAACAACAAAAACAATCACTGTGAGGGATACCGATATGTCAGAACACGTTCAGCCGCTGGACGCCGTGCGCAGCGCGGAGACCAGCCCGGATACACGCAAAGTCATCTTCGCTTCATCACTGGGAACGGTGTTCGAGTGGTATGACTTCTTCCTCTACGGCGCCCTCGCGGCGGTGATCAGCAAGCAGTTTTTCGCCGGAGTCAACGACACCACGGCGTTCATCTTTGCGCTGATGGCTTTCGCTGCAGGGTTTATCGTGCGGCCGTTCGGGGCGCTGGTGTTCGGTCGGTTGGGGGACATGATCGGGCGCAAATACACCTTTCTCGCGACGATCATTCTGATGGGCGTCGCAACGTTCTGCGTCGGTCTGCTGCCGACCTACGCCAGCATCGGCATCGCCGCGCCGATCATTCTGGTGGTGCTGCGCATGCTGCAGGGCCTGGCACTCGGCGGCGAATACGGCGGTGCGGCAACTTACGTTGCCGAACACGCGCCGATCGGAAAGCGCGGTTTCCACACCAGCTGGATTCAGTCCACCGCGACCCTCGGTCTGTTGCTGTCGCTGCTGGTGGTACTCGGTTGCCGCTACTTCACCGGCGATCAGTTTGAGGTCTGGGGCTGGCGCATTCCGTTCCTGCTGTCGATCGTGCTGCTGGGCATTTCCACCTGGATCCGCCTGAGCCTGCACGAATCGCCGGCCTATCTGAAAATGAAAGAGGAAGGCAAAACCTCGAAAGCGCCGATCCGCGAATCCTTCGGCAAATGGGAAAACCTCAAAGTCGTGCTGATCGCCCTGTTCAGCATCAACGCCGGGCAAGCGGTGACCTTTTACGCGGCGCAGTTCTACGTGCTGTTCTTCCTCACCCAGTTCCTGAAAATGGACCCGGCGGTGGCCAACACCTTGCTGATTATCAGCGTGGTCATCGGCGCGCCGTTCTTCATCTTTTTCGGCTGGCTGTCGGACAAGGTCGGGCGCAAACCGGTACTGATGCTCGGCCTGCTGCTGGCCACGGCGCTGTACTTCCCGATCTTCAAATCCCTCGCCCACTACGCCAACCCGGCGATCGATCAAGCCAGCCGTCAGGCGCCGATCACCGTGCTGGCGGATCCGGCGACCTGCACCTTCCAGTTCGACCCGGTGGGCAAAGCCAAATTCGACAGCCCGTGCGACAAGGTCAAAACCTTCCTGGTCAAGCAAGGCCTGCCCTACTCCAGCGCCGCCGCGCCAGCCGGTAGTGGCGTGCAGATCAGCGTTGGCGACGTGAAACTCGATGGCTATGACGAAGCGGCGTTGCGCGGCGCAATCACCCTCGCCGGCTACCCGCAACAAGCCGATATGCAGCAAATCAACAAACCGATGATCGTCGCCCTGATCGTGGCGCTGATCATCATCTCGGCCATGTGCTACGGCCCGCTGGCGGCGCTGATGGTCGAACTGTTCCCGACGCGCATTCGCTACACCTCGATGTCGCTGCTGTACCACATCGGCAACGGCTGGTTTGGCGGGTTCCTGCCGACGGTGTCGTTTGCGCTGGTGGTGTACACCGGGGATATCTTTTATGGGCTGTGGTACCCGGTGTTGATTACCGGGGTGAGCCTGGTGGTGGGGATGATCTGTTTGCGTGAGACGAAGAATATCGATCTCGACAAGAACTGAAACTCAACCAGACAAATATCGGCGAGGGCTTTTACCCTCGCCGTTTTTTTTGCTTAGGCATCAGCCTTGATCACTTCGAACTTCACCTGATACGGATAAAACGCCACGTAGTCGCGGATCGGCGCTACTGACACTTTCGGATTTTCGTAAGTCCACACCGCATTCGCGCCCTCATGCCCCGGCACTTGCAGACTGAAGTAGTTAGCGTCGCCCTTGTATGGGCAATAGCTGGTGTGGTCGGTGCGGGCGAAGTACTTTTCGTCGATGTCTTCGCGGGGGATGTAATAGACCGGCGGATAGTTGGCTTCGTTGAGGATCATGACGTGGGAAGAGGCGGCAACCTGGATGCCGTGGAATTTCACTATCAGGCAGCCGGGAAGTTGTTCGAGGGTGATGACGGGACTGGGGCCGGAGGTTTTCATGGGGGTTCTCCTGGATACGGCGAAGAGACCGGTTCAGGTATAGCCCATCAGTTCTGGTTGGGGTGGATTTACAGCCGAACGGCCCATCAACTTCAAAAGCCCCTCACCCCAGCCCTCTCCCCTAGGGAGAGGGAGCCTACGGTGGTGTCTTTCGTTCTACATCGACCTGAACGTGCGGTTTCGATTATGGATTCGGCATCGCGCTATCAGGTCGATGTATTTCTCCAGCATCCCCCAATCAGTCCCCTCTACCTCTGGGAGAGGGTTAGGGTGAGGGCCGCTCTTCAGGCATCACACAACAATATCAGTCGCCACCGCTTGCCCCACCACACCCACGGCAAAGTCCACCGCACCCTGCCCCGTCAGGTCAACCATCAGGCTGGTCTGATTGGTCTGCGCGAAGTAGGTCAGGATCGCATCGCCCGCATGCCCGGTGAAGCCGCTGACGAAGTTCAGCGACGCCGCACCCGTGGCGAAACCGGCGATGCCCGACAGGTCGATCTTGTCCAGGCCGCTGGTGAAATCCATGATCCAGTCCGGCGCGGTCATGGTCGAATCACTGGCCGTGCCGAACACAAAAGTGTCTGCACCTGCACCGCCCCACAAGGTGTCACCACCGCCAGCACCGTAAAGGATGTCATTACCGGCCCCGCCGACCAGTTCGTTGGCAACGGCGTTACCGATCAGCAGGTCGTTGCCTGAACCACCGATGGCATTCTCCACGGTCACACCGTAAGCAATGGAAACGTTACCTACCAGGCCACCGACATCGGAGAACGAACCTTCATTGAGATTGATCTTCTGGTTCTGGCTGAAGCCGGAGAAATCCAGCGTGTCATTACCGCCGCCATCCCACACCGAGAAAACCACTTTGGAAGAAGCCGAAGTGGCGCTGTAGAAATCGCGCTCGGCGTTGGAGTTGAAACCGTAGGTGGTGTCATCGGCGCGGGTCGCGTAGTTGGCGCCATAGAGTTTTTGCACCGCGACGATGTCGTCCAGCAACGGCGCCGAGGCGTATGCGCCGCTGCCGTCCTTGCTGAAGTTCTGGTCGGTGTTGGCTTCGCTCCAGTAGCTCATCAGGCTGTAGCCGCGAGTGTCTTCGGCATATGTCGCGTCTTTGTAAGTCGGGTTACCGTTACCGGCGTTGTAGGCGCCCGGATGCGACAGGCCGAGGGTGTGGCCGATTTCGTGGGTCAGGGTCTGACGCCCGTAGTTGTTGGTGTCCGGGGTTTTGTTGACCTGATACTGATCGTTGATCAAGTACCACGACTGGCCGTCATAGCTGCCGCCGCTCGGCAGGTAAGCGAACGCCGCGCCACCGGTGCTGACGTCGTAGTTGCCGAAGGTCATGTGACCATCGCCGCCCTTGCCTTCCGTGAAGGTGACGTTGGCAACGTCAGCCCAGGATTGCATGGCCAGCACGGCCTGAGCTTTTTGCTGGGCGCTGAATTCGCTGAAGTTGCCCAGTTTGACGTTGTAGTTCGCCGGTTTCTCGGTCAGGAACGTATAGCTGAGGTCGATCTTGCCATCCGCGTTTTTGTCGCCCCACGACAGGTTTTTGCGCAGGATTTCGTCGGCTGCCTGGTCGGCGGTGAACGACGGTTTACCGTTGACCAGACCATTGCCACGGTCATACAAGTGGCTGAAAGCGTCGACTTGGTCGAAGGCGCTGGTGGTTTTGGATTTGGCTTGGGCCATGATGGACTTCCTTGTTTCTGAGTAGTCAGTGTCGACAGACCACGGCGATCTTCTGGCGAGATCGTCCTGTCACTTGCGTGTTTGAATCGGCGAAAAACCTGACACACGCGCCAACCGGGCGCTAATCAATTTCTCGATAGCCGGGCCTGCGTCCCGGTATTACCCGTCACGTGCTGCAATGTTTTTTATCTGTATATCATACAGATAAAAGTTGCCCCTGACGCCAAGTCCAGCCATTCTGTGCACCTGTTCCGACCTTGATCGACGATGGTGGTTATGCGGCTGTACCTCTGTGAAAAACCTTCCCAGGCCAAAGACATTGCGGCCGTGCTCGGCGCCAGGCGTCGCGGCGACGGCTGCTGGCTGGGAACGGACGTCACGGTGACCTGGTGCATCGGCCACTTGCTCGAAACGGCCCCGCCGGATGCCTATGACGCACGTTACAAGCGCTGGGTGCTGGCCGATCTGCCGATCATTCCGGACAAATGGAAAATGACCGTCAAGCCGCGTACCGCCAGCCAGTACAAAGCGGTCAAGCGCCTGCTCGGCGAGGCCAGCGAACTATCATCGCCACCGACGCCGACCGTGAGGGCGAGATGATCGCCCGGGAACTGGTCGAGCATTGTCGTTATCGCGGGCCGATCCGCCGCTTGTGGCTGTCGGCGCTGGACGAAGCCTCGATCCGCAAAGCCTTGGCCGCGCTGAAACCGGGGGCCGAAACCTTCAGCCTGTATCACTCGGCGCTGGGCCGCTCGCGGGCGGATTGGCTGATCGGCATGAACATGAGTCGGCTGTTCACACTGCTGAGGCGTCAATCGGGTTATCAAGGGGTGTTGCCGGTAGGCCGCGTGCAGACGCCAACCTTGCGGCTGGTGGTCGATCGCGATCGCAGCATCGCCGATTTCGTGCCGGTGCCGTTTTGGGCGATCGATGTCGATCTGCTGCACAACGGCATTCCGTTTACCGCGCAATGGCGCGCGCCGTCGGATGCTTGTGATGATCAGGAGCGCTGCCTGAATCAGGCGCTGGCCCAGCAAGCGGCCGCCGCCATCAACGGCGCTGCCAGTGCCCGGGTGGTCAAGCTGAAAACCGAGCGCATGCGCGAAGTGGCGCCCCTGCCCTTCGATCTCGGCACTTTGCAGGAAGTCTGCTCGAAGAAACTCGGCCTCGGCGCACAGGAAACCCTCGACATCGCCCAGGCGCTGTACGAAACCTACAAAGTCATCACGTATCCACGCAGTGATTGCGGTTATTTGCCGCTGAGCCAGCACAGTGAGGCGCCGGGTATTCTCGCGGCGCTGCGTCAGGTTGATCCGAGCCTCGAAGCGCTCAACGGGTTTCTGGAGCCGCAACGCAAATCCCGCGCGTGGAACGATGCCAAGGTCAGCGCGCACCACGGCATCATTCCCACTGCAGCGGCGAAAAATCTTGAACGCCTGACCGGCAAACACCGCGCGGTCTACACCCTGATTCGCGCACGCTATCTGGCGCAGTTCCTGCCCAATCATGAATACGATCGCACCCAGGCCGATTTCGATTGCGCCGGTGAAGCGTTGCGCGCGGTCGGCAAGCAGATCATCGAACCGGGGTGGAAACGCGCATTGCCCGAAGCGCTGGCACCCGCCAAGGGTCGTGAGGCCCCCGCGCCACAAACCTTGCCGGCGCTGAGCCAGGGTGTCGAATGCGCCATCGCGTCTGTGAAACTCAAGGATTTGTGGACGCAACCGCCCAAACCCTACACCGAGGGCGATCTGATCAAGGCGATGAAAAACGTCGCCAAACTGGTGGAAGATCCGCTGCTCAAACAGAAACTCAAGGACACCACCGGTATCGGCACCGAGGCCACCCGCGCGTCGATCATTCAGGGGTTGCTGGATCGTGGCTATCTGGTGAAAAACGGCAAGGCCCTCGCTGCCACCTCGGCCGCGTTCAGCCTGATCGATGCGGTGCCCCGCGCAATTGCCGACCCCGGCACCACGGCGATCTGGGAGCAGGCGCTGGACATGGTGCAAAGCGGCGAAATGAGTCTGGAAGAATTCGTCACCAAACAAGCGGCGTGGATGAGCAAACAGGTGACACGCTGCTCCAGCCTCAGCCTGACCATCAGTGGCCCGCCACCGGCCGGTAAAGCCGCGACACCGTGGAAGAAGAAACGCAAATCGACCCGCAGCAAAACCACGGGTACGACAAAGCGTACAGCGAAACCGTCAGGCAAATAAAACCCGCTAGTGTTTCTGCAAGGCTCAGCACTTTCAGGAATCCGGCGCATGGCCAATATCGAACTGCACCCAGCCCAGCGCGATGAGCTGGAAATCATCGAAAACCTCATGCAGTTCTACATGTACGACTTCAGCGAGTGGCTGCCGCTGAAGCTCGCCGAGCACGGCTTTTTCTCGATCCAGCCGAAAATCGACTACTGGCGCCACCCGGCCACCCAACCATTTCTGATTCGCGTCGACGGCGAACTGGCCGGTTTCGTGACCGTCGATAACGAAATCCATATCCCCGGCGCCGAACACAACATCGGTTACTTTTTCATCGCGCGACGCTTTCGTGGCCAAGGCGTCGCGCAGTTTGTCATCTCTGCCCTCTTGAGCCAGATCCCCGGTCAATGGCAGATTTTCCATATCGACGCCAACCTGCCGGCACAGCGCTTCTGGGCTGGGCTCATCCCGCAATTGAGCGGCGGCGATTTCACCCGCCAGCAGCGCGAAGTGGACGATTATCCGTGCACCTTCTACGTGCTGAATACGCCTTTTTCCGTTGCCTGAACGGATTCTTTCTCATTCCAAAACAGCTTTGTCCGACAATATGTAGTGAACAAAAATAATCACTACAAAACCGTTGACGGCGTCGTTTTGCTTTTGCATGATGAAGACGTTCCCCGATCGGGAACATCGGTAACACGCTTGAGCAAACTCGTCTGACCGCCGAGTTGTTTTTTCCGGATACACGCTGCCCACAAGGCAGATTGAAGAAGCTGACCTGGCCTGAACGTCCAGTACAAGGACGAGAAGCGCTGGCGAAAATTCTCAAGATGCTTGTGGTCGACACGGTAAATGTCGTCAAGGAGCCTCCCGGTTTTCGCTGCTTCTCCTCGTTGTGACGCTATTGCGTAGCAGTTATTCAACACGACTACATGCAACAGATGCACGACCCCGTACTTTCCACGGGCGAGCGCTGACGTCCTGGTTTCGGTGCCAGGGATCAACTAACCGATGGGCTACCTGTATTAGCGAATCAACTTTGAAAGATCACCAGACTGGTCAAGGGGCAAACATCATGAATCTGAACAATCAACCTACTATCGAAGAACTGGCTCGTATGTTCGCTGCGCAGAAAGACAGCCATGACAGCCATATTCTGTGGATCAGCAAGTCGGGTCAGGTGCATATCGACTGCCTGGCGACCCATGCTGACGAAGACGAGTTCGACCGCAACCATCAGAACCTGCTGGCCCGCTTGAAGATGTACCGTCGCGGCCACGGTTATGTTGGCAAGAAGGCTGCGGCCGACAAGGACTTCATCGGTAATGTTCTGCAAACGCTGAAACAGGCGTGGGATTCGATGCAGAACAAGAATGAAGTTCGGGTGATTGATCGGTTCTGCTGAGTTAGTCATTAAATAATTGAAAGGCCTGCTTCCTTGACGGAAGCAGGCCTTTTTTTGTTCGCGTGCATTGATTGGGCGTGACTGGAATTGTAGCCCCTCACCCCAGCCCTCTCCCGAGGGAGAGGGAGCCGATTTGTGCTGCGCTCAAAATTTTAGTTCGGCTCAAAACTTTCAGGTCGGCGTAAATCGCACGAACACCTCGGCCAGTCCCCTCTCCCTCTGGGAGAGGGTTAGGGTGAGGGGCTTCCCATGCCCAACACCAATTCCACAAACGCCACCGCCGCCGCACTGTGATAATTATTGCGCCGCCGCAACAACGCCGCCCCACGCTGCGGCGCATCACTCTCGACCCGCAACCTGCGCAACGCCCGATCCTCGGTGGCAATCGCTTCCGGCAACATCGTCGCCATCGGCGAACAACGCACCACTTCCAGCAACGTACTCACCGAATTCACCTCGATCCGCACCTGCGGCGTAATACCATGCTGACGGAAATACTCGTCCACCGATAACCGCGTGATGAAGTCCGGCGCCAGCAAGGCGAAATCCAGCGAAGCAATATCTTCCGTCATCAGCACCGACTTACTGTCATACAGCGGATGCTCACGCCCAACCATGATCCCCAAGGTTTCGGTAAACGCCGGAATACACTCGATATCGACGTTACGCACCGGCGTAAACGCAATCGCAATATCCAGCGAGTCATCCGCCAACCCCGCCTCGATGTCATCCATCGACAACTCGAAGATCTGCAGATGAATCCCCGGATACCGCGCCGCAAAATCGCGTACCAACGGCCCGACCAGATAAGCCATGAACGTCGGTGTCATCGCCAGACGCAACGTCCCGCGAGACAGATCCTTCACGTCATGCAGTGCGCGCTTGCCCGCCTCCAGCTCCACCAGCACCCGTCGCGCGCATTCGATGTAGGCCTCACCGGCATCGGTGGGTTTGACCGTGCGCGAAGTGCGATCAAACAGGCTCACCCCCAGGGTTTCCTCCAGTTGGCGAATCTGCTGCGACAGGGTTGGCTGTGAAACATGCAATGCCTCGGCGGCACGGGTGAAGCCGCCGTGATCGGCAACGGCCAGCAGGTAACGCAAATGTCGCAGCAGCATGGGAAACACCATCTATAGGCAGGGCTTATGCCAAGCATTGTATATCGGTCTTGGACGCTATTGATCATTCAGCAGAAGATCAATCCCACACAGCAAGCCAACCCCTGAAAGGAGTGACACCATGCAACAGTCCCACGCCTACAACGACACCAGCCTGGCCCTGACCACCCGCGTTCTCGACGCCAAGGCACGCAAAGATCTGTCGTGGCAGGAACTCGCTGACGACACCGGTCTGAGCCTGGCGTACGTCACCGCCGCCCTACTCGGCCAGCACCCGCTGCCGGAAAACGCCGCCCAAGTGGTCGGTGACAAGCTTGAGCTGAGCGCTGAAGACGTCGCGGCGATGCAGATCATCCCGCTGCGTGGCAGCCTCAGCGGTGTGCCGACCGACCCGACCATCTACCGCTTCCACGAGATGATCCAGATCTACGGCACCACCCTCAAAGCGCTGGTTCACGAGCAGTTCGGCGACGGCATCATCAGCGCGATCAACTTCAAGCTCGACATCAAGAAAGTCGAAGACCCGGAAGGCGGCTCCCGCGCTGTGGTCACCCTCGACGGCAAGTTCCTGCCCCTGCGTCCGTTCTGATCCGCACCGGCCCGCACCCTGCGTGCGGGCCAACCACCCTCAAATGGCTACCCGTCACCAAGCACATCTGGAGGCTGCCCCATGCAAAAAATTCTGTTGATTCTGGCCCTGCTCGGCGGCTTTTCCGTCCAGGCATCTGCCGCTGACGAAGCCGTCTCCTATCGCTACGGCATGCCACTGGATATCGCCCAAGTGCTGAGCATTACCCCGGTTGCCGATGTATGTGGCGTGGTGCCGGTGGAGATGACGTATCTGGACAGCCACGGCGGCAAACACATTCTTCAATACAGCGAATTCGGCAGCGGTTGCTCGAACTGAGAGGACAACACCATGAAAAACCTGATTGATGGCTTCCTGAAATTCCAGAACGAAGCGTTTCCGCAACGCACCGAACTGTTCAAACACCTGGCGACTACGCAACAGCCCGGCACCTTGTTCATCACCTGTTCTGACAGCCGCGTTGTGCCGGAACTGCTGACCCAACAAGAACCCGGTGAACTGTTTGTGATCCGCAACGCCGGCAATATCGTGCCGTCCTACAGCCCGCATCCGGGTGGGGTTTCGGCGACGGTGGAGTACGCAGTGGCGGTGCTCGGGGTGACCGACATTGTCATCTGCGGCCATTCTGACTGCGGCGCGATGACCGCGATTGCGCAGTGCAAATGCATGGATCACCTGCCTGCGGTCAGCGGCTGGTTGCAGCATGCCGAATCGGCGAAAGTGGTTAACGAGGCGCGTCCGCATACCAATGACGCGGCGAAATTGAGTTCGATGGTGCGCGAGAACGTGATCGCGCAACTGGCGAATATCCAGACCCACCCAAGTGTGCGTCTGGCCCAGGAAAAAGGCCTGCTGAACCTGCATGGCTGGGTGTATGACATCGAGACCGGTTCGATCGATGCGCTGTGCGCCGACCGTCGCACGTTTGTGCCGCTGGCCGAGCAACCGACGACTTGCGCGATCCATGCACAAACCACCCATGCTGCCTGAGCAACTGATCGTTCCCACGCTCTGCGTGGGAATGCCTCAAGGGACGTTCTGCGTCCAGTGACGCGGAGCGTCACGAGCTGCGTTCCCACGCTGGAGCGTGGGAACGATCATTGTCCGCCAGATCAGCGTTTTACTGTGAGATCGATCTGCGTCATCCGGCTACGAACAGTGAATACACCATCCCCTGAAAGAATCGCACTGCGCGCAAACAAGCGCCCGCTCTCCCAGTTCGAAAGACCTAGCTCCGGCTTGTTCAGCGCGTATTGCCCATCGACCCAACGGGTAATGCCATTGCCCACGAACGGAGCGTTGACCGCGTTGTAAAAGCGCTCCTGCACCTGCGCATCCTCACTGATCAACGACACAGTGAACTGCGGGCTGTAGCGATTGAACAGCGCAATCGCCTGATCCAGATCGTCAACGATCATCAGGCTGACTTCCGGGGTTTCTTCCCATTCCCACTCACAGCCCAATGCGGATTCCGCCAAGGGTTCTGCCAGTGCCTCGGTCTGATAGCCCTCGGCGCGATAGACCTCGACCGTCGCGTTCTGCCACTCACTCGGCAAGCAGCCTTCGCTGCCTTCGACGATGTGCAATTTGCAGCCCTGGCCACGCGCAGTACCGGCCTGTTGCAGCGCGTCGAGAAACAACGGCACAAATCCCGCCGCGCGATCACGCTGGATCAGGCACACGTTGAGGGTGTTGCACACCTTGCGATCCAGCGAGTTGCGCACCACGGCGGCAAAGCGTGTGGCATCGGCAGCACGGTCGGCGATCAACCACGCGCCACCCGTGCCGTGCAGACTGACCGCGGTGCCAGCCTGCTGGGCAATGCTGCCCAACTGACTGACCGCACGACCCGAGCCGCGCGCCACGGCCAGCGACAAACGTCGGTCAGCGAACATCGCCCAACCGGCCGCGTGATTGACGCTTTCCACGAGCGACACCGCACCGGCCGGCAGACCGGCATCGGCCAGCGCCGGGTTCAAGGCGTGAGTGACGATGGCTTGCGCAGTGCCCAACGCATCGCTGCCAATGCGCAGCACAGCGGTATTGCCGGTGCGCAAGACACCGGCCGCGTCGGCGAACACGTTCGGCCGACCTTCAAAGACAAACGCGACGATGCCCAGCGGCGACACCACTTGCTCAACCTTCCAGCCGTCGTGCTCGACACTGCTGATGACTTTGCCGCGCGTGGCGGCGGCATCACGCCAGGCGCGCAGGCCGGCGATCATGTCGCGACGCATGCGCTCATCGGCGAGCAGTCGGGTGGTGGAACGGCCGCGCGCCTTGGCCCGCTCGATGTCGGCGAGGTTGGCGGATTCGATCTGCGCCCAGCACGCCGGGGTTTCCAGGCGCTGCGCGAAGAGATCAAAGAACTGGCTGATGGCCTCATCGGACACCGCCGACAGCGCGGTGAATGCCGCTGCCGCACGCTCGATCGCCACGGACGCTGCTTGCTGATCGGCCACGGGGATCAACAACAACTCGCCACTGACCTGCTCCACCAGCAGGTGGTCACCGGGCTGAAAGCGCGCGGCCAGTTCGGAGCTGACCACGGTGACGCGGTTACCAGCGAAAGGGATCGGCGTGCCAGCGACTAGACGTTCGAGCGCGAGAGACATGAAGCGGATTCACCATGCAGGGAGCGGCCGGAAAATGTATAGGAACAGCCTCCCCACAGGCAACACAAAACCCTTGTGGACAACAACATCCTGTGGGAGCGAGCCTGCTCGCGAAAGCGGTGGATCTGATACATCAATGTTGGCTGATCTGACGCCTTCGCGAGCAGGCTCGCTCCCACAGGGTTTTGTGGTGTCTGTGTGATCGGATCAGAACACTGACCAGCCAATCCGCGCGCTAAGCATCTCCAGCGCCGCCATGCCCGCCAGCGAATTCCCCGCCGCATTCACTTCCGGCGACCACACGCACACCGTGAACTGCCCCGGCACCACCGCAACAATCCCGCCGCCGACACCGCTCTTGCCTGGCAAACCGACGCGGTAAGCGAAGTTGCCCGCTTCGTCATACAGCCCGCTGGTGGCCATGATCGAGTTGACCTGCTGTGTCTGGCGCCGGGTGAGGATCTGTTCGCCGCTGTGTTTGCAAAAACCGTCATTGGCCAGAAAGCAGAACGCCCGGGCCAGATCAATGCAGTTCATGCGCAACGCACAATGGCTGAAATAGCTGCGCAGCACCGCTTCGACATCGTTGTGGAAGTTGCCGAACGACTGCATCAGATACGCCATCGCCGCGTTGCGCGCACGGTGTTGGTATTCGGAGTCGGCGACTTTGCCGTCGATCATGATCTGCGGATTGCCGGACAGTCGGCGGACGAAATCGCGCATCGACAGGGTCGGCGCGGCAAAACGTGACTGGTTGATGTCGCAGATCACCAGCGCGCCCGCGTTGATGAACGGATTGCGCGGCCGACCGCGCTCGAATTCCAGCTGCACCAGCGAGTTGAACGGCTGCCCGGACGGCTCGTGACCGAGGCGTTCCCAGATCGCTTCGCCGGAATGATCGATCGCCTGCACCAGGCTGAACACCTTGGAAATACTCTGCACCGAGAACGGCGTCTCGGCGTCACCGGCGCAGTACATCTCGCCGTCGTTGCCGTACACGGCGATGCCCAGCTGATTGGCCGGCACGGTGCCGAGGGCGGGAATGTAGTCAGCCACCTTGCCCTGCCTGATCAACGGGCGGACAGCGTCAAGAATCTCGTTCAACAGCGCTTGCATGCCGGGTTCCGAAGTCTCGCCCCATGGGATTGCGGGGACACTGGGGCTAGACGCTGCGCCCGCCCGTCGAATCACACCGGCCGCAATCGCACTGAATGTTCTAGGCTCAAGCGCACATTCAAAAACGGGAGAGCAACCATGCATCTCGAAGGCTCCTGCCATTGCGGCGAGGTCACGTTCAGCCTCACCAGCGCCCACCCCTACCCTTATCAACGCTGCTATTGCTCGATTTGCCGCAAGACCCAGGGCGGCGGCGGTTATGCGATCAACCTCGGCGGCGACGCGACCAGCCTCAAGGTGCGCGGACGCAAACACATCAGCGTCTATCACGCGAAGATGAAGGACGCTGGCGACCAGCGCGCCCATCGCAGCAGCGCCGAACGGCATTTCTGTTCACTGTGCGGCAGCGGCTTGTGGCTGTTCAGCCCGGAGTGGCCAGAGCTGATCCACCCGTTCGCCTCGGCCATCGACACAGCATTGCCGGTGCCGCCGGAACACACGCATTTGATGCTCAGTTCGAAAGCAACCTGGGTGGAAGTCGAGGCCAAAGCGCAAGACCAACAGTTCGACGTCTACCCCGAGGAATCCATCGCCCAATGGCATGACCGTCTCGGTTTGACCCGATAGATCCATGGCAAACCTAAATCCCTGTGGGAGCGAGCCTGCTCGCGAAGGCGTCTTGTCCGTCAGCATTGATGTTTCTGACCCAGCGCTTTCGCGAGCAGGCTCGCTCCCACAGGTTTTTCATCGTTCTTGATTCGACGCAGTTCCCTTTTCCCGCACTCGTTCGGTTAACCCCTCAGAAGCACTTCAACTACCGATCGATTCGATGCAAAGGGATCTCCATGTCGCACGTCCGTTTCCGTTTCGCCCTGTGCCCGCTGGCACTGGCCCTGCTGAGCATTTCTGCCAACGCCGCTGAAAAAACCGACCAGACCTTGCAACTGGGCGCCACCAATATTTCCGCGCAAGGCCTCGGCGCTACCACCGAAGACACCCATTCTTACACCACCGGCGCGATGTCCTCGGCCACCGGCCTGCCGCTGTCGATCCGCGAAACCCCGCAATCGGTGACGGTGGTTACCCGTCAGCAAATGGACGATCGCGGCGTGCAAAGCATCGGCGATGCACTGCGCAATACCCCCGGCATTTCCATGCAGAAGTACGACAGCGACCGTACCGAGTTTTCCGCGCGCGGCCTGGCGATCACAAACTTTCAGTACGACGGCGTCAACATTCCCTACGATGGCGTCTACGGCGAGAACCCGAACAACGGCGATGACGCCGCGAGCATCGACCGTATTGAAATCATCAAAGGCGCGACCGGCCTGATGACCGGCTCCGGCGACCCGTCGGCCACGGTCAACCTGATCCGCAAAAAGCCGACCAAGGCATTCAAAGCGTCGATCAGCGGCACCGTTGGTTCGTGGGATGCCTACCGCGCCGTCGGTGATATTTCCGGCTCGCTGACCGACTCGGGCAACGTGCGCGGACGTTTCGTCGGCGCCTATTCCGATCAAAATTCCTACCTGGATCACTACAGCCAGCGCAAAGACCTGTTCTACGGCATCCTCGAAGCCGACCTCAGCGACGACACCCTGCTGACCTTCGGCATCGACAAATCCAGTACAACGCCACGCGGCTCATCGTGGACCGGCAACCCGGTGTACTTCGCCGATGGCGGGCGCACTGATTTCGGGCGGCACTTCAACTCTGCCGCCGACTGGAGTCGCCGCGATTTCGACAACATCACCTACTTCGCATCCTTGGAACAGGCGCTGGCCAACGACTGGAAACTCAAGGTCAGCCTCGACCAGAAAACCACCGATCACGACACGCGTCTGGCCTCAGCCAGCGGTGGCAATCCGAACCGCGCCACGGGTGAAGGGATGTTCATGTATTGGGGGCGCTGGGAAGGTCATCGTGTACAGAACACGGCTGACGTCAACGTCTCCGGCCCATTCACGCTGGGTGGTCGCGAGCATGAACTGATCGCCGGGGTGATGACCTCGCACTCGCGACAGACTGGCGCGACCTACGACACCAGTGCGTTTTCCGAAGTGCAGGGGAGCATTTACGACTGGGACGGCAATCTGCCGAAACAGGATTTCCCGAAGAACGGCAAGTACGAGCGCACCCAGAGCCAGAATGGCATTTACCTGGCCACGCGCTTGCGCCCGACCGACGATCTCTCGGTGATCCTCGGCAGCCGCCTGAGCACCTTCAAATACAACGAAGACTACCGCTACAACCCCGGCGCCGGCCTCGACGACACCCACACCAGCTACAAGGAACACGGCGTGGTCACGCCTTACGCCGGGGTGATTTACGACCTCGACGACACCTATTCGCTGTATGCCAGCTACACCAGCATTTATCAGCCGCAGACCTACAAAGACACCAACGGCTCGACCCTTGCCCCGGTCGAGGGCGACAGCTATGAAACCGGTTTGAAGGCCGCGTACTTTGACGGCCGCTTGAACGCCAGCCTGGCGTTCTTCCGCATCGAGCAGGACGGCGTCGCCGAGTCGATCGGCACCAACGCGGTGACCAACGAAGGCATCTACAAAGCCATCGACGGCGCCACCACCAAAGGCGTGGAGCTGGAACTGGCCGGCGAACTGGCCGAAGGCTGGAACCTCTCCGCCGGCTACACCTACGCGCGTACCCGTGATGCCGATGAACAGCGCATGTACGGTTATCCGTTGTCGACCACCAAGCCTGAACATACGGTGCGCACCTTCACCACCTACCGTTTGCCTGGCGTGCTGGACAAGGTCACTGTCGGCGGTGGCGTGAGCTGGCAGAGCGCGTTCTACGGCAAGATCTACAGCGCCCCGGCCGGCGACTACACGCGGATCAAACAGGGCGGCTACACCCTCGTCGACCTGATGAGCCGTTATCAGTACAACGAACACCTAAGCTTCACGGTCAATGCCAACAACGTGTTCGACAAGCGTTACCTGACCGGTTTGGGCAACTTCGACACCACGTTCTACGGTGAGCCGCGCAATTTGATGCTGACCACCAAGTGGGATTTCTGATTCTGGGCTGAAATAAATAGCGCCATGGATGGCGCCTTCGCGAGCAGGCTCGCTCCCACAAGGGGTCTGCGTTGCCTACAAATTTTGAGCAAGACACAAGACGCTGTAGGAGTGAGCCTGCTCGCGATAGCGGTGGGTCAGCCGCAAAAATACTGATTGGACTGACCCCTTCGCGAGCAAGCTCGCTCCCACAGTGATCTGTGGTGCTCACAAATCCAATGTGGGAGCGAGCCTGCTCGCGAAGAGGCCGGCACAGGCCACAGCATTAATCCAGATGCGCCCAGGTCATCCGGCACGACGCCCCACCCCAAGCCGAATCGCCCACCTCAACCTGCCCGCCATGGGACTGCGAGACCCGGCGCACCAACGCCAGGCCCAAGCCAAACCCGCCGGTGCGGCGATCGCGACTGGCATCCAGCCGCGAAAACGGCTCAAAGATCTGCTCCCGCCCGTGCACAGGCACCCCCGGTCCATCGTCGTTGACCTGCACTTCGTAATAATCGCCGGTGCGCACCAGCGACACTTCAACGCGTTGCTCGGCATAACGAATCGCGTTGCGCAGCAAATTGATCACCGCCCGCGCCATGAAACGCGGTTCGATACGCACGGTGTCGATCCGGCAGTCCGCGATCAGCAACTGCACCCCGGCTGCTTCGGCCTCCAGCGCGACGCTGCCAACCACGCTATCAAGCCAATTGGCAGCCTGGATGTTTTCGCGTTTGATCACCGTCGCGCCGCGCTCAAGGCTGGCGTAGGTGAGCAATTCGGAAACCATCTCCTCCAGTTCACCAAGGTCGGCGTACATGTCGGCAATCAGCTCGCGGTTCTGGCTGGCGTCCGGCTGCTGCTTGAGTTGATCAAGCTCAAACGACAGCCGCGCAATCGGCGTGCGCAATTCGTGGGACACGGCGTTGGTCAGTTCACGCTGATTGGCAATCAGCCCTTCGATGCGCGCCGCCATCAGGTTGAAGTGCTCGGCCAGATCGCGGATGTTCGAGCGCTTCGACAATTGAATGCGCACCGACAGATCGTTGTCGCCGAAACGCTCGGCGGCCAGACGCAGTTTCTCCAGATCGCGCCAGTGCGGACGCACCCAGAAAAACAGCACGATGCCGATCAGCACGGCAATCATCAGGTAGGCGCCGGCGATGTAGAACGGCATCAGACTCGGCTCGGCCGGCAAGCGGATGCTGAGCAGTTGCGGGCCATCGTCAATCGCGGAAATGTACTGGGTGTATTTGTCACGGATCACCAGCAGCCCTTGGGCCAGTTCGGCTTTTTCCTCGTCGCTCAGGGCCAGTTCAGAGGTATCGACCAGCGTCAGCCCCAAACCGTAATGCGGGCGGATCGTTTCCAGCTGTTTTTCCCGGGCGGGGCCGTCGAGGTCACGCAACTGCTGGCCCAATGTCCATGCCTGTCCGCGCACGGCCTCACGGTTGTAGTCCTGCATCTGATAATCGAGCAAGGCATCAAAGGTGCGTTCGACCGTCTGCAACGCCAGCACCAGACCTATCGTCATGACCAGAAACAGCCCGAGAAATAACCGCAGCATCTACAGCTCCCACGCGAACGGATTGAACAGATAACCCTTGCCCTACACGGTCTTGATACAGATCGGCTCGCGGGGATTGTCCTTGAGCTTGTTGCGCAACTTGCTGATGTACACGTCGACGCTGCGGTTGAGGCCGTCGAAGGCAATCCCGCGCATGCGATTGAGGATGTCGTCACGCGACAGCACGTTGCCGGCGGCGCTGGCCAGCAACCACAGCAGCTCGAATTCCATGGTGGTCATTTCGATGACCTCACCCGCCAGCCGCACTTCACGGCAACTGCGGTCGACGCTCAACTGGCCAAACTCCATAAAACTCACCACGTTGCTGTCCGGCACCTGGCGCCTTTGCAGCGCTCGCAACCGGGCCAGCAACACCGGCGGCTTGATCGGTTTGATCACGTAGTCATCGGCGCCGGATTCCAGTCCGAGGATATGATCGAGGTCATCTTCCTTGGCGGTCAGGATCACGATCGGTGTGTCCGACACACTGCGAATCTCGCGGCATACGTGCAGACCGCTCTGCCCCGGCAGCATCAGGTCGAGCACCACGACTTTCGGCTTGAATTCCAGAAAGGCAGCCACGGCCAAGTCGCCGCGCAGCACGGTACGCACCTCGTAGCCGTGTTGTTCGAGAAAGTGGGCGATCAACGCGGCGAGGCGCTCATCGTCTTCCACCAACAGGACTTTGCCAAAACCCAGGTTATCCATAACGCCCGTCTGCCACCCATGTGTGAAGTGGTCGGCATTATGGCGGCAATCGCTGGCAAGGCGTTTGCCTGAGGCAGCAAAAACCGGCCGCTGGGGCCGGTTTTCGGTGATGTTTCATACTCTTAAGAGTTTTTAACAATCTTATGCCGGCACGCCGCTGTGGAAGCGGAACTCTTCGTCCGGCGACTCGATCGGTTCCTGCTCGGCGGCACGGACCTTGTCGATGACCTGGGCAATATCCTTCGCATCACCGTACTGATAGGCCAGCTTCAGATACCCCTGAAAATGCCGCGCCTCGCTTTTCAGCAGGCCAAAGTAGAACTTGCCGAGTTCTTCGTCCAAATGCGGCACCAGCGCTTCGAACCGCTCGCAACTGCGCGCTTCGATAAACGCGCCGACCACCAGCGTATCCACCAGTTTTACCGGCTCGTGGCTGCGCACCACTTTGCGCAAACCCGATGCGTAACGACCGGCGTGGAGCTGGCGCAGTTCGATCTTGCGCCGTTTCATGATGCGCATGACCTGCTCGTGGTGCACCAGTTCTTCCCGGGCCAGACGCGACATCATGTTGATCAGGTCGACGTGGGAATGGTACTTGGCAATCAGGCTCAGGGCGGTGCTGGCGGCTTTGAACTCGCAGTTCTTGTGGTCGATCAGCAGGGTTTCCTGATCGGCCAGTGCGGCCTGAACCCAGGCGTCGGGGGTGCGGCAGCCAAGGAATTCGTGGATTTCGGGAAGGATCATGGGGCTCACGGTAAAAGGTGTTCGAGCGAAGGGCGCCGATTATACCGGCCTGTCCGCAGACCACCAGCGGCGGACGTTGATATGCATCAAGTCGCGCACGATCGAGCAGCAACTATAGTTGTGCAACGCCGTGCCTTTTCTTTGCTGGAGACTCCGCTCATGCAAGCCATTCGCAGCATTCTGGTGGTCATCGAACCCGAACATTCGGAAAGCCTGGCGCTCAAGCGCGCCAAGCTGATCGCGGGCGTGACCCAGGCCCACCTGCACCTGTTGGTGTGCGACAAGAAGCACGACCACGCCGGTATGCTTGGCGTACTCAAGGCTGCGCTGCTGGCCGACGGCTACAGCGTAACTACCGAACAGGCATGGAATGAAAGCCTGCACGAAACCATCATCGATGTGCAGCAGGCCGAGGGTTGCGGGCTGGTGATCAAGCAGCACTTCCCCGACAGCTCACTGAAAAAAGCCCTGCTGACCCCGGCGGACTGGAAGCTCTTGCGCCACTGCCCTACCCCGGTGTTGCTGGTGAAAACCGCAGGTTCCTGGAAGGACAAAGTGATTCTGGCGGCGGTGGATGTGGGCAATGCCGATGGTGAACACCGGCATTTGCACACGACGATCATTGATCATGGTTATGACATTGCCAGCCTGGCCAAGGCGCATCTGCATGTGATCGCGGCGCATCCATCGCCGATGCTCTCGGCTGCAGACCCGACGCTGCAACTGAGCGAAACCATCGCGGCACGTTATCGCGAGCAATGCCGAGCGTTTCAGGCGGAATTCGATGTCGATGATGAGCATCTGCACATTGAGGAAGGCCCGGCGGATGTGTTGATTCCGTTCATGGCGCACAAGCTGCAAGCGGCAGTGACCGTGATTGGCACGGTGGCGCGTACCGGGTTGTCAGGGGCATTGATCGGCAATACGGCGGAAGTTGTGCTGGATGCACTGGAGAGCGATGTGCTGGTGCTCAAGCCGCAGGAGGTTGAGGATCATCTGGTGGAGCTGGCGGTGAAACACTAAACCTCCAGATTTGAAATGCGATCCCTGTAGGAGTGAGCCTGCTCGCGATGGCGTCCTGTCAGTCACCACCTTCTTTGAATGCACTACCGCTATCGCGAGCAGGCTCACTCCTACAGTTGGAATGCATGCCCCTGTGGGAGCGAGCCTGCTCGCGAAGCTTTTGATCTTCAGGCGCCAAAGGCGTCTTTGAGGAACCCGGGGGCGATGTAGCGCTGGTAGTGCGCTTCCGACAGCAGGAAGAATTCCCGATCAATGGCATCGCGCAGTTCCGGCAGGTTCCAGTCGCGAAACTCCGGCAGCAACACCATTCCGTACGCTTCCAGATTAATGATCACTCGCGCACCACGGGCGATCAGCTGATACGCCCAGCAATATTCCGACTGATGCGGTACGAAGCGGATCTTGCGCTGTTCGAGTTGCTCACGCAGACGCGCGGAATCGAAAATCTCGACCTTGCCTGCCATCACTTGTGACAGCAATTGCTCCAGACGCAACCACACCGCGCGCTTTTCCTCCTCGTTGTACCCATTCCAGTGGATCACTTCGTGGTGGAAACGCTTGCAGCCACGGCACACCAGATCACCGTAAACAGTGGAGCAGAGGCCGACGCAGGGAGTCTTGATGGTCTGATTGGGCATAAGATAGGCAAAACACTGAAACGCGGAACAGGTCGGCATGTTAGCCCTTTGTCGGGCATTGATCACCCCTCAAACATCAGGGTCTCAGACATACCGCGCGTTTGACCCGGCCACGCGCATTGCCACGAAAGTCCAATAGAGCGCGACTTACCTTTAAATTTTTTTTGCCGTAGAATCAGCCAGCCTTTTAAGGCGCCAATGTCCGTTAGAAGCTGTTTTCAAAGCGTCACGAGCACAGTCGTTCCTTCAGAGCGGTGTTGGCGAGGGATTTTTCCAGCGGGGAAAAATCCACCGCCAACCCTCATCAGCTCCCCGTTCTGCAGGCGTAAAACTTTGAAAGCAGCTTCTGTAAGGAATTGCCGGTAATTCTGGCCGAACGACCCACAACGTCGTGAGGAGCATGAGTACGGCAATTTCGGGATGAGCGTCCCGGACACCCATTTGGGACCACTGATGAGGGTAATAACTGTGCTTGAAGCCTACCGCAAACATATCGAAGAGCGTGCAGCCCTGGGTATCGTTCCCCAGCCGCTTAACGCCGAACAAACAGCAGGCCTGGTCGAGCTGCTGAAAAACCCTCCGGCTGGCGAAGAAGAATTTCTCGTTGACCTGATCACCAATCGCATTCCACCAGGCGTGGACGAAGCGGCTTATGTCAAAGCCGGCTTCCTGTCTGCACTGGCCAAGGGCGAAGTGTCCTCCCCTCTGCTGGACAAAAAACGCGCTGTAGAACTGCTCGGCACCATGCAGGGCGGCTACAACATCGTCACTCTGGTTGACCTGCTGGATGACGCCGAGCTGGCGCCAGTCGCTGCCGCGCAACTCAAGCACACTCTGCTGATGTTCGATGCGTTCCACGACGTCGCGGAAAAAGCCAAGAACGGTAACGTTCACGCTAAAGCCGTACTGCAATCCTGGGCTGACGGCGAGTGGTTCAAGAACCGTCCGACCCTGGCCGACAAGATCAGCCTGCGCGTGTTCAAGGTTACCGGCGAAACCAACACCGACGACCTGTCCCCTGCTCCTGATGCCTGGTCGCGTCCAGACATCCCGCTGCACGCCCTGGCCATGCTGAAAATGGCCCGTGACGGCATCGTTCCTGATCAGCAGGGCGCCATCGGCCCGATGAAGCAGATCGAAGAAATGCGCGGTCAAGGCTTCCCGATCGCCTACGTCGGTGACGTGGTCGGTACCGGTTCCTCACG
>Ga0163162_10000054_pt1 | contig 110125 bp, 76 predicted proteins | sample S55metaG_FD_115310 | JGI IMG/M metagenome (GOLD analysis project Ga0163162, IMG submission 115310) | Switchgrass rhizosphere microbial communities from Kellogg Biological Station, Michigan, USA - S5-5 metaG | ecosystem: Host-associated > Plants > Roots > Rhizosphere > Soil | place: USA...
GTAATCCGTAAGGAAGTAAACCAGAAATTATATTATATTAAATACCTCATTTCTGGAACGGAAGATCAGTTTTTAACGATAGCTACAACGCGTCCGGAAACCATTATGGCCGATGCAGCCATCTGTATCAATCCGAACGATGAGCGCTTTACGCATTTAAAAGGTAAAAAGGTTTTCGTGCCGTTGGTTAACCATGAAATTCCGGTTATTGAGGATGAATATGTAGATATTGAATTTGGAACGGGTTGTTTAAAAGTTACACCTGCGCACGATCTGAACGATTATGAACTGGGCGTTAAGCACAATTTGCCTGTTAAGGATATTTTAAATGATGATGGAACCTTAAACGAACTGGCGGTTATTTTAGTGGGCGAAGACCGGTTTGTTGCCCGTAAAAAAATCGCCAAAATGCTGGAAGAAGCTGGTCATTTAGATAAAGTAGAGGACTACAAATCGCAGGTTGGTTTTTCTGAACGTACCGATGCCGCTATCGAACCTAAACTTTCCATGCAATGGTTTGTGAAGATGAAAGAGATGGCGCAGCCAGCTTTGGATGATGTATTGAATGGCGAGGTAAACCTGATTCCGAATAAATTTGAAAATACCTATCGCCACTGGATGGAAAATGTGCGCGACTGGAACATCAGCCGCCAATTATGGTGGGGACAAAGAATTCCGGCCTGGTACGATGATAAAGGAAATTGGGTAGTTGCCAAAACTAAAGATGAAGCACTAGAAGAATTCTGGAAGAAAAAACATCTAGATGAAAGCTGCTCAGAAACGGAAAAAGCTGGATTCAAACATCAGTTGGAGCCGTTTTTAAGACAGGATGATGATGTGATGGATACCTGGTTCTCATCATGGTTATGGCCGATTTCGGTTTTCGATGGCTTTAAAAACCCTGAAAATAAAGATATCAACTATTATTACCCAACCAATGATCTGGTTACGGCGCCTGAAATTTTATTCTTCTGGGTGGCACGTATGATTATGGCCGGACATGAGTTTATGGGCAAAAAACCATTTACCAATGTGTATTTAACGGGTATCGTACGCGATAAATTAGGCCGTAAAATGTCTAAATCGTTAGGTAACTCACCTGATCCGATTGGATTGATTGAAAAATACGGTGCTGATGCGGTTCGTGTGGGGATGTTAATGTCTTCACCAGCTGGAAACGATTTAATGTTTGATGAAAGCTACTGCGAACAGGGACGTAATTTCGCCAGCAAAATCTGGAATGCTTTCCGTTTGGTAAAAGGATGGGAGGTTGATGAAAACCTGGTAAACCCGAATATCCAGGCCATATCCTGGTTCGAGAACCGTTTTAATGAGGCTTTGGTAGAAATTGAAGCCAACTTTAAACAATACCGTTTATCAGAAGCATTAATGATCACTTACAAACTGGTTTGGGATGATTTCTGTGCCTGGTATTTAGAAATGGTTAAGCCAGCCTATCAACAGCCTATTGATGCCGAAAGTTATAAAGCTACAATCGCATTCTTCGAAAATATCATCAAATTACTGCACCCGAATATGCCTTTTATTACTGAAGAATTATGGCATGATGATTTATTTGCCGATCGTGGCGAAATGGATTGCTGTATTGTGGCCGAATTTCCGAAAGGTGGCACTTTTGATGAGCAATTATTGAAAGATGCCGAGGTAATTAAGACCGTTGTAGCCGAAATTAGAAATGTAAGGAACCAGAAACAGATTTCGCCTAAAGAAGCGTTTCCTTTAAGTATTAAAATAAATTCTGACCTTGATTACGAAAAATGGCTAAACATTGTTTTCAAACTGGCCAATGTATCAGAAGCTGAAATTGTAAATGATAAAATTGTTGGTGCAACAGCTTTTATGGCCGGTAAAGATGAATTCTTTATTCCATTGACTGAAAATGTTGATGTAGAAGCTGAGCGTGAACGTTTAAATGCTGATTTGGTTTATCTGCAGGGTTTCTTGAAGTCGGTTGATGCCAAATTGAGCAACGAACGTTTTGTACAGAATGCAAAACCTGAAATTATTGCAAACGAACGCAATAAAAAAGCTGACGCTGAAGCTAAAATCAAAATTATTGAAGAAAGTTTAGCGGTTTTGGGCTAATAATAACTTGATATTGCGATCGTCATGCTGAATTTATTTCAGCATCCTTCTTGCTATTAAGACCCTGAAATAAATTCAGGGTGACGAGACTAATATAAACCCTTTAGATTTTTTTAAAGGGTTTATTTTTTTACAGCTTTTTCCATTTTACCTACCTCATCCATCTCCATTCCTTTCTAAATTGTTACCAAAGCTCATCCATTTATTAAACTAAAAGTCCTAATTTGGATGCTGTTAAACATCTTATAAATCGTTTAACGCATAAGCTATCTAACCTTATTTAAACCGTTTTATTCTATGGAAAATTCCAGAAGAAAATTTATTAAACAATCAGCAGTATTTGCTGCAGCAACCTATGCAGGCACCATGGGCATGAGCGCCAAAAGTTATGGACGCATCATCGGTGCAAATGATCGGGTACGTGTTGGTGTTGTTGGATTTTCTGATCGCTTTAAAGACACCCTTTTGCCTTGTTTCCTGAACCACAACAAGGAACTCAATTTCGATATCGTTGGTCTTTCTGATTTATGGAACTACCGCAGAGATTTAGGAATTGCACATTTAAAAGAAAAATTTGGTCACGATATTAAAGCCTGCCGTAACAACGATGAACTTTATGCCACAAAAGACCTTGACGCCGTAATTATCAGTACCGCAGATTTTCAGCACGCACTTCATACCATCGAGGCTGTAAAGGCCAATTGCGATGCCTATGTAGAAAAGCCTTTTGCCGAAACCATGGACGATGCCAAAGCTGCATTTAAAGCCGTTAAGGCCAGCAAGCAGATTGTGCAAATAGGCTCGCAAAGAAGGAGTGGAGAAAATTATATCAATGCGGCAAAATTTATACAGGATGGAAAATTCGGGCCGATCACTGCTGTAGATTTAGTATGGAATGTAAATCAGCCAGGCAGGTGGCGCCGGCCAGATTTAGTGGCTAAATTAAAAGAAGAAGATATTGATTGGAAAAGGTTTTTGTTAAACCGTCCGAACGAGGCTTTTGACCCGAGAAAATATCTGGAATATAGGTTATTCTGGCCCTATTCATCAGGAATGCCCGGGCAATGGATGAGCCACCAGATTGATACCGTGCATTGGTTTACCAATTTAAAACATCCGCGAAGTGTAGTGGCAAATGGAGGTATTTATACCTGGAAAGATGGTCGTAGAAATTGGGATTCGATGGTTGCCGTATTCGATTATGGTCAGCCAGATAATAACGATGGCTTCCAGGTTACTTTTACTTCCAGAATGCAGAATAGTGTGGGTGATGTAGGTGAGGTTTATTACTCGAATGGTGGCGAGCTGAATTTAATGAACAATAAGGTGTCGCCAAAAGGCGGTTTAAGGGAAAAAGAGGCTGCCGCTATGGGATTGAAAGCCAACCTTTTGCCTGAATTTGATTTGAGTAAAACCGAAATTAAAGCGGCCACAGGAGCTAATATGGGCGGTGATGCATTAACCTCTGGCCACATGCGCAATTGGATGGAATGTGTACGCAGCCGTAAAACACCAAATGCACCTGTAGAAGCAGGTTATTCGCATTCTATTGCCAATATCATGACCAATGCTGCGGTACGCACGGGTGCAAAAGCAGTTTTCGATGAAAGCAGACAAGAAGTAATCGCAAACGGAAAAGTATTTAAGTATTAAAATAAAAATATCGTCATTCTTCCTCGCAATGACGGCAAGACAAACCTATCATGTTAAAAATCAAAAAATATAGTATTCTGGCGCTCTCGTTAATCAGTTTATCAGCCGCTGCCCAAAAGGCTAAACCATTATTTGATGGTAAAACGCTTACTGGTTGGAAGGCCGTTGCAGGTGCTGCACCGTATAAGGTTGAAGACGGAATGATTGTGGGCACCATGACCAAAGGCACACCAAATTCATTTTTGATTACCGAAAAAGAATATGGCGATTTCATTTTAGAACTGGATGTGAAACTGGAAGGCGAAACCACCAATTCTGGTATCCAGACCCGTAGCCACATTAAACCAGAAGGGAATGGCGGTAAAGGATTGGTTTTTGGCAGGCAGGTAGAAATTGACCCTACACCAAGAGCATGGACAGGTGGCATTTATGACGAAGCCAGAAGATTGTGGTTGTATCCTCTAGAACTTAATCCAGCGGCAAAACCTTTGTACAAAAAGAATGAGTTTAACCATTACAAAATCGAATGTATTGGTAACGAAACCAAAACCTGGGTAAATGGAACACCTGTTGCTTATGTAGTCGATACTTTAGATAAATCAGGATTTATCGGTTTGCAGGTTCATGGTATTGGCAATAACCTCGATAATGATGGTAAAAAAGTTTATTTTAAAAATATCAACATCCAAACTGAAGGGCTAAAGGCCAAAGTTTTTCCAAAAGGCATTTATACGGTTAATTTAACCCCAAATACTTTATCTGCTTACGAAAAGTCAGAAGGTTATAAACTATTGTTCGATGGTAAAAGCAGTACAGGTTGGGTTGGTGCTTATAAAACTACTTTCCCTGCCAAAGGTTGGAAAATTGCCGATGGTATAATCAGCGTGGAACCATCTGGGGGTGCCGAATCGACCAACGGAGGGGATATTGTGACTAAAGATGAATATGCTGCTTTTGATTTGTCTTTCGAATTTAAGCTTACACCCGGCGCCAATAGCGGAGTGAAATATTTTGTTACCCTGAGTGAAAATAACAAAGGGTCGGCCATTGGCTTGGAGTACCAGGTTTTAGATGATGAACTGCACCCTGACGCCAAATTAGGTAGAGATGGAAACCGTACTTTGGCGTCTTTATACGATTTAATTACTTCGAAAAAAGAAGCCCGTTACCTGCGCCCAATCGGCAGTTGGAACAATGGACGTGTGGTAGTGTATCCAAATAACAAAGTAGAACATTATTTAAATGGTGTAAAAGTTCTGGAATATACCCGTGGCTCTGAAGAATTTAAAAAACTCGTTGCTATTAGTAAATATAAAGATTGGAAAAACTTTGGCGAAGCACCAAAAGGACATATCCTGCTGCAAGATCATGGCAATAAAGTAGATTTTAGAACTATTAAAATCAAGAATTTATAACCTGAGTTCGATTAATATTTATGCGTTTTGATTAGTTTTAGTCTACTTTTCTTAACGCGATCGTCATGCTGAATTTATTTCAGCATCTTTCTTGCTATATAGACCCTGAAATAAATTCAGGGTGACGACTGTGAGCTAAAAATATCCGAGAAAACTTTTAAGCCAATATTAATAATCCAATTTTGGTTTTCTGTATTAATTTGTGGTTAAATATATTTACGAATAAAGAAATAAAACATTAACATATCATGCACCGTCGATCTTTTGTTAAAACATCAGCTTTAGTAGGCTCTGGTTTGCTTTTGGGCAATCAGGCTCTCGCCAATTTAGTAGCAGACGAAATTATTAATGTGGCCATGATTGGTTGCGGCGATCGCGGTAAAGGGGTTTTGTCGGTAATTAAATCCATGCCAACCAAATATAAAGTTAAAGCCTATTGCGATCTGCTCGATTTCAGGCTTAAGGAAACTGAAAAGTATGTTCCAGCTGAGGCCAAAGCCATAAAAGATTATCGAAAAGTTTTAGAGGATAAAACAATCAATGCGGTTTTTATTGCCACACCTTTAAGCGAGCATTTCGGCATTGCAAAAGATGCTGTGCTGGCCGGTAAACATGTTTATGTAGAAAAAACCATGACTTACAACATTACCCAGGCACTTGAGCTTAAGAAGTTGGTTAAGCAACACCCTAAGCAGGTTTTTCAGGTGGGGTACCAATACCGTTATTCGCCCTTGTATTTTAAGGTGAAAGAGATGATCCAGAGTGGTTATTTGGGTAAGGTTAGCCAAATCGATTGTCGTTGGGACCGTAACGGTAACTGGCGCAGGGCTGTTCCAGATCCATCTTTGGAGCGCAAAATCAACTGGAGGATGTACAAGGAATATTCTGGCGGATTGGCTGCCGAACTGCTCTCACACCAGATCGATTTTATCAACTGGGCTTTCGAAACCCAACCTGATGAAATTATGGGCTCTGGAGGGATAGATGTTTTTAAGGATGGCCGCGAAACTTATGACAACATTCAGGCGGTATTGCGTTATCAGGAAAAAGGCATGATTGGCAACTTCGGGGCCACCTGCGGCAATGCACATGATGGTTATCTGTTTAAAATAAAAGGTACAAAGGGCTCGGTTTCCCTGCTGACCAATACTGGCTTATTTTATCCTGAAGAGCGTACCAAAAAAGAATTGGGCATTGTTGATGGGGTAACCGGGGCGACAAAAATCGTGGTGAATAAAGACGGCGGAATCCCTATTTTGGATAAAGCCACCATAGATGGTACAAATTATGCGTTGGATGAATTTTATAAATCAATAACCACCAGGAAAGAACCCGCATCAAATATCAATACCGGAACCCAGGCCGCTATTTGCGTGGCCATGTGTAACGAGGCGATTTATAGCGGTAATAAACAGGTTTGGAAGTCGGAATATAGTGTTTAAGTGATCTATCATCTGCACAAAATCGTCAGCAATGACGGAAAAAGAAAGAATCTTTAATGCTCTTAATTTTTTTTGGAAAGCAATTTTGTAGGTTATTTTAAAGTCCGTCCTGCTTTTCATTACAAGTCCTCGCTGCGCTGTGGGCTTTACATTTCAATCAGGTTTAAAATTTAAAGGCTTTTGCTGCTATTGAAGGTTGAATAGCATCATTCAGAAAGACACTATTCCTGCGTATTGCAACCCCTAATAGTCTTGCTGGCTGTGCCACCTAAACCCGATCGAAGCGGGATGCCGATTTTTTCAATCGGCAGAAGCGGGAGCGGGACTGAATAGACCTAAGGACCACTGTTTCTGCTTTCCAAAAAAAAGATTTAAATCATATTGCTACTGCTGTAAGATTTTCTCGCGCTTTGGAATAACGGTAAAGGAAGATCCTTCGTGCCTCAGGATGACAGATACTGCTTAAAGTCCCAAATATTCAGGCATTTCTTCTACAAAATTAAAACTGCCTTTCTCCAGGTCCATTTTGGCATAAACATGCTGCAAACCGTTGGTTAACACAATCCATTTCGCCTGATGTATCGAATTATAACGCGAGGCCTGATCAAAAACCGATTGTGTAATTTTTACCTTTGGTGCCTTGCATTCAATCAACATCAGCTTTTCACCAGCGGTATTGTAAACCAAAATATCACTTCGTTTTTGCAGTTGATTTAATACTAAACCACCCTCAATCTGGATTAATGTACGTGGGAATTTCTTATCTAAAATCAGGTTTTGTATAAAATGCTGCCGCACCCACTCTTCAGGTGTAAGCACCAGGTGTTTTTTCCTCAACTCATCGAAAATAAAAACCACATCATCTTTTTTGGTAATTTTAAATGGATAGGGTGGAAGGTTAAGTGGGGTAGGAGTGAACATTTCAGTTTTCAGTTGGTAGTTTTCAGTTTGCAATTTTCGGGTATTTTAGTGCCAGTTATGTGCGCAAAATCTACATTGTTTGGCGAAAGGCGTTCTTGCTAGTTTACTACAATTAGGGCATTTATTTAGGAATACTGCTTCTGGATTTTGCATTAAAATTCTTTTGGCAACAGTAAGTTCGAATGAATCATATCCATCTTGCAACAACATTAAGATATCCTGATCTTCGCTTAGCCAGCCAGCTTTTTTATAAACATTAATGGCCTTTGGGTTATTTACTTGGCCTGAATCTAAACCCAGCTTAATTACAGAATGGGTATGCCGAAATGCTAACCTCTCTTCTGCAGTAAGAAGATTAGAAAAATAATTCACAATATATTTTGCAGTATCCTGATCCATTTATAAAACCCAGCAGCTTCAAAGGTAGTTAATTTTGGATTATGCGATGAACTCTCCAGTCTAATGTCTCAAATCTCATATCTAACATCTCATACCTTTAAATTATAAAAATTTACCCAAATCCTTAAACCTAAATTGTAATTTTACGGGCAATGACTGCTGCCGAAATTATTAAAGATATTAAAGCCCGAAAGTTCAAGCCTGTATACTTATTGCATGGTGAAGAATCTTATTACATCGATCAGGTAACCGATTATATCGAAGATAAGCTGCTGAACGATGCTGAAAAAGGTTTCAACCAAACCGTTTTATATGGAAAAGATACCGATATGGCAACGGTTTTGGGTGCTGCAAAGCGTTACCCGATGATGTCTGATTACCAGGTGGTAATTGTTAAGGAAGCGCAGGATTTAAAATGGGGTAAGGAAGATAGTTCAAAAGAGGGCGAATTTGTGCTCAATTACTTCGAAAAACCGCTTCCCAGTACCATTTTGGTGCTGGCTTATAAATATGCCAATTTCGATAAACGTAAAAAAATCTATAAAGCGATCAATAAAAGCGGACTGATTTTTCAGTCAGATCCTGTTCGCGATTATAAATTAGTACCCTGGATCGAAGAATTTATCAAAGAAAAAGGTTACAAAATTGATCAGCAGGCATCGGCGCTAATGGCTGAGTATTTGGGGACCGATCTTTCTAAAATTGCCAACGAGATCGAAAAGTTAATGCTCAATGTTTCGAAGGAAGTAACCATTAATACCGACCTGGTTCAGAAAAATATAGGCATCAGTAAAGAGTATAACGTTTTCGAATTGCAGAAGGCATTAGCTATCCGCGATGTGCTAAAATGTAATAAAATTATCAATTACTTTGCCAGCAACCCCAAAGCCAATCCAACAGTAATGGTTTTAGCCAATTTAGGCGGTTATTTTACCAAACTTCTTAAATACCATTATATCCCCAATAAGGCCGATGCCGCATCAGCTTTGGGGGTACCTCCATTCTTTATTAAAGATTATGAGGTAGCGGCAAGAAATTACAACACGGGGAAAGTTTTCCAGGTGATCGGTTTACTCCGTGAATATGATTTAAAAAGCAAAGGATTAGATAGTACCGGCAATGTTGATGATGGAGAACTCTTAAAAGAACTGGTTTTCAAGATCGTTCATTAATCATTAAGCGACAGCATATTCTGAAAAGATAATGCGTTTTAAAGGACGTAAAAGAACGTTACCGCGTTAAAGGTTTAATAAATCTGAAATTAGTGTCACAAACCATTCTTAAATAGTCAATTCGACCGTAGTAGGGAAATCTACCTACGCTAAATCCTTAATTATTGTGGGTTAATCTGGAGAGGAGAATTTTTAACGAACTGTAGGTTGCGTGGCATCGTCATTGCGAGAAGGCTTTTTCAGCCGACGAAGCAATCTTACAACGATCGCTAATAGCGAGAGCATTAAGATTATTCATTTGTACAGTTGTTTTTAAAGGCATTCATGAGCTCACTACGTTCGGTTATCTTCGTGCCTTGCAATAACGATTTCTATTGAAGCCTATCAATAGTAGAGTAGTGCGAAGAGCATTCATTTGCGATTTATCGATCTCAAGAGCCTAAAACTATGGAGTGCTTAACTTAATGGCATTGCGCTACTGCTACCGTTTGCATTTAAGTTTAACATTCTGAAAGTTAATGTTTTGTGTGATTTATGAAGAATTGTTTTACCAGAATTTTTGTAAACTGATATGCTAATGATATATTTGTTATGCAACCGATTGTTTTGTTGCGCTTTAACCAAATCAAAATTATGATCTTTAAACGAATGATGTGCTGCCTCGCACTTCTCACCTGCTGTGCAGCCTATTCTATGGCCCAAAATGTTAACCCCTATGTCATCAACGCAGCTAACAAACCCTATTTATTACGAAGCTTCCTGATGTTTGAAGGAAAAAAACGTACCCATGTGATTTCTGTAGGTACGCCCGAAAAGGTAAACTATGCTTATGATTTAAAACAGGGTGCCTTGCTGGAAGTATGGCGCGGAGATTTTATAGATGCGACTGAAATGTGGAAAGACAGGGGAGAGCCTCAGCTCGCCAAACCTTTAGGTACTGTTTTACCACTTTCTGCAGCACCCGCTCTAGCTGCCCTTGCAGATAAGGATGCTGCATGGCCTGATTCTATTGCTTTTGACGACCTTCAAAATAAGGGTTATGTTTTAGACAAAAGCAAAATGCCTACATTTTTATATGCGGCCAATGGCGCCGATGTAACCGATAAAATAGCTGTTTTAAATAGTGGCACAGCACTAAGCCGTACCATAAGCATTAGCAACAGCAAGCAACCACTTTATTGTCGTATTGCAGTAGGGCCAAGCATTGAAGCACATAAAAATAATACCTACACTGTTGGCGATAAAGCTTATACTTTAAAATTGGCTGATGGCACAAAAGCTTTTATCAGGAAAACCCAAAAGGGAAAAGAGCTACTGGTATTGCTGGCCAATGCTACCGATTCGTTAACCTATTCACTAACCTGGTAATCAAGACATGAAAAAATCAACATACTTATTGTCTCTTTTGTTACTGGGCACTGGTCTGGTAACGGTAAAAGCACAAACACAAACAGAAAAGCAGATTTATCCTATCGTAACCGTTCCCATTCCAAAAGAAATAGCACTCGAAGTGGGTGGAATGACCTTTTTACCAAACGATGAGCTGGCTGTAGCTACCCGTAAAGGTGAAGTCTGGATTATTACCAACCCATACATGAAAAATGGGCAACAACCTAAATACCGTTTGTTTGCACATGGCATGCATGAAGTATTAGGCTTAAATTATATCAAAGGTGATATTTACCTTACCCAGCGCGCTGAGATCACACGTCTGCGCGATCTGGACGGCGATGGAGAAGCCGATGAATATAGCACCATGTACTCCTGGCCATTATCGGGCAATTATCATGAATATGCATATGGCCCTATGCTGGATAAAGATGGCAACATGGTGGTTACACTTAATCTGGGCTGGATTGGTTATGGTGCCAGCTTATCTAAATGGCACGGCTGGATGCTCAAATTCACTCATGATTTTAAGTTAAAGCCTTTTGCAACCGGTTTCCGCTCGCCTGCAGCAATGGCGCTGAATAACGATGGAGAAATATTTTACGCCGAAAACCAGGGCGACTGGGTAGGCTCGGGTAGCATTACCCATGTAGAAGAAGGCGATTTTGTTGGCAATCCGGCCGGTTTGATATGGGCAGGTGAGCCTGGGTCGCCAGTTAAGCTACGCAAACAAGATATTCCAGATACAGGTGAACCGGAATTCGAAGTAGCCAAAAGAGTACCGGGATTAAAAACGCCATCGGTGTGGATTCCGCATTCCATTATGGGCAACTCTACATCAGGTATTCTCAATTATACCGATAATGGTAATATGGGGCCTTTTAAAGGGCAGCTTTTTGTTGGCGACCAATCGCAGAGTAATATCAACAGGGTATTTTTAGAAAAAGTAAAAGGTGTATACCAAGGTGTGGTATTTCCATTCCGCAGGGGATTTTCTTCGGGTATCCTTAGGATGAACTGGGGATCGGATGGCAGTATGTTGGTGGGGATGACTTCTAGAGGATGGTCATCAACAGGCAAAGCCGAATACGGACTACAGCGTTTAACCTGGTCGGGTATTATGCCATTTGAAGTACAAACAGTAAAAGCGCAGCCCGATGGTTTCGAATTGGAGTTTACCATGCCAGTTGACGAAAAAACAGCCCGTGATGCCGGTGCTTACAAACTCTCTACTTTTACTTATAAATACCACCACATTTACGGCAGTCCGGTCATTAATCAATCGGCACGTAGTATTAAAGCCATTGTGGTTTCTCCCGATCATAAAAAGGTGCGATTGGTGTTGGATAGCTTAAAAGAAGGCTACATTCACGAAATCAAAATGGAAGGATTGCGTAGTGAAAATGACAATATCCCTTTACTGCACAATTATGGATATTACACCATGAATAAAATTCCGGATGGAGAAAAGTTGGCACTAACTGCAGAAAATAAACCCACAGGCAATGCGCCGGCCGCACACCATATGGAGGGCATGGAACACCACCAAATGGGCAATATGCCAGCAGCCGGTGGCGCAGTTAAAGGCAATACCGATGTTGGGAAACACGTTACCGAACAACCAGAAACCTGGACTAAAGGACCTGATAAAACTATTGTATTGGGAACCAAGCCAGGTTTGAAATTCGATATCACCAATATTACCCTAAAGGCAGGTACCAAAGTAAAATTAACCTTTAAGAATGTGGATGATATGTTGCATAATTTTGTGCTTACCACACCTGGATCGGGTAATGCAGTAGGAGAAATGGCATTGAAAATGGGCCTTGATGGCGAAAAGTACTATTTTGTTCCGGCAACACCTAAGGTACTGGCCTATACGGTATTGCTACAGCCTGGAAAATCGGATACGATTTATTTCACAGTACCTAAAACACCTGGTACCTATCCTTTTATTTGTACCTATCCGGGCCATTATATGGTGATGAAAGGCCAGATTAAAGTGGTTAAATAATCATTGCTGCTTAACAGCAGCAATGTCAAAAAGCAGATTGAATGTAGATTTAAACATTTAATCTGCTTTTTTTATGCCTTAATTTTTAATGTCGTTGCTCCTTACAATGACAAATTATATTTTGAGAAGTCGTCATTCCCAATTTAATTGGGAATCCTAATGCTATTGCAGCGCGCTTTAAGATTAGCTTCGCTGAGCACTTCGTGGTTCCCGCCTGCGCGAGAATGACGGCCATACTGATAGATTCTGTCGATGTTAGCGTAGTCGAAGGCATCTTTTTGTGATTTATTCCTCAAATTAATACCCGCTCTGTCCGTAGAGTTAAGCATAGCGTCTCTACGGATACAAGAATAAAATTGAGTTTATAAACTCAATTAAAACGAGTCACAGACTCTTTTCTATTATTAATCCGTAGAGCTCTTCGGAACTCTACGGACAGACACGATTTATTCCTCAAATTAATAACATTGGATTTTCACCAGTATTTGAATTTAACCGGATCAACTATTGTTTCTGACCAGATACCATGATAAAAGGTTTAGTGATTTCCTTGCCGTTTTGATCGATTATTGTTTCCGTCATTTCCTTTACCTCAATATTGGCAAATCCCGATTTTTTGAAAAATGCTTTTACTTCGTCAATCTCATAAAATGTAAAATCGAGCTGCGTCCAGGGTAGGTGGGCACCAAAGTTTTTTTCAACAAAGGCAAGATTCATTTTTCCGCCTGATTTTAATACGCGGTAGCTTTCAGATAAGTATTTTAAAGGATCTGGCCAGAAATAAATGGTATTGGCTGTAAAACACCAATCGAAGGAATTGTCCTGTAGATCGAGTTTGTTTTCTGTTATTTTAGCAAAATCTACCGTATTTCCATTTGCTTTATAAGTGGAAAGGGTATTTTTTATTCCAGTTTCTGCAAGATAAGTACCCGTATAGGTGATATTTATTGCTTTTTGAAATAGATAGGAGAGGTGTTCGGTGTCTTTAGGGCCAATTTCCAATACATTTTCTTCCTTTTTTAAAGGTAAACCTTGTAAAAGTTTAAAAATTAGCGTGTTTTTAGGTGGGAGAACGTTAGTTTTTAATGTTAGGGTCAATGTGTTTTGTTCTTCTTGCTCGTCCATAATAAAACGTTTAATCTCTTGCGGTGTATTTCGCAATTGGCGCAAAATTGAAAAATAGCTGCTGTACGCCTTTACATCAAAAGGATTTTCTTTTACATAAAATCGAATTGTGGATAACCCAATAGCGTTATTTCGGCTTTTTTTGTGATCATTGCCTTTATGGGAATCAATGTTGGAAAGAATTATGGTGCCTGGAAAAACGTAGGGGGGAACTTTGATGATCTTCGTGTTCAGAATGGATTGGTTACGGAAAAAAGGGAGAAATACAGTTTTTCTTTTAGCGATGCCGAAATGGTGCAGATCAATATTCCTGGTATTTACATGGTGTATGGCGATATCCTGTTTAAACAGCAACAAATGTATTTTAGCCCAACCAATGATGTACCCGATATGATTAAACTCCGGTTTACACTCTCTGGCAGTGGCACCATTTTTAACCGCGTAAATAAGCAACAATACATCTTTAATTCCAACCAACAGAATATTATTTATATGCCTGAGTTGGATGGTACAGGCCAATATGATACCAACCAATGCTATCGCTTTTTTGAGGTACATTTTGTTAAAGAAAAGTTTTTGCAATTGGCAGAGCATTCTACCAAAGCGTTACATATTTTGGCAGATTATGCCGATACCGGGCGTTATATGCAGCTGGGCGATCAAAACCTGCCTATTTCATGGCCTATGCAGCAATGCATCAGAGATATTCTAGATTGTGATTTTCCAGAAGGATTAAAGCACCTGTTTATCGAGTCGAAATGTATTGAGTTACTGGTACTCCAGGCCGAAGCTTTTGAAAGGAGCATTAACCAAAAACAGCCAGTTGCTTTAACTTCTACTTACGATAGGGAATGCATTTATCAGGCTAGGGATTACCTGATCCAGAATATTCACCAGCCACCATCGGTTGCAGAGTTGGCTAAATTATGCGGCATTAACGAATTTAAACTGAAACAGGGTTTTAAAGGATTGTTTGATAACAGCATATTTGGTTACTTAAGCGATTACAGGCTGAACCACGCAAAAGAACTACTGCTGGATGGGATTTCCATAAAATCGGTGGCCTTTATGCTCGGTTATTCCTCTGTACAGCACTTCAGCAATGCCTTTAGAAAGAAATTTGCTGTAACGCCGGGTAAGTTGAAGGGTTAAACCTGGTATCTGGCTAATTGAGATCAGCATTCTGATCAAGTGTTAACCCATAATTCTAGCGCAAGTTTTAGCGCCCATTGCCTTAAGCATAGGCCTGACTTGTGCCTTAGTAGTATTTTAAAGATTTAATCAGGAAAGCATAAGTCATCCATCGCGCTTGCCTAAACACTCAGACCCGCGCCAGTAATGGATGATTGAAGATCAAAAAAATGAATATACGTTTTAACTGCTACATCCTTTTCAAACCAGGCTTTACCGAATGAGGAGCGAAACTAAGGTTCTATTAATTTCATTTCCATGATGCGGCTGCCCATCGTAATTTGCTGCAGATAAAGTTGCCTGGTAATTTGGTCGATTTGATAAATGCTTTTTCCACCTGTACTGCTAATTTCATCCGATGCTTCTACGATCCATACATTTCTGTCGCCAGAATTTTTGGTGTGGTATTTTCCTTCGCTAACGCTCAATATATGTGCTTTAATAACACCGGTTTTTCCGTTCGGATTATAATCAAAAATATTTAAATCTGCTTTGAAACCTGTTTTTAATGGCAACCAGTTGATAAGCATTGGGTAAAAATTACTATCGAAATAACCAGGCGCAACCTGTTGAGCTATTGCTGTTTTTTTACCACTGGTTTTGTCGTGATAGAAGCCTTTAATGTCTGTTCCGAAATGAATTGACATATCTCTTTGTGCATTGTAAGAGGCATGGTAAACAGGTGAAAAATCTGCCTTCTTAACAATGGTTGAATCGATCCACGATGAAGGAGACGATTTCATTTTCACTGTTGTAATCACTTGTATTTTATCACCCAAAACCTCCACCTTTGTATCTACGAAACCAATGGTAAACTTGCTGGTGTCTTTAAGCATGGTCCATTCCATCTGGTAGTTTTGGTTGTGAATCCATTTTTTATCCACTAAGTTTTTTTTCGCGGAAATGATTTCCTGGCTCCAGCCGATGAGGGGCAGTGCAACATCCAATAAAAGGATCAGGTAACTTTTTTTCATAACATCTTTTTTGGTATATCTTTTAGATGGACTATAGAATGGGTTGTTACAAACTTAATTAGGCCTGATCTGGGATTATTCCATAATAACTAATTATTTAAATCCGCTGCACTTGCCTTTCAGGTAATGTAAGAAATAATATTTATCATTGTATGATAGGGTTGACAGTAGTCGCCTTTTGCTTAAACATCTAAATATTTTTAACACGGTAATTGGATGCAGATGATATGCATGCTATTGCCATTTCTCTCAAATAAATGAAAAATAAAGGCATTAGTGTAATCATGCCCACGTATCAGCATGGGGCATTTATCTCACGGGCAATTACCAGTTTGCAGTTTCAAACCTTTAAAGAGTGGGAACTGATTATCGTTGTTGATGGCAGTACTGATGCAACAATAGATGTAATAAGTCGCTATCTTGACGATGATCGGATAAAATACATTTCCAATAATTCTAACGAAGGCCTGGGTGCTGCCATTAACAAAGGGTTGGAGCATGCCTTGTATGATTATATTAGTTACCTGCCTTCTGATGATTTATACTTTGAAGATCACTTGCAGTTGCTATGGAGTTTGGCACAAGCTAACCCAGATGCTGCTTTTTTCTGCTCTGGTGCAAAACATAATTATCGGGATGATCATACAGGCAGTGGCGGACAAAAAACTTTCGGCGCCTTTATAGATATCGGATATCAGTTGGTGCAGGTTATGCATCAAAAAACACCTCACCAATGGCTGGAAAGGAGCGAATTGGTAACGGATAGCCTGAATGATATGTTCTGGAATAAATTGCTAAATGGAGCCGAGCCTAAGTTTACCATGGAAATTACTGCCGAATGGGTTTCTCACCCCAGCCAGCGGCATAAAATAATTAGCGAGCGTTGGGGCGGCGGGATTAATCTCTACAAACAGTTTTACCACATCAATCAGAAACTGAGGTTCAAATCAGCTTTTGGAGGTTTAGTTGACGAAAATATTGAATATTCGGAATTTGATCATCGCCCGGTAGTATCAAACGGCACACCACTAAAAATACTTTTGGTTGGCGAGCTGTCCTATAATGCCGAACGGGTTTTGGCTTTCGAAGAAAAAGGCCATCAGTTATATGGTTTATGGATTGATGAACCTTCATTTTTTAACGCGGTTGGTCCGCTTCCTTTTGGCAATATTATCGATATCCCTAAAAAGAATTGGCAACAGGCTGTACAAAAACTTAAACCCGATATTATTTATGCGCTCTTAAATGTTAGGGCCATACCATTTATTCATGAAGTGCTCCGTGCAGATTTGGGTATCCCTTTTGTATGGCATTTTAAAGAAGGACCGTTTTTCTGCAGGCAAAATGGCTTATGGGATAAAATGATCGATCTTTTTCAATATGCTGACGGAACGATTTATCTTAATGAGGAAATTAAACGCTGGTATGAACAGTTTTTTCATTTTGATGTGCCGTTGAGTATGATCCTGGACGGAGATTTACCACATATTGAACGGTTTAAGGGAGCGCCAGGCCGTTTGATTTCGGAGCAGGACGGAGAGATCCATACCGTAGTTCCGGGAAGGCCGATGGGGTTAGCTCCAATTGATATAGGGGAATTGGCTAAAAGAAAAATTCATTTACATCTTTATGGCGATTTTTACCACAGTGTTTATAAATCATGGATTGATGAGGCTAATGTATTGGCTCCGGGCTACCTTCATCTGCATGAGGCATGTTCGGCACAGCAATGGGTAGCCGAACTTTCTAAATATGACGCTGGCTGGTTGCATGTTTTTAATGCTGAAAATTATGGGGAGCTGATGAAAGCGAGTTGGCTTGATCTGAATTATCCAGCCAGGATGTCTACACTTGGCGCTGCCGGCCTCCCGATGATTCAGCGTGACAATACCGGGCACATTTGCGCTTCTCAATCTTTTACCCATAAAAATGGATTCGGGATTTTTTATCATTCCTATGATGATCTTGCAGCACAGCTGAACAACAGGGAGCAGATGAAAAGTATGAGGCAGGAAATTTGGGATAAAAGGGAAGTTCTAAGTTTTAACTATTATATTGATGAGGTTTTATCTTTTTTTAGGGAGGTGATTAAGTCAAAGAAAACGATTCGTTAGCATCACATTCCTCTATCAATCGGAATAGCACCAGGAGAATACATTTCGGTTGGTGAGAAACCAACCAATCATGAAAATTTTATTAGGTAATATCCCTCAAGGGATCGTCATTCTCAACTTGATTGGGAATCTAATGCAAGCGCTTTAAGATTAGCTTCGCTGAGCACTTCGTGGTTCCCGCATGCACCTCTGTCCGTAGAGTTAAGCATAGCGTCTCTACGGATACAAGAATAATATTGAGTTTATAAACTCAGTTAAAACGAGTCACAGACTCTTTTCTATTACTAATCCGTAGAGCCCTTCGGAACTCTACGGACAGAAACGGAAATAAGGTAAATGGCCAATTGAACTTTTTAACATTTATAGCGTAGCTGCTAAGCTGATAGTTTCATTACATTCATCACACTCAACAGACTTACACCAGGCTTCGCAGTCTGACAACCAATCATAAATCATTTTATAGGCAGCGGTAATTTCGGCAGAAAATTTTAAGGTTGCGCCTTCGAAATCATCCTCCTGAAAGATGTAGGCATTTAATCCAACATATAATAGTTCTGAAAGATGCTCCACATCAAATTGGCCAACAGCTTGTAGGTGATAATCTAGGTTTATGGCATCACGCTGAAAGGTTTCTTCATTGGCCAAAAGTTTTGTTTTGGTAAGCAGGCTGATGAGATTGTTTACATCATAAAGGGCGTTGGCAATGGTAATGGGTTTGTGTTTGCCAGAGCGCGGATCGGGCCCGATAGCTGCGCTAAGCATTTCAGTAAGGAATTGATTCACATCTGATAAACCAATCATATCGAAATAGGCTTCAATCAGTTTCCGGAATTCTGTTACAGCTGCTACCTGATTTGGGAGCTGTGTGTTTGGGTTTTTACAATTGTTGTTCTGCATAACATTTGATAAAAAAGTTCCTGAGTGCTGCAGAACAACAATTAACTCTTTTCAGAGATATTGAAAGATGCGGGTCTAAGCCGCTCACTCAGGAATATTGTGAAATTTTTAGTTTATTTTACGTTTCTCCGATTAAGTTAAAAGATATTGTTAATTACTGTTCTGCACTACTAAGATAAGCACAATTAAATAATTCACGAAATCTTTTTGCTTAAATAAGGCACAAAATTAAGGCGGTTTCATCTTGCGGCTTGTAGTTCAGGCCTTGCAGTCGGTAGTTCAGGCCTTGTAGTCGGTAGTTCAGACCTTGCAGTTGATAGTTCAGACGTTGCGGTCGACAGTTCAGACGTTGCAGTCGGCAGTTCAGAGGTTACGGTCGATAGTTCAGAGGTTGCGGTTGATAGTTCAGACTTTGCAGTCGTTAGTTCAGGTGTTGCAGTCGATAGTTCAGAGGTTTCGGTCGATAGTTCAGGCTTTGCAGATACTGCTTATCCTGATTCCCAAATATCCCATTTTCAATCAAGTTATTTTTCTAAGATGATAATTTTAGATATCTGCCTTTTGGTTTTTAAATGTGATTGGCCAACCTCACTTTTTATAAGCAGACACTTTTTATCAAGAGCCACTAAACTGATATTTGTCATTTCCGAACTTTGTAATTGTAGCTTAGCAAGCTCTACCAAGGCGTTGGAAGAAGGGATGCCTTTGAAATGCTGCTCAAAATATAAAGAGTTTGTATGAGCTTGGGTAACTTCGGAAGTGAGACTATCAAGATGGTTCTTCATTGATTGTTCAACTTCAACTTTTGAGACTCGCTCAACAAGAGTAGAGGTAGCAGACATTAAAGCACCTTTAATAAAATCAGGAGTAGCAAGGACTTTATAGGCGATATCTACATCAGATCCAATTAGATCAAGGTTCTCGATTTGCTTTTTGTATTCGTCAATCAAGCTATTGAGATCTTGATTAGCAAACTGTATAGAATCAGCCTCGTTTGAAATGGTGTTAATATCCTTTGCCTTAATTTCTTTTAGTATCTTTTGGTTTGAAACTTGTAAGATAGCATTTGACTTTTCTATTGATGAACGAATCTGTTTAAATGAATCTGAAAATGGTGACCTGCATCCTGCCATTAAAAAGATCAGTACAATTAACTTCTTGTTATCCATTTGGATTTGATTTTGGCTTTAACTCATTAAAGTGGCTTAGAATAAAGTAATCAATAATGCTCCATGCTCTGGCGCACACGTACGCCTGCGAGGGGCGGTCATTATTATTTAAATTAAAATCGTTTAAATGTAGACTTAGTTCTTGCAACTCTTTCTCTATTTATATTTAACATTTCAGTTATATGATCTGCTGTATCATCCAAGTGATATTTAACCAATGAATTTGGAATTCTAAGTGTAAGATAACCTTTAAGAAAAGAATGATATGTCCGTTTCAAATCGGATAATGCTTGCTTATCACTATAATTGTGGTGACCACCATCAACTTCAATATTAACTTTAGCTTGTGGTATTGCAATATCTATATGCTTGTAGCCATCAAACTTTTCTAATTGCGCAGGAACACCACGTTCTTTCAAAGCAAAATATAGAGACATTGCAGAAACGGTGCTAGCTAATTCTTGTTGTTTAACCCATTTTTGATGAGGCATACAAAGTGGTATACCAAAGTAATCATATGAGTAATTATGTACTTGTGGGCTAATTCCACAACCACATTCGAGACAATTAAGATGCATTAATATAATATTCGATTATTAAAAATAACTTGATTTGAAGATAAGATATTTTTATGTTAAAAAACAATAAATTAATCTGATGCGCTTGCGTATCTCGTGTGAAATTAAATATCAGGATGTACGAGTATCAAATGCATCCATAGCAAGCGTGAGCCAGCCAGGAGTTCCAGTTGACATTTTATACTTCGTAGTTGGCAATTTAGACCTTGGTGGATATTAGTGTTCGTTCTCTTTATTACAAGTAAAGCACCACCAGTATTCTATATCCATATCTTTTAATAGTGATTCTGATTTTTGTTTGCACACGTTGCAATTATGCATTAGCCTTTCATCTTCTAAAGCCAAATAATTACAGGTGTAGCAACCCCAATTAGTTTTAATATACGGTTCATCTTCAATAGCCCATGTAAAACTTTTTGTGCCGCATTTAGGACAGATGTATAGAGACATAATTGCTAATATAATGATTCATTTGAGATTAAGAGCTTAGCTTACTGTCAAAAGGATAGTTTGGACTTATGTATACTTATTAAATTTATCCTTATAACAGTTAAAAACACTATCTCATCAAAGAATAAGTAATACAGCCCACCAGGCTAGATACTAAGACTTGCGCTAGTAATGGGGGCTTCTTGGGTATTATTATCTCAAGATTAATAATGAAAGTACAAGTCAGTCATACATATCGCCTATATCATAAGAATTGCGCCAATATGAATAAAATTTAATCTTCGTATTTTTGTCTCTGTTCATCAATAGTTTTTTCAGGATCATTTAAATAGTCAATAAGTTCACTTAGAACAATCATCTCCATTTCCCTTTGACCTGACGTTAGGTTTGTAATGCAATGTGTTACTCCATGAAACTCTCTCATAGTTAGATTATCAGGATCTAAATAAGACGTAATTTTATAATTATGCTTATATTCTGAGTCAGTTTTCCAAACAATAATTAATCCAACATCATTAGAATTTTTAATGCCATTTTCAATATCCTCGATCAGTCCGTCCAAAGAAAATTTATATTCCAAAATCTTTGGTTGTGTTATGAACGGTAATTTGGCATGGTTAAGCAACACAGATTTTTCAATTCCCAATGGATTTGACTTTTGATCATATAGGTGATTTATAGTTGGCTCCTCAATAAATATACGAAATAGGCCATCGTATGTCAACCTCTCATTTGTTGACATGATTCTTATACCCCGAATAACCCCACCCGCAATAAGTTGGTTAAAAAGAGCGATTACATCCTGTTCACGGGATGGTTTAGATGATATAGAAATTTTACGTGTTGGCAGAAAAAAATTTGAATTTATTAATTCCAAAGGATTTTTAACTTCATAATCCATCATTTCGGTTTTCCAGCTATCTACTGCATGCTCTCTCGCTAAATTTGGTGAAATGCCAGTATTAGTTCTGAGGCTTGGTCTTAATTTAGTTAGAGGACCGTCAGCTATTTTTTTTGAAATTTCCTTTGCAAAATCAACTATTTCACTTTGGAACCCTTTCCGTCCCAGGTCAGGAGTACAGTTGTCGAAGTGTATAAAACAATGAATTTGATTTTGTCTACCAATATTTCTATTTAATGGAATTTGTATTAACTCTCCTTGGGGCATATTATTAGCGCCAATCTGTATACCGCTATTTAAAATCCTTATTCCTGTTCTAGCACCTAAACTTTCATGTATTGCATCCCATACTTTAGTAGAGTAAAAATATGCAATATAGATTGCAGGTTTATGCTTGTTGATTAATTCAATTTCATCAGCATTTAATTTTATTTTTTTTTCGTTATCCAACTGAAGCAATTCTGTGCTTGACCAGTGTTGATAGATTGCATCTAAATTCCTAAATCGTGCTGGTAACACAAAATTGTTCCCATTTTTTCTGTAAAGCTCATCTTCCTTAGCTTGTATATCATTAATTGATTCGGATCTGGTTACTGCAGTATGCGGCCAATAATATTCAATTCCTTTTTTATTAAACTCTGTGGATTTCCCTGTTTTATCTATGACTATTAGTTTTACGGTTATATTTTTATTAGAAACAAAAGATCCTAATCCAGTTTTAACTGAAAGTATTTTAAACCAATTTTCTGCCTTATCAGCGACAAGCCATTTTAAATCTTTCGGATGTGTATTTTTATCAAATTTTAAATAAATAGACACCCCTTGATCGATATCGTTGAAGTTTTCATCTATCGAGCCATTAATATCAGGTTTCATTTGAGGATTACCAGCAGGATTCTCATCATCTAACCAAGATCTAGCACCTTCCATTTTACCAATCGCTAGATATGGGCCGCATTTAGTTGCAACTTGAATGTAGTTAAATCCATACGCTAAATATGTAGCACCAACACCTTTGTGTCCTCGTGTCTTTCCTGATTTAAAAGAAATATCAGGGCATAAAAATTTTGTAAATTTACTTTCATCCAGTCCTATTCCATTATCTGTAACAGAAAGTGAATTATCTTTAATATTTACTGTAATCCATATATTGGGGTTGTAGCTAGCTATTCCATTTTTTGCTCTTTCATCTACAGAATCTAATGCATTTTGAATTAGTTCCCCGAAAGGATCATACCAGCCTACATAAGAACTAAGAATATTTCTGATTTCTCTTTTTTGGGCTAATGCCGCTACTTCTGTATCCGCTAAACTTTTAGCTTTTAGTGGATCGAACGCAGGAAAATTATTTAAACTCATGAGGTATTTATTTATGATATGCTCTCGTCAAGAGATAATTTTATTTAAATGTCTTAATTAGATATTTGTCAATGTACTCAAAACTCTGAGTAAATATAATTTCCTATTATCGTAAGAAATTCCTCTTGGTTATTTAGATATTCCGAAATTGATTTTGTCGAAATGAATTTCATATCGTTTTGTTCTCCATGAAGTTTACTAGTAATATTAATAAATTTTTCATATACCTCAATAAAATTTTTCTGTTCAAAGAGTTTTGCAAATAAATATTTAAGCTGTTTGAAATTTTCGAGTTCGTTTAGTATTATTAACCATACAATAACATTTCCCTTACTTTTATTTTCATCCTCTATCATGCGAGTTAGTAAGTTTTGATGATATTTCCCTTTTGCATCATAAATGGACATTCTGTCGAACTCGTGGACATATAAATTAGTTTTTTGAATTAAATTCTCTAAAGCCGTTTGCCTCATCTGATTTAAAGTAAGTCGTTTTTGAGTTTCGATAGCTATATCCGCCTTTTTATCTTCAGATTTCGATATGATATATGTTAAGTATATTACTGAAATGGTAGATATTAAAGTAAATAACGGATTTAAAACTCCACCAAAAAATTCACCAAATTCGTTACTCTTAAAACTTTGTTGGCTATTCATGAAATATTTTTTCAATGAGCAATATATACCATAATATAAACCAATTGTGGTAGCAATAATAGCTAAAATTGTTAATATGTTTTTTTGTTTGGAGGTCATTTCAATGTCTTACCGAATTAAAGTTAATTTAATCATTTGTTAATAATTGTTTTATTACGCCCACCGCTTGACACCCAAAAAATGTGTGAGAATCAGCAATTTCTAAGCAACGAGACTCTATTCTTTTTTTTAACAAAAGCGTAGCGCAGCATTTCAATTACCATTCAAGCGCGAGTCTTAGCGCTCATAGGCTTAAGCCTTGGCCTGATTTGTGCTATGGCAGTATTTAAAATTAGTAATCAAAGCATAAGTCATCCAGCCCGCTAACCTAGACAATAAGATTTGCGCTGGTAGAGATTTTGACGCACTAAACTATCTACTACAAGCGCAATCGCTTTTTGCCAAGCGCCTTTTATGCACTGATTTTTTCGCCAATTTTTGCTATTAATTCAATGAATTTCTCACTCTTATGTGTTCTGTAGCAATGTTCCAATAAGGAAGGCTTTGAATGTTTAATTTCTCTTTTTGAATTACTTAATATTCTTGTTAACAATGCAAACATAGATTTGCCCCTAATCAATATGTCATAGTTTTCTTTTAACTTATTCCTTGTTTCTTCATTTGGTGAGACAAAACCAATCTCTTTTAAAAATTCTTCTTTAACCAAATCTGTTGTTTCACATACTATATGCTGAGGATGTATTCTAAAACAAAATTTCTTTCCGCTTAAATAGTTGTCGATTTCAAAAGCATAATAATCGATAAAACTATTTAATGATCGTAAGAAAATAATTTTCTCGTCTTCGCTAAGGAGTTGTTCTATTTTCCTACCGTAATATAAATCATTTTCAATTGAATATCCATTTGTCCAGATTATTTCAGAATATTCTGCGGGTGGGTTTATATACACAAATGCATCTTTGTCCGCTACAAATATTGTTTTCAATTGGCTAAATTCATTTCTTCTTTCGTAAACTTGTAAAAGATTACTTCTTCCCCCACACGGGAAAAAACTTGCATTTTGAATTCCAAGTTCATCTTCAATCCAACGATATATCATCACATCATCTTTTCCTTCAACTAAAACTGTTGTTAGACTAGAACGTTTTAATGTTTCTACGATTTCATCAACTGTTAATTCTAATACCATACTATTCTCCTTTATCTTGAGATAAAATAATTTCCTTATCTGCGTATTTCGAAAAAATAAATGGACTGTGGGTTGCCATAAAGAATTGATTATTGTTTCCTTGGTTAAGTAAAGTTGGAACAAGGGTTCGTTGCCAATCCGGATGAAGACTTAATTCGGGTTCATCGATAAAAATACTATGATTTCTAGTGAAAGCGTTGTAACAAATAAAACTAAGCATTTGCTTTTCTCCTGCAGATAGCTTGTCCGAAGAAATTGCATTATTTACTTCGCCAATCGTTAAATTACTTAAATTAATTCCTTTGTGTTGAAATATTGTGGTAATCAGTTCCGAGAGTGTTGTGTAAGGTTTCAATAAAGTTTCTCTTTCTGTTTCCATACTTTCAATATCTGATTGAATTTCAGCAAGCGTTTCTGTTTCACTTTTCTGTTTTATTTTAATTTTTCTTATGATTTCATCAGATTTCTGCTTTTGTCCTAAATTAATTAAAGCGTTAATATTAGAATATTCTCTGTTTAGCAACTGAATTATATCGTCAGTTGAGATAGATGTGATGAATCTTTGGTTTTTAGATGACATTCTTGCAGAAAATTCCTCAAGCGCATTTCTAATTTGGTCTTGCCTTCCAAACCTAGGATCATAACCTTCTTCCATTGTAAAACCGCCCTCAATTCGCCTAAAGGTTGGGAAAAATATGGTTGGAATAGATAGTTTAAAAATGTCCGAAAACTTTTCATTAATCCTTGTCGGTCTTCTTAATTCAAGTTCCCTTAGATTAACATCGCTTAAAGTAAATGGCTTTTCTTTATCAAGTCTAATTGTCACTGTATTATTTTCAATATCTCTTTTTATCGAAATAAAAGAGTTTGATGTTGTAAGTTCGACAGAAACAAAATTTATCTCTTTTATGAGATTTAGAATTCTTCCTGAATTTAAAAACCAAATTAGCTTTAAAATTGTCGTTTTACTTGATCCATTTTTGCCTGTTAATAAATTTAGGTCTGGATGAAAGTCTAGTTCTAAAAGTTTGCTTTGGTTGTTAAGTCCTTCAACCATTAATTTCTTGATCATTTTATATAAGCTTTTTGCCGGTTTTAAATTGGTTTTTGCTAACGTTATTAAATGCTTACACTCAGATAATTTAATGAAAAACGATGATAAGATAGAGCATAAGATACTTAGTTTACTAAGGTATTAATTTAATCTCAACCTAAATTACGGCAAACCATAATTACTCATGTTTGAGTATCTGGTCAGTTGCTAACTAGGAAATGTGTGACAGCTGGTAATTACTCATTAGAGAGGCTCGATCTATGTTTCAACTTTGACGAAAGATTGAAATAAATCCCAGAACTATCGCATCCATACGCTGGCGCACGCGTGTCGCGTGTGAAATAAATATAAGATGTACCGGTATCAAATGCACACGCGGCACGCGTGCGCCAGCGGGTGATAGTTCTGTACTTGCAGTCGAAACAATTCAAACCAGGCATTATCTTTCTGATTTATACTTAGTAATCTTCTATTTACAATACGACATTGCAAAAATGGATACTTTACCAAGCATATCGTCGCTAAGTTTGTATTTCTTCCTCAGATTACGATACGATTGTTCATCTAGTCGATCAATCATTGCCATGTGCTTATCCCCATAATCTGGATACATTGCATCAGCTTTATTAATATTATCTATCTCGATCTTCTTCAGCATATCTGACAGGATGCATAAGTCTAATCCCCTCTTTTGTAGATATGCTTTAAGCTTCTCAAGTTCGATTTCATCCTTAGTTTTAACATTATCTTCACTATTACTTAATGCAGTTATCTTAAAATCGTTATAAGTAATTCTAGGTTCATTTTCATCTGGCCCCTTAATTAACATCGCTATCCAATTGGATTTGTCTTTATAAGCATCCTTTGATGTAAAAAGATAAACTGCTAGCACTGTCGCTTTATCATGGGCTTCGAAAACATCTTTATTGCTATTGAGGTTATAGATTTCTAACACTACATATTCTAAAGCTTCTTTTGTATAAATAGTATCCTTGTAAATGGCATACTCAATAAGCTGAGCTTTGTAACTTGTTTCTAACTTCTGCTCATTGATGACCTCATATTTTATTTTGGCTTTGACTGTGGGTGACAACTTTTTATTTATCAGATGAACTTCAACCAATTTATCCATTGGCAACCATCCTATATAAGTTTTAGATAACCACTCTGGCTCAATTACCTTTACTTTACACCAATTATCTTTGATTTCTGTTATTATTACTTTATTGGTACTATCAAGTAAACAGTATTCCTTGTGGATATCTGATGAATTTATACTATCTACTAGCTTTGGTGCGGATTGTGAAGGTGAAGTTAGGAGAAAAGTAGTTTTGTTAACAGAATAGAACTTACCTTTAGTTTGGGAACCAGATTGATCTTTTACTTTATTTTCTTCTTTTGAATTAGGATTTCCACAACCACTTATTATAAATGAGATTAGTGCAGCTAAGATGTAATATTTCATTGCGAGAGTTTAATAATTGTCGTTTTATACCAGTTAATTTTGCACGTTCAAGCTAAGGTACATCGTATTTCCTTTATTACAGTATGGGAACCCGTAAGATTCATACCAAGTGTGTACATATCTAGCGCAAGTCATCAAGCCCACTAACGTAAACGCTAAGACTTGCGCTAGTAATGGCCAGCGAGGGTTACTTAACTAAATGAATTGTTTCACTTTTTAGTTCTTATACAATTCAGGCCTGGTTTTGATCATTCCCCATTTTAACTTAGGTAATTCAAAGATCTCATCATAAAGTGTCTTAACTTGCTTATTTCCACTTAAAGAAAGGTGCACTATGTTTTTTAATGATAAAATTGGGCTATAGTCTTTGCTTTGAAGTCTTTCCGTTAAAAGGCGGAAAAACCTGAGTTGAGGCATTTTATTTAAGAAATCTATTTGCTCAATTTTGATGTATTGCGGTCCGAAACCATCACCTTCAATGCTCAAACTTTCGAGTGTCGATAGATTTGAAAGTTCATCATAGTTAGTTATTTTTTGAAAGTTTTCGACGGATAAACCTATCAGGTTTTTAAGTTTTGTTAAAGGTTTTATCGATTCAACACCTGCTCCGGAACCAATATGTAATAATTCGATATGGGTTAATCCTTCAATTGCAGAAATATCTTTATAACCGCCCCACTTAATCTCAAGGCGCTTTAATTGCTTTTGATTACAAACCGCATCAAAAAGTTCCTGAGGCATCCTTGTTCCAAAATGTAACTCTTTGAAGGCTGTTTGATTCTGTGTTAAAAACTCACACCATTCCGTTACCACACGTTTTTTGTCTTTTGGAGTTTTGTATTGAGGTGTAAAGGAATCCCCTAATTGCGTACAATTAATAATGAGTTTTTCTTCCTCATTATATTCTGAAACTTCCACAACCGATTTGATCAGATCATGTTCTGCTGCAAAGTAGTAATTGAAACCAAATTCTATTTCTTTGTCGGTTAATTTCATTGGTCGTTTTTAAAAGAATTTTTGTTTTTATAAGCTTCAACGTGATGGTGAGGGAATTGTTTTTCGAAGAAATACCACATCTAGCGTATCTCAGTAGCCCTGGCCAGGGTATAGGCCTAACTTGTGCTAATAAATTCGTCAATTAAATTTCTGCTAAACACAAGTCATCCTGCCCACTAGCTTAAACGCTAAGACTTTCTCTAGTATGGGGAGAACTTAACAATATTTTGCATTTGCTAGTTAGGTGAGATGTCGTCAACTAGCAAATTTATCTTAGTCTTTGTCAGGTGTTTTTTCAATGTAGACAACTCTTTCCGCTATGGTTTTAGGCTCAGTTCCATTTAAAGTTACTTCATACTCTTCTATTTTCTGTCTTGAAATTAGATCTTGTATGGGGGTAGGATTTTTAAAAAATTGTTCAAAATTTCTTTCGAATGACTCAATAGATTCATAATAAGGAATTTCTTCTATCGTCATTCCTTTGTTACGCTCAATTTTTAGGTTAGTAAAATTTCCAGATTTAAAATATGAAAGAAAAAGGTAAAAATCAGTAACAGATATCCCGTCGATGATTCTTCCCGCATAATGAGGAAAGTTTACAATGATAATCTTTTCAATTTTTCTTTCTCCCTTTTTACCAAGCAAATGCTCAAATTTATCCCAATTGTCCTCTAGAAACTTCGATTTCCTCACAACTTGATTTTTAGCCTTCTTTACTGTCTGAAAAGAACTGTAAAAGTCATTTGATTCAAATGGATAAGTTGAACATTTTATTTCAGCAACTATTATAGTTGTTTCGGTTTTTAGAACTAAATCAATTTCTTCTTCATTACGAATTTTATTATCATCCAAAATAGAAAATTTCGATTGTTCTATAATAGTGAATTTAGCAAACTCATTAAGCTTTTCTCTCCTTAAAAAACCTTTAATATAATCTTCAAATTTAAATCCTCTCTCAGCTAAGTCACATTTACCTACATCTAGCCACTTATCTACTAGATATAGCATATTCGCCCTTTTTATTGTTGAATGCGAAAAGATGTAATAATCATCTTCTTTATAAATTGAGTGAAGAAATAAGTTATGCTCTTTCCCATTTTGAACCAATAAGTTCAAAAATATTAAAATTTGCTTTTCAGAGTATTTCGTCGTTTTTCTAAAATAATCTACTAACGCTGTCTTTCTAACTTTTGGGTTGAATCTTTTGAACTTAGCTATGTCTTTTACTTCCGTTTCATCGTATTTAGGCATTGGCAAAACCAATACAAAATCACATAAAGAAGAAAAAAGATTTACAAGGTCCAAAATTGTTAAGTTGTCAAACTCAGAAATTTTTTCTAAATGAAAAAAGGGATAGTATGTAAGAATTGCAGCGGTAAATGAAAAAAAAGTATCAGTTGGCTTTTTTGATTTTGATTGATATTTTAGAATCAACTCACCGTTTAGTTCCTCTATAGATCTTATAACTTGAAAATTCCGTGTTTTATGGTACGTTTTTATTACTGTTTCGTGTTTTTCTGGCGAGAGCCGTAACTCCATTTGAGTATTGCCAATATTCCGAGTGAGTCTAGTTAAAGCAATATTGTCTAACATCAAATGATTCTGATTCGACTTTAATTTTATGCTTGACCCATCACTTTCAATTAAGTTTCCTCTCCATATTGTACTATCATAAGCTTGTTTTATGGCATTAAAACTGGAGCCAATTATACTTAAATTCTTAATTACATCAACTTGAGAAAGTTCATTTGTTGTTTCTATATTTGGATCGAATTTAACGTAATTTAAATAGTTTAAATTTAGTGTTGCCGTCTCAATTGCCGAATCAATTAAACCCCATACAGGCTCTGTATCGTTTTGAAACTCATCTTTTTGTATGTACACATTGGCTGGCATATTACTATCAAAAGATATTCCTGAAGTAAGGCTTTGCTTTGTGTCTTCTGATATAATTAGTTCGATTCTATTTAGGTGCGCAATTATTAAGTTAATAAAGGTAGTTTTATCTAATGTTGATTTGCTAAGAGCTTGTTCAAGGGCTTTGCAAATATCCTTAAAGTATAAATTAAAATAATTTGAATGTGTGTAAATTGATTGGGAGGTCGAATCTAACTCTAAACCTTCTAGATCTTTTTTATGTTTTTCTATAGCCTTTTTGAGGTCGTATTTCATAGAGAAAGGATAGAACCCTTCAATCCATAAAATTTTATCAATTACTTTTCCTGCCATTTCTTAAAGTGCTTATTTTAGTTGGTACTATAAAATTGTTGCTAAATAATTGCAATATGTGTTCTTTATTTTTAGTCTTAATAATCTATTGCTTGTGGATTTTAAATAACAGATTTTCTTAAGATCAAACTATATCTTGATGAATGAATAAACTTTTTAATTGCTTTATAGGTTCTGACTAAGCTATAACATTTCCTATTTGTGTTTCCCTGCTAATGGTTTTAGTTGCCTTGCAAAAGCATATTCAATTATAGGCATAGTATCTGCCATATTACGATCAAATTCCATTATATGAACTTTCAAATCAAGTGATAAAGGTTTAGCCCAATAATACAATTGAAGTCCTTGGGTTGCGTTTACTTTATAAAATCCTAAGTGTGTGATTAAACGTCCCCAAAAGCTTCCTTTAACTTTGCCAACGTAAAGTGTTTTTGAATTTAAATCAATATTTTTCTTCAACGCTGGAGTTGATTTTGCATTTGTTAATAGCTTGTACTCGTTTAAAGCTTTAATAACTTCACTAGGGTTTGTTTCAGAAATGATTTCGAACCAGTATAAGATCGGTCCGTTAGCATCTTTTAGCTGGTCGAAAATTGATTTGTATTTTTCAGATTGACGGATATCAATATGGTTGAAGTCTTCTAAGTCTTTACAATTTATAGTAAAACTTAACTCTTTTTTAGGGCCATTTAGACGGGCGCTGCTAAGATTTGAGATGGTATTATCTAAAAAGGTTTGGAGGTATTCAGTATTGGCCACTTAGAGATTAACTTAGGATGAATATTTTGAATATTAGTAAAAAACTAACCTAAAGGTATTCAATAAAATCTTCTAGCAATACGGGAAACCATAATTACACATAAGTAAGTATATCATCTTATTTACCTTATCGTTTATATTCCAACCACGTCTAGCGCAAGTCTTAGTACCCATTGCCTTAAGCATTGGCCTGACTTGTGCTTTGGTAGTTTTATCAAGATTAATAATGAAAGCATAAGTCTCCAGCCTGCTAGCCTAGACACTAAGACTTGCGCTATCACGGTTTTACGTTTAATTACAAATGATTTATTTCTGTAATATGCCTCCATACCGGCCCAGTAATCAAAGAAAATATTAATGATGCAATAAAGAAACCAATTCCAATTATATACTTTGTGTTTTTATCTAATTTATTGAGTAGAAGAGATAAACATGTGCCAAGCAGAGATAAAAAATAACCTGTTGTGTTAACTTTACTAAGTAATTTATAAAATTTAATATTATTGCTGTCGGCAGTATAATGCGCACTGAAAGAAAATTTTTGCGGTTCTTCTGCTGGTATTGCTATGGCATCTCTTATCAAATAAAAGATGCCATTGGCTCCAAAAATAAATTGTAATAGCTCAATTGCACATATTGTTACTGCTATAAAATAAATCACTTTTAAACTTTTCATGGCATGTTGAATGATATGTTAAGTAATTCTGTAAAGAATTGCTAATCATTTCTTTGTTACTTTAGCTATCACCGAAAAGTTCTTCATTTTCTTTTTCCATTGCAACCCAACCTAACCAATAATCAACTCCCGTTTTTCCTGCCCCTTCTGGGTCAATATGAAAAAAATCAGGTATGATTTCAAAATTCTTGCGGTTTTCTAACTCCTTAATGTAGTGTGTAAAACATTCTAAAAGCTTAGGGAAAGATGAAAAAATAATTTCACTTAGTCCTTCCAGGTCACCACCATATTCATGGTCATAAACCCTGATCGGATATTCATTATCCTTAACTTCATATCGGCCATCAAAAACTAATGGACCGGCATCGTTACCTTCATCGCCAAACGGATACAGTTTAGCCTCAATAAGATCTTTAGCTAAAGAATAATCCAGATTATCAATAATCTGCTGAAGCGGTTCAGTTGGCGATGAAACAGGTAACCCCATCAGCTGACACGAACAATCAAGAAAAAAGTATTGTTTATGCCATTCTATGAAGCTTTTCGGAAATATTATCCCGAATTGTTGTTCAAGATTATAATAGTCTCTTTCCACTAATGTCCCTTTAATGGGTTTCCAGAGGTACCATCCATCTTCATCAACTGGTGAAGCCATCATATCTTTTGGAGTAACAGCTTCAATATATACGCTGCTGAGGCTGCTATAATTAAAATAGGCCGTCCAAAAACTATTAATTATTTCATCCATAATTTTTATTCTTCTGTAAGAGATTGTAAAAAATTTAATCACCTTAGATCATGTAAATTAATTTTATTGTTTAGTTAAACTATTGGTTCGGTGATTTATTACATCGATATCTTCCACATAGGTAGCGATTTTTAAAATCCCATTCTAGCGCAAGTCTTAGCGCTCGTAGCCTTAAGCCATGGCCTGACTTGTGTTTAAAATACTATCGATTAATTACTTTATCAAAAGCACAAGTCATCCAGCCCCGCTAGTCTTGACACTAAGACTTGCGCTAGTAGTGGGAGTTAGTTATGTGATTTATTATATTTTATTTATATTTCTAAGCTATTAATAGCATTTTTAGTAATCATAATTGTTTTCCTTCCACAACTTCATTAACTCATCTATTTGCTCAAATGATAATATTGTATCATTATCTATATTGCCTAATGTAAAATTCAATAGCATTTTATATATAGAATGTTTAATATTTTCTTGTTCAATGTTGTATTTGAAAATAAATTCTAAATAACATGAATTCATGATTTCCCATATTTGAATTTCCCTTTCGGGATGTAGATCTAATTCGTAATTATAAACTGCCTTTTCAAATTCCATTTTGGTCTGTTGTCCGATGCCAAAATGTATATTCCGTGCTCTTACAATTAGAGATTCTGATAATTTACTTATTGTTGTTTGTTGTTCTTTGAGGTCAGAAATTTTTACATTTTCTTTTTTTGCACTTTTTAATTTTTCTTTGAATAATAAATAGCCTTTTATACCCTCTATTATTTGTGGGCGTACAACCTTACAAACCCTTACTGCAATTTGTTCTAAGCTAATATTTGACGTATCTAACGCAACTTTGTCAGCTAAATAAAGAGAGAAATTCCGGACATCTTCTTTTGTAACATTATGCCATATAGGTAACAAGCATTCAACATCATTTATTTCTTTGGTAATTAAAGATTTGTATTCATAATCTGTCCATTTTTTATTCAGGAAATTTTTCGATATTATAACTAGTCCATACCTTGAATTATTTAATCCTTTGTCAATTGAAGAAACTAAACTATCTCCTAAGTTCAAGGAAAATTCATCATACCAAACCTTTAGCTTAAAAGAAGTTAAAAGTTTGGCCAATTCTCTGACTACTTCATTTTTGTCTTCTGAAGCGTGTGAAATAAATATGTCCCAAGTTTTGCCCATAATTATAATATTATCAATTGCCTGATTTCTCAAAATACAATTTTGGAATTCTTTGTTTTGCTTATAAATGTAGATTAATTACCAAAGAATAAATACGGAAAACCATAATTACACATAATTAAGTATATCATCTTATTACGTTATCGCTTATCTCTCCAACCTATTTCCTAATCCATTCCCTTTTCTTAGTTTTGAGGGTAAAATAATAGAAATAAACAAAAATAGCATGAACCATTGGTTAGTAAAATCAGAGCCTTTTAAATACAGTTGGGAAAAATTTAACGAAGATGGCCGTACCTTTTGGGATGGTGTGCGTAATTACCAGGCCCGTAATAACCTGAAAGCCATGAAAGAGGGCGATTTAGTGCTTTTTTACCACAGTAACGAAGGGAAAAACGTAGTGGGTATTGCCAAAGTGGTGAGAGAGTTTTACCAGGATCCTACTATTGATGATGCCAACTGGGTAGTGGTTGATTTATCGCCTGTAGAAAGCCTGAAAAACCCGGTTTCGCTGGAACAGATCAAAGCTGAGCCAAGTTTAACAGATATTTCATTGGTTAGACAAGGACGTTTGTCGGTAATGCCATTAAAAGCCACTGAGTTTGATAAGATTCTGGAAATGGGAGCGTAGGTTTAGTCTTTAGTCCTTAGTCTAAAGTCCCAAGTTATTAGTCGGAAGTCTTGAGTCTATTGCACGAGGAGGTAATAAAGTTAGGCGTTTGGAGCTGGGAGTTTTCATTCTAAGCGTACTATGCTACGCACTAAAGTTTGGAGTTGGGCGTTTGGAGTTGAGAGTGGATTGATCGATTTAGTCCGAAGTCTTGAGTCGGCAGTCTTTAGTCGATTAGAACAATTAACCGTTTAACGAATTATTACAATTAACAAATTCACCAACTAAACCGCTCTCTAATGAAAATTTTCTTTGTATCGCTCTGTTTCTTTATAGGTCATCTGTTTCTTAGTGAAACCAAGGCGCAAGAATTTATCAATTACCAGGTAAAAGTGGTTTCAGATTCTTTACCTGTTTTAAAAGGTACTTTAGAGAAAATTTCTCCCGAAGGTGTCGCTGTGAATGATGGTTATGGGAATTACATCATACTCCGTACTAAAAATATCATCAGCATCCGCTTAAAGAAAAAAGGCATCAACACCGGTAAAGGATTTCTGATCGGGACACTTGCCGGCGCAGCAATTGGTTCTTTGGCATTTACAGATAACAACAATGGATCTGGCAACGAACAACTTGCAGCGTTTTTGGCTGCTACAACTTTAGGGGCAGCAGTAGGCACAACTTATGGCCTTATAGCCGAACTTAAGGCTAAAAGAATGTTTTTGAAGATCAATAAAGATGAAAAATTGTTTGCCACTGAGTATAAAAAATTGGAAATCTACTCTAAAGCTTACTATATTGATAAACGTTAAGCGCCAAGCGTGTGGCGTTTGGAGTGGATTAACCGGTTTAAATAATTAACCGGTTAACCATACGAATTGAGCCAATCATTAATGAACCGCTGTATTTCTTTTGCTTAAGGTAATACCTAAAGTCATCACCAGGCTGGTGCCTAACACCACCAGAAACAGAAAAGAAGGGCCAACCTCGGCAACTTTTAGCGATTTAGGCAAATTGAAATAAAGTAAAATACTGATCAGGCCGCGTGGTGCAATATAACCGATTGGGCTAAGGGCGCCATTTTTAAATACCTTTAAAAAGAAAAACCGAACCGCGAAAATGGTGAGCAAAATGAAAAAACCATTGGCCAGTACGGGCTTATCGTTAAGCTCGCTAATGTTCATAGTAAAGCCAAAAATCACAAAGAAAAACGTTCTTAAAATAAATGCACTTTCGGCAGAGAGCTGATAAAGTTGCGATAAATCTGCAGCAAGGTTTTTATACAGAAACACACTCCTGAACCAGGCATTCCGGATGGTATCGGCATTGTTCAAAAATAAGCCGGTACTCAAAATCAAAACCAGTGAGGATAAATGGTACGACTGTCCAATGGCGTAAACCAGGATCAATATGGAAATAATGAGGAAAAATTTAATGTGGTGCACCAGTTTACCCATTACATAAAGCAGCACCACGCAGGCAATGGCCGATAATAAAATGATTAAAAAAGTACTCAAGCCTAAGCCGATAAAGGCCGATGTGGTAATGGAGTGGTTGGTTATGGCAAAGTTGAAAATGATAATGCCGAGGATATCGGAGAAGGAAGATTCATAAATGACAAATTCCCGGTCCTGGCTTCCGAGCGCGGCAGCAGAGGGTATGGCAATGGCCGAACTGATGACGCTGAAGGGAATGGCATTGGCAATGCAGGTATATAAATCTTTATGGGTAATCTGGTAGATAATCAGCGTAATGATGGCTGCTGTTGCGAGTAAAATGGTTAATGCTGATAAGAAAGCACTCCTGATGATTTTATTTTTTTCGCGATCGTACTTCAATTCCAGTGAACCCTCAAAAACAATGAGGATTAAACCTACGGTACCGAGCGTGGGTAAAATGGAGAGGAAATTAAAGGTTTGTATTTTGAGGTAATCGACCAGGAAACGCAGGCCAATGCCCAGTAACAACAGCAATAAAACCGATGGTACTTTGGTTTTACTGGCCACTAAATCAAACAGATAAGAGAAAATGACTAATCCGCTTAAAATAATAAGTATGGTATAAGTTGTCATATTTTTCAGCGTAAGGTAAACACTAAAGTAAAACAATCAAACCAAGCAGAAAGGAATTTGTTGAAAAAAATTACGTTTTAAAGAAAAGAGCCTTGAGTTCGCTGGCCTCATCAGGATGCATTTTGCCACCTAAAACCAAACGTAACTGCCGGCGGCGCAGGGCGCCATCAAATAAATCAATTTCTTCGGGCGTTTCCGGAATCAGTTCTGGTACAGGTATGGTTCTGGCGCTTTGATCTAATGCTACGAAGGTATAATAAGCCTCATTACTTTTTTGGCGTGCACCACTCGGAATATTTTCTGCCCATACATCTAAACGAACTTCTACCGAGGTATTAAATGCCCGGGTTACTTTGGCTTCGATGGTAATCACATCACCTAATTTAATGGGCTGTTTAAAAGAAACATTATCAACCGAAGCGGTTACCACAATACGATTGCAGTGTTTTTGAGCCGAAATCGCCGCTGCAATATCCATCCAGTGAAGCAAACGGCCACCCATCAGGTTATTTAAGGTATTGGTATCATTTGGTAATACCAATTCGTTCATAATGGTAAAACTTTCTCTGGCAAATTTCTTTTTTAAACTCATTTAAGGGCAAAAGTAATTAAAATGTATTAGAAATAGATTCTGGCGCAGGGAAATCGCTTTTAACTTTTCTCTGATAATTCTTCCTCTTTCTGCGCATGCATAATCATTATGTTTGCCACGGAAGCACGAAAAACACGTAAAAACTTTAACTCCTCCGTGATTTCTGTGTTTCCGTGGCTAATTAATTTTTGCACATTTTTTAAAAGCAATTTACTTCGATTATAGTGGATTGAAATGATGTTTTTCTGGGGTGATTTGCGTAATTAGCGGGAAAGTGCGCGCGAAATTGTTCCTGCAGATCAAATAGATTTTCGCAGATTTAGAGCCTGTTTAAATTTTTATAATAAATATAAATAGCCTTTTGCTGTCACACTGAGGGGTAATTTAATTGTGTAAATCAATATTTGACGTATAATTTATTCTTTTGTCATACCCACAGTCTTGCCTCGGCTCGCCGCCGCCGAATGGCTCTTTCTTTTTGGCATCAAAAAGAAACAAAAAATGCCGGCTGAAAATTTTTCTTTTGAAGCCAGTAGTGCGGACAGAACAGTGCAGCCCGAAAAATTTGTTAGGCCGGATTTAAGCAGAACGGGGATACCGTGCTATGGCCTTGCTGGATGGAAATACAAAAGCAGTTAAAATTCTGATAATGATTTGTAAAATAGTGTTATAGCATAGTCGATTGCTTTATTAATACGTTGAAATGGTCTTCGACTACGCTCAGACTGACATACGAAATAAATTTTATTTAATTTTAAACAGGCTCTTATTATTTTGTTTTTTGGCGAGGATTGGCGAGATCAGCGGGAAAAGCATGAGTAAGATTGTTTCCGCAGATTCAAGAGATTTTCGCAGATTTAAGTTGTTTTTCTGCGGGCATCAGCGAGATCGGCGGGAAAGAACTTGTGAAGATCTTCAATCCAAAAACAAATTCATCAGCTCTCATGTTATCCATACAAAAAATCGAATTAATGCAAAATCAGACCCTTATCCAATTTTTCCATTGGTATTATAACGAAGAACAAAATTTGTGGACTAAAGTAGCTGCAGAAGCGAGTCATTTAAAAGAAATTGGAATAACCGCTGTATGGTTGCCACCGGCTTATAAATCGAACAATGCGACTTATGATGTTGGTTATGCCGTTTATGACCTTTTTGATTTAGGCGAGTTCGATCAGAAAGGAAGTGTGCATACCAAATATGGCTCTAAAGATGAGTATATCAAAGCTATTGAAGTATTACACGAAAATGGAATTGGCGCCTTAGCCGATGCTGTGTTTAACCACAAAGCGGGTGGCGATGAACTGGAGAAAGTATCCGTTAGAACTGTAAATCCAGATAATAGAAATGAATTTACCAGCGATGTTTTCGAAATAGAAGCCTGGACAAAGTTTACTTTCCCCGGGCGAAAGGGTAAATATTCTGAATTTATATGGAATCACGAGTGTTTTAGTGGGGTAGACTGGGCAGAAGATAGAAAGGAAACAGCTATTTATTCGATCCAAAACCACTTAGGTGAAGGTTTTGAAGAGGTTCCATCTACAGAATTCGGCAATTACGATTACCTGATGTACAATGATATTGATTACCGCAACAGGGCTGTGGTTGAAGAGTTAAAATACTGGGGCGAATGGGTAGTGGAAACCACTAAGGTAGACGGTTTCAGGTTAGATGCGGTTAAACACATCAATCCTGATTTTATTGTAGAGTGGATCGATCACCTGAATCAAAAATATAACCGCGAGTTTTTTATTGTGGCCGAGGATTGGAACGTGGTGGATATAGCGGGGCAATTGAACTATATTGAAATTACCGGCGGAAGGACACAAATATTTGATTCGTTGTTGCACCATAATTTTTTCCTGGCCAGTAAAAACGAAGATTTTGATATGCGTACGATTTTTGATGGAACGCTGGTGCAGGTAAAGCCTGATTTGGCGGTAACATTTGTTGATAATCATGATTCGCAACCCTTACAGGCACTAGAATCTTATGTCGATTTTTGGTTCAGGCCTTTAGCGTATGCCATGATCTTGTTGCGCATGCAAGGCATTCCATGTTTATTCTTTCCTGATCTGTATGGAGGAATTTATGATGATAAAGACAAGGAAGGCGATGAGGTGCATGTTGACCTGGCCGCAATCCCTGCTGTCGAAACCATGAGTAAAATCCGTGCAGCCTTAGCCTACGGTGAGCAACGTGATTATTTTGACCATGGTATTTGTGTAGGATGGACCCGTGCTGGTGATGAAGAACATGAAAACAGTGGTTTAGCCGTATTGTTGAGTACAGGAGAAGAAGGATTTAAAGAAATGGAAATAGGCAAACACTTTGCCGGAAAAACCTTTGTTGATGCCTTAGGCTATCGCCAGCAGGAAGTAGTTATTGATGAAAATGGCTGGGCAGAGTTTCATTGCAATGCCGGCAGTGTATCGGTTTGGGTGTTGAAAGTGGGGTAGGGTTGTCAATTCCTTGCCTCACGAGCAATAGATAACCTAAACGGTGCATTACGATTTCCAATCAAGTTGGGAATGACGCACGGATATAGCCCCATGCGTCATTCCCGTGCAGACGGGAATCTTAATGCAACTTACGATCGCTGCTAGTCTAAATAAATTTGGGATGAAGCGAATGTGTGACGCCGTAGCGCAGAAAATTTATAATACCTTTCTTATTTAGCGCATAAAACTTAAGAGAAATAATGTATTTTTAATACATGGAACGCGGTGGTTGTGTTTACATTATGACAAATGCATTTAACACGGTTTATTACATCGGTGTTACTTCTGACTTACATTCAAGAGTAATTGATCATAAATGCAAAAGATATCCAACTTCATTTACAGCTAAATACAATTGTATAAAGCTGGTGTATTTTATGTTCTATCCTGGCATTGAAGAGGCAATAGCTCAGGAGAAGAAATTAAAGAAATGGAATAGGGATTGGAAAATTAAGTTGATCAGCGATAACAATCCTCAATGGCTGGATTTGTTTAATGAGGATTTGTGATGTTTAACGTTAAAATATTCAGTTTATCTCTGAGAACCGTAAAACCTTTAGTAAGCATTACGATCCCCAATCAAGTTGGGGATGACGATTGCATCTAAACTAAATCATGCGTCATTCCCGTGCAGACGGGAATCTTAATGCAGCTTGCAAACCCGGTATAATGCATTACGATCCCCAATCAAGTTGGGGATGACGATCGCATCTAAACTAAACCATGCGTCATTCCCGTGCAGACGGGAATCTTAATGCAGCTTGTAAACCCGGTATAATGCATTACGATTCCCAATCAAGTTGGGAATGACAATTGCATCTAAACCATGCGTCTTCCTATGCAGACAGGAATTCTAATTCAGTTTATCAGTCCCTGTTAATGCTTTAAGATTCCCAATCAAGTTGGGGATGACGATCGCATCTAAACTAAACCATGCGTCATTCCCGTGCAGACGGGAATCTTAATGCAGCTTGCAAACCCGGTATAATGCATTACGATTCCCAATCAAGTTGGGAATGACGCTCGCATCCAAACCATGCGTCATTCCCGTGCAGACTGGAATCTTAATGCAGCTTGCAAACCCGGTATAATGCATTACGATCCCCAATCAAGTTGGGAATGACGATTGCATCTAAACCAAACCATGCGTTATTCCCGTGCAGACGGGAATCTTAATGCAGCTTGCAAACCCGGTATAATGCATTATGATTCCCAATCAAGTTGGGAATGACGGAGTGCATAGGAATGACGACCCATCTAGTTGTATATCTACAAAAAATTATCCTCAGCCCTATACGCCGAAATAACAGCCATTTCGCCTTCTTTTCCACCTTTCGAATTGCCGTGTTCCATACCCATAACGCCTTTATAGCCTTTGCTATGCAGGTGTTTGAATAGGTTTTTATAATTAATTTCTCCGGTTGTAGGTTCTTTTCGGCCCGGATTATCTCCAATCTGGATGTAGGCAATTTCATCCCAGCAGCGGTCGATGGTTTTAATTAAGTCGCCTTCTGTACGTTGCATGTGGTAAATATCATAAAGAATTTTACACGAAGGACTTTTAACCGCTTTACAAACCGCGTAGGTTTCATTTGTTTTTTGCAGAAAAAGCTCCGGCGTATCGCTCAAGGTTTCCAAAACCATAATCAAACCGTGGGGTTCAAAAATTTCGGCGCCTGCGCGCATGGCATCAATTACATTGGCAAATTGATTTCCATAAGGCAGGTTGCGCTCATAAAACCCAGGCACTACGGTAAGCCATTTGGCATTACAGCGTTTTGCGGCTTCTACCGATTTTTTACAGGTTTCGATAAATTTGTCTTTAAATTCTTTTTTGCCCGTAGTTAACGAGGTTTTCCAGTTATCACCACCATCTACTACAAAAACACCCATGCGCATGCCCAGTTTCGCCAGCAAATTGCCGATTTTCTCCTGTTCTTCAACAGAACGACTCAGATAACCGTTATCTTCTATCGAACGGAAACCTTTATCGTACATAAATTGGATCTGATCTAAAAAGCTTTTGCCTGCATGGTTTTGGAACATGCCCTGGTGCGGTGCATAGTCGAGGTTAAAAGTTTTATCGCTTAATGCCATATTTGTTTTTTCGGCAGCAAAACTATTGGTAATTCCTGCTCCGGTGGTTATTGCACCAGCAGTTAATAAGCTGTTTCTTATAAATTCACTTCTTTTCATCGGTTTGTTTTTAAACGGATAACCTAAGTTCGATTAATATTTATTCGTAATGATTGCATTTTTAAGCTCCCTTGCCTAACGCGATCGTCATGCTGATCCGATAGCTATCGGATTTATTTTACAAGTAGAAATTTTGTTTTCAATTGTCTTGTAGCTACTACGTGGTCAGCATCTTTCCTGCAAAATAGACCCTGAAATGAATTCAGGGTGACGACTCTAAGCTTAAATATCGGCAGTACGTTTCAAAAGGCATATTATTAATCGAACTGAGGTTGATAGGTATTAGCGCATAATTAGTTTTTTAAATCCTGTAGTTAGCGTATCAGCCACTTTGCCATCTTTCTGGTGGTATACGAAATAAGCTTCCAGGTTTTTTCTACTTTCAACAAAGGCCATGGCATCTTTGAGGTGCATCGCCATTAGGGCATTATCATATCCATCGGCTGTAATGGCATCATTTGCGTAAACAGTAACGCTGATCATCTCATTATCTAAAGGATAGCCTGTTTTAGGATCGATCAGGTGAGAAATTTTTTTCTTGCCGCTCTGGTGAAATTTCCGATAGTTGCCCGAAGTAGTAATGGCACCAGAATTGATCGCAGCGATATGTCTGATTACCGGGGTTCCATCCTTATCCGGACCTTCAATGCCAATTTTCATGGTTTCGCCATTGGGTTTAGGTCCTGAAATCCGAATTTCGCCTCCCAGTTCGGCTACATATTGTTTAATTCCTTTTTGTTCAAGATAAGCGGCAATTAAATCGACACTATAACCTTGTGCAATTCCATTTAAATCGATTTGTACACAGGGCTTTAGTTTGCTTAATAAACCATTCTTTAACTTCAGGTTTTTCATGCCTACCCAGGCCAATATTGATTTAATGACTGCAGGATCGGGCTCGTTTCTGGTCTCTTTCGGCCCAAAACCCCAGGCTTGTACCAATGGGGCAACCGTAATATCGAAAACGCCTTTTGTATCCTGGTTGATCTCAAAACTCCTTTTCAGCACGTCGTTCATGAATCGATCGGTTTTAATTTCTTTTTTGGCAGCATTAAATTGATTTATCAATGATCCCTTTTTGTAAAGCGACATCGATAAATCAATTTCGTTCAATAAACTGTCTATGCCAGCCTTAGTGGCTACACTATCAGTGGCATAGTACATAATGGCATAATCGGTTCCCTGTGCAAAACCATCGATTTTATACTGCTTCACTTCTTTTTTCAGGGAAAAAGCAAAAATCAATGGCAAAATGAAAAGCAAAAACCTGTAACGCATCAATTTAGTTTTAGATTACTTTAGCTTGTCCGGGCATGGCAATAGGGTATAGTCCTTTTTCATCAGGCATTAATTTTGGGTTCGCATCCCATGCAAAACGCTCAGGCATTAAACTGATGTTCGACGCTAAAGCCTCATCCCATTTAATGGTTTGGCCAGAATAAGTAGCATAACGACCGATAATTGACGAAAATGTGCTTGTTGCAGCATAGTCTACATTACTGAATTTATATTCTCCTTTAGAAACCGCATCGAACAGTTCATCGTGTTCTGTTTGGTAGGGATTGGCGTTGCCTTTGGTGTTGTGGTTATACAATTCTTTGCCACTGTAATCTTTCATAATGGCCTGGTTACTGCCTGATAGGTAAATTTTCCCTTTGGTACCCTGAAAAGTTTCGTCCACACGGTTACTGATGCCTTCAAAATGCCTGCATTGGCTATTGATTACCGCACCATCGGCATACGTTAATTCGATAGAGTGGTTATCATAAATCTCTCCATAGTCTTTTCCTGTTCTCCAGGCACGGCTACCTGTTCCCTGTACCGAAACCGGATGTCCGTTTTTGATCCAGTTGGCAATATCGATATTATGCACGTGTTGCTCCACAATATGATCGCCGCATAACCAGTTGAAATAATACCAGTTTCTCATTTGGTACTCCATTTCGGTCTGGTTTGCTGTACGCGGACGTACCCAAACGCCACCGCTGTTCCAATACACCTGGCCCGACATGATATCGCCAATGGCACCATCGTTAATGCGTTTCATCGACTCGCGATAGTTGGTCTGGTAGCGGCGCTGCAAACCAACTACCACATTTAATTTTTTCTTTTTCGCTTCTTCGGCTGCGGCCAACACCTTTCTGATGCCCGGTGCATCTACAGCAACAGGTTTTTCCATGAAAATTTGTTTATTCTGTTTAACCGCTTCTTCAAAATGGATAGGGCGGAAGCCCGGAGGCGTGGTTAACAAAACTACATCAGCTAATGGAATGGCTTTTAAATAAGCATCGAAACCTACAAACTGGCGTTCTTTTGGAACATCCATTTTTGCCGCAAATTTCGAACTTAACGATTGGTAACTGCTGTCTAAACGATCCTGAAAGGCATCGGCCATAGCCACCAGTTTAATATTGAATTTGGTGCTTAATGCCTGAAAAGCTGCTCCGGTACCACGATCACCACAGCCTATTAAGGCAATTTTAATGGTGTCTGATCCTGACGCATATGCGCCGGCCAGTGGAATACTGCTGAGCATGGCCCCACCGGCCAGCATGGCTGTGGCTTTTAAAAAATCGCGACGATCTTGTTGGTTAATTGGTTTTTTCATGTGTTTAATTTTATTTTGGTTAGGGTTGTGTTTTTAAAAGTCTTTTATTGGTTGTTTATTGTAATACGCATCTATATCTGCTTTTGAAAGCGTTTTTACAGGGCGTACCAGGCGCATACCTACAAAAGGCGCTTCAGGAAACCACCAATTGCTTTTCGGAATCTGTGGATCTAATTGTTTCCACGACGGATCAGAAGCCAGTCTGGCTGTTGAAGTTAAATTATTGGGTGTTTCATCATAAGAGCCACCGCGAACTACATTTGGGTAGAGTTTTTCAGGTATTGCCACTGGGTTTTCTGCGGTTTTATCTTTGCTTTGACTGTAAAAGTCAGCGATATATTGATCATAGGTCCATTCGCTCACATTTCCATACATATCAAATAATCCCCATGGGTTTGGTTTTTTTTGCCCCACCTGATGTGTTTTGTTGTCGCTGTTATCTTTATACCAGGCATAATCGCCTAATTTAGCAACGTCATCGCCAAAAGAATAATTGCCTTCCGTTCCGGCTTTACAGGCATATTCCCATTCTGCTTCTGTTGGCAAACGATAAAAAATACCTGTACGCATATAAAGCCATTTACAAAACTGGATGGCGTTATATTGGGTCATGGCCACCGCTGGCTGATTGGCTTTACCCATGCCAAAGGTCATATCAAGATAGGGTTTTGTAGGTCTGGTAACGGCATCTACTTCAGCTGGAATAGCGCCTATACTGGCTTGTTTTTCATAATCACGGTAGAGGAAAGGTTCAAAAATATCCCAGGTTACTTCGTGTTTTCCCATCCAAAAAGCATCAAGTTTAACCTCATGAACGGGTTGCTCATCTGATTTTCCTGTTTTACTGCCCATTTTAAATTTGCCTGCTGGTATGGCCTGCATATCGAATTTTAATTTGGTTCCATTAATGGATTGTGTGTACGATTCGCTGGTTGTTTGTGCTAAAATCTGCGCACAGGGATAGATTATTAACGCTACGGCAATTAATTTTTTAAACATAATTTTTGGTTAGATACGCTTGATCTTCTAGTGTTTATCTGGTAACTTTCTGAAACACTAAAGTAAATAACCACATTTAAAACAAAGAAAATTTATGTAACAATAAAGGTAGGTATTGCTATATAAAGGTCAATTTGACAATTAAAGCTATCGTCATCTTGATGGGTAATTTATGGTATACAAATCAATATGGGTGAGGGTAAGATCCAACCTATATACCTTCGCGTTAAATTGTCATTGCGAGAAGGCTTTTTCAGCCGACGAAGCAATCTTTTCAGCGACGATCATTAGCATGATAGATTGCTTCGTCGTTCCTCCTCGCAATGACGACTTTTTTTGAGCCTGTCAATGGTAAATTATTTCTGGATCAATTCGGTGAGGAATCTTTAAATAAATTCCACTTGTATCTGGTTATATTAGACCGTCATAGGCAAAGGGTTTTACCATATAAGGGATGTAAGGTCATTTAAGCTTCTGATTTTGCAATGGTACTGCTTACCTGCTGTCTGAAACTTTATTGCTTAAATTGGTAAAACCGACCAGCGTGTCCCAACGTGCGCCCGGGCGACGGTAATAAACGAAAATCTGGTAGCTGTTTTCGGTCTGGAAGAATGCGCCCTCAAAAGGTTTGCTTTCCATTAGCCTGGTATCCTGATTGTACCAGGCATATTCGTAATCATAAAGGCCTTGTTTAAGGATTATATTGCCATAAAACTGTTTCCTATTGGCATCATAAAGCAGTTTGTTTTCATTGCTCATGGTAAAATTGTTAAACCGACCAACAACATAAGCATCGCCATTAGGGCTGGGTGCCGGGGCATTTAAAGTGAATAGAACACTCATATACTCTGCTTCTGTTTTATCTTCGCGCCCGTCGGTATTGCGGATAAAAAAGTTCCCGTTTTCATCGTACTGGTTGGCAAACGCACCTACTGTTCGGGGTGCATCCTGAAAAAGTATCACATTTACGGATTGATTATCGCGATAAATATCCTTCACGTTATCTGCCTTGTAGCGCAAACTCCTCGTATCAAATTTTCTAAATTCGTTGTCTCCCCAAAAATCATTCGTATTAAGGTCGTTATAAACCAATTGGTTTGGCCGTACAAAGGCTGGTTTGGTATTCACCTGGATGGTATTGGCATTAAAATTCTGCATCACCACCGCTTTTATATCCTGATAGGGGTTAGGGATGGGGAAAGTGTGATTAATAGTAAAGTTGATTTTCTGTTTATAATTCCGGTTTTCTACCTGCATGGAATTGGTTACTTCTGCCGCTACGGCAACCTGACTATCAAGGATGTAGAAGCGCTGCGAAATAACCGGTTTGTTTTTGTCGCCATCTAAATAGACTTTTAATACATAGTTTCCACCAATTTTAGGTTGGATTTGGGTATTGGGTAAGCTGATTTCGTAATGGGTGTATTTTCTTGTGGTGTTAGAAGAATAGCGATAATTGATGATGCGGTCGTCGTTAAAACTCCCTAAATAATCAATGCTCGAAATTTTTGAAGTCTCCCATTCTGCCGTACAATGTTCGATGGTATACCAGTAATTTTGGGTGCCTGCCAGCAGGTCATCGAAAGAAAAAGTGATTGTTTCTGACGAATTGAGCATAATAACAGGTAAACTTTGCTCTTTATTGCTGTTATAGCAAAGTACAGTTTTAATATTTGGAAGATAAATTTTATTCTCGTTGGTAAAGGTTTTGTCGTTTTGCGCAAAAGCCAAAGTAGAGATGAAAAATAAAACCGTAAATAATATTTTCTGCATGGCTAAAAGTAAAGTTTTATTGGGAAGGGACAAAATGGAGTTGTTGGATGGTTGTCAAGGATAGCTGTGGTGTTAGATATTACTATCTGACACGCCATCACCAGGTTTTTGACAATATACCACAGATGCGCGTATTAACACGAAAGATTTTTTGTCTGAGTTTTGTATTTCTCTTGGGTCGTCATCTCGACCGTAGCGGAGAGATCTTTTTCATGGAAGTTTGATTTGTTCAGAGTTGTCAACTTGAATAGTTAGGTGGCCTGAAAGTTGACAACTCTCCGATTAAATATAATGCATCAGCCAGATGGTAACATCAGGCTGCACACCTGAGTTGCAGATGCTTCGTACCTCAGCATGATATAGCCTGAAATATTAATCACCGTGTTTCTGTGTCTCCGTGGCAAAAATTATTGAACAAAAATTCATAGCAAGAATTGCTAGCATGAAAGATTGCTTCGTGGTTCCTCCTCGCAATGACGACCGAGCTAGTGGATTCTAACAACAAAAACCTTCTTCTGTGTTTCTGCGCTTCCGTGGCAACAAAAAGGCCACAGAATTTCTGTGGCCTTAATATGCTTTTCTCGTGGTGTCAGATATTACTATCTGACACTGATCTTAATTTGCATTCAAATTCTATTTTTTGGATTTTCTAAGGATCACTTAACAGTCAGATGGTAACATCTGACTGCACATTAAAACTAACCCTCCAGCTCCATAATTTCAGCAGCCAGTGTTTCCCATTTGGTTTGGCTGTTATCTAACTCTTGTTTAGTTGCTAAATAACGTTTGTTGGCTTCTGCTAATTTATCGGCTTTAGCGTAAACATTTTCATCTGCCAGTTCTGCTTCAATGTTTTTAACGTTCTGCTCCAGTTCGGTAATCAATTTTTCTGTTTTTTGCAGTTCGTCATTGAGCTTTTTCAACTGGTTCGCCGTATTCGGAGTAATTGGTTTTGGTTCTTCTTTTGGTTTTTCTGGCATTTTAACCGGAATAGGTTTAGGTGCAGGAATTACCCTTTTGCTATTCCACTCTTCATATTCGGCATAAGTACCAGGGTATTGTTTAATTTTTCCGCCTTCTATAAACCAGATTTTGTTGGCCACATTATCTAAGAAATACCTATCGTGAGATACGGCAATAAAAGTACCTTCAAATTGGTCCAGTGCCTGAATCAGGATGTTTACCGATTGGATATCCAGGTGGTTGGTAGGCTCATCCAGAATCAGGAAGTTAGAATCTGTTGTTAAAGATTTAGCAAGGGCCACACGCGATTTTTCTCCTCCGGAAAGCACTTTGATCTTTTTGAAAACATCATCGCCCGTAAAAAGGAAACAACCTAAAATACTCCGTAATTCGGTATCGCTATGTTTTGGCGCGAATGCCTGTAATTCTTCTAAAATTGAATTTTCTAAATGCAGCGACTCTAATTGGTGCTGCGCAAAGAAAGTGGTGGTTACATTATGACCCGTTTCGCAGAAACCTTCAAATTTTTCAGTTCCGGCAATCATTCTCAATAAAGTAGATTTACCCTTACCGTTGGCACCGATCAAGGCAATTTTATCGCCTTTTTCAATTACACCCTCAGCATCGTCCAAAATATGCACATTTGGATAGCTCTTATTGGCGTGCTCTATCCGCACCACGTGCCTGCCTGATGGTTTAGAGAATTTGAAAGCAAAATTTACGGTTGGGTTATCATCATCAACATCATCAATACGCTCCATCTTGTCTAAAGCTTTCATCCGCGATTGAGCCATTTTAGCCTTGCTCGCCTTTGCTTTAAAACGCTCAATTAAACGTTCTTCCTGTTTAATTTTGGCCTGTTGATTTTTAAATTCACCCTTTTGGATTTCGCCACGTAAGGCTTTTTCTTCCACATAGAAGCTATAGTTACCTGCATATACAGTTAACTTGCCCTTACGCGATTCGACCGTACGGTTTACAATCTTATCTAAGAAATACCTATCGTGAGATACAATTACAATGGCACCTTCAAAGCCCATTAAATAGTTTTCCAACCATTTAATGGAAGGTAAATCCATGTGGTTGGTAGGCTCATCGAGTAATAAGATATCAGGAGTTTGTAATAATATTTTGGCCAGCATTACGCGCATACGCCACCCTCCGGAGAAGGTATTTAACGGACGTAACTGATCTGCCGTGCTGAAACCCAAACCAGCCAGAATTTCATTTGCCCTATATTCGATGTTATAGCCATCTAAAGCTTCAAACTCTTGCTGTTTATCACTTAATTTAAATAAAACCTCTTCACTATAATCCGTTTCGATTTTTTTAAGTAGTTCCTCAATTTCATCATGCAACTGGTTTTGACGCTCAAAAGCTTCCATGGCCACATGCAAAATGCTATGGTGCGAATCGTAAGAAAGTAAATCCTGGTTTAAGTAGCCAATTTTCAGGTCTTTAGACATGGAAACCGTACCCGAACTCGGTGCGTACTCTCCTACAATTATTTTTAAAAGTGTTGATTTTCCTGTGCCATTAGCGCCAATTAAACCAGCTCTATCGCCAGGTTTGATGTGCCAGTTTGCGTCGTCGTATAAGGCCCTTGAGCCAATCAGGAAAGTTAAATTATTTATTGAAATCATTTCGGCTGCAAAAGTACGAAATTTAAAGGCTTTTTTCAGGGGGAAAGTCAAATAGGAAAAACGGTCTCCTGAACGTAGTAACGAATGGTTTATTAAAAAATGTAAAATAAATTTTGATTTTGGTAAAACCTTCTTACTTTTGTACTGTAATAAAAATAATTACAGAATGAGCACAAGCAGGTTTCCGATTGCCTTACACATTTTAACCTTATTAAATGAGGCGAAAGGTAGTGTTGTGAGTTCAGCATTTCTGGCCGGAAGTATTAATGTTAACCCTGTTTTAATACGCAAAGAAATCATGAATTTACGTAAACATGGTTTTGTGGAGAGTAAGGAAGGTAAGGGTGGAGGTTCGTTTCTGGCTAAAAATGCCAAAGATATTAATCTGGGTGAAGTGTACCAATCGGTTAGAAGCAGCAATGTGTTGGGGCAGCATAAAAATGAACCGAATCCTAAATGTCCGATTGGTAGGCAGATCAATCAACATTTAGATAGTCTGTACAGCGCTGCAGAGCGTGCGCTGATTACAAATTTGTCAAAACAAACTTTGGAAGATTTTGCTTCGAAATTTGAATAATTTTTTTTGCATATAACTGTAATAAAAAACATTACAATTTAAATAGATACATAAATTAAAAATTAAATAACATGAAAGTAGCATTGATAGGCGCCTCTGGATTTGTAGGCAAAGCGATTTTAAACGAACTGGTAAGCCGTGGAAATGATGTGATTGCCATTGCGCGCGATACTGACAAGATTGGAAGCACTGATGAAAAAGTAAGTAAGGTTTCGGTAGATGTTTTGGATACTGAAAAATTAGCAGCAGTTTTAGCAGGCGCTGACGCTGTAGTAAGTGCTTTTAACGCGGGGTGGACCAACCCTAATTTATACAACGATACTGTAGAGGGCGCAAACGCCATTCAGGCTGCAGTAAAAGCATCTGGTGTTAAACGTTATATTTTTATTGGTGGAGCGGGTACATTGCAGATTGATGGTCAGCAGGTTGTAGATGGACCAAATTTTCCTGCCGAAATCAAACCAGGCGCAACTGCAGTAAGGGATTATTTTAACACGCTGAAACAAGAGAAAGAATTAGACTGGTTATTTTTTAGTCCGGCAATTGAGATGCATCCAGGCATTACGACTGGCCGTACCGGGAAATATCGTTTAGGTAAAACAAGTCCGGTTTTTAATGAAGAAGGTCGTTCTATTTTATCGGTAGAAGATTTAGCGATTGTAATTGCTGATGAGCTGGAAAATAATGCGCACCACCAGGAGCAGTTTACGGCAGCATATTAGAATGATGGAAAGGAAAATGGATGAGAAGTTTAGTTGTTCATTGATTCATTAGTCATTAGTTAATTGGTTACTGAGAATTGATAACTGAAAATTGTCCCATTTTCCTTTTTCCCATTAAGTTCTTATCTTCGTGGCATGTATCGCCTTATTAAACCAATATTCTTCAAATTTGACCCTGAAAACGTACATTATTTTGTGGTCAAGCGGCTAAAATGGTTTAATGATAATTTTCCACTAGGTAAAACCATTATCCGTAGCAGTTTTGATGTGCACATTAAAGGCTTGGAACGCGAGGTTTTTGGTATAAAATTCAGAAATCCTGTTGGTTTGGCCGCTGGGTTTGATAAAAATGGCGAATACGTAGAGCCGCTCAGTAATTTAGGTTTTGGATTTATTGAAGTAGGTACGGTAACACCAATGCCTCAGCCCGGAAATGATAAACCGCGTATGTTCCGTTTACCTAACGATGAAGCCTTAATTAACAGGATGGGCTTTAACAACAAGGGTGTAGATGTGATGGCAGAACGCTTGCGTCTGCTAAAAGATAAACATCCTGATATTGTTGTAGGTGGAAATATCGGTAAAAATAAGGCTACGCCTAATGAAGATGCGGTAAGCGATTACATTAAATGTTTCGACCGTCTTTTTGATGTGGTAGATTATTTTGTGGTAAATGTAAGCTCACCAAATACTCCAGGCTTACGCGAATTGCAAGAAAAAGAACCGCTGAAGAAAATTCTGAATACCCTGCAGGAGCGCAATCGTAAAAATGATATTTCACGCCCAATTTTGTTAAAAATTGCACCTGATTTAACTGATGCACAACTAGACGATATCATCGAAATTGTTGCGGAAACAAAAATTGCAGGCATTATTGCCACCAATACCACCATTAGCAGGGAAAACCTGGCTACTGAGCAGCATTTAAAAGCCGAAACCGGCGGATTGAGTGGAAAACCAGTAAAAGAACGCTCAACTGAAGTGATCCGTTATCTTTCAGAAAAATCAAATAAAGCTTTCCCGATTATTGGGGTAGGTGGTATACACTCAGCCAAAGATGCGCAAGAAAAACTGGATGCAGGCGCCAGTCTGATTCAGTTATATACTGGTTTTATTTACGAAGGACCAGGATTGATTAAAAGTATCTGTAAAGAGCTGGTTTAATGTACTCGTCATCCTGACCTGTAGCGAAGCGGAAAGGTACGCAGTAAACCGAAGGTAATTTATTCCAGGGTCTATCTTGTAGGAAAGATGCTGACCACGTAGTAGCTACAAGACAATTGAAAATACGACCACTACTTGTAAAACAAGTTCAGCATGACGATTGAATTAAAAAAGAGGCTTGGAATTACAATTAATATTATAAGTATCAAAAATACTAACGCATAAAAAAAGCATCCTTTGATCAGAAGGATGCTTTAAATTTTTTAGAAGAATTTCTAAAAACTATTTTGCCAAAGCAGCTAAAACAGCATTGTTTTTAGCTAATTGATCGTTTTTAGGTTGTGCAGAGCGGCTTCCTAACTCGATGTTAGTTGCTCTTTTTAAAAATGCTACCTCTTGGTGAGCTGTATTTTTATTTCTTCTGTCTTTTCTTTTTAATCTGGTAACTGCCATGGTAATAACCTTTTAATTATTTTATTTGTACAAATGGAGGTCGAGAGCGGATTCGAACCGCTGTAGAAGGTTTTGCAGACCTCTGCCTAGCCACTCGGCCACTCGACCTTAAATTCAAGGCTGCAAAAATAGCAATTATTAGTTAGCACGCAAACATTATTTAAATAAATATCTAATTTAATTGCGAACTCGCACTAATTCAGCACAAAAGATTGCAGCACTTACAGCTACGTTTAACGATTCGGCTTGCCCAACTCTCGGAATGGTGACCGGCTTATTTATTTTTTTGATCACCTCTGCCGATATTCCCTTCCCTTCATTCCCTAATATTACCAATCCTTCCGTTCCCCATTGTGTTTTGTAAATAGATTCGCCATCTAATAATGCACCAAATACAGGAATGGTATTATGCTCCAGTAATATTGGTAAATCTGCTTCATGGATATTTATCCTTGCCAAAGAGCCCATGGTGGCCTGTACCGTTTTCGGATTGAATATTTCTACACAGTCTGGAGAACAGATGATATTTTTAAAACCAAACCAATCTGCCGTGCGGATAATGGTGCCCATATTACCCGGATCCTGAACGCCATCTAATACCAAAGTAAACTGATTTTTTAACTCTTCCGGTGCCAATTCCCTGTTTTTGGGGATTTGAACAAGCGCTAAAAAGCCCTGTGGTGTTTGCAGCGTACTAATCTTCTCTAATTCGGCGTTCTTTACTTCAAATAAGTTTATATTTGCAGGCAATTTGGGTAACAAATGATATTGCTCGCTGTTATAAAATATAGTGTGGAACTGGTAACTTGATTGAAAAAATTCTTGTATGGATTTTATACCTTCAACAATAAACAAACCATGTTCTTTACGATATTTTTTTTGATGTAACGATTTTATAAAACTAATCTGTGATTTTGAAAGCATACCAAAACTCAATAAATATTAAACTGAAAAGCACTGCAATATTACTATTTATTATTGTTTTAATTCAGGCCTGCTCATCAACTAAGTACATTGCAGACTATCAATCGATAGTGAAAAAGGTAACTATTGATAGTGTTGATGCTAAATTTGAAGAACAGGCTTATAACTATGTGCAGAAAGACATCAGGCCTGCATCGAAATTGAGTATCAATGTGCCTTTATACAATTTTTTTAATACCAAAGATGGCCGGTATAAAACCAGTGATATTAAACCGTTTGGAACACCGCCAGCCATTTTGGATAGCACATTGGTTGAAATCTCCAGGACACAGATACAGAAATTTTTAAAAAGTAAGGGCTACCGCCGGGCCGAAGTAAAAGCGGCGATAAAGGTTGCAGATAAAAAGGCCGAAATTGTATTCACGGCAAAACCTGGTCCTGCTTATTTTATCGATAAGCTTTCTGATTCGATACCAAATAAAAATATTAAAAACCTTTACCAATCGAATAAGGCTGCGGTAACCCATTTACATACCGGGATGCAGTATGATGAAGATTCTCTAACATATGAAAGGGAGCAGATTTACCGCATTATGAAGGAAAATGGCTATTTCTATTTCTTAAGACCCTACGTTAATTTCGACGTTTATGGTGCAGAGCCCACTTCTAAAACCAATAAAATAGACCTAAACCTGAATGTAACTAATCCCAATGATGGCGAACATAAGCAGTTCAACATTGGATATACCCATATGATCATCGCACCTAATCCTGATGGTTTTCCAGATTCGGTACGTTATAAACTCAATAAAGACACTGTTAACGGTATTATATTCACCGATTTTTCTAAACGCTACCGCAGAAACCCCATTGTAAGGTATGATTTTCTGAAAGAGGGCGATCTTTATGATATCCGAAATGAAAACCTTACTTACGATAGGTTATATGAACTCAATATTTTTAAAAATGTAAAAATCGATTATTACAGAAGAGACAGTACCTCAAACAAAATAAACACCGTCATCCAGCTTATTCCACAAAAGGTGATGAGTAACCGCGTGGAAGGAGAGGTGCCTTTTAATGGCGGTACGGTAGGTTTTACGATTGGAAATACGTATACCAATAACAATATTTTTAGAGGAGCCGAAAGATTTGAACTTCAGGTAAAAGGTGGTTTGCAATCAAGAATTGGTAATGGTGCTAAACCCTTTAGCGACATTTATCAGCGTGATTTTTCAATCAGTTCGAGTATTACCGTTCCAAGGTTGATGATTCCTTTCTACAATCCGGTTTTGGGTGGTAATGGTATGCCACACACTACTTTTGCATCAAGCTACATTTATGCGCTACAGAAAGATGTTTCGGTAAGGCGGATTTTTATCAACTCCATTACTTACGATTGGTTTGAAACCAAATCTAAGTTGCACTCTTTTACACCTTTAAATTTCGAATACCGTTTTGGCTATTTAGACCCTAACGTTGATCAGCAAACCGTATTGAACAACCTTTATTATTCCACGTTGTTAGGCCGTAAAGATTTAACACTGGGGATGAAGTATACTTATACCTTAAATGCAAATAAATTAAATGAATACCGGTCTTTTGTTTATTTAAGGGCTGGAATGGATATTGCAGGTAATATGTTACAGGGCGTATCTAGTTTGATCGGCAAAAAAGGTGATCCTGCAAACAATAATCCTGCGAGGATATTCGGCTTGCCATTTAATCAATATATGCGCCCTGAAGTCGACCTGAGGTGGTACAAACATTTGGGGGGCGAGAAACAGTTTGTTGCCCGTTTAAATGCGGGTGTAGCTTACGCATACGGAAATTCGGTATTGACAGGTATACCCTTTGAAAAGCAATTTTTTGCTGGTGGATCCAGCGGAATAAGGGCCTGGCAGGCAAGAACCATAGGACCTGGAAACTATGATAGAGGTATTTTAAGGAGTGATACCCTGAGGAGGGCATTTTTTGGGCTTGACCAGCTCGGAACCATGCGGATTGAAACCAATTTTGAATACCGTTTTACTGTGGCCAAAAAGTTTTTAGGTGCAACATTAAAAGGGGCAGCATTTGTTGATATTGGCAATGTATGGAACCTGCGCAGAGGCGAATCAATTCTCGTTTCCAATCCTACACTTGATGAACAAACCATATTTAGATTAAGTAAATTAGCACAACAACTAGCTGTTGGAACAGGTGTAGGACTAAGATATGACGTGCAATATTTTGTATTTAGGTTTGATGTGGGGTTAAAGCTTAAAGACCCTCAGTTTGTGGGATCGGATCAATGGGTGATCAGTAAGTTTTTATCTGGGGCACGGGATTTCAAAAATAATTATAATGCCACTCACGGACCTGATACCTATCGTTTTATACAATACAACTTTGGTATCGGAATGCCTTTTTAATTAATCAAAAAGGCTTAAGGCTTTGGGTTTTGTGTCAGGATCTTTAAAAGAAAATTCTCTATATGGTTGCCATCTTTTATCCACGTGCTTATAAACAGAGAAAGATGAAACCACAAATTCACGTTTAAATTTGCGGTCTTTAAATTCGGCGCAAATCTGTTTGAAAATAGGTTTTAAATCTCTGAAGGCTAAGGTTAAATGTGGATTGAATTTTTCTTTTTTCTCGATCAGTTTCAAAGGTTGTAATGCTTTGGTTATCTTTTTTTCGAGGTGCATTAATCCATCATTTTGTTCAACGTCGAGGTAAAAGGTATGTTCAGGGAATGAATTGAAATTTCGGAGTATCTGCGTAAAGGATTGATGGAAAGAGGCATCTGCTAAAGCTTTAAAAAAACTCTTTTCTGCATCAAATGATGAAATTTTTACCGGAGGATATAAGGTAATGTGTGCCGGACGCTTTAATGATTCATGCACATTAAATTTATCTGAAATGTAGGTTCTGATCTCATTTATGTCTTCTGCAATAGAAACAGGCGGAATTAAACAAACCAAAAATAGATTTTCCATAAAACAAATTTACTAAAAATATTAGTAATTTAAAATAGCATACTTAGGTGAATCATCCAAGCCATGGTTCGTGTCTCCACGAACCATTTTTATTTTGGTTAAGTGAACCTGAGTTAACTAAACCCGACCGGCAGCGTTATCCCGGTTTAAGCATCATTTGATTTGGCGGTTAATCTCCCGGGATTAAGCAAAGGGCGGGACTGGCGGAACCGAAGCACCGTGGACCTTGCTTTTCTAAAAAATAGAAATCGTACTATACCTTTTGTGCAAAATATAGCGTTAATCGTTAAAAAACGATTTGTTATTTTCACGATCGTTGGAAACGAGCGTGAGCATGATTAGGAATAACTGACCTTGATTAGTTAAGTGCTGCTTTAATGAATCGCCTTTTTACTGGCTGATTATTGCTTTTTGTGTCAGGTGGTAACACCCGACACCACAAATTAACCTGTTTAAATTTTTGCCACGGACACGCGGATTGGCACGGAGCATTTTTTTTTGGCCATGGTTTGTATCTGTAAGGGCCTATCTTAATTTGATCGCGGTGATCTGGAGCCATGGTTCGTGTCTCCACAAACCATTTTTATTTTGGTTAAGTGAACCTGAGTTAACTAAACCCGACCGGCAGCGTTATCCCGGTTTAAGCATCATTTGATTTGGCGGTTAATCTCCCGGGATTAAGCAAAGGGCGGGGCTAGCGGAACCGAAGCACCGCAGGCCTTGCTTTCTAAAAAATAGAAATTGCGTTAGACCTTTTGTGATAAACAATGAAGTTAATCGTTAAAAACGATTTGTTACTTTACACTCGTTGGAAACGAGCGTGAGCAGGAATTCCAATCGAATCAGAAAGATCCTGAAATAAATTACCTCCGGTGAGCTCGCTAAGGCTCGGTTCAGGATGACGACCGTTTATGCAATTTACTCTCTCCAGACATCAAATAAGGTTCTTTAAGCCGTCAAAAATACTTTCGAAAAAGGTAGAAAGGTTTAGTCCGTTGCTGTGGTTAAAATATGCAAATACCAGGAGTATAATTACCACAAATATAATGAGTTTGCGGAATGCGAAGGCAATTACAATCAATAAAATAGGGATGATGAATAACCATAAACTATTGATGGTGTAAGGGCTTAAATCAGTGTCTTTTTTATACACATACACCAGTTTGCTATGTGTGCCAGCGTCGTTTTGGTGTTTAATATAAATAAAGGTAGATTTATCTATTGGTAAGGGCAGTACAGCGATGCCATCGTTAAATTTTAGTACCTGTGTAAAACCACTTACACTAAAGGTATAGGTTCCGTTTATATTTTCGTTAGGGTTATTTAGCGAATCGGCTGCTATAATGGCCAGTTTACTGTTTTTAAGCAAATTTTCTTTTACCAGAAAATTATTGATTGATGCGGTTTGTGCAAAGCCGAAAAGCCCAGTTAAACACAGCGAAAGTAAGAGTACGATTCGTTTCATTCGATAGAACGTTTATTGTAAATTAAATAACCGATATGCAATAATACACCATTTCTTTTAATCGCATCATTATATATATTATAACTTAGGCTAACCGGGCCTAGCGGCGAGTGATAAACCAGACCTGCAGTACCTGCATAACGTAATTTTGTAATGGCCTTTGCGTAATTGATATCCTGAAAATTATTCAGTTCAAATTCTTTATGTGGTAAAAATAAATAACCTTCCAATCTAAAGTCAAGATTTTTTTTAACATTATAAATGTTTTTTATCCCACCTGCGGCATAGGTGGTTGCCCTAAATTTATCTAGAAATAGCGAGCGGCTATCTTGCAGTGGATAAAAGGCAGGAGCGGTTAAAAGTGTTGCGTAATAATTGCTAAATAAGGGTTGATTCGAAAATACACCTTCCACAATATAACCCAAAGTATATTTTTTAAGGTGTAAAAAATAGTTCTCCTGTGTGAGTTTAATACTGGCCCAATGGCGGAGCTGGCTACTGCCCGGAATTTTCACAAAACCAGGGGTGTTACGGAAAATGTTGCCAGGATTGTAATTTTCGCGACCGGTGGTGTAATTAAAACTTAATGAAAAACTTTGGCCATTGGTGGCATACTGTTTTCTGTTCAGCGAATTTTTTTCCAGGTTTAATGAGCTTCTGAAACCATTAAATATAGTTTGATCTAACAGATCGCCTACGGCAAAGGTATTGTTAGGACTATAACGGTCATTATTGTTAATGAATGTTGCATGTAGCACAATTTTGGTGTTATAGTTTAAGGGCATCCCCAGCATGAGATCAATCTTGCGATCTGATTGTTCGATATAAATAGGACGTGGGTTTTCGATAAAGATCTGGCTGGTATTATAAAAATTCCAGTGATTATAGGTGAGCTCTCCAGCGAGAAATAAGGGGAGTTTGGTTGGGTAATCTACACGGCCATTTACCTGAACCGATTCGTAAAAACGACCGGAGTAAAAGCTTGTTCCGAAAGTATACGATTTTCGGTTGAGGTAATTATACTGGGCACCCAAAAAAACATTACTGATAGGCCTGGTGGAGATATTGCCACCTAATTCGAGCTTAAAGCTTTTTTTCGGCTGTGCCACTACCTCAAAAGTATAACTGTCTGTTGCCGCTTGATAAGAAATTTTAGGATATACCGTTTCGAAAGTTTGGTCGGCAACGAGCTTATAATAGCCACGTTTAATATCTTGCAGGTTAAAAGTCATTTTATCGCTTTTGAAAAGCCTTTCTACATATTTTTTCTGCTGGCTGTTTACGCCCGTTACAATAATATTGCTGAATTTGAGATCTGGTTTTTTCGAATTGAATTTTTTCCTTTTCTGTGCCAGTTCTTCATCGCTCACCCTTTTGCTGATTAGTGCTTTAATTCTTGGCATATCAGCCATTGTTGCATCATATCCTTTTTTGATCAGTTCTTCAACAGGAGCGAAATTAGATACGCTATAGGTAGCTAAATCGGGCTGGATATAAACACCGTTTTTACCGATCATGGTAGAATCTGATTTGGATAGGAACATGTACACCAGAAAGCGGTTCATTAAACGATCGTCGATATTTTTAGGGTATTCGTTATAGGTTTTGGAAGAAACATTGGCACCAATTATATAATCTGGCTTAAAATCTCTTTCCATTACATCCGCTGGGAAATTATTATAAAGTCCACCATCAAAAACATACTTTCCATCCAATTTAATCGGCCGGTAAATAATGGGTACCGTCATGGTTGCCCTTACTGCCTCTGCCAAACTTCCTTTGCTTACGGTGATGCTTTTTTGTGAAAGTACATCAGCCACCATACAGCGGTAGGGCACAAACAGGTTGTCGAAATTATCTTTAGAAACGGCAGAAGCCTGCGAGAAAAGCTCAAGAAAGGCAAAATTTAACGGGATATCATTAATCAGGTTTGAGCGGAAACTAAAATGAAAACCGGTATCAATAGCCACTTTTGCAGTAAGCATAGAGGCATTGGGTGCATTTTTCTGGAAATAGTAGGTGTAATCGCTCGTATAACGCCCATTTACCCAGTTCTGAAAATCGCTACTGAGTGCTATCTCCTCAATCTGTTTTGGACTATAACCTGCGGCATACATGGCACCAACAATGCCACCCATTGATGTGCCGGTAATGTAATCGATAGGGATGTGGTTTTCTTCCAGGGCTTTTAACGTACCAATATGCGACAATCCTTTTGCACCACCACCGCTAAACACAAGACCTACCTTTTGCGCCTGCAACTGGCTATAGCACAGAACGAACAGTATAAGCAAATATTTTTTAAAAGTTACCACTCTCTAAAAATAGGGTTTTCTTTTAAAATTAATTCAAAATGAAAATGTTGTAGGTTAAAAATAATGCAAAACTTACCCACAGAATATAGGGGATGAATAGTAAACCCGCCCATTTGGTTATCTTATAGAACATACTTGCATTGATAATAATGATAATTAACAGTAAAATAATTTCGGCCAGGGCGAAGCCGATCTCATGCAGATAAAAGAAAATGAAAGACCAGCCAAGATTTAAGATCAGCTGGATGAGGTAAATGGCCACAGTTCGGGGGAAATGAACAATTTTATCGCGTCTAACCCAAACCAGGTAAGCAGCAATGCCAATCAGTATGTAAAGTGTAGTCCAAACAGGTGCAAAAATCCAGTTTGGTGGATTAAAAGATGGCTTATTTAAGGTTGGATACCAGGTTTTAACAGATTGAGCGGTTGCCCATCCACCTAGTGCACCAACACCCAGCGTGATGGCAATATTGATGATAAAAGCCAGCGGTTTAAATTTCATGCCTAAAATTTGAATCTAAACAAAGTCAAGCCTCAAATGTTTTTATTATCTGCCGATACCTGGTACCACAGGTAAACTTTCATTGTCATCATTTCCAACGCTCTGAACAGCAAATAAATAATTGTCTTTACTGTATGGCAATTTTAATTCAGAAGCTGAAGTGAAAAATTTCTTTTCCCAAACAGCGCTGCTGGTTTCGCGCATTAATACATAATAACCTTTTACTGTACCATTAAGAGGTGCTTTCCAGTATAAAAAGGTAGCGTTGCTCAGGTTTTTAACATCGATTTTTACTTCGGTTGGGCTGGAAGGGGCTTTGGCAAGATTGGCTAAAACTGCAATATTTACGCCTGTGTTTTTGCGTAAATATTCGAAATCCATAAATTCCTGCAGATCGCCATACCGCACACCATTTTCTGTTCTCAGGTCTTGATGTTGGTGATCGAAGTTTTCGTTCATTTCGGTGATGCGTACGGCCGTAAAACCATTTTCTACAAATGGGGTGTGGTCTCCGCCACGCAGAAACCGGTCGTTTCTGTAAATTAATTTAACTTCTAACTGATCTACATACCGCTCGCCTATTTCTTTAACATAACGCGCCAACTGTCGGCTCTTACCATCATTCTCTAAGCCAAACTGGCGAATGCTCTTCGCATTTTTATCCAGATCGAAGCTGGGTAAACCCTCACTAAATACGCGCAGCCTGGTATTATCAATAATTTGCGTTTCGCTACTGTTGTTACTGCCAATCATATCATTGTTTAACATGGCATCTACATTCCAGTTTTCTTTTTTTGCTTTTGCGGCCATAAAGCCAGAGCCTAATAAAGATTGTTCTTCACCGCTTACGGCTACAAATATGATGGTTGCAGGAAATTTATATTGACTCATAATTCTTGCAGCCTCTATTACGCCTGCAACGCCACTGCCATCATCATTGGCACCGGGTGCATCGCTGGTCCTGTTCATTACATCGGTAACACGGCTATCAAGGTGTCCGCTTACTACATACACACGTTTGTCGCTTGTATCCGTGCCCTTTAGTACGGCAACAGCATTTCCTAAAAGTGTAAGTCTATCTACTCTTTTGCCATCAGGTTTAAATGTTATGGTATCCAGGTATGCGGTAAGCCTACCATCGCTTTGCTTTGCAAATTGATTAAACTTATTGACCACCCAATTTCTGGCCGCTCCAATCCCTTTTGTTTTACTTTTAGTATCGCTGAGTGTATTTCTGGTCCCGAAAGAAACCATTTTACTGATATATGATTTAAGCGAATCGGGATTTACCGTCTTAACCATTTTTTCGATATCCTGATTTCGGTTAACTACAACCTGGGCCTGTAGCGAAAAACTAATGGCAATAAAAGTGAGTAGGGTATATGTTTTTTTCATCTGTCGACTTTTCGGAAATGATGATTTTTATTTAAAACGAATATATTGAATGATTAGTGGAATACGGAAGGTTAAAACCGATTAAATGTAACAATTTGGGCATAAAAAAAGCCCTTTGAAACGAATCAAAGGGCTTAGGTTTAATTTTAATATTATTTTGTAACCGTTGTTATTAGTTCTTGTGCCCGGTTCCAGTTGCCAAATGCTTTTTTTGCTGAAGCTTTAGCTGTATTTAATTCAACATCACCTGCAATGGTTAGAAACGTTTTTTCAGGAGAAATCTGGCTGTAAAAGTTTTTAACATCGGCTAAGGTTAAAGCGTTGATCGAATTTTCATTTACCGTTTGATCATAATCGTAATCCTGTAGTTTTATGCTGGTTAATAATTTAGCTTTGGCGGTATTGAAAGTTTTTTGATCAATTGTAGCATTCTGGATCAGCGCAGCCATTTCAGTCAAATCTTTTTCTAAATCTGCGCTGGCTGTAGCCAGTTTGCCACTGTTATCTTTAAAACTGATGTTCGCGTTTTTGCTCACATTTTCATTTAGTACGGCATTTAATAACTCAACTACGCCATCCTTTTTAGTATTAAATGCATTAGCATCTAAGGTAAAGCTTGAATAAGCTTTTGGCGATTTATTATTTTCAGAAATAATAATGTTCATGCCATTTTTAAGTTTATAGCCAACTGGCTCTTTAAAGGTTTGTGCTTTAGCTGTGTAGATAGAAAGCACGGCGACTGTGCAAAGTGCAATTGTTCTGATTTTGTTCATTTTATTTTTTATTGATAATAGGATAAATTTTTTTGCTTTGTAAATCTGATAAACCGCTAAAGCGCATTTTAAAGGCGTTATGAGTGATTATCAGTTATGATCAGGCGTATATACGCGACGAGAATTGGATCGGATTTCAGCAAAGATAAATTTTATTCATTTTGTTCATTATTCATTTGGTTGAATATTCCCTGTAGCTATGCTTACTTAGCGTTTAACTTTATTCTGATACAGTTAATAAATAGGTGGAATTGCTAAAAAGAATGTGTTTAGAAGACCTGGAACAGTTCTGGTAATAGGTTAAGAGAAGATTCGCGGTGATCATATTTATAAATAATTATGCCGCTAACGATAGGGGGCTACGGAAGTAAATTAGATTGATAGTTTTTATGTTTGTCTGTAAAAGACTAAAAAAAAACCAAACCTATTTATATATAACCTGAGTTCGATTAATAATGTGGGTTTGGATAATCATTATTGGCATTTCGTATTCGGTGGCCGTCACCCTGAATTTATTTCAGGGTCTATTTTGCAGGAAAGATGCTGACCACGTAGTAGCTACAAGACAATTGAAAACAAAATTTCTACTTGTAAAATAAATTCAGCATGACGATCGTGCTAGGCAAGCGAGCTAAGATTCAATCATTACGAAAAAATATTAATCGAACTGAGGTTAATTGGCTTAGACTGAAATATCATACACCTTTAGGCAAAATCAAATGCCCGTGTGTAATTTATTCAAGCTAATTTAATTAAGAACAACTGGAACGTCGGGTAGAGCTGATTGCCATCATGCAGCGAAAAGGTTAGGGAAAAAGTACCTGATTTTTGGATCAATACACTGTACTTTTTCTCTATTATTCAGTTTTAACTACTAGTGGGCGAAATCTTGTGGCTTATAAAGATGATCTGATGCTGATTTCAGACCGGCATCTTCGATAAAATCTTTTATTTCCCTGATGGTTTCATCGGGTGCACTGATATGGGGGAAATGTCCGGTAGCTTTCATAACGACCAAAAAATTTTCGGGTGTATTTTTATGAATAAATTCTCCGACCGATAATGGAGCGATTACGTCGTTTCTACATTGGAGGGTCAGACTTGGTACTTCGAGGTTTTTCAATTTATCTCTGTAATCGGCTTTAAAGGTAGCCATAGCAAAGGCCAGCGCTACACTAGGGTCGGTGGCTTCAAAACATTCCTGTAAAAAATCAGATAGTTCGGGTTTATCAGGGTTGTCCATCACTATTGGCGCCAATTTTTTACTCCAGGCCACATAATCTTGGGCGATATGCGTAAAAATGGTTTCAATATCTTCAGCATTAAATCCACCGATATAATCACCATCGTTTAAATAGCGGGGTGATGGTCCGATAAATACCAATTTTTTAAACACTTCTGGTAGCTGCAGTGCGGCAATCATGCCGATCATACTACTAACCGAGTGCCCAATAAATATAATGTTCTTCAGATCAAGTGCTTGTATAATATCAATTACATCGCAGGCATATCCTTCGAGCGTGGCATATTTCTTTTGGTTGTATTGACTGAGGTCCGAATCACCAGAGCCTACATAATCGAATAAGATTACCTTATAATCTTCCAGGAAAGCATCTGTGATATATTTCCATGAGTTTTGTGCACAGCCAAAGCCGTGGGCAAATAGGAGTACCTGGCTGCCTTCGCCAAGTATTTTTACATTATTTCTGATGAGTATTGGATGCAAAGTGTTTGATATTTAAAATCCTTATTAAGTTAGGAAATGTAACAGTTTTTTTATAAAAAAATAAAAAATGAACAGAATGCACCAGGTTAATCTATGAACAGTCATTTCGACCTTAATTTTACTATTCTAATTCCTTAACGGTCAAATGTTTGTTTGTCTTTCTTATTACGAAGTTTAAGTGCGTAAGGTTTTTAAAATGGAAAATTAAATTTTTATGATAATGGAGATTCAAATTTTGAAATTACATATTTTGCTCATAATCATTATCTTGCCTATTCTCTACTAACCAGAAAACAAATATCCCTGATGAAAAAGTCCCTTCCAATTTTTATTATTATCTGTATATTTTTCCTAAATGCATCTGCTCAGGTTAATTTAAAAGCTTTTAAACCTAATGGGGCAACTGTTTATGTCAGGCAAAAAGGAGTAATTGTGAATTGGCCGGTTGGCAATAATGCGATTGGTAAAATGGTTCTTGATCTGGAAAACGGGAAACCACTCTTTAGCAGTTTGCAGATGGGTAAAAAAGGTGCATTTAAAGTGGTAGCTGCAAATCTTGATCCTGTTTTTATTTTGAGGGTAGGTAAACGTACATTGAGTCCGGAAAGTGGAGGTTGGGATGTGTTTTTCGACCGTGTTCCTAACAGACCATACACCACCAATCTAGTCAAATTCGAAAAAGGAAATGCGAGTGTTTCTACACGTGGTATGCAAACTGTGGTTAAGATAGCGGGTTTAAAGTCTGAAAATTTTAGTGGTAATTTAGAAATAACACTCTACAACGGAAGCCCATTGTTTAATGTAGCTGCTGTAGTATCTACCCAAAAAGATTCGACTGCTATTTTATACGATGCCGGATTGGTAAGCAAAAAAGAGACCTGGTCTAATGTAGCCTGGTCTGATGTAAAAGGTGATCTTCACGCCGAAAAGGCTGTTAAAACTGATGGAAGTAAAAATTTGGAGGTGAAATATCGTACTGTAATCGGTGAAAATACTGGAGGCAGCTTAGCTGTTTTTCCTGCCCCACATCAATATTTTTATCCATTGGATGAAGCTTTTAATCTTAAATTTACCTGGAAAGGGAGCAATTATTTAAACCTGGTTCCCGATTTTGGGATTGGCATCCGTCAGGATCCTTTAGGAGATAAACGTTATGTACCTTGGTTTAATGCGCCTCCCAATACCCAGCAACGCCTTAATTTTTTCTGCTTGCTGAGCACAGGGAAAGCAGATGTGGTTTTAAATGAAGTAAAAAAGTTTACCCATAATGATATTTATGTGCCCTTGGCAGGCTATAAAACCATGGCAAGCCATTTTCACAATGAGTTTATTTCGGATGTGGTGTTAAGTGGAAAACCTATTCCGGAGCAACCGGAATTTGTTGATGTATTAAAGAAAGCAGGATTGAACATTGTGAAACTGGCCGAATTTCATGGGCCCGGCCATCCGAAAGGACCAGATTCTACACGTTTAAAGGAATTAGATGCCTTATTTAAACAAACTAAAAAGCTGTCTGACCCTAATTTTCTGCTGTTACCGGGTGAAGAGGCCAATAATTTTTATGGTGGACATTGGCTGGCATTTTTTCCTAAACCGATTTACTGGATCATGGCGAGGAAGAGCGACCTGCCTTTCGAAAGCAACAATCCTAAATACGGTAAAGTTTACCGGGTAAGTGATAAGGCAGAAATGCTCAAATTGCTGGAACAGGAGCATGGCTTAGCCTGGACTGCCCATGCCCGAACAAAAGCTTCAACAGGTTATCCGGATAAATATAAGGAAGAGGATTTTTTTAAATCGGAAACTTTTATGGGCGCAGCCTGGAAAGCGATTCCGGGTGATCTTTCTTTACCTACTTTAAGTAAAAGGGTATTAAATCTGATGGACGATATGGCCAATTGGGGGTTGAAGAAACATATTATCTCAGAGGCAGACATCTTTACCATTACTGAACAAAATGAAATGTACGCACACTTAAACGTAAATTATTTACAACTTGATAAAGTGCCCAACTATGCTGATGGCTGGCAACCGGTTTTAGATGTAATGCGGAAAGGAAAGTTTTTCGTTTCAACAGGTGAGGTATTAATCCCGAGCTTTAATGTTGATGGAAAAGGTGCAGGCGAGACTTTGAAAGTTAATAATAGTGGAAAAGCAAAGATAAATATGCAGCTTAAATGGACTTTCCCATTAAGTTTTGCTGAAATTGTATCAGGTGATGGAAAAAAAGTATACCGTAAACAGCTAAATTTAAATACAACGCAGGCATTTGGTAAAAGCGATTTTAGCTGGCAGATTGATTTAAAAGGCCGTAAATGGGTAAGGGTAGAGGTTTGGGATATTGCCACCAATGGTGCATTTACACAGATGGTTTGGTTGGAGTAGCGGTAACACTAACGGTCGTCATTTTGAGCGAAGTGCAACGCAGTCGAGAACCACGAAGTGCTCAGCGAAGCTAAATCTGTCTCAATAGATTTCTCCATTTCGCTACCGATGAAAAATCGGCACGCTCCAGTCGAAATGACGATTCTTCTATAGGATCTGTCAATGGTAGCGCAGCGAAGAATCCATGACTAATGAAGTACAAGCTGTGAATTAATATCTAAATGAAGTTAATAACTGAGTTTGATTATCTTAATAAATAGAAGGTTAATTTTTAATCATTTGTAAATATACGATCTTCATGCTGATCCGATAGCTATCGGATTTATTTTATGAGTAGAAATAGTATTTTCAATTGTTTTGTGTCTACTGTGTGGTCAGCATCTTTTCTGTAAAATAGACCCTGAAATAAATTCAGGGTGACGGGCAGAAAGGAAAATTGTTTGTAGCGTATCTTCAGAACAGATTATTAATAGAACTCAGGTTGATATATTTATTAATGATAATACTAAAATTAAACAGATTCTTCACTACGTTCAGAATGACAAGAATATTTTCTAGGGATATTAAATCGCATCAATCTTAAACTTCCTGATGGCCAGATAAAAAAAGGTAATAGAATATAAACCTGCCAATAATCCCGCAAATATCGCAGATGGTGTAATCCCAAAATCGTGATCGGGCGGGAAAGAGAAATATAGCATAACCATTAAAATGAAAACAATTGCAATGCTATAAAGCCCATTCAATACTGCCTTTTTCAGAATAAAAGGATAACCCGTAATTTTTACCTCCTCTTTGCAATTGATGGCACCGGTATGTTGCAGTGCCTTTATTTTCTTTAAAATATCCAAAGTGATCATAAACGGCAGTAATAGCGACATAGGCAATAAAAATCTGGCCAGGTTCTGTTCACCATTGAATAAGTGTACTGAACTTTGCGCTTTAAAAGCAAAATATGGTATTATCGTATTTAATATCATATTCGGGATGAGGTGTAAAAGCAGGTTTTTACGCACAAACTTTCTCCAGTTCGAAACCTTTGTCTGCTCGTCATCCTGCACAGCATCAAACATTGGCCATTTCGTTTAAGTTTTCTTTAATCAGTTCCATTGCTTTGTCTTTAATCTGCCAGGCTTCAAATTTCCGAAGGAACGTTTCATTCGACATAAAAGAGAAATCCAATTGTCCGTTAAAAGTACTGCATACCAGTGTGTTGGCATTTTTCCATGGAAAAGCAACTGTAGGGCTATAAATGGTTTCTATTGTAAAGTTTTTATAATCTTTGGGTATATTTAAAAGTCCCATGTTGCTGAGCGTAATATCATGTGTGCCTTTTGTTGTTTTTAAAAAACCTATCATCTTATTTATGGATGAGTGGAAATATTCGCTCATGTTTAACAGATCATAAACTTTCATCTCAGCTACTTTTGCTTCGAGATCGGTTTTTAGTTTTCTGGTTTTTGCCCAAAAATAATTCTCCGTCTGATCAAGGTTTAATTCTACAATAGGGGCAAAAGCAAACATGGTATCTTGTTTTATGGTTTCAACAAAACGCCTGATATCAACCGGACAAATTACCTTTCCATGAGCCTTATTGCCTTGTATGTGTTTAAAAGCTTCCATAAAGGCAACACAGATGGCCGCATGAACGGTCGTATTTTCTTCTTTACACTTTACCAATAGTTTTTTGGTATCATCTGTGCTGATTTTCCAATGCACTGCATAATTGCTCTGGTTTACATGATGGTTGGAGGTTGCTTTAAAAAAGAAAAATAAGCGGCCAAGTGCTGCAAAAATTTTTCCTTTAAAATGGGTTGCTCTAGTGATCTTAAAATCTTCTGGTAAGAGATCCTGAACGGAAAGAAATGAAGCGTAGGGTGCGAGTTCCTGTTCAGGATGATCAATCAAAGTCATGAGCTCACGCATTAAATTTAATATTGTAGTGCCATCGCAGATACAGTGTGGAAGCACCAGCAAAAGATCTGATCTAATTTCACCCTTTAACCACACTAATCTGGCTAAAGGTTCGTTTGGGGTATCAAAAAGTTTGTACCATTCTATTTTCGATTGTGTTAACCAATCCTGATTTGTTAAACGGTCTACAATTCTAACCGTTATTTTGCTGATGTTCTCATTCAGCATAAAATATGGGGTTTTGCCTGTGGCATCGATCTTCATTCGCAAGAGCGGATGCTTCTGCTGAATTTTTTGCAGGGCCATATGCAAATTATTTTCATTAATTTCTCCTGAAATTCTAGCGCCAAAAACACAGTTTAATGGTGTTTTGGCATCTACATGCATTATTCTTTCTCCTAAAATTAATCTTCTTTTCATGCGGTGGCAGTTAAAATTGCAGTTGGTTTTTTAACGTGTTCTTTAAGGATAGCAATTACTTTATCCTTTATGGCAGCTGCTTCTACTAATGGTAAATAACCTTCACTGGCCATAAAGCTAAAGTCCATTTGATTGCGGTAAGTGGAGGTAAGCAGGGTAGTGGTATTGCCCAATGGTCCCATTACCGAAGGACTGAAAATGCTTTCAACTTCAAAGTTTTGATACTGGTATGGAATATCAATTTTGCCCAGGTTGGAAAACATACAATCATTACTTGATTTTCCATACTTTAAGAGATTAGTGAATTTTTGTAAGGCTGGATGGCAAGCTTCCATCATCATCATTAAACTATATGGATTGAGTTTGGCCAATTTATCGTTCACATTCCTTTGTAAAGCTTTAACACTTTTTAAAAAATCTTTTTCTGGTAATAAAGAGAGTACAATCATTAGTCCGAAAGCAAATATGTGGTCTTTTTTTATGATTGGATTGAGGTTCCGGATATCTACCGGAAGCGATATTTTGTTGAATGCTTTTTCTTTCCTTATTTCTTTAAAGGCAGTTAAAACAGTAGTGCTAAGCAATGTATTTACTGTAAACTGATTGGCTTTGCAGAACTGGATAATCTGTTGAGTAAATTCCTGATCGAATCTCCAACGGAGCATAAAATCTTTTTTGCGTTCTATGGCTACTTTTTTAATCGGGATCAGCCATAATGCAAGCGTGGCCATTTTGCCAACCATTACGTTTTTAGTTCTGTTGCGATAATTGTTTAGTACTTTTTTGGGTATTACATCTTTTATACCCATAATCGGGATTTCAGTGCCAACATCGGCATCAGGATTATCCAAAAGCTGAAGCAATTCGCCTAAAATAGAAAGTGTGGCCGTGCCATCGCACAGGCAGTGGTGGTATACCATCAGGATTTCGGAAACGTCATCTCCTTTTATCCAGGTAATGCGGCAAAGTGGTGCGGTTTTAGCATCAAAAACGGTTTTCCACTCCATGGTAGATTCCTGCTCCCAATGTTCGTCACTTAAACGCTCCACTATGCGGATTGGGATTTTGAAATGCTCGTTAAGATTGGTTGTAAACCACGGCCTTTTATTTTCATCAAAATCTATGGATGCAGTTAGCCAAGGATGCTTATTCTGAATTTTATGTAAAGCATGCCTCAGATCGCTTTCCTTTATTTCGCCCCTGATTTTGAAAGGTATTATGAGATTAAACGGACTTTTACCGTCTCCGTATAACATCCTTTCGCCGAATAGTAGTTTTCTTTTCATTTGGGTTAGTATGGTAACGCATTTCGTCATCTCGACTGAAACGCAGTGCAATGGAGAGATCTATGCGTGATTGATTTCCTGACTGCGTTGCACTCCGCTCGAAACGATCAGGGATTAAACCGCTTCTAATGTTGTTGTTCTGGCAAAATCCTCAAGCAATTGCACCGCTTTATCATTGCCGCCAGCTGCAATGAATGTTTCTTTTATTTTTTGTGCTGCCTGGCGATATTTTGGGTTTTCTAAAAGTTCAAATACTGTATTTCTTAATTCGCTGATGCGTAAACGTTTGTAACGGATACTGATGCCGCAACCAGCTTGCTCAATTAATTTTGCGGTATGGAAATGATCATAGGCGATAGGGGTAATCAACATCGGTAAACCATTGGTAAAAGTGTCGTTTACTGTATTGAAACCTCCGTGACAAATCACGGCATCCATATATGGCATCAGTTCAGATTGAGGCACAAAGCCATTTACAATGAAATTGTCCGGCCATTTTTCAAAAATATCGGGATTGGTTGCCGCAACTATGGTTACAGGTTCGTTTTCGAAAGCGGTAATGAGTTTTTGAAAAAATGCCGCACGGATATCAACCAGCAAAGTGCCTAATGAAACAAATATTTTTGGGGTTCTAGCCTGGCTTAAACGTTCCCAATCAAAAGGTGCTAAATTTGGTCTGCCTTTTACAGGACCCACAAAATGCATGTGCGCTGGTTTTTCTTCAAAACCTGCAAAGGCCTGAGAAGTGAAAACCATATTCAGCTCGTGCGAGTGAATGTGGATATCGTCACTGTAAATGCCTACTTCTCTTTGTAAGCCTTTAATCAGGTTTTGTTGCCATTCGAATATTTTTGGTGCACTATTGGCGGTATCGCCCATCACATCGGGAGGAACCGGAGTGGTGGTAACTGATGGAATGCCTTTTAAATGCGCGCTTAGTGCACCAGCGAAAGTAATGCAGTCGTTAATAATCACATCGGGTTTCCATTTATCAACAAACTTGTTCAGCCCTTTCATCATCATCTTCGCAAAGGGTACATATGTTTCTTCGAGCGCTAGTTTCATCACCTCGGGACCCGAACAGGCAGGGCCATCATCCTGCCGTTTTAAAATACGTTGTATTTCATCTGCATGCTCAATCAGATCTTCTTCCGGATAGATAAATTCGCCGCCCTCGGGTAAATGTACCTGAGCAAGCGAAGTAATACCAAGCCATTTTACTTCATGGCCGCGGGCCAATAAACTGGCACCAATACTTAAGGTTGGACTGATGTGGCCAAAGAAAGGCGGTACGACGAAAAGAAATTTTGACATAAAATGTAATTTAACTGATGAATATGTTTGAGGTTCTGTTACTTAAAGTTTCCAATAAATCTGCTGCACTTTCTGTTCCGCCAGCCTGGATAAATGATTGTTTGATCTGTTCTGCAGCAATTTTGTAACTATCGTTGTGCAGCACTTTATTTACTGCTTCTTTAAGGTGGCTGGCTTTAAACCGGTTAAAGTTTAAGCGCTCTCCCGCACCAACCCTGAAAACACGTCCGGCCACATGGCTTTGGTCGTAAGCAATTGGGATAACGACCATGGGCAGGCCATTCATTAAAGTTTCACAAACGGTATTGTGTCCGCCATGGCAAACTACGGTATCCAGGTGTGGTAAAAGTTCTAATTGTGGTACCTGGCACTGCACCGTAAAATTCGCGGGCCATTTTTCAAATAAATCCGGATCGGAAACCACCACCACATGCAGGTCTTCATGGGCAAAGGCTTCGATTACCTTTGCGAAAAAAGCTTTTTTATGTTCATGATCGAAGGTGGTGCCAATACTAACCAATATTTTGGGCTGGCTGGTATGGAATGCCTCCCACCGAAAAGGAATGGAGGTTTTACGTCGGTTAAAAACGGGTCCTACAAATTTAAAATGTTCCGGTAAATCCATTTCCCCGAAAAAATCACGAGAGGTGAATACCAGTGTAGCCAGATCGGAACAGGCAATAGAACTACTTGCCATAATGCCAAATTCTTTTTGCAACTCCACAATCTGGTTTACTTCCCATTCGTGCACCTTTGGCAACTCATCCATTACTTTTATGGCTGCAGGAGCGGTAACCGAAGTAACATAGGGATAATTTTTGTTGGTGGCTGCTATGGCACCGGCAAACATCTGATGATCAGTAATCACCAAATTGGGCTTAAACTGATCAAGTAGATCGGCAATGCCTTCGTAACTGTGCCGGTTAAGTGGGATCAATACTTCCTCGTACAGAAATTTGATGCTATCGATACCATAAACAATTTTTTTGGTGATGATATCCAGGTATTTTTCTGAATCTTTTTTCTGCTGGTCGTTCTGGTCGTAACTAATCACAAGCAATTCACCACCAACAGGAAGTTTGTTGCCCAATGATTGATCTAAAGTAATCCATGCTACACGATGGCCTCTTTCGAGCAAGGCAGTACCCATGCTTAGTGTAGGGTTAATATGGCCGGTTAAGGGAGGAACAACGAATACGAATTTTGCCATGTTTGTTTAATTTTATGTTTCCTGGAAAAAGTTTAGCAATTCTTCGGCTATTACCATGGGCTGTTGGATCGGGATATTATGGTCGCCGGTTACAGCAATCAAGGCAGCATTTTCAATCAAGCCATCTAACTGCTTGCCTGCGCTGAGGCAATTGGAATCGGTGCCATAAAGCAAAAGGGTGCTCTTTTTTATGGTTTTGATAGATTGACTACTAAAAAAGTTTTTTTCAATCTCCATATCAGTTTTAATGGAGGTTTGATAAAAGAGGTACTCGTACATGCGGTGGTTGCGCTCCATTTGTCTTTTACCCATTTTCACCTTAGTGGTATCAGTAAAATTTTCAACGTAATGTTCTAAAAACTCACGGCTATACTCATCAATTATTCCCCTTGTTTTATCATCATTTGGATCTGGAGCTTCGATGATGGCCAATTTATTAATGCGCTCAGGAAAACGGATGGCCATTTTTAAAGCGATTAATCCGCCAAAACTATAACCGCCCAAATGAACATCGTGCAGGTTTAATTCATCAATTAAAGCCAATAAATCATTGGTCATGCTTTCCAGGTCATACCCTGTTAATGTCTTTTCACTCATGCCATGACTTTTCAGGTCATAAAGCACCACATGGTATTTTGTGGCCAGCAGAGGAGCGATGTTAAAATAATAAACAGACAGGTTACTGAACATCCCGTGAACCAGGACGATGGTTTCAGCAGCTCCTTTATTAAGCTCCTGAAGATGAACCGATTTGCCGTTTACCGTTATGATTGGCATTCTTCGATATAAGATATGATCATGCCCAGATTTAAATTGATCAGCTGATCTAAATCCATTGCTGATAACCAACCTGTAAAATCGATCTGCTCACCAAAATGTGCCTTTATTTTCTCAGAAAAGGATACAATTTCGATGCTATCCATTTCGAGGTCTTTGGTAAAAGAACTTTCTGGAGTGATATCCATTTCTTCAACAAACTCTTCGCCGATTACTTCAGTGATAAATTGTTTCATGAGGTTGAAGATTTCTTCGCTGCTTAATTTTGTAGTTATAGTGTCCATCCGATGATATAGTTTTTATGTTTAATTGTTTTGATTGTGATGTTATTGATGCGTAATTCTTCGCCATCTACAGATTCTACAGTATAAGCTTTAGGGTTACCTTGCAGGCCTTTGCCCAGGTATTTTCCAAAGGCTTCCTTAGCTACCCAGAATCGCGTTGCCCATTCTGCTTTATCGAGGTTTTGGAGTAGTTTTATTTCATGATCGTTAAAAACAAGATCAAAAAAGCCTGCACTGCGTTCCTCTATGTGCTCAATGTCGATGCCAACTGGTTCGTTAAAACGGGCTATTCCTACGGCATCGGTACCTTTATGTGCAATAGAAATGTTGATGTTATCTGTTAAACCTCCTTTAACATAAGGCTTGCGATGTTCGTCTGAATAAATTTCGAAAGTAATGGGGTAACAGGCCTGATTTTTCTCTGTATTAAGTAAGTTTCTTACCGCATCTTTTGCTGCTACCCGGCTAATCATCCAGGTTTTTCTTTTGTTGGGCAAAAGGCTGTTATGATGCTTTTTCTCTGTTTGATTGAAATATCTTTTCAGGATAAAATCCCATGATACCACGCGGGTGTAAGCGTTGCCGAAAAGAAAAACACCAGGTGCAACTTCTTCCGATAAACGGTTGTGGAGTGGTGACATGGATACATTCCAAAGTGGTTCATCAATTTCGAGTCGGCGGTTCTGCCAGCCCGAAATAATCAACCAGGTAATGCCGTCCCTTTTCATGATGATGTCGGCCGTTGCAAATTCATCGTTTATTTCGGTAAGTACACAGGTACACTCGAATTGTCCTTCCTGATTGGCCATATCACCGAAAAATTCTATTTCCTGGATTTTAACAGGAAAAGCAATCCGGTCTTTTTCTAATGTAAGCTGAAGCCACAAACCGAACAGTTGGCCCGCATTATCCAGCAAAGAGCCTTTTCCACCTGCAGCTTCAATAATACCGGTAATCCCTTTTTCGCCAACAGCGATTAATTTCTTGATGCCTTGGTAATCTGGTCCGTGGAACATGTGTGCGTCGTAAATCTGCTCAGTCGTTCGATCGATATCCAATAGCTTTCCGATATCGAAATCGCGGTTTGGAGCAGGGTTTAACTGCGCTGCGAGCTGTACTTCTGCATTGGCAAAACGCTCCAGGTTCAAATAAACCCTTTGTTCGTCTTTCCATTCTCCGGTTACGGTTTCCTGAAAAGGTTTAACCACATTCATCCATTGGAAAACACGCATATTCATAATTTTATGCACTTTTTCTCCGGGCGATTGCGCATTGGCTATTTCGGCAAATACTTCAAAAATCATGGTCATCGGGATCACCGGATCCATATCTTCAACGGTCGGCCATCCCTTTGGCTGCCTTAATAAGGAATGATCAATGAGATAAGGACAGTTATCTAGGTTTACATCAAGTTTTTGACTAAAAGGCTGTCTGATTGGTTTTATCGGTTCGGCAGGTGACCAATGGCTAGGTCGGTCAATCTGAAAACCGGTATTTTCGAACAGTTCCATCATTTCGTTCTGCATACTGATCATTTCCATCACATTCTCATTAAAAGCCTGCAAAACCGGATGTTTTACCTCCTCGACAGTTTTGGGCTTTGCTGCTTGGGTTTGTTTAATGGTTAAACCTTTAATTGTTTGCAGGTTATGGATAATCGGCGAGCCCAGTTCTAGTTTAATTCCCTTGTTACTCAGTGGGCGGGTTGATTTAATGTTACCCAGGTAATCAAGTCCGATTTCTTTTCCTTCCACAAAAAGTGCTGCCAAAACCCTTTGCAACTGTGTAATGCCCGAACGGATGGGCACATTAGCACTAATCGTGCTGATTTCTTTTCCTTTTAAGGTATCGTCTATAAAGCCGACCAGGCCACCCGAACCTACCTGGATAAATACGCGTGCGCCCTCAGCATAGAGTTTTTCGGTAAGCTCGCGAAAACGGACTGGTTTAATCAGATGCTCGGCACTTAACTGGCGGATGGCTTCGAAACCTTCAGGATAGGTGTCTAAAGTGGTCGCCGACCAAAGCGGTGTGCTGGTTTTTCGGAATTGCATATTTTGCATGCCTTCGAGGATCAAGCCCAGTTTATCGGCCACAAATGGAGAGTGAAAGCCCGATTGAAAAGGCAGAATCTGATTAAAAATCTGTTTCACCTTTAGGATCTGAACGAGTTCATCAAGCGCGGTTTTACTGCCACAGAGAATAACCTGTTGTGGACAGTTGTCATTAGAAAGGTATAAATCAGGTATGCTTTCTATAATGGGTTGAAGGGTGTCTAAACCTGCGCCTACGGCAATAAAGCGCGAATCTTTCAGTTCAAAAGTTTCTGGATTAAGTACACTCAGTAAATTCATTACCGAACTTTCTTCGGCCAGTTCAGAAGATCTTGCTGCAAGCCATTCGCCAAGGCTGTGGCCCGCATTCATATCAGATTTAACGCCCAGTTGCTTCAAGGCCTGATCTAAAACACTGCTTTTGTTCAGGATATGGAGGGCTTCGCTTAAAAGGCCATCTTGTTTCTCGCTATCATCAATAGGGATCCTGAAATAATCGGCTACCGATTTAATTTCACCACCAGCAAGTCCGTCTAAACCTGGAAAAACAAAGGCTATTTTACCATCGTTGGCCAATAAAGGTGAATTGGTGTACCAAATATCCTGTTTGTTTCTCCACGGAGAATTTTTAGCTACAATTTTTAAGGCTTTTTTGATCCTTTCTTCGCTTGGATTAAATAATACCAAACGGAAATTACCTTGTCCGGCACTGTAATTTCCATTTTCCAACGATTGGATCAAACTTTCATGAGTAGGTCTAGCCATCACTAAAACCTCATCTTTTTTAGGCTTATCGTAAGCGGATAATACCACATGGGCATTAATTCCCCCGAAACCAAAGGCGCTTACAGCCGCTAGTTTCGGCAGACCAGATTGGTTCCAGTCTATTGCCTTTTGAACAGCAGAAAAACGGGTTTCGGCCAGTTGAGCAACGGGTTCTTCACAATGTAAAGTAGGTGGGATAATACCATGATATAAAGCCAAACTTGATTTGATCAAACCCGCAATTCCAGCTGCGGGCATGGCATGGCCAATGTTTGATTTAACAGAACCGATACCTGCTTTTGGCAGATCGGCATCCTGACCAAAAAACTGTTTTAAGGTTTCTACTTCGGTTTTGTCGCCAAGTGGCGTGCCGGTACCATGAGCCTCCAAATAGCCAATGTTTTTACGCTCCAATCCGGCATTTTTCCAGGCTTCTGTAATGGCTTTCAATTGGCCTTTAACTGATGGACTCATTACACTGGTGCCGCTTCCATCGCTGCTTACGCCCACGCCTTTAATTACCGAATAAATTTTATCCTGGTCTCGGATGGCATCTTCAAGACGTTTAAGTACCACAAAACCACAGCCTTCGCCAATAATCAAACCATCGGCATTTTGATCGAATGGTTTGATTTTTTCCTGTTTAGATAAAGCGCCCAATTGAGAAAAGATACTCCAGAAAGCTGCATTCTGCCCCAAATGTACGCCACCTGCAATAACCATATCGCAACGACCGCTATTCAGTTCCTGCACACCATGATCTACTGCAATGAGCGAACTGGCGCAGGCAGCATCCAGTGTAAAAGCTAAACCGCCTAAATTAAGGCGATTGGCTACCAGCGAAGCCACAAGATTAGGGATCAACCCCATTGCCGTATCGGCACTAAAACGGCCCTTGCGCAATTGGAATTCATGTTTTACCTTATCAATTTCAGTTTCTGTAAGTTGTGGCATCAGGTCTTTCAATATGCTCGAAATCTGTTCCCCTGTACGCACAATTTCGATCGCCCGGGTTGCACCAGGTCCTACATAATTGCCTTTCCCAATAATAATCCCTGTTTTATCCAGCGCATATTTTTTTTCAAATATACCTGCATCTTCCAGTGCCTGGTGCACCAGATCTAAGGTTAACAAATGGTCGGGTTCGGTACCTTCTACAGCCAGGGGCAAAATGCCGAAACGTTGTGGATCGAATTGATGATCGGGGATAAAACCGCCCCGACTGCAATAAAAACGATCTACGCCACTTACCGTTTTATCAAAATGTACAGGGTCAATCCGGTCGGCAGGTACCTGTTGTGTCGAATCTACCCGGTTGATAATATTTTCCCAAAAGGCCTGCATGTCTTTCGCGCCTGGAAAAATGCATGACATTCCAATAATTGCTACATCGCTTTTCTTCATTGTTTTCGTTTGGGGATCTTGCTACTCTTAATTCTTTAAATATTTATTTGTACCGGCTATTTTAGCTTGCTTAACCAAATCGATCATCGTGATGTCCCGATTTTTACATCGTGATCAGCATCTTTGCTGTCAAATAGACCCTGAAATAATTCAGGGTGACGGCCGGTAGCTAAAATCCTGAAAATGATTTTTTCTATGTCCAGGTGTTTCCGGCCATGATCAATACCTGGCTTTCTTTACCATATTTTAGTTCGTTCAGGAAAGTTTCCATTCCATCCTGTAGCGGGATCAATGCGATTCCCCTCCGCTGGTATTCTTTCTCCAAGGTTGGCGAAACCATGCCTGCACCTTTCCAAGGACCCCAATTGATAGCCATCACCTTACCTTGTATTTTCTGCTTTAAAGCCCAGGCGTATTTATCCATTACGCTGTTTGCTGCGGCATAATCGGTTTGTCCACGGTTGCCATACACCGAAGCAATGCTCGAGAACAGGATTACAAATTGAGTTTCAGGGCGTAACTGTTCAGCTAATACCCTTAAAGGGGTTACTTTGGTGTCGAAAACACGTCCGAAAGATTCTGAGGTTTTACTACTGAACAATTTATCTTCCAATAAACCTGCTCCGTGTACCACACCATCAATACGGCCGTAATCTTCATAAACCTGGTTGATTAAACGGGTAAGCGCTCCTTCATCTTTTAAGTCTAAGGATTCATAAACTACCGTCGATCCTCCTTCTTCTAAAGTTGCAATGCAGCGTAAAATCTGGTTGTTTTTATAGATCCGATTGGTTTCTTGTTCAATTTCTGCAGGCTTTTTGATTTCTCCCTGTTTAATCAGGTATTGCCTAATCTCATCTTTAGTTTTTAATGAAGCGCTTACTTCGTTTGCCGATGCGATAGGGTTTGCCGAACGGCCAACCAGTATGTATCTGCAAGGATAATCTTTAGCAAAATGGATCATCAGTTCGGCTGTAATGCCTTGTGCGCCACCTAAAACCATTACTACTGCCTCTTTATCCAAATGGATATGTACATCGGTTTCGGTACTTAGAGGTTGGGGTACCAATTCCATAATGTGCCTTTTGTTGTCATTATAAATGATCTCTGAAGGTTTATCAGGATTCAGGATTTCATTTAAGGTAATATTCGTGATTTCATCAGGTGTCATCTTGGTTTCCAGGCTGATGAAACGGCATTTTGTATGTTCATACTCACGGTCTAAACTTTTAAAGAAACCAGAGTAGCCCTGATAATTTCTTAAGAAAGAAATATCCGATTGATCGTTAAAATATTGTTTGGTATCTGCAATCAGGTACACCCATTTTACGGTATCAAAATTCAATTTTTTAATGGTAGCGAAATGATCAAGAATACCCACTTTTTGCTGTGCTTCAAACATGTTCAGAATGATGAGGCCCTGATAACCATCCAGTGGATCTTCAAAGTTCACCAGATCGGCAATGGCGCCATGTTTCTCCAGTACTTTTTTGATTTTGATGGCTTGTCCGCCACCATCATCTGTTAAAGCGAAACGCTGTCCTTTTAAAATGGCGGCTTCGGTAATGGTTAGTGCTGCAGGAGTTAGCTCAAATCTTAAACGTGATAATTTTTCTTTGACCGTTTGATCATCGATGCTCTCCTCAATAAGCTTTTTTGCTTCTGTAAGCACCTCCGAACTTTTTGCTTCAACGTTGGCAATCCAGTTAATCAGCGCATTTAAGGTTTTGATTGCAGTTAATTTTTCCATTAAATCATCAGTTTGATCGCTTTGCGAACCAAAACCTATTTTTTCTTTAAGTGAAGCAATAATTTCCATTCTTTTGATAGAATCGATGCTTAAGTCTGCTTCCAGATCTAAATCCATGCCCAGCATTTCTTTAGGATAGCCTGTTTTTTCGCTTACGATCTCCAGAATGGCTGATTTTAACTGATCAATGGAAAATTTTGGCTGGTCAGTTTCTATTGTTACCCGTACTGTTGGAGTAGCTGCAGCGGTAGTTTTGGGCTGTACTGTATTTTCTGTAAGCCAGTTTACCAAACTGCTCAAAGTTTTAAGGCCTGCCAGCTGTTCCATAATTTTATCTTCCGGAAGATTCAGTTGAGAAAAACCACCCAGTTCGGTACGTAGTGCACCTATAATTTCAACACGTTTGATGGAATCGATACTCAAATCAGCTTCAAGATCCATTTCCATCCCCAGCATTTCCTGTGGATAACCTGTTTTATCACTTACGAGCTGCAAAAGCACCAATTTTAAGTCTTTTGCTGCGCTTACTGGTGTAATGATTTCAATAGTTTGTACCTCAGATACCTCTTGTTTGATCGTGATCTGATTTTCAACGCGCACTGGTTGAGGTGGCTGATATGATGTTAAAGGCTGATTAATGATTTGCGAAGGCATGGCTGGCGCTTGTCCTAAAAAGGAAAGCATCACGTCGCGCTGTGCCTGAATCAGCATTTTCATACTGTGCAGGTATTCCTGCAGCATCAGGTCTTTAGCTGAGCCATTAACCTGTTGACTTTCGGTTGTAGTAAAGGTGTTGTTCATGAGGGTAATTGGTTTAGTAATAGGTGATGCACCATTTGCCGGAAGTTTGCCAGTTGATGGAACAGCATGCTGACCATTGACATACCAGATAGCGGGACTTTTTTTATAACTGGAAGGTTCGTTTAGGTTGATGGTTTTAACAGAACGGCCTTCGAATAATTTTTGGAGTTTAATTTCCCGACCAGTGGCCATATAGCCGGCCAATGTGCCCAATAAATTGCTGAGTTTGTTGTGGCCTTGATCTTCGGTATGCAAAATCACTTCATCTTTGCCAATACATGCCTTGGTTAAACCACTTAGCACCTTGCCAGGACCAACTTCTACGAAAATCCTGGCTCCGGTAGCATACATATCCCTGAGTTCTTCAACAAAAAGGACAGGTTTTATCAAATGGTCAGTTAAACGTTCTTTAACTGCATCAGCATTTGTTGGGTATTCTTTTGCCGTGGTGTTAGACCATACCGGGAGTTTTAAATCGTTAAAATTTACACGGGATAATACTTCATGGTAAAGCTGTTTTGATTTGGCTACCAAAGGACTATGGAAAGCACAGGCTACTTCGAGCGGACGGAAAGATATTTTGGCATCTTTTAAAACAGCCGCTAATTTCCCTATGGCTGCTGTGCTGCCAGCAATTACACATTGTGTTGGTGCATTAAAGTTTACCGGGTAAACCGATTCAATATCGGCAAGATATTGCGCAAGCTGCTCTTGTTTTGCGCTTACGGCAAGCATTGTGCCTGGATCACCGTTTTCTACGGCATTTAGGATAGCTTTTGCCCTTTCTGCACTGAGGTGAACCAGTGCTTCTTCTTCAAAAGCACCTGCAAAGCAAAGTGCAGGCAGTTCGCCATAGCTATGCCCCGCAACCATATCAGGCACAATGCCAAGTGATTTTAAAAAGTTGGCAATGGCCAGGTCAACAATACCCAATAGCGGTTGTGCCATGCGCGTATCTTTAATGCGTTCTTTTTGTGCTTTTGCATCGACATCGTTAAATACTGTATTTGGAAAGAGAATTTTTTCATATTCTGAATAAGCTTTCAGCAGTTTTCGCATTTCTGGGAAAATGACAAAAAGATCTCTGGCCATGTTTATCCGTTGGCTGCCTTGCCCTGGAAACATAAAGGCTACTTTACCTTCCTGTTTTTGAGTGAGGTAGGTATCTTTACTTTCTACGCCAGATAACACAAGATCTATTTTCATCACCAGGTCTTCCGCATGGTTGGCCACAATGCTCAATTGAACGGGTTTGGTGTCAGCAGTAGCCAGGCTGTAGGCAATATCTTTGAGTTCGATCTGATCGTTTAGTTCTAATAGGTTTTTTACTGATATGACTCGGTTTTTAGCCTCCTCATAGGTGTCACCCCTGAAAACAAAAAGTTCTGATGGCCATGATTTTAATATCGGATTTTTATCTTCTGTATTTTTGGCGCTTTCCAATACGGCATGGAAATTTGTTCCGCCAAAACCGAAAGCACTAACGCCAGCATAGCGTTTTTCTTCCATCCACAACCCAGCCTCGGTATGGAAAGCAAAAGGACTCGTTTGTGCGTTGTAGAAACTATTTGGCGTTTTTAAGTTAATAGTAGGTGGTTTAATGCCATGATAAACAGATAGCGATGCTTTAATCAGTCCTGCAATGCCTGCGGCACATTTAGTATGACCAATTTGTGTTTTTACAGAACCTAGATGTGTTTGTCCGGCTGTTGCGCCTGATTGGTTAAGCATATCGGTTAATGCACTGATTTCTGTTTTATCACCAACTACCGTTCCTGTACCATGTGCTTCAACCAAACCAATCAAAGAGGGTGTAATCCCTGCCTGACTGTAAGCTCTTTCCAATGCATTTACCTGTCCGTTTTTACGTGGCGCAGTTAAACCCAGGCTTTTGCCATCACTTGATCCACCAACGCCTTTAATAATAGAATAAATGGTGTCGCCATCGCGTAAAGCATCGTCATATCTTTTTAATACGATCATGGCAATGCCTTCGCCTAGGGCAATTCCATCTGCTTCGGCATCAAATGTTGCACATCGTCCTTTTTTAGAAAGGGCATGTGTGCTCGAAAACATCAGGTAATCGTTAATGCCGTTATGCAGATCTGCTCCACCGGCCAAAACCATATCCGATTTCTCTAAAAATAGCTCCTGGCAGGCCAAATCAATGGCTGCAAGAGATGAAGCACAGGCTGCATCAACAGTATAATTTCTGCCGCCCAGATTTAACCTGTTGGTAATTCTGCCTGAAATCACATTCGCCAAAATGCCGGGAAAAGAGTCTTCTGTAGCTTTTGGTAAAGCAGCATCAAGTTCAGCTGGCATTTCGCCAAAAACCTGTTTGTAATATCCCCTAAAGCTATAGCTATTGGCAAGATCGTTTCCACCTTCTGCTCCGATAATTACAGAAACATTTTCATTATCCACACCACCATCGGCATAACCTGCGTGTTGCATAGCCTGTTTGGCAACCATCAGGGTAAGCAGTTGGGTAGGCTCAATAGCAGCGAGCGATTGTGGTGGAATGCCAAATTCTAAGGGATCGAAATCTATCCTTGGGATAAAACCACCCCATTTGGAGTGCGACATATCGCCTGCAGTAGAATCAGGGTTATAATATAGTTCTTTGTTCCACCTTTCGTCTGGAACTTCCGTAACAGAGTCTTTGCCTAGGATGATATTTCGCCAGTATTCTTCAAGGTTTCTGGCACCCGGGAAAATACAGGCCATGCCTACAATAGCTACATCAAGCGCTTTTGCCTGATTAACAGGAGGCGCAGGAAGTGTTGCATTTAATATATGTGTATAGTTTTTGTCGGCTACATCCTGATGAAGATCGAGTAATGACATTACTTCCTTGTGCATAGGAGCAACCTGGCCGATCATGTACATACCCAGGTCAGTCTGTTCTGCCTCATCAATTTTTACCAGTTCATTGCCACGTCTTTCAATTCCCTTTGCAGCAATGCGCAAACGGCCAACATTAAGCGACTCGAGTTTAGCCCAGATTTCTTTTTTATCAAGGCCCTCTGCATGCAGTTTCTCTTTTTCTTTGTTAAAGAAAGTAGCAAAAGCAGAATTCAGGCAGCGTGTTTCGTGTCCGGGAGCCGTTTCCAGCAACACGGTATCGTTCGCCTGCATCGCTTCCTGCTGAAATTTATCCAAAATAGCTCCTTTACTTACCGCTTCTTTTGTATATAAATAGGCTGTGCCCATTAAAACGCCAATTTTCATGCCTTTGGCCGCCAAAGGAGCCGCCATTACGGAGATAAAAGCGGTAGAAAAAGCATCATGAATTCCTCCAGCAAAGAAAACACTGATCTGATCGGCATTTTCTTCTTTTAATAAACGTTCGATCTGTTTTTCCCATAAAACCATGCTGGATAGGGGGCCAACATGCCCGCCACATTCGCGGCCTTCGAATACAAAACGTTTAGCACCTTCTTTTAAAAACATATCTAAAAGAGCGGCAGATGGTACATGTAAAAAGGTCTTTATACATGCTTTTTCAAAGGGTTTAGCTTGAGAAGGTCTTCCACCTGCAATTAATAAAACAGGAGGTTTGGCTGCTAAAATATATTCCTGTTGCTCATCCCTGAGTTCTTGTGGGGCAAAGCCTAAAATACCTATACCCCAGGTTTTTTCGCCTGCCAGTTTTTTGGTTTCTTCGATCAGGTTTTTGGCTGATATTCCTTTTAATAAGGAAAGTGCAATGAATGATAAGGCGCCAGCTTCCGAAACGGCATCTGCAAAAGGCGCTACATCACTTACCCTGGTCATGGGCCCCTGTGCGATAGGGTAAGTGATGTTCAGGTCTTGGGCAAGTGGGTTTTTTGCCTTAATAACGTTGATGGCTTTAGCTTGTTTTAAATGCCCATAGATGGCTTCTTTAATGCCAAAAACCATTTTTTCTAGCTTTTTGTATTTAGTTGCCAGGTCAATGGATAAGGTAATATCCTGGCCCATTGGAAGATAATTTGTTTCCAGATTATAACCTTTGAAATATTTTTGAAGGTCATTATAAGTTGTGTCTTCTGCCAGCACCGGCGAATTGGGGCGGGCCAACACACGGCAGTTATCGATGAGTTTGGTTTCTGTTCCACTTAATTTAGCACAAACATTTTTTAAATCCTCAGGAGCAGAACATTCTCGGAATAAGGCAAGCTGACTATCCAATATTACTCCTGCTGCGCCCTGCGCCATTAAAGAGGCAGTTGTATGGATACCTATGCCACCCTGAACCCAAACCGGAATCGAGGTGATTTCTTTAATAATACGCTGAAAAAGAACAAATGAAGATTCGTACGCCACTCGGCCTGCACCTTCATTGCCTTTAACAATTATTCCATAAGCGCCATTTTTTTGTGCATTGATAGCCGATTCAAGATCAAAAACCTGGTAAATGATTTTTGCAGATGTTTTGGTTTTTAGGGCAAGATCATAAGGTTTAATAATCAAGCTCACCTGTGTCGGTAAATCAATATCTACTAACGAAGCTGAATTGATGCTCACGCCAAAGTCGGAAATGCCTGTGGCAAGGAGTGTGGAAAGGGCATTTTCAGCTTCCTGGTAGCTATGGCCAAGACTTAGGACCGGAAAGCAACCTGCTTTTTGTAGATCGGAGACTAATCTACTGTCGGGTATTTCGAAGGGAGTTACTGCAATAATGACGTGTTTATTCATGGCTTTAGATTTTGATGCTACTCTTCTGTTTGGTGGATTTGATCCTGAGCGAAACATAATGGTTCTTTATGCCTGCCTTAATACCCAATAACACAGCTTTTTAAAGCTAATATTGTTGTGTATTATTATTTATACTAATATGATAATTAAATATGTCAATATATTTTAATAATTTATAAATGAATGAACTGAACAGGATACTTGCTGAGCCATCTAAATTTTATTAAAATGAGTTTTATGAACGAAAATTTAATCAATATTTTAAATAATGGTACTAAATGTATTGTATTGAAATTTTAATACACAAAGAAAGATTATCACTATTTAATTAGTATTAATAATGGGTTAATTTACGAATTTATTTTTTGTAAGTTATTGTTATTGTGAAATTTATATATTTTTTTTAGCATTTTATCTAAAATAAATGGCTTAGATACAATTTTTTGAATTAAAAATTAGGTTCTTGGTGTTATTAGTGCATATTTCAGATAAGTAATGATTTTTACTAAAAATTATCATTTAATTATGATGTAAATTGAAACCAATTAATTTGTAGTATTAATTACTATATAAATATATGGATTTGTGTTTTGTGTAGAGGATGCCTAAGGAATTCGGTAAGAAAAAATGCCCAAATGTTAAATGATTTGGTCAATACTGTTTTAATTGGTAATTGTTTTTATATCTTCGTTTTATAAATGTCTTTAAGACGTTTATTTAACCAAATGTGATCAGTATTCTGTTTGGCTGGTTTTAATCATCAAGCCGATGTTGTATTAAACCTTTAATTGTATGAGCGTTCAACCATTTACCAGTTAGTTAATATTCTGGGTATAATTAGCTAACTGCAAGCACAAGAAAGCCAGATTACGTTAGTACAGAAGTTTGTTAAATGTTATACCTAATCTTTACCGACTGCATTCAATTATACTTGTTATGATGATGTTTTTAAAAATGAAAAAAATAATTCCTGCCATTTTGTTTACCGCCTTATGCGGAACTGTTTTAGGGCAAACTGCCTTGCAGCCATTTAGTTTGACAGAAGTCCGCTTGCTTGCTGGGCCTTTTAAACAGGCACAGGAAACCGATAAAAAGTACATGCTATCGCTGGATGCGGATAGGCTTCTGGCGCCATATTTAAGGGAAGCGGGGCTAAAACCTAAGGCAGCATCTTACGGGAATTGGGAAAACACAGGCTTAGATGGGCATATTGGTGGACATTTTCTTTCGGCACTCTCTTTAATGTATGCCGCTACTGGCGATTTAAAGGTAAAGGAGCGGATAGATTATATGATTGCCGAGTTGGATAAATGTCAGCGCCAAAATGGCGACGGTTACCTGGCAGGGATTCCTGGTGGCAAGGAAATCTGGAAAGAGATTAAGGCTGGCAATATCAAATCATCCAGTTTTTCGCTAAATGGAAAATGGGTGCCTTTGTACAATATCCATAAAATTTATGCGGGGTTGTATGATGCATATGCGGTTGCAGGCAATGCAAAAGCGAAGCAGATGCTGATCAAATTAACAGATTGGTGCATAGATGTGGTCTCCAGTTTGTCCGATCAGCAAGTGCAGGAATTGTTAAAGAGTGAACATGGTGGATTAAACGAAGTTTTTGCACATGTTTATGCAATAACAGGCAACCAGAAATACCTTAAACTGGCAAAACGGTTTTCAGATCAATCTATCCTGAATCCACTATTAAAAAATACAGATGCCCTGAACGGCTTACATGCCAATACGCAGATTCCGAAAGTGATTGGTTTTGAGCAGATTGCCTTATTGGATAAGGATCCTGCCTGGGCAGACGCTGCTGCGTTCTTTTGGAAAACGGTAGTGGAACATAGAACAGTTGCCATTGGAGGAAATAGCGTTAGAGAGCATTTTCACCCTGCCAATGACTTTTCTTCGATGACAGAATCGCGGGAGGGACCAGAAACCTGCAACTCTTACAACATGTTAAAGTTGACGAAAGAGCTGTTTTTAGCGGATCCTTCTAATACTTACCTCGATTATTATGAACGTACGCTTTACAATCATATTCTTTCATCGCAAAGGCCAGAAGGAGGTTTTGTCTATTTTACACCCATGCGGCCAGGGCATTACCGTACTTATTCGAATCCGCAGGAAAGTTTCTGGTGCTGTGTAGGTTCGGGATTGGAAAACCATGGCAAATATGGAGAATTGATTTATGCACACCGAGCGAATGATGTATTTGTGAATCTTTTTATCCCTTCAACCTTAAACTGGAAAGAAAAAGGCATCCAACTTACACAACAAACCCTTTTTCCAGATGCTGAACAAACGACAATCAAACTTCAATTGAAAAGTAAACAACGCTTTGCGCTACATTTCCGTCAGCCTGCCTGGGTAGAACAGGGGAAAATGACTGTGCTGGTAAACGGAAAAAAGGTGACTGCTAAAAGTGGCACAAACGGTTATGCCAGTATCGATCGTACCTGGAATACAGGTGATGTGGTTAATATTTCCCTGCCCATGCATACCACTACGGAGTTTATGCCCGACGGCTCTGATTGGGTAGCGTTTTTGCGTGGACCCATTGTACTTGCCGCAGAGATGGATACTTTAAATCAACCTAATTTAACCGCTGATGGCAGTAGAATGGGACATATTGCTTCTGGTGCTTTATTCCCGATCAGCGATGCACCATTGGTTACGGGACCTAAAAATACGCTTGCCAATGAAATTATGTTGACCGATAAAAAGCGTTTAACTTTTAGTGCCAGAAATGCGATTTATCAGCCCAGATTTAAATCCTTAAAACTGGTTCCTTTTTATACCCTCGCCGAAAAGCGGTATGTAGTTTATTTTCCTTACAGCAGTGAACAGACATTGCCAGAACGGGCAAAGGCGATTAAACTGGCTGAAGAAGAAAAGATGAAGATTGAACAGAAAACAGTTGATCTGGTTAGCCCCGGAGAGCAGCAACCAGAATCTGATCACAATTTTAAAGGTGAACAAAGTGATAATGGAACCTACCAGGAAAGGCATTTTAGAAATGGGAAAGCATGGTTTAGTTATGTGCTTAAAAACAAAGACTTATCTGGAAATAAACTCAGTTTAACCTATTTTGGAAAGGAGAAGGACAAAAACTTCACTATCCTGATCAATGGGGTTAAAATTGAAAATGTAAAGCTAGATGGAAGCAGGGGAAATGTTTTTTATACGCAGGAATATCAGATTCCAAAAGCGTTGTTAAAAGCAGATTTAGAAGTAAAATTCGTTGCCGATCAGCTATCGGCTATTGCCAATATATATGAGGTAAGGCTGGTGAAGTAAATTTGTGCTATTGTAGTCTGTGCGGACACAGGCTACTAGATATAAGAGAACCTTCAACAAGCTACCATTGAAAGGATTTACTAGGATGGTCGTCATTCTCGCGCATGCGGGAATCTTAATACGTTTGGATTAAGATCCCCAATCAAGTTGGGGATGACGACCTCTCGAGGGATATTACCTTATTTCAATTCCAGAACTACAACAGATTGAGCTGGTAGTTCTACTTTTAACGAATTGCCTGATTTTTTTGCGCCGGTAAATTTTGCATTGTGCACTTTGTTCAAATCGTTAAATGTGTTTACATCTGTTAATTTAGCTGAAGTTAAAATCTGTCCGGTAACCGAGCTCCATTTTAAGCCGTCCAAAACGGTACTTAGCGCAATTTTTTTATTGGGATCTAAATTAACCAATGAAATATGAATCGCGCCGCTGGCATCCTGCGAAGCAGAAACATTTAGCGCCGGGATTTTTTGACCACCTACAACATAATCAGGACTGGTAAAAGCAATTGGTAAATATCTTGCATCCTGGTGTACCTTGTAAAGATCAAAAACATGATAAGTGGGGGTAAGGATCATTTTGTCTTTTTCGGTCAATATTAAGGCCTGTAAAACATTTACTGTTTGTGCCAGGTTAGCCATTTTTACACGATCAGAGTGGTTATTGAAAATGTTTAGCGTAGTGCCTGCAATTAAAGCATCGCGTAAACTATTCTGTTGGTACAAGAAACCCGGATTGGTTCCAGGTTCTACATCTGTCCAGATTCCCCATTCATCAACCACTAAAGCAACTTTCTTTTTAGGATCGTATTTATCCATTATTGCGGAGTGCTTGGTCACTAGTTCTTCCATGTGCAGGCAGTTTTTCATGGTCGAAAAGTATTGTGCCTCATCAAATTTAGTGGCTGATCCTTTTTTGCCCCAGTTTCCTGTTGGGATGGTATAATAGTGTAAAGTTAATCCCCACATTTGGTCGCCAATATTTTTCATGCAGGTTTCGGTCCAGTTGTAATCGCCTGAATTGGCTCCACTGGCAATTCTTTTTAGCGGGGCACCAGGATAGTTGCGTGCATAAGTGGCATACCTGCGGTATAAGTCAGAATAATAAGCCGGCGTCATGTTACCGCCACAGCCCCAGCTTTCGTTACCAACACCCCAGAAAGAAACTTTCCATGGTTTTTCTCTTCCATTTTGGCTGCGGATAGCCGTCATTGGGCTTACGCCATCAAAATTTAGATATTCTACCCATTTGGCCATTTCCTCAACTGTTCCGCTACCTACATTTCCTGCGATATAAGGTTCGCAATCAAGCATCTGGCAGAGGTCTAAAAATTCGTGTGTACCAAAGCTATTGTCTTCTGTTACACCGCCCCAATTGGTATTAACCATTTTTGGCCGCTGGTTTCTCGGACCAATGCCATCTCTCCAATGGTATTCATCAGCAAAACAACCTCCCGGCCAGCGCAGGTTCGGAACCTTGATCTTTTTTAAGGCCTCTACAATATCTAATCTTATTCTACCTTTATTTGGGATGGTCGAATTTTCACCTACCCAAAAACCATCGTAAATACAGCGGCCCAAGTGTTCTGAAAAATGACCGTAAATATGTTTGCTCACCACCTGATCGCCTGCAGGCTTAATGGTGAGCTGGGTTTCATTTTGTGCATGCACTAAAATAGAACTGCAGAATAGGGCTGCAGATAAGAGAAGTTTTTTCATCATGATTTCGTTAAATCTATTGGTTAAATGGGATTTTGATCACGTTAAAAGAATAAGGTTTTAACGCAATGTTTAATTTTTTGCCTTTTAGGTTGATCGTGCTTTTTTTCGGACTTACCGCTTCAGGATTTTCAAAAGAATTAACCTGAGTAAGGTTGCTGTTTGCTATTTCTTCATTAGTGGCCTTACTTTTTAGTTTCATTTTCCCTTCAAGGTCAAAATCTATTTGCTGCGATTGATTGGAGTTGTTGGCGATTTTAATGATCAGTTCTTTTTTGGCCTGATCGGTTACGGCAGAAGCATAAAGCCCATCCTGGCCAATAATGTTCTTATCATCAAGTGTAATCGAAACTACATCTGTTCCCTTATTGGTAGAAAACTGTTTCTGCACATAATAATCAGGGGTGCCATACGATTTTAAGTTATCTACCCAGATCATATCGGGTGCCCATTGCCAGGCATCAATATTAGCAAAAAGAGGGGCATAAGAGGCCATTTGTACCACATCTGCATTGCGCTCCAAACCTGTCATTAAGGAAGCTGAAGCTAATGCACTTTGCCAGTTGTTGCGGTTACTTCCAACTATACTATTGTCTGCATGAACCGCATATTCGCCAACAAAAACCTTCGATCCATTTCTTGGATAGTTATCATAACGGCCAGCATTTTTTAAAAACCAATCGGCAGATCGGTAATAGTGTTCGTCAATAAAGTCAGCATTATTGCTTCTTAAAGTAGTATTCAATAAGTTAAAGCGATCTCCTTCAGGATCCGTCCCTGAGCTGTTAATCAGTTTAAAATCAGGATATTTGGCTTTTATGGCTTTGGTGAAAATGGCTAACCTTTCCAGGTATTGTGGTCCCCAGTTTTCGTTTCCAACACCCATCATTTTTAGGTTAAAAGGTTTCGGGTGACCTAAATCGGCCCGTACTTTGCCCCATTTGGTTGTCACATCGCCATTGGCAAACTCAATCAGGTCTAAGGCATCCTGTACATAAGGATCCAGTTCGTCAAGTGAAGCTACTTCAGCCGAGTTAAACTGGCAAGCCATACCGCAATTTAATATCGGCAGTGCATCTGAACCTATATCTTCGGCCAGTTGGAAATATTCGAAAAAGCCTAAACCGAAACTTTGAAAATAATCCGGTGCAGCACGGTTTGCAAACTCAGTATTCCAGCGGTTGATAATTAATTGCCTGTCTTCAATGGGGCCAATGGTTTTTTTCCACTGGTAGCGGTTGGCCAGATCGGTTCCTTCTACAATACAGCCGCCAGGAAAACGGATAAAACCAGGTTTCATATCGGCCAATAACTGCACCATATCTGCCCTTAATCCTTGCGGACGGTTTTTCCAGGTATCGCCAGGGAAAAGGCTAATCATGTCCAGATCAATGTTTCCCTTTCCCTGAAACAGAATGGCGAATTTAGCTTTTGGATCGGTTTCCGTAGCAGTAAAACTTGCTGATTGTTTTTTCCAGTCGCTACCCGTTTGGTTAGGTGTTAAAGTTCCCTGTCCGATGATTTTATTGTTCGCGTCTTTTAACATCAGTACCAGTTTAACCCCAGGGGCTGATTGGCGGTACATCAATGAAAAATCGTATCGTAATCCTTTTTTTACCCCAATACCTTTAAATCCTTCATTTACGAGCTCAAAATCGTCGGTTTGTTTTTTTATCTGTAAATATCTGGGATTGGCGGTATTTACCTCTTTGCGGTTTACCACCAATATTTCGCCTTCCTGCTGCTTTTTCCGCTGAATTGTCCAGCCCATTAAAGGTTTGGTAAATTCGAAAGAGCGGTTTTTAATTAGTTCGGCATAAATGCCGCCATCGGCACCAAAGTTAATATCCTCGAAAAAAACACCCCACATGTTCGGTTGCACTTTAGCAATACTTTGGTCTGTTTTAACTTTAATTACTTTTGCAGTTTGAGCCTGCACTGCTGTAGTGTATCCAATTCCAACGGCAGCGTACGCAATACATGCTGAAAAGATACTTTTTATAGGGTAATTTAATTTCATACGGTTTATACTTGGAAGATTCTTATGGTAAAAGTAAAATTTTTAAAATAATAAACGTTATATGAACATTTATTTTTTTCTTCTTCGGTCGTTTTATTAATAAATTCTACAATCTTAGTATTGGGGAATATAAGGTAAGCAAAAGAAATAGGAATGCAGGTAGTAAAGGCTTTAGTCATTAACTTTTTACTTGATATTTAGCATTAATGAGGTAGAAGCATTTAAAGTTTTTCTAATCATATCGGCAGGTCAAATTTTGATAATTGGGCGGCTACAAAATCTGCAGTATTTATATTTCGTTCTCTGTTGGTATTTGGAAATGAACGGTTTGTGGTTCTTGGCAGTTTTAGTCCCGCTTTCGCTTATAGTCCTCGCTGCGCTGTGGGCTATTCCGCTCATCCGATAGCCATCGGATCTGGTTTAGGAACAAAGGTTTGCGCACCCTGCCACCTTAAATGAAATGCTGTTTTAGCCATTTAGCCCCGGTTGCAACGTTACCCTGCAGCAACGAGGTACGAGGCAGCGAAGCGTATAAGTGTAAGACGGGAAGAAACTTAGTGTTTTGTACAGGCCATGCGCTCCACTAATAAAAATATTTAAAAGCTATATGTGGAGATAGGGACTATGGGGTTTAGGAAATGAACGGTTTGTGGTTCTTGGCAGTTTTAGTCCCGCTTTCGCTTATAGTCCTCGCTGCACTGTGGGCTATTCCGCTCATCCGATAGCCATCGGATCAGGTTTATGAACAAAGGTTGGTGCCCACCGCAACCTTAACAGTAAACTGCTTTTTCGTAAAATCAACTAATTTTACCATATAAGACATTGTAGTAAATATAAGCTTATAGGGCGCTTATATTCTTTATCTTCTTCCTAAGAAAGGGAAATATTTAGAAGTGGTCTGTGGAGACACAGACCACGGGGAAAACGTGGGATTAAATGGTAGGCCAGGAGATTGCTGTAATTTACTGCCAATCCAACTTTAACAATGCTACGCCTTGTCGGGCCAATTCCATTTCAAAAGCACCGCCGCCAGTATTAAATTTTATGGGTTTACCCATCATTTTAAGTTGACCAGATTTTTCTAATGCTGCAATCTGCTTTGCATCTGGATTTTGTGGCGAACCCATTTTTTTCCATGCTGTATAAGAATTGCTGTTTTCGGTATCAATACAATATTGAGTGATGGTTACTGTTTTTGTGGGCAGTTTATTTAACGAGATGGAAACAGCATCTTTCGAGCCTGTTTTATCCTCATCGTGATAATTCCACACCATAACCGCAGCTGTTCTATCCGCTTTGGTGGCTAAAACACCAATATCTGTCAATGGTTTTCTGATACTGGAATCCAAGATTGAATTTAAATTATACATGCGGTTGCTTATGGCCTCCACGCGGTTCCCTTTCATGTGGCCAAACATCCTGAATACGTTTAAAACTGGTTTATCTACACCGTTGGTCGCTAAATCGCGAAAGCCCGCAAACCAGGGCTGGTTTTCAAATTCGAACGACCAGGTAACAGCACCCTTTAGGTTGATGTTATATTTGTCTGTAAGCTCATAAAGCCGGGCAAAAGAAGCTGCGGTATAACTCGAATACATAGTGCCGTTGCGATAGGCATTTTCCGGATTGGTACTCATGCCACAAGCCGCACAGCCTTCAGGATCAGATTCGCCAATAATTACCGGGATGTTTTTGAGCTGTGGGTATTTACTGATAATTTTATAATTACCACTAATATTACGGAGCTGTGCCCTTACATCCATCACTACTGTTCCATTAATTACCTTTGGCGATCCTTTAGCATGGAACAGCACGGCATTTAAAGGTGAACCGATTTTACCGGTTACATAATTGGTATCTGTTAAACAATGTTTAATAAAAGCATCTAAATATTTGGTGCCACCACCCGTTACGTTGGCGCCACCAATTTTTGCAGTAGGTAAGGCCCGTTTTAGTCCATCGGCAGCGTAATCGTAAAGTTTAAAGAATTCGGCCTGTGTACCTTTCCAGTAAGCACCATCAGGTTCGTTCCATACTTCCCAGTACCAGCTTTCTACCTCGGTCTTACCGTAACGTTTTACACAATGTTTAACCCACTCATATACCAGATTGCCCCATTTTTTATAATCCTTTGGGGGGTAAGCCCAACCGGTTAAAATTTCATCGTAGCGTACACCTGGTTTCCATTTATGTTGGTATGGATGTGGTTTGGTAGATAATGCCTCGGGCATAAAGCCAATCTGCGCCAAAGGTTTCATTCCTCTTTTTACATAGGTATCAAAAATCTGGTCAACAATTTTCCAGTTATAAACCGGATTGCCATTTGCATCTTCGGTGTAGGCATTGGTTGATCCCCATTTTAAAGCGGGGGTACCATCTCCGGAGGTGAGCAAATTATGGGCCCGCACATACACCGGAACCGGACTTAATTTGGAAATTTCAGTGAGCAATTTCTGGCCGTCTTTCATATAGGTGTAATTTGGTTCATCATAACCAAACCAAGCCCATACAGGTTTCATAGGTGCTATATTTTTGTCGAAATTAACCTCAATGTTGGTTTTTAACTGAGCGTTTGCTGTATAGGTAAGAAGGGATAAACCAATGAAAAGGTAAACGTTTTTTAAGATGTTCATATGGCGTATAATGTAAGTCTGAGCGTAGCATAAGCTCCCTACATTTAAAATAAATAAAAAAAAATGGTATTCGAGAGATTCTCCGAAACAAATTTAAAAAATCAATAGTGATTGTCCAGTTATAAAATGAGCACCAAAAGAAAAAGGACAGACCATCCGGTACTGTCCTTTTCATCATTAACTAAAATTAAAATCAACGCTTTTGTTCCTATCTGTCTTAGTGGAAAGCGTTTAAACCACTCAATAAGAATTTTTTATAATTGGCTATTTCATAATCAGCACCTTGTGGTGGTGCCAATAGTGTTTCTGTTTTGGGATCGAGCAATACGTAGAAGGGCTGAGAATTAGACTGGAATTTCCTGGCTTGAAGGTCGCTCCATTTTTTGCCAATGGTAGTGAGTTTTTTTCCTTCGGGTGTAACTGTTACATCAGCAGGTGCCAGTTCTGTTTTATCATCAACGTATAACTGGATCAATACATAATCATTACTGAGCATTTTATATACGTCTTTATCCGGCCAAACATTGGCTTCCATTTTTCTGCAGTTTACGCAGGCATGTCCGGTAAAATCGATCATTACAGGTTTGTTCGTTTTTTTTGCTGCGGCCATACCTTCATCGTAATCGAAATAGACATTCAGTTTTAATGGTGCATGAAATTTATCTGCATATTTATGCGGACCATCAGTTGTTGTGGTCTGTTTTCCGGCTAATAAACTGGTGGTATACAGATCGAAATCCTGCGTTTCCTGCGGTGGAAGAAAAGCAGAAATGCTTCTTAATGGTGCACCCCACATGCCTGGGATCAAGTAAATGGTAAAAGCCAATACTATGGTAGCGAGAAAAAGCCTCGGTACGGAAATAAATGCCAAAGGGCTATCATGCGAAAACTTTAGTTTACCTAAAAGATAAATACCCATCATCCCGAAAATAACAATCCACAGGCTTAAGAATATTTCGCGGTCAAACCATTCCCAATGGTATGCAAGATCTACATTGCTTAAGAATTTTAAGGCAAAAGCAAGCTCAAGAAAACCGAGCACAACTTTAACACTATTTAACCAACCGCCAGATTTTGGCAGTTTGTTCATGGCAGAAGGAAATAGCGCAAACAAGGCAAAAGGAATAGCCAAGGCTAATGAAAAACCAAACATGCCAATTGCGGGACCTAATAATGCGCCGGTTGTAGCTGCCTGTACCAATAGGGTACCTATAATTGGGCCAGTGCATGAGAAAGATACTAAGGCCAGCGTTCCGGCCATAAAAAATAACCCTGCAATACCGCCTTTGTCCGAATTGGCATCCATTTTATTTACCCATGATGAGGGTAGGGTAATTTCGAAAGCCCCTAAAAACGAAGCTGCGAAAGCAACAAGCAATAAGAAGAAAAAGAAATTAAATATCCCGTTGGTAGATAAACTGTTTAAGGCATCGGCACCAAAAATTACGGTAACCAAGAGTCCAAGTACTACATAAATGAGGATAATAAAAAAACCATATAATGCTGCCCGTTGAAAAGCTTTTCCTTTTTCTGAACCTTTGGTGAAAAAACTTACCGTAAGCGGCAACATAGGGAAGATACATGGCATTAACAAGGCTGCTAAACCGCCGATAAAGCCTGCGATAAAAATGCCCCATAAGGTTTTTTGTTCTTCTTTTTGTGGTACAATAGTTTGTTTAACAGTAGTTTGTGCTGCTGTGGCCGTTTTAACAACCGTATCAGTTGCTTTAATTGTACTATCAGGCGCTTCAGGCTTAATCTCTGTAAATGTAAGGTCATCGGTAGCAGTGCTGTCCTGTGCATATCCGTTTAAGGATATGGCACAACAGAACAGCAAACCGAAGCAGATTTTTTTTAAGGATATCATATGCTTGGTTACGCTATTATTTTACAGGAATACTAAAATCGACCTGTTCTGGCGGCAAACATTGTTTATCATCGCATACCATAAATTCTAAACTGCCTTTAACGGTTGCGGTTTTACCTTTCAACTTTACTTTTTGTTGAAACACTACCGATTTTTCGAAATAGCTCACATCCATTTTAAAAGTAGATTCGAATTTGGTTATCGCTTTTGGTTCGATTGTTTTTCCAACCAGGGTATAAGCACCAGATGCTGGAAAGGTAAAGGTTGTTTTAACAGGGCCTCCATCTTTAACAAATTGTGAGTAGAGGTGCCAGCCCTGATCTATAGTGGCTTTAATGAAAACAGTAGCGGTATTTGGTCCTGTTTTTTTTGCAGCGTAACTCCAGGTTACGGGTTTTAAAATCTGGCTATATGCACCAAGGTTGATCAGGCATACGGCGCATAATATAAAGATGATTTTTTTCATGTTGTGGTTATTGGTTTTGGTGGTTAGTGTAATCTGCTAAAGGCCTGGTAATCCAGGAAATCTACTTCAGGAGTAATGTATCCTGTTTTAACAGTTTCTGTTTTCATTAAATCTGTACTTAAATATTTTTTGTTACTATCCGAAAAGATGGTCACTACACAGCTGTCGATTCCCATTTTTTGCTGTTGTTTGATGGCGCCAATTACATTGGCTCCCGAAGATATACCTACAGCTAAACCAAGTTTCTCCGCTAGTTTTTGCGCCATGAGTATGGCATCGCCATCGTTTACCTGTATCACTTCATCCAGTTCGCTCAGTTTAACAATTTCGGGAATAAACTCATCAGAAATGCCCTGGATTCTGTGGCTACCCACTTTATAACCGGTGGTTAAAGTTGGTGATTCTGCAGGCTCAAGCGGGTGTATTTTAATATCAGCATTTTGCTTTCTTAAAAAATTACCTACCCCCATGATGGTTCCTCCAGTGCCTACGCCGGCAACAAAAGCATCTGGCGTTATATTTTTCAATTTTAATTGTCCCCAGATTTCCTTTCCTGTGGTATGTTCGTGTGCTTCGGGATTAGCAATGTTTTCGAACTGTTTTGGTAAAAAGATATTCGGATTGTTTGCGGCCATTTCTTCTGCAAGTTTAATGCTACCGATAAATCCGCCTTCTTCTTTGCTTACCAGAATAATTTCAGCACCTAAACTTTTAATAATATCCATGCGCTCTTTGCTCAACCAGTTAGGCATAATAATGGTTACCGGATGACCCAAAGCTTTACCGATTGCTGCAAATGCAATCCCGGTGTTGCCACTGGTAGCCTCAACTATACGGTCGCCAGCTTTGATTTTACCTTCCGCATAAGCTTTTTTTAAGGTGTAAAGCGCCATCCTGTCTTTAATACTGCCAGTTAGGTTATAGTGCTCACATTTAACATATATCTTACCAATACTTCCCTGGTAAGTATAAGTAAGCTCCAGCATTGGGGTATTGCCAACCAGGAGTGATAAATGCTCAAATTTTCCCATATTGGAAGTTGTTAGTTCATTAGCTGTTAATGCTTTCATGGATATTTTTTAAATCAATTAAAGTAAATTTTTAATTAATTAAATTTCGGTAAAACTCCGTATTATTCTTATTTGTGTCAATACAAGTTATTTTTTTCAGAAATTTTCTGTTTTTTTTAGTTATTATTGATTTTTATTTCAGTTTAGGCTGAATTTTTTAATGTCTATTATATTTTTTTTCATCGATAGTCGTATATGATACAAGGAGATTTAGATCAGGTTGATACTGAAATATTAAAATTGTTGCAACATGATGCCGCCTTAACCCATAAGGAGATCTCGTTAAAGCTGCATAAATCGATAGCAACCATACACGAACGTATCAGAAGATTAAAGGAACAGGGTTATATTAAAAGAATTGTGGCGATTCTTGATCGGAAAAAAATAAATAGAAACCTGATTGCTTTCTCGCATGTCCTGCTGAAAGAGCACACCGCTAAAACCCTGATCGAATTTGAAACCGAGGTTTCTAAATTTGGAGAAGTAATGGAATGCCTGCAAATGACTGGGGCGCACGATTTTATTCTCCGCATTGCCACTAAAGATATGGATGCCTATCACGAATTTTTACGGAATAAACTGGCTACTTTACCTAATATCACAACTGTTCAGAGCTACTTTGTGCTTTCAGAGCCGAAAAGTGAAACCGCTTATCCATTGTAAGGGAGGTACATTGGTCATTAGTTAGTTGGCCATTTGTCATTGGTTGAAGGAAATCTGATACCTTAGAGTCAATTGATTAGCTAGTAGAATTTGAGGTTGCGGATGTCCGCGATAAAACGTCATTGCGAGGAGGAACGACGAAGCAATCTTTCATGCTAGCAATACTTGCTATAAAGATTGCTTCGTCGGCTGAAAAAGCCTTCTCGCAATGATGACCATTCTGTTAATTATTGAACCTTTTTAAATTTAAGGCCGTGGCGCCAATAATCATTATGGTTAGTAGTGAAACCGAAAGCATGTTAATCCAGATATACGGAATCTCTTGCGGATTATATTTTTCCAGTTTATAATTTTTAATGTCTGTATTATCAACTGATTGATTAAGAAAAATGGCCGGATAAAAATGTAAGCGGATCTGCTCGTGGTATTTTCTAACCGCCTGTTGAAAGCCGAGATGTGTATTGAGATCAGATCCTGCTATTTTATTTACCCCAAGCTGTGTTTGTATGGTGGGAAAGAAAAAAGCAAAAATATTGGTAAAATACTGCCTGCTGTCGAGTTTCTTTTCGATAGCTAACCTACTTGCCAATGCCTGGTCATCGCCCATTTGCTGCATGGCATAATACCAATACCAGCTAAAGGTTTTCTTCTCCGGAAAAGGATATTTTTTTAATTCGGGATAATGTTTAAAAAAGGGTTTCATGGTGACATCTTTTGCCATATCCCACTTTTCATGGTAGCCTTCGCGCTGGTTAATTACATTTTGCAAAGCCTCAGGTACCGGATATTTTCGCGTTAGAAAAAGATTAAACGAAGCTGGAATTACAATACAAAGGATTACCCAGACCGCTATCAGCGCCGATGCATTAAAATTAGATGACTTGCTTAAAGAAATGAAGAAAAAGGAAAGGGCGAACCAAAAAGTAAGGTAAAGTAAAATGAGTACGGTAACCGAAAGGAAAGTTAAATCTGGCGGTAGCGCTAAATAAAGCATCGCTACAAATAACAGCAACAGTGCAACACTAAAAATCACCACCACCCTGACTAAAAATTTTTGCCAGATGACCTGAAATGATTGGTTGGTTTGCGCCCTTAAAATCGACCAAATGCCACTTTCTTTTTGCTCTGAAAGTAGATTGTAGGTAAAGGCAATAATAACCAATGGGAACAGAAAAATATAAACGAAACTAAGATCCATATTGCCCAAAAGCAGGCTAACGGGGTTATTGATGTCGGTATCATAAAGCTGACCTTCAAGGCCCAACATGGTTACCGAAATTAAATAAGGATTTATATCGCGCTGTCCATTGGCAAAAGCCGCCCAGTGATCAGGAGCGTTTGCCAGCGTAAACTTATTATGGAAAAATAACAGGCCAATATCATTGCCAAAATGATCGATATTGTTGAGGGTATTTTTCTTCTGCAATGTGGCTGCTTTTTCAATTACAGCCTGTTGCTTGGCGATGAAGGTTTTGCCGAAATATAGGCTGGCAAAACCCGTTATCAGGAGTACGAAGATCCCAATCCAGGAAGAACTGCTTCTAAAAAACAATTTAAATTCGAGGCAATATCTATTTTTTTTCATGCGTATTGTTATATCGTTTTAATCCATCTGTTTGAATATTGAAGCAAAATAACCGTAACCATTAACCAAAAGGTTAAGGCACTTAACGCCAGTAGCTCATTCGACAAAACAGTATCTATTTGTTTAAAATGGTAGTTGAAATCTGGTTGTTCTGCCCAGTTGGCCTTACTAATGGCTGGTGGTTTTTCTTCATCCCCAGGTTTAATGTTGCTGATCTTCTGAATCTGTAGCTTATTCATCTTTTGAGCAAGTTGATAACGGTAAGTTTCTGCCTGATGCTGAAAATCGACGAAGGTATTAAAGTCAGATGCGGTTAAAGCCATCGAAATATGTTTCAGTGATAAATAGGGGTTTAAGAAACCTGTAATTGTAGTCATGCTGTTCTGTTTTTCGAAGATTTTGTTCAGCTCATTTTGGTGCCTACTGTAAATTTTTGAAGTAATCTTTTCGCCCTCGGCCATAATATAACCAGCATAGTTAAAAGGGAGTTTTTTAACATTATCCACTGCGTAGGCCTTCAATAGCGAATCTTTAATGGCTGCATAATGTGGGTCGTTAGGATCGTGGCTATCGCCCTGCTGATGAACATCCGCTGCAATGGCATCGGCAAATTCTATTTTAGATGGTGAAGGATGAATTTTTACACCCACCGCCTGGGTTATGCGTGGCATAATGACCATGAAAAATATCCAGCAGGCCAATAAGGTAATTAAGGCCGATTTAGAACTGCGGGCAAAGGCAGAAACCAAAACGGCAATGGCCGACATAATAAAAAAATAGATGGCATAAGTTAAAACCAGGAGTAAAAGACGTAAGGCTGAATCCATACTGATTTGCCAATGACTTAACGATGCCCATAACAAGATGGTGAGCAGTATAAGTGGGATAAAAATGGAAAGACAAATACCGATAATGCCTATTGTTTTGCCCCAAAGAAGTTGTTTCCAGCTTACATCCTGGCACAAGAGGATTTTTAGGGTACCCGATTCGCGTTCGGCCGATATGCTGTTATAACCCAAAAAGAAAATGAGTAAAGGTACCAACAGCTGCAATACCATGGCTACACTGATTTCGCCAAAGCTTAACATACCGTTTGTAAAACCTGCTTCGCTAAAATTAACGGTATTCTGTTTATGTGCCTCTAAAAAAATAGATACCCCGGCGAAACTTTCTATGCCAAAATCGAAGAAACTGAGTTCGTGTTTTTCGCGAAAGGCGAGGTAACCATAGTGCGCCATCCTGTGGGGATGTTTATCTGGTTTGGCTAACCATTGCGCCCTTACAAGCGCTTTATAATGGAGCCGTTGGTTATTTTGCATTTTAAAATTTTGCCAACCAATATAAGTGGCCAAACAGAGTGATAAAGCCAATAAAAGCGTTAGGGCTAAGGTGGCGCTATTGTTAAAGGCGGCTTTAAAAGTCTGTTTCGCAATAGTGTTTATTCTACCTGACATTATATTCTATAGGTTACGTTAAACATTACATTTCGTGGTGTACCCGGAAAGAGGCGTAGGTAGTTTTGTGCACCTACCCAATAGGTTTTATTTAAGATGTTGTTCATGTTTACGGCCAACTGTACTTTTGAGCCTGCAGGTGAATAATAAACTGCTGCATCTACAAGGGTGTAGGCCGGAAGCATAAAATCTCTGATGTACAATGGAAGTTTAGTGCCGCTATATTGTAAACCTGCACCAAAACCAATGCCTTTCAGCTGTTGCGTTTCAAAATTATAGCGTGTCCATAAACTGGCACTGTGTTTTGGCGTGTTCTGTACGCGTTGACCGATCAAAGCCGGGTCGAAATCATCCTTAATAATGGCATCTACATAACTGTAACCAGCATTAAACTGCCAATTGCGGCTAATGAAACCTGAAGCTTCAAATTCAAAGCCACGGCTGCGCTGTGCGCCACGTTCAATTAAGCGGTTAACATCCAAAGGATCGTTTGCATTCATCAATAGGTTTTTCTGGTTAATTTCGAAAACCGAAACGTTAACCATCAAACTTTTGTTCAGCCATTCTGATTTTGCACCAATCTCTTTTAAATCACTTATTAAGGGTTTAAAATTGGTGCCTGCAGGTGGTGGTACAATTACCAGGGTTGAAGTATTGCCCTGTGGTTGATAGCCCTGTAAATAAGTTCCATAAAGATTAATGTTGGAGGTTACGGCATAGGTTAGTCCAACCCTCGGCAAAAGCTTATGCTGATAAATTTTCTTTTGGGTAGCCAATTCGTAATTGCTGTAATCTTCATACCACTCCTGTCTCAGGCCCAGGGTTAAAGTGAGTTTATCGTAATTGATCTGATCCTGAAAATAAACTGCATTAACTAAATTGTAAGCTGGCGGGATTTCCGTTTTGGTGAAAATATAATCGCTTAAATTTTTGATCGTATAACTTGGGTTGGCGAGGTTAAAATGCTCCACATTGGGTACAGGTGCATTTACACCATTTACCATTTTAAATAAATAGAGGTCTTTTTTTGTTGGATCATATCTGCTTGCAATGGTGCCATCTTTTAAGCGGTAACCCTGTGCAGCATTTTCGCCGCCACCACGCAGTTTCTGGGTATTGATCCGATCGTAGCCAATTACCATTTTATGGTTTAAGCTCAACGTATTGGCGTTTATACTGAAATAAGTACTTAAATTATCGGTACTCCACTTTTGCTGACGTTGAACTGCCCGCATGGCCGCAAGGGTAGGGATAGGTTGATTGTTTTCATCAACACCAAAAGCATTGGTGGTACGGTGTTCCAAAAGATCTTCGTTCCAGTTTTGCTTCATATAAGCCACATTAAATACAATATCCTCGTTAAAACGATGAGAGAAATTGGTCATCAGCATTAAATCCTGAGTGTTAAAACGATCGTTACTGGCGCCCATATTAAAGCTGATCGGTGTGCTTTTTAAATCGGTTTGACCGGCAATGGCACCAAAAATCGCCTGGCCACGGTCTAATCTCGAATTGCTGTTGTTCACCACCACCTCAACATTTAAACTGGTGCGGTCATTCGGGATGTATGAAAAGGATGGAGCAATCATATAACCTTTTCTGTATTGCAGGTCTCTGAAACTTTTGCTGTCTTCATAGCCCAGATTAAGTCGGTAAAGCAAAGTTTTATCCGAATTTAACGGGCCTGTAAAATCTAATGCACCGCGTACTGTGCTAAAACTTCCGGCTGAGATGCTGATTTCTTTGCGGTCTTCTTCCAACGGCTTTTTAGTTACCAGATTAATACTTCCTCCTGGGTCTACACTGGAAAATGTGGCACTTGCCGGGCCTTTTATCACTTCTATTCGTTCCAAATTGTTGGTTAACGGTTGGTTGAAATAGAACTGTCGTGTACGCATACCGTTGATAATTGCGCCTTCTTCGTTTTGGTTAATTCCCCTGATGGAGAATTGGTTATAAAAGCTGCTTTGCGATACACTTGTTACGTTTTTAACGGCATCAGCTAATACAGCCGCCTGCCTATCGGCAATTAACTCTTTCGAAACCGAAGAAATAGCTTGTGGAATATCTTTATTTAAAGTGGCCGTTTTTGTGGCTGAAAAGGAGTAATTTCCATAATACTTCTTGCTGTTGGTACCTACAACTTCAACAGTTTGTAGTTCTTCATTTGAAGGTTGCAATACAATGGTATCAAGGTTTAAATCACTTGTTTTATTGATGGGGTATATGCGGCTAAAACTGCTATAACCAATTGCACTAACGGTAACGGAGTAATTGGCCGTTTTAGGTAAAATAAGCGAGAAATTCCCTAACGAATCGCTCATCGTGTTTAATTGATCTTTGCCATTTTTGAATTTAATGTTGGCTTTATAAATGCTTTGATCCTGAGCATTGATCACCTTTCCGCTTACTTTAATCTGGGCCATGGCTTGAGTGCTTAATAGATTGAGCAAAAAGAACAAACAAATTGTAGCGGCACCATAAAGTGCCTTATATTTTGGGTACATGAAATGGATTTGATTTTATTATATGGTTTGTAAGTATAATTCTTGCAGGTCGGTTGCGTTAATCTCGCTGGCCTTCAGGGTATGGATCAATTCGCCCTGTTTCATAATGCCGATGTGCGAACCTACATTTACGGCGTTAAAAATGTCGTGCGTAGCCATTAAGATAGATTTACCTTCGGCAGCCAATTGTTTAACCAATTGGGTAAACTCGGCAGTTGCTTTTGGATCTAAGCCACTGGTTGGCTCATCCATTAAAATGATTTTCGCATTTTTAGCCAGGGCAATCGCAATACCTACTTTTTGGCGCATCCCCTTACTAAAACCAGATAGGTGTTTGTTATGCGCCGATTCTTGTAAGCCGCATTGGTTTAAAAAATCGATTAAACTTTTATTGTCATAATTAAAACCTGCCAGTTTCGAAAAGTAATCGAGGTTTTCTATGGCCGAGAGGTTACCATAAAGCATCACTACTTCAGGAATGTAGGCCAGGTGTTTGCGGCGTTCGTAATCGTGCGCATCCAGTTCCTTCCCATCGATTAAAATTTTACCGGCGCTTGGTTCGATAAAACCGAGAAATAAATTAATGGTAGTCGTTTTTCCAGCGCCATTTTGCCCTAAAAGGCAAAATACTTCACCAGCGTTAACGGTTAAATTGAGTTGATTTAGGGCTTGGTAAGCCCCATAATTTTTAGATAATGAAATCGCTTGAAGCATAAAAAATGTAGTAATATAGGCGCATGCCGGGCACAGCTGCACGTTAAACAAAATGGATTTGCTTGATAAATAAAAAACTGGTTTTGAGATTAGGCCATTAAGCTTGGCGGCCCTTTATTGCTAAATGATAGAATATAAGAAATTGGCCGCTTCATGAGGTAAGCACAAGATTTAATGCCTGGTTTATTGAGTGGCAAGAGATATGCTATTGGTGCAGGGTGATAGAAGAAATGCGAATGGTGTTTCAGCACTTCGCAGAGTTTACAGGTTAACTTTGCCGTAACAAGTTGCGCATTGTATTTTGAATGCGGTGTATGTTGTGATGCATCTTTCGTTGCGTGGCGGTGCAGACTTTCTATCAACGTTGCATTAAGAAATACCGCTAAGATCAATACCGCCCATATGCGGATAAAAATTTCGCGGCAATATTTATACGTTGACTGTTTCAATGCAACAAAGTTACATTTAAAAAACTAAAATCAAACCTTTTGTTAGGCTTGGTTTTAAATCTGATGATTATTTGTGGTGTTTGATGTTTCCATCTGACACGGAAAAAATGTTTGACATTAAAGGCTAAAGTAGTTATAAAATGTATCTGTGGTGTCAGATGTTTTCCTTTGATACTGAATTAGTATATTGATTTATAATTAGTTATGTAGCGCTGATCTTAATCATTCTATTTTTTAGGAAAGCAAAACCAGTGGTGCTTCGGTTACAGCAGTCCCGGCCTTTGCTTAATCCCGGTAGATTAGCTGGTAAATAGAATAATACTTAAACCGGGATAACGCTGCCGGTCGGGTTTAGTTAACTCAGGTTCTCTAATTCGTGGGGATCCCTGTGGTTATTCTTCTCACTTAAGCGGTTTGTGAGGACACAGACCACGGTGGTAGAGCTAAAGAAATGGTTCGTGAAGACACGAGCCATGGTAATGAAAATCTCTCCGCACCAATCCGTGTTTCCGTGGCAAATATAATTGGCCTATATTCCGTGGTGTCTGATGTTTCCATCTGACACGGAAAAAATGTTTGACATTAAAGGCTAAAGTAGTTATAAAATGTATCTGTGGTGTCTGATGTTTTCTTTGATACTGAATTAATATATTGATTTATAATTATTTATGGAGCGCTGATCTTAATCATTCTATTTTTTAGGAAAGCAATACCAGTAGTGCTTCGGTTACAGCAGTCCCGGCCTTTGCTTAATCCCGTTAGATTAGCTGGTAAATAGAATAATACTTAAACCGGGATAACGCTGCCGGTCGGGTTTAGTTAACTCAGGTTCTCTAATTCGTGGGGATCCTTGTGGTTATTCTTCTCACTTAAGCGGTTTGTGAGGACACAGACCACGGTGGTAGAGCTAAAGAAATGGTTCGTGAAGACATGAACCATGGTAATGAAAAGCTCTCCGCACCAATCTGTGCAAACCCAAGCAGGAAAAGATGCTATGAAACCTATTCATTAATATCACTTAATGCTTCAACTTAACTTTAACTTAACATGAGCACTCTTTCTTTGTTCTGCATTGCCTGATAATTGCTTTTAACATGATCAAACCCCTTATTGTAATTGTACTTTTTCTTCTTTTCATCTCCAATGCAAACGCCGGTGAAGACAGATTTGAATCGATTATCGCATTGAATCAAAAAGATCCGACTGTGGCCCTGGCCCGATTAAAAAAAATATATGCTAAAGCTATAGATGATAATGATGAACTTTTGGAAGGCAAATGTTTGCAGCAGATGGGAAAGATCTGTTATACACAAGGCCATTTTAGTCAGTCTTTAGAGTTCTTTTTAAAAGCCGATAAAATATTCGGTAATACCAATCAACCAATTTTAATGGCTGCTAACCTTAACGATGCCGGTGTGCTTTATTATTATATGAAGCAGAAAGATAAGGCCATGCATAGCTATCGTAAAGCCATTGGCCTTTATAAAAGATTGAATAACCTAACGGGACAGGTAACGGTATTGGGTAATATTGGGCAGCTGTATGAAAAAAGGCAGCTTTACGATAGTGCGTTTTATTATCAGAAACTGGCTTTAAAAATAAACGAAAAGCTTAACAATAAAAGCGAAACTGCCAAAATACACGAAAACCTGGGGAGTATCTATGAAGATCTGGAACGTTATGATTCTGCTTATGTGCACTTTAAACAGTCACTGGATTTATATCAGAAAGATCATAATAAACTGGGAAGTATTGAAGTCATTAATAATTTAGGTGATATTTTGCGTAAAACCGGTCGGTATAAGGAAAGTATTGTGCAAACCGAAATTGCACTAAAACTTGCCGAAAAGATGGGTAATATTTATCAGTTAAGCTCTTGCTGCAGAGATCTGGGCAAGGCCTATGAGCTATTGAATAATATGGACAGCGCCTACCACTATGTAAAACTTGGCTATAAACACACTATTGACTTGTATTCGGTAGATGGCGCCAGGCAGGCGGCATTTTTACAGGTGCTTTATGATATCAATAAAAAATCGGATGAGATTATTAAGCTTAAAAACGACCGGAAGGTAAACAGGATTATTGCCTTTTCTGCTACCATTGTGGTGATTTTGGTAGTTGTTTTGGGTTTTGTTATTTTCAGCAGGCAACGTTTAAAATTAAGAGATCAACAGATGCTGGCAAGGCAAAAGGCAATAGAACACGATATGACCAGCCTCGAACTCAAAAATCTTCAGCTCGAAGAACAAAATCTGAAACAATTGCTGGAGGTTAAAAGCAGGGAACTATCTACCCATACTTTAAATCTGATTAAGCATAACCAGTTTTTAGAAAACCTGAGAAGTACGCTACAAGCGATGGTGAAAGAAGATAAACGCGATCAGAAAAAGCAAATGAACCAAATCCTGACGGAGATTAACCAAAGCTTTAACCACGAGCGCAACTGGAAAGAATTTACGGTAGCTTTTGAACAGGTGCACCATCAATTTCTCGAAAGCCTTAAAAAATATAGTCATGACCTTACCTCAGCAGATATGCGCTTAATTGCACTGTTAAAAATGAACCTCGATTCCGGCGATATTGCAACCTTACTAGGCATATCTACCGATAGCTTAAGGGTATCAAGATATAGGCTAAGAAAAAAACTACACCTGGCTCAAGGCGATAATTTATCAGCATTTATCCAGGCATTATAACCGTTACATCAGCTTTAATATTCTGCTCGTTTTTAATGCTTTTTAGTGCTTAACAATTTGTTAATGTAACGGTAATAAAAGCATAACGGCGTTTTTATTGTTGTTTAATTTATTGGTGATCAATATTTTATGATTTTGTGTTGCCTTTTGATATATGCTTGTTGTAACGCTGTTGCCTTTATGTAACCCTCAATATTTCTTGGTGTAATCTGGTGTACACATCTTTGCCACGTCGATAATAAAAAGACATGACCAAACACAATGAATAAATCATTACAAATTCTGTTTTTACTTCTTTTTTGTGCAGGCACAGCAAATGCAACAAAACTGAAAGGCCACGTTTACGATAAGCAAACTGGCGAGGCCATTGTTGGTGCAACAGTGGTTTTAGAAAACCCAAGACGTGTAACCAATACCGGACTAGATGGTACTTTCGAATTTAAGGATGTAAAAGTAGGTACTGCAAAAATTAGTGTAAGTTACATTACCTACAGAACCATCGAAAAAACCTTTATGATCCTGAAGGAAGATAACGATCATTTAAAGTTTTACATGGAGAGTGATTCGAAAAGTCTTGATGATATCACCATTAAATCAAATGCGGTTAGTTCTACCGATCAGGGTGCAAGACGTTTCGAAAAAAATGCGCCGCAACTGATGAATATCGTATCAGGCAGGGCGATTGAAATTTCAACGGATTTAACAGTAGACAATGTGATGCAGCGACTTTCCGGGGTGTCTATACAAGGA